>Ga0065721_10003663_pt1 | contig 115084 bp, 91 predicted proteins | sample Mesricmetagenome_FD_59108 | JGI IMG/M metagenome (GOLD analysis project Ga0065721, IMG submission 59108) | Mesophilic microbial community from rice straw/compost enrichment Sample: eDNA_1 v2 (version 2) | ecosystem: Engineered > Solid waste > Grass > Composting > Bioreactor | place: USA...
CGTGAAGGGCGAGATTCTCGAGCTGAAGAACACCATCAACACGATGGTCGACCAGCTCAACGGCTTCGCCTCCGAGGTGACGCGTGTCGCCCGCGAAGTCGGCACCGAGGGCAAACTCGGCGGCCAGGCCGAAGTGCCCGGAGTGGCCGGCACCTGGAAGGATCTCACGGAAAACGTGAACTCGATGGCGAACAACCTGACCTCGCAGGTGCGCAACATCGCCGACGTGACCACGGCCGTCGCGCGCGGCGACCTCTCGCGCAAGATCACCGTCGACGTGAAGGGCGAGATTCTCGAGCTGAAGAACACCATCAACACGATGGTCGACCAGCTCAACGGCTTCGCCTCCGAGGTGACGCGTGTCGCCCGCGAGGTCGGCACCGAGGGCAAGCTCGGCGGCCAGGCCGAGGTGCGCGGCGTGGCCGGCACCTGGAAGGATTTGACCGATTCGGTGAACGCGATGGCGACCAACCTCACCGCGCAGGTGCGCAACATCGCCACCGTGACCACGGCCGTCGCCAACGGCGACCTCTCGCGCAAGATCACCGTGGAGGTGAAGGGCGAGATCCTCGAGCTGAAGAACACGATCAACACGATGGTCGACCAGCTCAACGCCTTCGCCGGCGAGGTCAGTCGTGTCGCGCGCGAGGTCGGCACGGAGGGCAAGCTCGGCGGCCAGGCCGCGGTGCCCGGCGTGGCCGGCACGTGGAAGGATCTCACCGACAACGTGAACTCGATGGCGTCGAACCTCACCGCGCAGGTGCGCAACATCGCGGAGGTGACGATCGCGGTGGCGAACGGGGACTTGTCGAAGAAGATCACCGTCGATGTGCGCGGCGAGATCCTCCAGCTCAAGGAGACCATCAACACGATGGTCGAACAGCTCCGCTCCTTCGCCTCGGAGGTGACGCGCGTGGCCCGCGAGGTCGGCACCGAAGGTCGCCTCGGCGTGCAGGCCGTGGTGCCCGGCGTGGCCGGCACGTGGAAGGATTTGACCGATTCGGTGAACACGATGGGCGCCAACCTCACCGCCCAGGTGCGCAACATCGCCGAGGTCACGACCGCCGTCGCGCGCGGCGATCTGAACCGCAAGATCACCGTCGACGTGAAGGGCGAGATCCTCGAGCTGAAGGACACCATCAACACGATGGTCGACCAGCTCAACGCCTTCGCCTCGGAGGTGACGCGCGTCGCGCGCGAGGTCGGCACCGAGGGCAAGCTCGGCGGTCAGGCCCAGGTCTCCGGCGTGGGCGGCACGTGGAAGGATCTCACCGACAACGTGAACTTCATGGCCTCCAACCTCACCGAGCAGGTGCGCGGCATCGTGAAGGTCGTGACCGCGGTCGCGAACGGCAATCTCACCCAGCGACTCACCGTGCAGGCCAAGGGCGAGGTCGCCGCGCTTGCCGACACGATCAACGACATGACCGACACGCTCGCGACCTTCGCGGACCAGGTGACCAACGTCGCGCGCGAGGTCGGCGTCGAGGGGCGCCTTGGCGGCCAGGCCCATGTGCCCGGAGCGGCCGGCACCTGGAAGGATCTCACCGGCAACGTGAACCTCCTCGCGGCCAATCTCACCACTCAGGTTCGCGCGATCGCCGAGGTGGCCACGGCGGTGACCAAGGGCGATCTGACGCGCTCCATCCAGGTCGAGACGCGCGGCGAGGTCGCGGAGCTGAAGGACAACATCAACACGATGATCTCCAACCTGCGCGAGACCACGAAACGCAATCGCGAGCAGGACTGGCTCAAGACGAACCTCGCGAAGTTCACCGGCATGCTCCAGGGGCAGCGCGAACTCGACACCGTCGGCGAAATCCTCCTCGCGGAGCTCGTTCCCCTCGTGAAAGCCCACCAGGGCGCGATCTACCATCTCGGCGCGCACAACGGCGACACCGAGCTCCGCCTGCTCTCCACCTACGCCCACGGCGGCCGCATCGCCCGCAACATCCAGCTCGGCGAGGGACTGACCGGACAATGCGCGGTCGAGAAGAAGAGCATTTTGCTCACCCAGGTTCCGCCCGACTTCATCTCCGTTTCCACCAGTCTGGGGGAAGCCCGCCAGGTCAGCATCGTCGTGCTGCCGGTGCTCTTCGAAGGCCAGACGAAGGCCGTCATCGAGCTGGCCTCCCTCGAGGCGTTCGACGAGGTCAACCTCACCTTCCTCGATCTTCTCACGCAGAGCATCGGCGCGGTGTTCAACACCATCGAGGCCACCATGCGCACCGAGGGGCTGCTCGCGAAATCGCAGCAGCTCACGGTCGAGCTCCAGGCCCGCCAGCGCGAACTCCAGCAGACCAACGAGGAACTGGGCATGAAGGCCCGGCTGCTCGCCGAGCAGAACGCCGAGGTCGAGCGCAAGAACGCCGAGGTCGAGCAGGCCCGCCACGCGCTCGAGGAAAAGGCCGCGGAGCTCGCGCTCACCTCGAAATACAAGTCCGAGTTTCTCGCCAACATGTCGCACGAGCTGCGCACGCCGTTGAACGCCATCCTCATTCTCAGCCAGCAGCTCGCCGAAAACTCGCCGGGCAACCTCACCGGCAAACAGGTCGAGTTCTCACGGAACATCCACTCCTCCGGCTCCGACCTCCTCCACCTCATCAACGACATCCTCGACCTCTCGAAGATCGAGTCCGGCACCGTCACGGTCGAGATCGAGGACATCCCGTTCGCGGGGCTGCGCGACAACATCGAGCGCAACTTCCGCCATGTGACGGAGGCCAAGAACCTGCCCTTCCACGTGCGCTTCTCCGACAACCTGCCCAACTTCATGGCCAGCGATCCGAAGCGTCTGCAGCAGATCCTGAAAAACCTGCTCTCGAACGCGGTGAAGTTCACCTCCCACGGCAAGGTCGAGGTCCGCGTCGATTTCGCCGGCCAGGGCTGGAGCGCCGACCATCCGGTGCTCAGCAAGGCCTCGAACGTGGTCGCCTTCGCGGTCGAGGACACCGGCATCGGCATCGCGCCGGAAAAACAACGGCTGATCTTCGAGGCCTTCCAGCAGGCCGACGCCGGCACCGCGCGCAAATACGGCGGCACCGGTCTCGGCCTCGCGATCAGCCGCGAGCTCGCCGCCCTGCTCGGCGGCGAGATCAAGCTCGCCAGCGTGCACGGCGAGGGCAGCACCTTCACGCTGTATCTGCCGCTTCACTACACCGGAGCCGTCGGCTCGCCGATCCCCTCCTCCGCCCCGGCCTCGTCCCTTCCATCCCGCGGCGACCGCCCGCTGCTCGGGGCCACCCGCGAGGATCCCGTGCAGGACGACCGCGACATCATCCAGCCGGACGACCAGGTGCTGCTGATCATCGAGGACGATCCGCACTTCGCCCGCATCCTGCTGGGCATGGCACGCGTCCGCGGATTCCGGGGAATCGTCGCCGCCAAGGGGGCGATCGGGCTTTCGCTCGCCCGCCAGTTCAGGCCCTCCGCCATCTCGCTCGATATCTTCCTCCCCGACATGCTCGGCTGGACCGTGCTCAACCAGCTCAAGCTCGACCCGGTCACGCGCCACATCCCGGTGCAGATTGTCACGCTCGAGGAGGAGCGGCAGCACGGCCTCGCGCACGGCGCCTTCGCCTACGTCGTCAAATCGCCGACCACGGACGGCCTCGAGGCGGCCTTCGACCGTATCAAGGATTTCACGACGCCGCGCACGAGGCGGTTGCTGGTCGTCGAGGACAACGACATCGAGCGCCGGTCCATCGTCGAGCTCCTCGGGCACGACGACATCGAGCTCGCCTCGGCCGCGACCGGCGAGGAGGCCCTGTCCGTCATGCTCGACCGTCCCTTCGACTGCGTCGTCCTCGACCTGCGCCTCCCCGACATGAGCGGATTCGACCTGCTCGAGCGCATCCACGCCGAACCGGGGCTCGCGCAGACGCCCGTCGTGGTCTTCACCGGGAAGGAGCTCGAGCCGGAGGAGCAGATCCGGCTGAAACGCATGGCGAAGAGCATCGTCCTCAAGGACGTCCGTTCCCCGGAGCGCCTGCTCGACGAGACGGCCCTGTTTTTGCACCGCGTCGTCACCGAACTCCCGGTCGAGAAACAGGCGATGCTCGAGCGCCTGCACCACTCGAAGGAGGTGCTGCGCAACCGCAAGGTGCTCGTCGTCGACGACGACGCGCGAAACATCTTCGCGCTCACCTCGGTCCTCGAGAACCAGGGCATGGACGTGATCAGCACGACCAACGGACGCAGCGCGATCGAGATCCTCCGCAACAACCCCGGCCTCGATCTCGTGCTCATGGACATCATGATGCCGGAGATGGACGGCTACGAGACGATGCGGGAGATCCGGCGGGCGCCGGAGTTCCGCACCCTGCCGATCCTCGCCCTCACCGCCAAGGCGATGAAAGGCGACCGCGAGAAGTGCCTCGACGCCGGCGCGAGCGACTACATCGCCAAGCCGGTCAACACCGACCAGCTTCTCTCGCTCATGCGCGTCTGGCTTTTCCGCTGATCCGCGCCCGGTGCCCCGTCACGCCGCGCCCAGCATCATGAACGCGCCGATCAACATTCTCATCGTCGACGACGAACCGAAAAACCTGACCGTGCTCGAGCTCGTGCTCAACGATCCCGGCTACCGCCTGGTCCGCGCGAGCTCGGCGGACGAGGCACTGCTGGCGCTCGTGATGGAGGAGTTCGCGCTCCTCATCCTCGACGTGCGCATGCCGGGCATGAACGGCTTCGAGCTGGCCCAGATGGTGAAGGAGCGGAAAAAGACCGCCCACGTGCCGATCATTTTCCTGACGGCCTTCTACAACGAGGACCAGCACGTGCTCGAGGGCTACGGCTCGGGCGCGGTGGATTACCTGCACAAGCCGATCAACCCCGTCATCCTGCGTTCGAAGGTCGCCGTCTTCGCCCGCATGCATCGCGTGAACCGGGCGAACGCCGAGGCCAACCGCGCGCTCGTCGCCGAGGTGTCCGAACGCCGCAAGGCCGAGGAGCAGCTGCGGGAAACGGTGCAGGAACTGGAGGCCTTTTCCTACAGCATCGCGCACGACATGCGCGCGCCGCTGCGTTCCATGCAGGGGTTCGCCGAGATCCTCGACAGCGAGCACGCCGGGCAGCTCGACGAGGCGGGGCGCGACTACCTGCGGCGCATCGCCGCCGCGGCGAGCCGGATGGACGCGTTGATCCTCGACATCCTGAACTACAGCAAGGTCGGCCACGGCGAGCTCGCCTTGCGCGAGGTCGACGTGGAGCGGCTGGTGCGGGACATCGCCGCCACCTACCCCACCCTGCGCGCCGAGCAGGCCGACATCGTCATCGAGGGGCCGCTACCCTCGGTGATGGCCAACGAGGCGGCATTGACCCAGATCGTCTCCAATCTCCTGGGCAACGCGGTGAAGTTCGTGGCGCCGGGCGTGCGTCCGCGGGTGACGGTGCGAGGCGAGGTGTTGAACGGCGTCGCCCGCCTGTGGTTCGAGGACAACGGCATCGGCATACCCGAGCGGCTGCACCCCCGGCTCTTCCGGATATTCTCCCGCCTGCAACGTCGCGAAGACTACGAGGGCACCGGCATCGGCCTGGCCATCGTGCGCAAGGCGGCCGAGCGCATGAGCGGCAGCGTCGGTCTGGAATCGTCCGAGGGCGCGGGCAGCCGTTTCTGGGTCCAGTTGAAGCGGGCCGGATGACGATCCGACCGACGGACGACGCAACGCGATCGTCTCAACGAAGGCCGCAGGCCTTGCGGGCGCGATCCAGGACGGGCCCGGCGACTTCACGGGCGCGCGCCGCTCCGTCCTGAAGAACACGCTCCACGTAGCCGGGATCGGCGGCGAGCTCGGCGCGCCGGGCGCGCGCGGGGGCGAAGTGGTTCCACACCTGCTCGAACAGCGCCTTCTTGAGATCGCCGTAGCCGAGGCCGCCCGCGCGAAGACGGTCCTCCATCTCCTTCGCGTAGGCCGGTTCGGCGACGACCTTGAGGAGGCGAATGGCGATGTTCTGGTCGGCGTCGGGCTTGGGCTCGGCGGGGGTGCGCGAGTCCATGGGGATGCCCATGATCTTTTTGCGGGTCGTCTTCTCGTCGCCGAAGAGCTCGAGCGTGTTGCCGTAGCTCTTGCTCATCTTCTGCCCGTCGAGACCGGGCACCACGGCCGACTCGTCGCGGATCACCGCATCGGGAACGACGAAGGTTTCGCCGTAGGCGAGGTTGAACTTGATCGCCATGTCGCGCGTCATCTCGACGTGCTGCTTCTGGTCGCGGCCGACCGGGACGTGCGTGGTGTCGAAGAGCAGGATGTCGGCGGCCATCAGCACGGGATAGGTGAAGAGACCGACGTTGGCGGCGATGCCGCGGGCGGTCTTGTCCTTGTAGCTGTGGGCGCGTTCGAGGAGCCCCATCGGCGCGCGGGTGCCGAGCATCCAGGCGAGTTCGCAGACCTCCGGGATGTCGCTTTGCCGCCAAAGCACGGCCTTCTGCGGGTCGAGGCCGCAGGCGAGCCAATCCAGCGCGACGCCGCGGGTGTAGTCGCGACGTTTCTGCGGATCGGTGAGCGAAGTCATCGAATGGTAGTCCGCGATGAAGTAGTAGCAGTTGCCCCCGTCCTGCGCGGCGATGGCCGGCTGCATGGCGCCGAGATAGTTGCCGAGATGAAGGATGCCGGAAGGTTGGATGCCGGTGAGCGTGCGCATGGAGCGAAGACGGATGGCGGTGGACGGGAAACGGAAAAACCGGAAGCGTGGAGCAAAGCGCCCGCGGGTTTCAATCCCGGCGCGGAAGATGCGAGAGGTTGCCGCGCTGACGGGCGATGGTGTGCGCCGGCAGATGGCCGGTGAACACGGTGCCGGGCGCGACGAGCGCGTATTTGCCCAAAACGCTCCCGGGGTTGAGGACGGAATTGCAGCCGACCTCGGCCGAATCGCCGAGAACGGCGCCGAATTTGCGCAGGCCGGTCTCGTAGGTTCGCTCGGGCGTGCGAACGGTCACCGGTTTCTGGTCGAGACGGAGATTGGAACAGATCGCCCCGGCGCCGAGATGCGCGCCGTTTCCGAGGATCGAGTCACCGACGTAGGAGAAATGCGGCACCTGCACCTTCTCCATGAGGAGGCAGTTCTTGAATTCGCAGGCGTTCCCGAGCACGGCCCCCGCGCCGACGATGACGTTGCCGCGCACGTAGGCGCCGGGACGGATCTCCACCTCCGGCCCGATCCAGCAGGGGCCGATCAAGGTGCAATAAGCGGGCAGCTTCACGTCGGGCGCCAGGCGCACCGAGCCCTCGATATGCACGCCGGGCGGGATCTCCTCCCCCGTCGGATGCGTCGGAGCCGACAGCGCCGCGAGCGCGGGACCGATGTTTTTCAGCCATTCCCAAGGTTTCGCCTCCGGGGAAAAGAACGGGGCGAACCCCTCCAGCGAGGGCGGGAGCGTGAAAAAGTCGGCGGCTTTCATCCTGTGCGGAGGTGAAACCCCCGGCCCCCGGCAGCGCGAGGGAAAATCGCTCGGGCGCCGTTACGCGGGGACGCGTTCCGTCCGGGAGCAGCCTTCACCGCGCCGAGGCATTTCTTCGCTTCAGGCCGCTCCGACCTCGCGGAAGGCCGACTCGACCAGGGCGAGGTCGATCCCTCCCTGGGTGGCCGATTCCCCGAGCGCCTTCAGGACGACGAAGCGCAGACCGCCGGCGCGCACCTTCTTGTCCCGTCCCATCGCCGCCACCAGCCCGGCAAGGGCCAGCGGTTCGCGCAGGCGCGTCGGCAGCGCGTGCGCCGCCACCACGCGCTCCACCCGGGCGGTCTCGCTCGCGCCGATGTATCCGAGTTTTTGAGACAAACGCGCCGCCGCGCAGAGCCCCACCGCCACCGCCTCGCCGTGCAAGTAGGTGCCGTAGCCGGTCGCCTGCTCGATCGCGTGGCCGAAGGTGTGGCCGAGATTGAGCAACGCGCGTCCGCCCTCCGCCGCGGTTTCGCGTTCGTCGGCCTCCACGATCCGGGCCTTGGTCGCGCAGCAACGCCGCACCACCTCCGCGAGATCGGCGCTCTTCAGCGTGAGCGGCTCGCGCTCCAGCCGGGAGAACAGTTCCGCGTCGCCGAGCAGGCCGTATTTGATCACCTCGGCCATGCCCGCGGCGAACTCGCGCGCCGGAAGCGTCGCGAGCAAGGCGGTGTCGATGTAGACCGCCGAAGGCTGGTGGAAAGCGCCGACCAGGTTTTTGCCCGCGTCGAGGTTGATTCCGGTTTTTCCCCCCACCGAACTGTCGACCATCGCGAGCAGGGTCGTGGGGACCTGGATGAACGGAATGCCGCGCAGATAGCTCGCCGCCGCGAAGCCCGCGAGATCTCCGATCACGCCGCCGCCGACCGCCACGAGCTGTGAACTCCGGTCGAGCCGGTTCTCCGCCAGAAAATCCCACACGCGACCGAGCTCGCGCACGCATTTCGTGCCCTCGCCCGCCGGAAGAACCAGCCGCGGGCAATCGCCGGCCAATGCATCCAGCGCCGCACCCTGCGTCGCCGCGAGATTCTCGTCCGTCACCAGCGCCACCTTGCGGCCCGCCGAGCGCAGTGCGTCCACGCGCGCGCGGATCGCGCCGGAAAGACCGGATCCGAAGAACAGGTCGTAGCTGCGTTCGCCGAGATTGACGCGGAGTGAAGTGTGCATTCCCGGCGACTACAGAACCCGGCGCGCCGCCGGTCAACGCGGCAGACTTGGCTCGACCATTCACCGGCACCACGCCGCCAGAGAATGGCCGCAAGAAAGCGCAGGAGGCGCAAACAGGCAGGGACGCCGGATCTCCGGATCGGTTTTGCGACGTCCGCGCCTCTTTGCGGCCAATTGACCGGGCGCCTACTTCCGCTCCCGGAACCACCGCAATACCCCGGCGACGTCGCGCGTGTTGAGCACCTGCTCGCGCGTCAGCCAGCCCTTGCGCGCCACGCGCACGCCCTCGGCCACGTGCGCGAGGCCCGCCGCCTCGTGCGCGTCGGGATTGATCGCGCACATCAGGCCGCGCTCGGCCGCGCGCCGCCAGTGACGCCAATCCATGTCGAGCCGGCTCGGATGCGCGTTGAGCTCGATGATCACGCGATTCGCGATCGCCGCATCGATGACCTTCGCGAGGTCCACCTTGTAGCCTTCGCGCCGCAACAAAATGCGCCCGGTGGAGTGCCCGAGCATCGTGGCGCGCGGATGTTCGATCGCGCGGATGATCCGGCGCGTCATCTCCTCCTCGCTTTGCGTCATCGCGCTGTGCACCGAGACGACCACGTAATCGAGCCCAAGCGCGTCGAAGGTCGCGTCGTCGTAATCGAGCCGCCCGTCGGGCAGGATGTCACACTCCACGCCGGCGAAGATCGTCAATCCCGGCACCTTGCCCGAGGCGTTGAGCGCTTTGATCGCCGCCACCTGCGCGGCGAGCCGTTCCTCGTCGAGGCCATGCGCCTGAAACGAAGCCTTCGAATGGTCCGCGATCCCGAGGTAATCCCATCCGAGCGCACGGGCCGCGGTCGCCATTTCGAGCAGCGTGTTCCGCCCGTCCGATTCGGTCGTGTGATTGTGAAACGCACCGCGCAAATCGCCGAGTTCGATCAACCGCGGCAGAACGCCGTTTGTCTTATGCTCTTCGCTCCCTGCGCCTCGCTCCTCGCGCGTTTCCGCGGCCTCGATCTCGCCCATGCCTTCGCGTAGTTCCGGAGGAACAAAAGTCATGTCCAGATGCGCGAACAGGTCCGCCTCCGTCTCCGCCTTCAGGCTCAACCCGCGCTCGGCTTTTTCCTTCGCCGTGCCCTCCCCCGCGTCGGGCACGAGTCCCCACTCGGACAAGGAAAGCCCTCGCGCCAACGCGCGTTGGCGCATCGCGACGTTGTGCTCCTTCGAACCCGTGAAATGATGCAGCGCAAAGGCGAACTGCTCCGGCGGGACGATGCGCAGATCCGCCTGCAGGCCGCTCGCGAAGCGCACGCTCGCCTTCGTTTCGCCGCGCGCCGTCACCTCCTTCACGCCGGCCTGCGAACAAAACCACTCCGCGATCGCCGCCGCGTCCGCCGTGTCCGCCGCCACGATGAAATCGAGGTCGCCCACCGTCTCCAAGTTGCGCCGCAGCGAACCCGCCGCCTCCGCGCGCTTCACCTGAGGCAAGTCGCGCAGCCCGGCCACGATCGGCTCCGCCACCGCGTTCGCGTCCCACCACAGGTGACGCTTCCCGTAGGCGGCACGGTTCGCCAGGCCCTCGAGGAGCTTCGTCTGCGTCTTCTCGCCGAAGCCGGCGAGTCCCGCCACGCGTCCCTCCTTGCAGGCCGCCTCCAACTGCTCCGGCGATTCGACGCCGAGTTGCTCGCGCAGCGCCTTGATCTTCTTCGGCCCGAGCCCCGGCACCTCGAGCAGCGCGATCAAACCGTCCGGGATGCGCGCACGCAGCTTCGCATAAAACTCCAGCCCCATCGGAGACTCCGACGCATGCAGCTTCGTGATCTTGTCGACCAGCGCCTCGCCGAAGCCCTTCAGCTCGCCGAGCGTGCCCTCGGAGATTCGCGACTCGAACTCCGCGGCCTCCATCGCCTCCAGCGCGCGGGCGCCGTTTTGGTAGGCGCGCGTCTTGAACGGATTCTCGCCCTCCAACTCGAGCAGAGTCCCGATCTCTTCCAGCACCTCGGCGATTTCGTTCTTGGTCATGCACCAAAGGCATCGCTCGCCGGGGCGGCGTCAACTCTCGGCCACTCGATCACGGGCGTCACTCCGGCGGTTCCGAGGCGGGTAAATGACGAGCCGACCGCCATCGCATGAAACACCCGGGCGCGATCCACCGAGGCCTTGCGTCGACGAGCCACGTTCACCGCCACTCGTGCCGCGGGTAGCGGCGGCTGAGCTCCGCCTTCACCTTCGGATACATGTCGCGCCAGAAACTCGTGAGATCGTCCGTCACCTGGATCGGGCGGTGGTTCGGCGCCAGCACATGGATCTTCACCGGCACGCGGCCGTGTCCGAGGGTGAACTTCCCCTCGATCCCGTAGAGTTCCTGTATCCGTGCGGACATGACAGGTGGACCGTCCTTGGAATATTCGATCCTCGCGCGGCGGCCGTTGGCCATGACCAGCCGCTCCGGCAGGTAGTCGTCCAGGACGGCGAGCTGCTCGCTCGTCAGCCAGTCGCGCAGCACGCGCATGATCTCGTCCTTCGATTTGTCCCGCACCGCCCGGGCGCCCAGTTCGCCGTAGCACAGCTGCTCGATCAAGGTCGCCCGGTCGGCATCGGTGAGCGGATTGACCTCCAGTTCGGGAAACCATTCCGCCAAGCGGTTCACGCGCAGGATCCATTGCTCCACCGACTCGTCCCAGGCCGCGATCTTCACACGCCCCTCGAGGACCTCCCTGGTGAGGAGCGCGGCCGCCTCGCCGAGCGGCGCCTCCTCACCGGATACCTTCGCCTCGAGCACGAGATCGCGAAACCGGCGTTCGCGTCGCGTGACGACACGTTTCAGCTCGGAATCGTAGACGACACCGCGGACGTCGCGATAGTCGTCGGGGAAAAGTTCCTTCAACCACGACTCTTCGATCGCGGTTGCGAGCGAGAGCAAGGTGCTCACCTCGCCATCGCCGCGACCGATCTCGCTCACCTCCGCGACGACGAGCAACGGTGCTCGCTGGATGGCGCTCTCGCGCGCGAGAAACCCGCGCCGGCCGTGGACGAGTTCGCAACGCAGCGTGCCGGTGTCGAGGCGCTTGGCCACCTGGTCGGAAAAGCCCGCGAGCACGCACTTGCGAACTTCGACGCCGTCGACGCGTTTCTCCGATACGTCGAGGCCCTCCTTCTCCGCGATTTCAAGGAAGGACTCGAACAAGGGCCCGACCGCGCGGGCGCCTTGCGCGTGGATGCCGAGGCGTCGGCAGGCATCGAGATTGTAGCCGACCTTGTCCGCATAGCGCCAGGCGCGCATGAGCAGGAAAAAATCGCTCTCGTTCTCCTCGCCGAGCACCTCCTCGCGCGCGTCATCGACCGCACGCGGCAGTCCGCGCTGGAGGAAGTTTCGCCCCTGCGTGAGCGCGGCCATGAGCGCGACGGAGCGCACGCAGCCGCGCGTGTCGGCCTCGAGCAACATGCGCGCGTAACGCGGATGAACCGGGAAACGCAGCATGCGCCGGCCGATCTCGGTGATAGGCAGGGCGAGCGCGCCGGGCCCGCCGTTTGCCGCCCTCGGTGCGCCCGGCGGTCGCGCCCCCCCCTCGGTTCCGAGCGCTCCCAAGTCCGCCAGCAACATCTCGGCGCGTTCGAGCGCCTTCGGGTCGGGTTTCTCGAGCCAGGGGAAAGCCGCGACGTCGTCGATACCGCTCGCCTTGAGCGTCAACACCACCTCGGCGAGATCGAGACGCCGCACCTCGGGCAGTTCCTGCGCGGCGCGCTGGGCATGTTCACGTTCGGTCCAAAGCCGCACGCAACGGCCCGGCGCGGTGCGGCCCGCTCGGCCCGCGCGCTGGTCGGCGCTCGCCCGGGAGATTTTTTCCACGAGCAAGGTGTTGATGCCACGGTTCGGGTCGAACTTGGCCTGACGAGCCAGCCCCGAATCGATCACGATGGTGACACCGTCGATCGTGAGGGAGGTTTCCGCCACGTTGGTCGAGACGATGATCTTGCGCGCGTTGGTGCACGCCACCGCCCGGTCCTGCGCCTCGGGCGGGAGTTCGCCGTGGAGCGGCAGCACCACGCAGCCGTTGAGCGCGCGATGCTGGGCCAGCGCCGACACCGTGCGACTGATCTCGTAGGCGCCGGGCATGAAGACGAGGATGTCCCCTTCCGTTTGCGCCGCCACGCGGGCGCACTCGCGGGCCGCGACCTCCCAGACCGGATCGGCGTCGAAATTCACCGTCCGGGGCAGATACTCGATCTCCACCGGGAAGCTGCGGCCCTGCGAAGTCAGGATCTCGCAGGGCTTGAGATACTCCGCCAGCCCTTGGGCGTCGAGCGTCGCCGACATCACGATGATCTTCAGGTCCGGCCGCATGGTCGCCTGGATTTGCAAGGCGCGGGCCAGGGATATGTCCCCGTAAAGGTGGCGTTCGTGGAATTCGTCGAAGACCAGCGCAGCCACGCCTCGCAGGGTCGCGTCGAAGGACATCTGCCGAAGCAGGATGCCCTCGGTCACGAAGCGCACGCGTGTCTTCGCCGACACCCGGGATTCGAGCCGGATCTGATACCCCACCTCGTCGCCCAGCGCGCACCCCACCTCATCCGCGACGCGCCGCGCGAGCATGCGCGCCGCGAGACGTCGAGGTTGCAGCACCACCGCTTCGCCCTGGTCGAGGAAACCATGCGCGCGCAGCATCTGCGGGATCTGGGTGGATTTGCCCGAGCCGGTCGGCGCCTGCACCACCACCCTCCCCTGCTCGCGCAAAGCGGAGACGAGTGTGTTTTCGAGTTCGTAGATCGGCAGGTCGCGGGGAGACATCGGACAGGGAAAGCTCGCCACCCCAAGCCCCTCCGTTCCGTTCCGCAAGTCTCCTCGCCCGGAGGCAAAAGCCGACCGGAGTTTGTCGCTCCCGGCTTCGTCGCGAAAAAGCGATTCGCGCCTGACGCCGGTTCAGCGAGCCGTGGGCAGACTCACGGTGAACACCGTGCCGCGTCCCGCTTCGCTCCGAAGCGAGATGGTGCCGCCGTGCCGCTCGATGATCTGGCGGCAGATCCGCAAACCGATCCCCTGGCCACCCCGCTTGCTCGATCGCAGCGGTCGCACGAGGGCGAACTCCACCTCGTCTTCGGGAAAGCCGCGGCCGTTGTCGGAAATCTCGACCAACACGCGATCGCCCTCCTCGCGCAGGATCACGCGCACGTCGTCCGCGCCCGCCTCGAAGGCGTTTTTGAAGAGGTTCTGGAAAACGCGGTGAAGCTCGTAGCGATCTCCGAGGATCGTGGGCCCGCTCCCGACCGCCCGGGAACCCGCCGGACCGGAACGCCAGCCGGTGATGCGCAGGTTGGGGCTGTTGAAAAAGAGAACCGAATGGACCGATTCGATTTCGGCCTGCAGGTCGAGTCGTTCGCGCACGGGCTTGGCGCCGTCGTTGAAACGACAGGTGTGCGCGAGATGGAGCAGGTAGTTCGAGGTGTGCTCGAGTTTCTTCGCGATGGCGTCGATCGGTTGCGCCTGATCGCCGACGGCGTGTTTGAGCTGCGCCGTCTCCTGGATCAGCCGGGCGGTGTAGCCGAGCGTGGAAAAAAGCGCGTTCTTCAGGTCATGCACCATCGAGGCCGAGGCCTCTCCGTGCGCCGCGAGCGTGTCCTTCGCCTCGAGCTCCTTCTGCATCAAGGCGATCACGTTTTCCATTTCGCGGATCGTGGCGCTGCGTCCGCGACGACGAAGCGCCACCTCGACGTGTTGCTGGGCCAGCTTGACGATGTCGGGCGAATCGAACGGCACCTGGAGGCATTGCTCGCCGAGAACTTTCACGGCCCGGCCCGCGCCGAGCGCGATCACCGACATCTCCGAATCCAGTTCGCGTAGGGCCTCCGCCAACTCCTCGTTGCCGCGGCCCGCCGCCCGGAGGTCGAGCACCGCGAGGGCAAAACGCCGTTTGCGCAGGCATGCCACCGCCTCCTCAAAGGAGGTCGCCATCGTGAGCTCGAACTCCTCCTCCAGTCGCTGATGCACCCGCCCGCGCGTCTCCCCGTCCGTCGCCACCACCAGCACGGCCGGAAGGGCGTCCACCGTTTCACGCGCCAAGCCGAGCCCTCCGAGCGGCTCGAAAGGGTTTGCGCTCGTCCGAGACGCCACGTCTGCGGCGGCGGGGGGAAGGGGCGAAGATGTTTTCATACCATCCATCGTTGCGCCGCTAAACCACGACGGAAGCCGAGCGGCGGATTGACCGCGCCCTTCGTCACGCCATGCATGCAGCCGCCAACCACGGCGGAGTCGTAAAACATGCCCCACCTTAAGAGGCTTCCCCTACGTAGCTGTCAACCGCCCCCCATGATCCGATAAGAATTTGAACCGATTTTGATGACCGAAACTCTCCTGCTACTCATTGGCCTGGCCCTCGGTTCCGCGATCGCCTGGCTCGCCCTGCACGCCCGCGGCGCGGCGTTGCACGAGCGGCTTGCCGCCCGCGAAGCCGAGGCCGGCCGTCTTCAGACCGAGCTCGCCGCGCGGGACCAGGCGCTCGCCGAGGTCCGTCGCGCCGTCGAGACCGAACGCGCCGAGCACGCCGCCACCCGGACCGCGCTGGCCGCCGAGCGCGCCGCCTCCGCCGAGAAAATCGCCGCGCTCACCGAGGCCCAGGAACGCCTGTCCAACGAGTTCAAGGCCCTGTCCGCCGCCGCGCTCCAGGCGAACAACGCGGCCTTCCTCGAACTCGCCAAGGAAACGCTGGGGCGCACCCGGCAGCTCGCCGACGGCGATCTCGAAAAACGTCAGCTCGCCATCGAGGCCTTGGTGAAACCGCTGCGCGAGACGCTCACGCAGGTCGAGGCCAAGATCACCGCTTTCGACAAAACCCGCGCCGAATCCGCCGCCGCCCTCGCCCAGCAACTCCAGACACTGGCCCAATCGCAAACCGTTCTCCAGGCCGAGACCGCCCGCCTCTCCACCGCCCTGCGCTCCACCACCACGGCCGGCACCTGGGGCGAGTTGCAACTTCGTCGTGTCGTCGAGCTCGCGGGCATGACCGACTATTGCGATTTCACCGAACAATCCTCCGTCACCACCGACGACAAGGCGCGCCTGCGTCCCGACCTCCTCGTGCGTCTTCCCGGCGGGCAACAGATCGTCGTCGACGCGAAGGCTCCCAACGAGGCCTACCGCGACGCCGCCTCCGCCCCGGACGAAACCACCCGGGCCGCCAAGCTCGCCGCCCACGCCGCCCAAGTCCGCGCCCACGTCGACGCCCTCGGCGCCAAGGCTTATTGGGAACAGTTCCAACCTTCCCCCGAGTTCGTCGTGCTCTTCCTTCCCGGCGACCAGTTTCTTGCCGGCGCCCTTTCCGCCGACCCGGGTTTGCTCGAACGCGCCATCACCAAAAAGGTGCTCCTCGCCACCCCCGCCACCCTCATCGCCCTGCTCAAGGCCGCCGCCTACGGCTGGCGCCAGGAAAAGGCCGCGAAAAACGCCGAGGAGATCTCGACGCAGGCCCGCGAACTCTACGACCGGCTCACCGGATTCTCCGACCATCTCGCGAAAATCGCCCCGGCCCTTGAGAACGCCGCCAAGGCCTACAATCAGGCGATCGGAGCCTTCGAGAGCCGGGTGCTGCCGTCCGGCCGTCGACTCGAGGAGCTCGGGGCCAAGGGCAACAAGGAGCTCCCCGCCGCGCTTCCCTCCGTCGAGACCACTCCGCGCGAACTCACCAAACGCGCCTGACCCGCGCCCTGCGCGCGCCATCCACCGTATGTCCTCCGCCGATTCCTCGCCGCCGTCTTCTCGCCCGCCGTTTCCGTCCGACGACGACTTCGACGCCCCCGAGTCGAGTTCGTTCAAGAAACTCGTCCATCACATCATCGACGAGATGCCCGGCCACGTGACCATCGCCGTCGCGATGGTCGCCTTCATGTTTTTCTACGGCATGGCCAACAGCGTGCAGAAACTCGTCGCCGCTCCCCTCGACGCCCTTTTCTTGAAATGGTTCGACAAGCATCTCGGAGCAACCAGCCCGGCCGTCGGCCCTTGGACCGGACTCCTCGGCGCCGTCCTCATCACCATCGCCATCCTCCGGGTTAAATATCGCAAAAAATAAACCCGCGAGTGCTCCGCTTGCCATCACGGCGTCGGAACTTTCGCGTTTTTGGCGCCTTTTTTGTGGCCATTGTCCGGAATCCTCGTTCCTAGGACCCCTTCGCCCACTCCGTCCTCTTTCGTGTCCCACTTCGCTCCGACTCCCGCCTCGGCCGCCGCCAAACGCCCGCTCTCCCTCGGCGTCATCTTCCTCACGCTCTACATCGATCTGATCGGGTTCTCCATCGTCTTCCCGCTCGGCCCCGACCTGTTGAAGCACTATCTCGCGATCGACGGGGACCACGGGCTGCTCGGCGCGCTCATGGAGCGCATCAACGCCATCGCGCACGCCATCGGAAACGACGCCGGCACCTCGCTCCACCTGCGCGCAGTCCTCTTCGGCGGCGTCATCAGCTCGGTCTTTTCGGTTCTCCAGTTTGTCTTCGCGCCCTTCTGGGGCGGCTTGTCCGATCGCCGGGGCCGACGTCCCGTGTTGCTCTACACCGTGGCGGGCACCGCCCTCAGCTACGCCGTCTGGGCGTTCTCCGGCAGCTTCTGGCTTTTTCTCCTCGCCCGTGTTCTTGGCGGCCTCTTCGGCGGCAATCTGTCCGTGGCCACCGCGGCCGTCGCCGATGTCACCACCCGCGCCGAACGCGCCACGGCGATGGGCCTCGTCGGCGCCGCCTTCGGACTCGGCCTCGTCACCGGACCGGTCATCGGCGCGCTCACCGCGCAGATCAACCTGCTCGATCACGCGCCTTCCCTCGCCGCTTTCGGCGTCAATCCGTTCACCGTCCCCGCCCTCGCCGCTTTCGCGCTCAGCCTGATCAACCTCGTCTGGATCCGCGCCCGCTTTCACGAAACGCTTTCCGCGGAGGCGGCCGGTCGTTCCGTCGAACCCCGCCTGCGCAATCCCCTGCGCGCCATCCTCGGCCTCGACAACGCAGCCATCCGCGGCGCGAACCTAGTCGGCTTTCTCTATCAACTCGCCTTTGTCGCCATGGAGGCCTCGCTCGTCTTCGTGAGCGCCGAACGCTTCGAGTTCACCCCGATGGACAACGGCAAGCTCATGGGCTTCCTCGGCGTCTGCTCCATCATCACGCAGGGTTACATCGTGCGGAAGCTCGTCGGACGGGTGCGGGAGACTCGGATGCTCGCCGCGGGCCTCGTTTGCTCGACCATCGGCCTGCTCGGCGTCGGGTTCGCCCCCGCGCCGGGCCTCCTCTACGCCGCGGTCGGAGTCCTCGCGTTCGGCGGCGGCCTCATCAATCCGGCCAACACCGGCCTCATCTCGCTATACGCCGGCGCGGAGGAACAGGGACGCGTTCTCGGCATCTACCGCTCGCTCGGCTCGCTCGCCCGTGCCGTCACGCCGATTTGCGCCGGCGTGCTTTATTGGACCGCCGGGGCGAAGACGCTCTACGCCGCCGCCGCCGTGCTGGCGCTCGCGGCCTGCGCCGCGAGCTTTCGCCTGCCCCAGCCGAAACGCTGAGGCGGGCGAGGACACCGAAGATCAGAGCCCGGCGACGAATCGCTCCAACCGGGCGATCACACGCTCCCGTCCGAGCAGACGGAAAATGCCCGTGATGCTCGGGCCGGCGGCGAGGCCGGTCACCGCGATGCGCGCCGCCCCCTGGTAGTCGCCGAAGCCGAGGCCGCGCGCCTCCGCGAGCGATTTGATTCCCGCCTCGATCGCCGCGTCGGAGGAGAAGTCGGTGACGGACGTCTTCAAGGCCTCGATCAGCTCGGCGAGGCGGGTCTTCGGGTCGCCCTTCGACAGCGCCTTGTTCTTGGCCTTTTCGTCGGTCGGATAGTTGTCGTTCCAGAAATACGCCGTGTAGGCGGGCAGTTCCTCGAAGCCCTTGATCTTCGGCTGGGAGAGCCCCATCACCGCCTCGAAATAGGCGGCGTCCGCCGCCAGCGCGTCCGCCACGCCGGAAGTTTCCGCCGGCAAGCTCGCGAAGAAGGCCCGCGCCCGGGCGACAAACTCCGCCGGGGGCAGCGCCAGGAGATAGAGCATGTTCATGTGCGCCATCTTCTTGTCGTCGAAACGCGCGTTGCTCTGGTTGACCGCGGGCAGGTCGAAAAGCCGCACGATCTCCTCGATCGGCATCTTCTCGCGGTCGTCGCCGGGGTTCCAGCCGAGCAGCGCGATGAAGTTGACCACCGCCTCGGGGACGTATCCGCGACGCTGATACTCCTCGATCAGGGCGCCCTGATCGCGCTTCGACATCTTGCCCGGGCCGTTCTGCTTCAGGATGAGCGGGATGTGCGCGAAAACGGGAGGCTTCACGCCGAACGCCTCGAAGAGCGCCACGTGCTTGCTCGTGTTGGAAAGGTGGTCCTCGCCGCGGATCACGTGCGTGATCTTCATCGCGATGTCGTCGACGACGTTCACGAAGTGAAACACCGGGTTGCCGTCGGAGCGGAAGATCACGAAGTCCTCGTCCTCGACGCGCTCCACGCGGCCGCGGATCGCATCCTCGATGACCATCGGGGCGGCCTTCACCTTCTCCACCTCCTTCTGACGTCGCTCGTCGAACACGGTGTAACGGTCGCCGAGCAGCCTGAACCAGATCGCCCCGTCCTTCTCGTAGGTGCGGCCCGCCGCCGTCAGCTTCTCCAGATACTCGCGGTAGATGTGCGCGCGCTCGCTTTGGCGATAGGGCCCGAAATCGCCGCCGCCGTTCGACCCGACCCGGGGCCCCTCGTCCCAGTTCATGCCAAGCCAGGCGAGCGAATCGTAGATCACGCGGAGAAACTCCTCCGAGTTGCGCGCGGTATCGGTGTCCTCGATACGCAGGATGAACGCGCCGCCGGTGTGGCGCGCGTAGAGCCAGTTGAACAGCGCGGTGCGGGCGCTGCCGATATGGAAGAACCCGGTGGGACTCGGGGCGAAACGGACGCGGACTTGGCTCATGACGGAGTGTGAAAAAACAAGGATCATTCCCCGGGCCCGCCCCGGGCCGCAAGCCTCCGCTGTCCCCGGCGACATCCGATCGCGGGACCAAAGTCCCCGGCGCGCGGGACCTGAGCGGGGGACCTACGACCATGTTCTCGGCGAGGGAAACGCCGATAAGATGCGGCATGACTCGTTCCCATGCCCCGACCGCCCGGAAGACGTCGGGCTTCACGCTGGTGGAGGTGATCGTCGCCGTCCTCGTCCTCTCGATGTTCGTCGGCGGCATGCTGGCGACCCTCATCCAGTCCCGAAACCTGACCGAGGGGAGCATCTACCAGAACTCCGCGAACACGATCATGCAGGGCTACATCGAACAGATCAAAAACATGGAGTTCACCGATCTGCCCTACACCTCCGGCAACACGCTCTTCCCCGGAAGCGTGCCCGGCGAATCCACCACCCTCCTCACCCGGGGTGTCCGGCGCGTCTCCGCGGCCGACGGCGGCATGGAGAACATCCGGGATCCGCTGCGCATCTCCACGAGCACCACGATCCCGGATCCGTCGGCGATCCTCGCCGACGGCGTTCCGAGCAACGTCGCCGACAACATAAAGGTCTTCGACATCAACAACACCCCGGACAACCCGCACGACGACCTTCGTCTTCGTATTTGGATCTGGATACGCGACCTTTCCGATCCCTCCTCGGACGCCACCTCCCTGCGGGGCATCACGGTCATCTACGCCTGGCGTCCGAACAACACGAACGCCAACTCGCGCAGCTTTGTCGGCACCGTGCGCACCATCCGGTCCGCCGTGCCCACGTTCTGAACACAACCGCCCCCGAAGGCATTTCCAACCATGCGTCCCCAGTTTTTTCGCAAAGCCTCCTCCCGGCGGGGCATGACGCTGACCGAGGTCCTCGTCGCGACGACCGTCGCCGGCATCGTCTCCATCGGGATCTTCAGCGTGTTCATCCAATCGCTGAAGATCTACGACTACGACACCAAGAAGCTCGTCGTGAACCGCTACATTCGCGACTTCACCACGGAGCTCACCGAGAACGCCACCTTCTCGAACTACGCGCTGATCTTTCCCGACTTCAGCACCCGGGCCAACGTGAGCCCGGTGCTCAATCCCGACACCGGCAATATCGAGACCGCCGGCATCAATGTCCCCGTCGAGGACGGCCAATCGGGCGACATGCTCGTGCTCGTCTACGTCGACCCCGACGACGACAAGCGGATCAAGCGCATCGTCGGCTACTATCGCGCCGCCGAGGCGAGCGGGGCTCCGGGACCGGTGCGACGTTTCGAACGCGAGTTCCATCCCTCTTCCACCTCGAGCGCGATTTCGCTCCTTCCGCCGGTGTCGTCCATCGATTCATGGCCCAAGGTCGTCGAGCTCTCGGACGGCCTCTCCAACGGGCGCCTTTTCCATAACTTCTACGGACGAAGCGTCATGGTTAACGGCGAGATAATCCAGGACTCGGGCGGAAAGACGCGCGTCGCGAGCAACACCTACAACTTCACCATCTCCCCCCGCGGTTAAGCGGTCCCGATATGCACACACGATCCCTCCTCCCCCGCCTCCTCGACGGCTTCCGTCGTTCCCGCGGCGGCGTCCTCGTCACCGTCATCATCTTCGGCGCCGTGGTGCTTCTCATCGCGGGAAGCCTCATCCGCTACTCGCTCACCGAGCGCCGGCTCACCCTCCGGACCGCGCTCGTCCTCGAATCGCGCAACGCCGCCGAAGCGATCGCCGAATACGGTTTCGCCCAGCTCCGCCAGAAGTTCGAGACCCGCAGCACGTTCAACCTCAGCCCCGGCGGCTCCGACGCCCTGAAGCCGCCCCCCGCCTCCTTCTGGAACAACAGCAACGTGAGCACCCTCGCCGGCGATTCCGAAATCATCGGCGGCACCATTTCCCCCGTTTCGAGCGGGAGCAGCAGCTACTACTACATCGACCCGAACGATCCCAACAACCGCAACGACCCGCTTCGCGGCAAGTGGGTCTGGCGACGCGACGTGAGCGTGCTCGCGAAAGCCACCGTTCGCCATCCCTCCGGCGCGCCGATCGTTTCCCATGCCCGACAGACGATCTCGGTGCGCGGCGCCCCTCTCTTCGCCCACGCCATCTTCTACAACATGGACCTCGAGATCGCCCCCGGTCCCGACATGCACATCTACGGTCCCGTCCACGCCAACGGCGACCTCTATCTCGCCCATCAAAGCGCCAACGGCTCGCTCAACTTCCACGCGCAAGTCACCGCCTCGGGACATTTGTATCACGCCTGGAAATACGGCGTCGGCGGCACGCACGGCACCGAGACGCTCCAGAACGGACACGTCAAATTCATCAACTCCTCCGGACAGCTCGTCAGCATCCGCAACGACTTGCCCGGCGGGCGCTATGGATGGAACGACAGTCGCATGGGCGGCTCCTCCGTCTCCCCGGATTTCCGCTCCTTCGCGTCCAGCACCTGGAACGGAAACCTCCTCACCGCCTCGCACGGGGTGACCGACTACCGTCCCGTGGCCATCGGCGAATATCGCGAGGCCAATCCCTACAACCCGCATGTTTCGGTCAAGGATCCCGACAAGGCCCCGAGCAACACGGGGCGACTGCTCATCGAACCCAGCGACTACCCGACCAATCCCAACGCGGCCGATTACGCGCAACGCGTCGAAGTCGAATACCAGAAATACGCCAACGACGCCGGCATCTACATCCGGGTCGTGCCTCCGACCACGCTGGACGGCTCCCCGACGATCACCGTCACCAGCCGCAGCAAGACGGATCCCAGCAAAAACAAAACCCTCACCCTTCCCGCCGGAAACAACGTCGTGCAGTTCGGCGCTTACAAGGCGAAGGCGACCGCGACCGCCACCAGCACCACGGTCACGAAAACCGTGGGGGCCAAGATCACCAGAGGACCCAACAAAAACAAATATCCCGTCACGACGAGGACCACCACCACCTCCACTCCCTACACCCGCACCTACGGCGCCGGAGGCATCTACGTCGATACCGCGGGCAACCCCTCCACGAACAGCAATGAGAGCACCACTTACGTGACCACCCCGCCCGCGCCCGGCACGAGCACAACCAGTTCCGCCCCCAGCTTCGGCACACCTTCCCTGGTGGGCGGCGCGAACGGCAACAAGGGGCTTTACGACCGCCGACGCCAAAAGGGAGTCAACCTGGTCGACATCGACATGGATGCGCTGCGCAAGGCGGTCGCCCAGATGGGCAACACCACCGCCAGGCTGAGCAACGGCAGCACCTACAACCCTTCCGCCGCCGACGGCTTCGGCAATCTCTCCGCCGACGACTGGACGGGCATCGTCTACGTGGAGATCGCCGGCGCCCCCACCACGGACGCCATCACCGGCGCCACGCACTACGGCAGCGGAGAACTCGCCGAGGTCGCCGCCGCCACCGCCGTGCGCATCCTCAACGGCAAGGGCAAGGTCCCCAGTCACGGGACCGCGAACGAAGGACTCACCATCGCGACCAACGCGCCGATGTATGTTCAGGGCAGCTACAACGCGGACGGCAACACCTCCACCGCGGCCGCAACCAACAGCGCCCACGTTCCGGAGGCGGGCGAGGTCCCCGCGGCCCTGGTCGCCGACGCGATCACCCTTCTCTCCGACAACTTCGATCCCAACTCCACCCTCACCACCAACAAACCCTCCGCCACCTCCAACGTGGAGATCTCCGCCGCGCTGCTCATGGGCATCAGCCCGACCAATCCCACCCTCGGCACCCGGGGTGAAAGCTCCGGCGGCGCGCACAACTTCCCGCGCTTCCTCGAGGACTGGGGCGGCCGGTCGGTCTTCATCCGCGGCTCCCTCGTCGCCCTCTTCGAGAGCCGGGTGGCCGACGAACCGTGGAGCACCGACTACTACGCGCCGCCCTCGCGCAACTGGGGCTTCAATGATCTCTTCGCCGACGGACGCTATCCGCCGGGCACCCCCCGGGTGATGTCCTACCGCCGGGTGAACTTCGAGCATCTCGGCGCGTCGGAATACACCGCCATCAAGTCGTCCTACGGCTGGTGACGAGGGCCGGGCCGGCTCCGCTCGCGCCCGGACATGGAAAAGGCGCCCCGGGCCGGGGGCGCCTTTCGCGTATCTGGCTTTCGACTACAATCGGGCTCAGACCGCGGGCACGGCCGGGGCCGCGGCTTTCGGCGCGGGAGGCGGCACGAGACCGCCGTGGCCGACGAAGTGGAGAGTCGCGTCCGCCGGCAGGATCACGCGTTCGCAGAAGTCGCCGAACTTTTCGCCCGGTTGACGCTCCTTCGCATAGCGCTTGATCACCGGCTCCAGGAGTTTCACGCCGTCGTCGAGCGTGATGCTCGGAGCCACGAGGCGGTTCAGCCGCGTGCCGTTGTAGGCGGCGCCGAGATAAAGCGCGTATTTGTTGGGCGCGCGGCCGACGAACGCGATCTCCGCGAGGTAGGGACGCGCGCAGCCGTTGGGGCATCCCGTCACGCGCAGGCTGATCGCATCCTGGTGCAATCCGGCCTCGTCGAGGATCGTCTCGAAACGGGCGATGAGGTCGGGCAGCGCGCGCTCGCTTTCCGCGAGGGCGAGACCGCAGGTCGGAAGGGCCACGCAGGAGAGCGCGTTGAGGCGCAGGCCGGAACGGTCGTTCTCCTTGTCGAGACCGTGGCGGGCGAGGATCTCCTCGATGACGGGCTTCTGCTCTTCGCTCACGCCGGAGATGGTGAGGTTCTGGGACGGCGTGAGGCGGAAATCGCCGCGGTGCACCTGCGCGATCTCGCGCAACGCGGTGCGCATCGGCCAGCCCTCGCGGTCGACGATGCGGCCGGAGAGAATGTGCAGGCCGTAGAACCAGGTGCCGTCGGCGTTCTTGTGCCAACCGTGCGGGTCCTGGATGGTGGTGAATGTGACCGGGCGGGCGGGTGCGAAGGTCACGCCGCTGCGCTTCTCGACCTCGGCCTTGAACCACTCCACGCCGCGGTCGGCGATGGTGTATTTGAGGCGTGCGTGCTTGCGATCGGTGCGGTCGCCGTAATCGCGCTGGGTGGTGAGCACCGCCTCGCCGACCTTGTTGACCAGCTCGCGAGAAATGAAACCGAGCGTGTCCGCGATGCGCGGATAGGTCTTCTCGTTTCCATGGCTCATGCCTTGGCCGCCGCCGACGGTGACATTGTAACCGAGGAGCTTGCCGTCCTCGATGATCGCGATGAACCCGAGGTCCTGCGAATAGACGTCGACGTCGTTGGTGGGCGGGACGGCGAAGCCGGTCTTGAATTTGCGCGGCAGATAGGTGTCGCCATACATCGGCTCGCGCTCGGGTTCGCCACCCGCGACGAGTTCCTCGTCGAGCCAGATTTCATGGTAGGCGCGGGTCTTCGGCAGCGCGTATTCGCTCCAGCCCTTCGCGTCCTGGTAAACCTGCTCGAGAACCGGCGACTGCTCGGGATTGACCGGCGCCATGACGTTGCGGTTCACGTCGCCGCAGGCCGCGATCGAGTCGAGCAGCACCTTGTGCATGCCCTGGATGAGGGGCTTCATGTTGCCTTTCAGCACGCCGTGAAACTGAAGGGTTTGACGCGTGGTGAGGCGGAGCGAGGGCCAGGCGAAGTCGGTCGCGAGCCGATCGAGCATCAGCCATTGCTCGGTGGTGGCCTTGCCGCCGGGCAGACGAACTCGCAGCATGAAGGCGTAGGCCTTGTCCTTGCCCGCCTTCTTCAAGGCGATGCGCTGGTCGCGGTCGTCCTGCTGATAGGTGCCGTGAAACTTGAGGAGCTGCTCGCTCTCGGAGGAAACCATCGGCTTGGAGCCGTCGGCAAACTCCGCCTTCAGGTTGCCGCGCAGGTGGCGCGAGGCGAGTTTGAGGCCCTCATTGGCGACGAGGGGCTTGGGAGCGGGGGCGGAATCGGTGGACATGGCGGACGAAGGAAAAGGGAAGACCGTGCAATCTTCCCCATTCACAGGCGAGGGGCAAATATTTATTTGGTAAGTTTACCAAAATACCAATGATATAGCCTTCCGGGCGAGGCAACAGCCTCACATTAAGCTAGTTGCCAAGTGCCCCATCAGTTCGGCGCCGATCGCATCGGCGAGCAGGCGACCGCTTCGGGTCAATTTAATCCGCTCGCCACTTCGCTCCACATGGCCACCGGCGGCAAGACGCCCCAACTCCCGCTCCACCTCGCCCCACCCCGCAACGCCCGCAAACCGCGTGCGCAACGCGGCCAGATCGACCCCCTCGTTCAAGCGCAGCCCGAACACGAGGGCGTCCTCGGCGAGCAGCGCCGGGGTGAGCGCGACGCGGTCCTCGGTCATGCGTTCGCCGCTCGCCAAACCCTCGCCCCATTTGTCGAGATCGGCCGGATTGCTTCCTCGCCAACCGTCGTGCTGCCCGGCGGCGGACGGTCCGACGCCCACCCATTCGTGCATGCGCCACGTATTCAGATTATGGTTACAACGATGCCCCGGGAGGGCGAAGTTGGAAACCTCGTATTGTTCATAGCCGGCGGCCGCGAGTTCGTCCCAGGCGCGACCGTAGAGCCGGGCCTCGTGGTCGGGATCGAGCTTCACCTTTCCCTCGGACAGCTTCACCCAGAGCTTCGTGTCCTCCTCGAAGGTGAGACAATAGGTCGAGAGGTGGTCGGGCGCGAGCGAGACGGCCGTGCGCAAATCCTCGACCATCGCCTCCTCGTCCTGGCCGGGCAACGCGAACATGAGGTCCAGATTAACGCTCGCGAAGTCCGCCGCGCGCACGCGCTCATAGGCTCGCAACACCTGTTCGCGCGTGTGCTGTCGTCCCAGCGCCTCGAGCAGGGCGGGCGAAAAACTTTGCACGCCCATCGAGACGCGTGTGACCCCGACCGACTTCAGCGCGGCCAACCTCGCCTCGGTGACCGAGCCCGGCGCGAGTTCCACGCTCCATTCCGCGGGCCGCCCCCCGCAGGCGCCGAGCACGATCTCGCCGAGCTTTCGCAGATCGTCCGGTGCGAGCAGTCCGGGCGTGCCGCCTCCCCAGAACACGGTGTCGACCGGGCGACGCCACGAGATGAGAGCGAGTTCGCGACGCACGTTTTGAAGATAGGCCTCCACTCCGGCGCGGGTGGGCGCGGTTTGATAGAAGGCGCAGAAATCACAGGTGCTCGCGCAGAACGGCACGTGCACGTAGAGCCCGAGCGGGCTTTTCGCGAAAGCCGCGTGAAGCGCCGCGTCGTCCATTTCCTGCTTTGCCACGAGAGGGTTGGCCATTATCGCTGTCGGCTTACTCGATTTTCCCATCGCGATGCACCACCAATCCGTTTTCTCCCTGCCCCGCCTCCTTCGCGCCGCGTTCTGCGCCGCCGCCCTCCTCCTGCTCGCGGGGTGCGATCTCAAGCTCACGGATCTGACGCCGAAGGTTTTCCCGGAAAATCCGTCGCGCATCTACACTTTCGGCCTGCGTGTGACGCCCAAAGCCACGTCGGTGCTGGAGGACAGCATCACCGCCCGCATCGTGGTGGACGGGCAAATACACGAGATGAAGGCCGGCGCCCTCGGGAAAAACGTCTTCGAGTATGAGTTTCAGCTGCCCCCCGGCCGCGACGAACTCGCCTACTACTACATCGTCGACTACGCCATCGAGCACGGCGGCGGCATCACCCGCAAACAGGACTACACCGAGGTCACCCGCACGCGCGTCGTCGGTCGCTACGTGATGTCGATGGAAACCAACCGCGGCCCCGTGGGGGCCCGAATCAGCGTCGTCGGCCGCGGTTTCAGCAGCGCCGACGTCGTGAAGTTCGACGATCAGCCGGTGCGCACGGTGTTCGAGTCGCCCAACGCCCTGAGCTTCTACGTGCCCGCCGTGGAACCCGGCCGCAACTACCGCGTCACCTTGGAAGGGGCCGCCGGCAACTCCCCCATCGGAACCTTCCGCGTCGATCCCGCGGTGCTCGACGTCTCCCCGTCCGCGCTTTCGCTCACCCAAGGAGAGGTGCAATCGCTCACCTTCTCCGTGCCCTCCCCCGCCCCGGCGGGCGGTCAGCTTCTCGATGTCACCACCGACATCCCCGAGAGCGTGATCATGCCCGAGGTGATCGTGGCCGAGGGGCAATCCTCGGTCACCGTCGAGGTGAAGGGCGGCAAGCCCGGCGTCGGCAGCCTCTTCCTCAAGGGATACGGCAACTCCGGAGAGGTCGTCATCCCGCTCACGGTGCAATAAGGTATTCGTTTACCAGATACATCCTCCCGTTGCGGAGGCCGCTTCGGCGGCCTCCGCTTTTTTGTTTCGGGCGAATGAGCGTGCGTGGCAATTGGGCCACGCATCATGCGGATTATCGCAAACGGCAGGAACGTGCCGGAGGAGCGTTTGTCCGGTCCGTTCGTTAATCCCGTGCCCGATGGTTTGCGGGAAGTTTCCGCCAATCGCTCGCCTCCCCGCTTTTGAGTCTTCGCCAGGGGCGCAAAAAGGCCGCCGCCCTTGCGGGGCGGCGGCCAGATGAGTGGCCTCGACTCTCGTCGACGCTTCCGAAGCGGTCCCGACCTTACTTGGTGGGAACTTCGGAGATCGTCTTGAGGATACGGCTGGCGACGTCGTAGGGATTCGCGGCCGAGTTCGGACGACGATCCTCGAGATAGCCGCGATAGCCGTTCTTGATGAACGAGTGCGGCACGCGGATCGAGGAACCGCGGTCGGCGATGCCGTAGGTGAACTTGTCGATCGACTGGGTCTCGTGGAGGCCGGTGAGGCGGAGGTGGTTGTCGGGACCGTAGACGGCGACATGCTCGGACATGTTCTTGGCGAACGCGGCCATGAGCTTCTCGAAGTATTCCTTGCCGCCGACTTCACGCATATACTTGGTCGAGAAGTTGGAGTGCATGCCGGAGCCGTTCCAGTCGAGCGGAGCGTCATAGGCGCCACGGATCGGCTTGCAGTGGAACTCGACGTCCACGCCGTATTTCTCGCAGAGGCGGATCAGCAGGTAGCGGGCGACCCAGACATCGTCGGCGGCCTTCTTGGAGCCCTTGCCGAAGATCTGGAATTCCCACTGGCCCATCGCGACCTCGGCGTTGATGCCTTCGTGGTTGATGCCGGCGTCCAAGCAGAGATCGAGGTGCTCCTCGACGATCTGGCGGGCGATGTCGCCGACGTTCTTGTAGCCGACGCCGGTGTAGTAGGTGCCCTGGGGAGCCGGGAAGCCGCCTTCGGGAAAGCCGAGCGGACGGCCGTCCTGGAAGAGAAAATACTCCTGCTCGAAGCCGAACCAGGTGTCCGGGTCGTCGAGAATGGTGGCGCGGGAGTTGGAAATGTGGGGGGTGCCGTCGGCATTGTAGACCTCGCACATCACGAGCACACCGTTCTTACGGGTGGTGTCCGGATACACGGCAACGGGCTTCAGCACGCAGTCGGAGCTGCCGCCGGGAGCCTGCTGGGTGGAGCTGCCGTCGAAGCCCCAGAGCGGGAGCTCCTCAAGCTTCGGGAAGCTCTCAAATTCCTTGATCTGGGTCTTGCTACGGAGGTTCTGGACAGGCTTGTAGCCGTCGAGCCAGATGTATTCGAGTTTGTATTTAGCCATGGATGTGGAGGTTGGGAGAAAGTGGGCTTGGGATCGGCGACCACGATCCTCAAAAAGAGGATACGCCGCGCCGGGCAAAACCCGATGCGACCGTTTCAGCACTCCGTATGCCAGCAATGAAAAAAATTGCTGCTACGACGACGATCCGACGCCTTTGGGCGCTATCGCCATTCGACTGCCGGACCGGGTGGGCAAATTTATCCACTCAATGACGCGAGGGGGAACTTGCGGCGGAGACCGACATGCCGATGCTGGTTAATTTCGACCATGCAGGAGATGAAAGATACGCGGCGCGCGCTGGTCCGCATCGGTTACGACGGTCGCGTGCACAAAACCTTCCGAGGCCATCAGGCGCGGGAGCGTTTTGAGAACGAACAACGCGTCCTGCGTTATCTTCAGGAAAAGGGCTGCGACTACGTGCCCCGCGTGATCGAGGCTTATCCGGAGGAACTGCGGCTGGTCACCACCAACTGCGGCCAACGTGTCGAGCACATCCCGGAGGCGCGCGTGCGGGAGATCTTTCAGGATCTCGAGCACAACTACAACGTGCGCCACGAGGACGCCTATGCGCGCAACATCACCTATTCTCCCCACGCGGGGCGCTTCTGCGTGATCGATTTCGAGTTCGCCACCATCTTGGATCCGAACGCGCCGCCCGGCCCCGAGCTCGACCTGCCCCTGCCCGACGGGCCACGCGGAGATTGAGTTTCCGGACGCAGCGCGCACTCACGTGTTTTCCCTTCCCGCTCCATCATGTCCGACGCCCCCGCCGCCACGCTTCACTGGTCCGGTCTCACGCATCGCGGAAAAGTCCGCCCGAACAACGAGGACACCTTCCTCGCGCTCAACTTCGACGGCCACGAGGTCCGTTACCTCGGCAAAATCGGCGACGCCAGTCTCGACACGGGCGATTTTGTTTTCGCGGTGAGCGACGGCATGGGCGGCGCCCATTCGGGCGAATTCGCCAGCCGCATCGCGATCCAGAAAATCACGCGGCTGCTGCCTCGCGCCTACCGGCTCTCCGCCGCCGGTCTCGAGGCGGGATTCAGCGACGTGTTGCGCGAACTTTTCGACGCGATCCACCAGGAGCTGCTCCAGCTCGGCCGCAGTTACAGCGAATGCTCCGGCATGGGAGCCACGCTCACGCTCGCCTGGTTCACGCCCCGCTGGGTCTACTTCGGTCACATCGGCGACAGTCGGCTCTACTATCTGCCCAAGGAGGGCGGCATTCGCCAGCTCAGCCACGATCACAGCTTTGTCGGATGGTTGCGCCGACAAGGGCAGATCAACGAGCGCGAAGCCCGCTCCCACCCCCGTCGCAACGCGCTCCAACAGGCCCTCGGCGCCGGGCATCAGTTTATCGATCCGCAAATCGGCGCCATCGCCCACCGCCCCGGGGACCGGTTCCTCCTTTGCTCCGACGGAGTGAACGACGGGCTCTGGGACAATCATATCGAACGACTCATCCACTCCCCCGACGAAAAACGGGTGCATCAACCCGCGGCCGTGCGCCTGGTGGAGGAGGCGTTGGAAAGCTCGGGCCGGGACAATCTCACCGCGATCGTCGTCGAGGTCGGTTCCCCCGCCCCGACCGCCATCCGACGATCCAGCGCGTCGAGTGTCGCTTCCGTCACGGCATGAGACTCGGCCCCGCCTCCCTGCAGGCGGGAGTGGTGCGCTCGCAAATTCGACCCCGCGCGGGGTCCTTTGCGGCGCCTCGCATGCCGTCACCGCCGCATCGTGAGGAGGAACGTCGAAAGGCGGAGCTGCGTCGAAACCGCCCCGGTAACCAATTGACCCCCGCCGGACACGGCCGTTTTACTCCGCCCTTTTCTTTTCTCTCATGGCCACGAACTGCACCGACTACGACTTCGCCCAAATCGAGCCCCACTGGCAAAAAGTTTGGGCGGACCAATCGGCCTTCCGCACCCCCGACATCGATCCGTCGAAGCCGAAGTTTTACGTGCTCGACATGTTCCCCTACCCTTCGGGCGCGGGTCTCCACCTCGGCCACTGCGAGAACTACGCCATCACCGACATTCTCGCCCGCTACCAGCGAGCCAAGGGCAAGAACGTCCTGTATCCGATCGGCTGGGACGCCTTCGGCCTTCCGACGGAAAACTACGCGGTGAAAACCGGCCGCCATCCGCGCGAGGTCACGATCGAGAACGTCGCCACCTTCCGCCGTCAGCTCCGCGCCATCGGCGTGTCCTACGACTTCGAGCGCGAGGTCGACACCACCGATCCGCGCTACTTCCGCTGGACGCAGTGGATCTGGCTCCAGCTCTTCAAGAAGGGCCTCGCCTACGTCGAGGAGAAGCCCGTCTGGTGGTGCCCCGCCCTCGGCACCGTGCTCGCCAACGAGGAGGTCATCGACGGCGTTTCCGAAGTCGGCAAACACCCGGTCGAGCGCCGCCCGCTCCGTCAGTGGGTGCTGCGCATCACCGCCTACGCCGAGCGCCTGCTCGCCGATCTCAAACTCGTCGACTGGCCCGACTCCACCAAGCGCATGCAGGAGGCCTGGATCGGCCGCAGCGAAGGCGCCGAACTTCTCTTCGCGCTGGAAAATCCCGCCCTCGGCGACCTCAAGGTCTTCACCACGCGCCCCGACACCGTCTTCGGCGTGACCTTCATGGTTATCGCGCCCGAGCACCCGCTCGTCGACGCGCTCACCACGCCCGCCCAGCGCGAGGCCGTCGCCGCCTACCGCAAGCAGGCCGCGGCCAAGAGCGACCTCGAGCGCACCGACCTCGCCAAGGGCGAGAAGACCGGCGTCTGGACCGGCTCCTTCGCCATCAATCCCGCCAACGGCCAGAAGATCCCCGTCTGGATCGCCGACTACGTCATCATGGGCTACGGCACCGGCGCGATCATGGCCGTGCCCGCGCACGACGAGCGCGACTTCGCCTTCGCGCAGAAGTTCAACATCCCAGTCATCCAGGTCATCGAGCCCGATCACGCCGAGGGCCGTAATGGAAGCGGCACTACAAAGCTGCCCTACACCGGCGACGGTCGCCTTGTCCACTCCGACGGTTACTCCGGCCTCGGGTGGGAGGAGGCGAAGAAGAAGATCACCGCCGACCTCGCCGCGCGCGGTCGCGGTCGCGCCACCGTCAACTACAAGCTCCGCGACTGGCTCTTCTCGCGCCAACGCTACTGGGGCGAGCCCTTCCCGATCGTCTGGGTCAACGAGACCGACTACGCCGCCGGCGTCGCGCACGCCAAGGCCGCCGGCGTCGCGCTGCCGCTGCCCGCCGAACCCGTCGTCTGCGTGATCAACGGCGAGACGCGTTTCGCGCTGCCCGTGCCCGAGGCCTCGCTCCCGCTCGAGCTGCCCGCGGTAAAGAGCTACCAGCCCACCGGCACCGGCGAGAGCCCGCTCGCCGCCATCCCCGACTGGGTCGACATCTGGTATGACGCCGCCACCGGCCACGCCGTGCCCGCCTCGGCCGAGCGTCCGGCGCCGCACTACGTCCGCGCCCGCCGCGAGACCAACACCATGCCGCAGTGGGCCGGCTCCTGCTGGTATTACCTGCGCTACCTCGACCCGAAGAACGACGCCGCGATCGCCGCGCCCGAGGCGCTGAAGTATTGGGGCGGCCCGGACCTCTACGTCGGCGGCGCCGAGCACGCCGTGCTCCACCTCCTCTACGCCCGCTTCTGGCACAAGGTCCTCTTCGACCTCGGCGTCGTGCCCACGCCCGAGCCCTTCACGAAGCTCTTCCACCAGGGCATCATCCTCGGCGAGGACGGCGAGAAAATGTCCAAGTCGCGCGGCAACGTCGCCAATCCCGACGACATCATCCGTAGTCACGGAACGGATACGCTGCGTCTCTACCTCATGTTCCTCGGCCCGCTCGAGGCGATGAAGCCCTGGAATCCCAGCGGGATCGAGGGCGTGCACCGTTTCCTCCACAAGATCTGGCGCGAGTGCCTCGGCGCCGACGGCCGACCCAACGCCAAGCTCTCCGCCGACGTCTCCGCCACGCCGGCGGACCTCGCCAAGCTCCTGCACGAGACGATCAAGAAGGTCGGCGAGGACATCGAGGGCCTGCGCTACAACACCGCGATCTCGGCGATGATGATCTTCGTCAACGCCTGGCAGAAGGCTCCGGCCATCGCCCGCCGCGACGCCCTCGCCTTCCTCCAGTTGCTCGCGCCCTTCGCGCCGCACATCGCCGAGGAGCTCTGGGCCCGCGTCGGCGGCACGGACATCGCGCCCTCCGCCGGCTCAGCGCCCTGGCCGGCCTATGATCCCGCCAAGCTGGTCGCCACCGAACAAAAGGTCGTCGTCCAGGTGAACGGAAAGAAACGAGCCGAACTTCTGTTGCCCGTTGGCGCCGCCGAGGCCGACGCCGTCGCCGCCGCGCAAGCGCATGCGGAAGTGGCTCCGCATCTTGCCGGAAAGCAGATAAAACGAATTATTTACGTTCCAGGGAAGATCCTAAATATCGTTGCTGCTTGAAGCTACGGGGTTGACCTAGGGCAGTTACCCTATACGTATGATTGCCCGGCGCATTCCTTCCCCTTGAGTGCGCCGGCGCTTCATCTTCCCATAGCCCTATGCAACCCAAGGCCTTCTTTCGCTTTTGCGCCTGCCTCGCTTTAAGCGGCGTTGCGGTATTCGCCCAGACTTCCTCCAAACGGAAGAATCCGACCAGCAAGTTCTACGTCGCGGAAGTCGCGGGCTTTTCTCAGGTCAACACCGGTGAAAAAATCGAAGACCTCACCGAAAAATCGGTTTTCGACGCCGAGGGCACGATCGTCGAAACAAAGCCCGACTCGACCAACTCCCTGGTGATGTCGAACGGCGTCGGCATCAATTTCGCCTCCGACACGAAGTTGGTCGTGCGTCGCTTTCTTCAGGAGCCCTTTCAGCCCAATCGCACCGATCTCGAATCCGAGCCCTCCGTTTCCCAGACAAGGACGCTTCTGGCCCGGGGCGGCGTCGGCATCTGCAGCGGAAAACTCGTCGCCGGCAGCTCGATGGTCTACGACACGCCGCACGGCAGTGTGAACATCCTTAGCCAGAATGTTCAAAAGGTCAGCGTGGAGGTCAGCGACGACCATACGACAGTCACCCTCTTCGAGGGCGCCGTCACCCTGCGCGGCGACAACATGGCCGGAGGCGAAGCGCTCCAAGCGGGACAACAGGCCATCATTCGCAGCCGTGGAGTGAATCAACCGCCCGAGATCACCATCGGCCCCATACCCGACGATCAGCGGGATCGCTTGGAAAACATGGTGAACGGCGCGTGTCAGGCGAGGAAGCGGGTCTATTTCGACGTGGCCGAGCGTCAGAACGAGGTCGAAGGCGCCACCAGCGAACTCATGCCGTTTGTCGTGAACCCCATCGATCCGACCGAGGTCGGTCCTGTCGTCAGCCCCGCGCGCCCCTGAGCACATCCGCCTTCTTTCGCGCGAAATGTCCGTCCCTCGCTCCGGCTTCCTTTCCTCGCATCGCGGTGTTGGTGCGGCCCTCGCGGCGCTTTGCACGACCGTCCCGGCCCATGCGCTTCTCCGTTTCAACGACGGTCGCGACCAGGTTTACGTCACCGCCTACGTCGGAGCCGGCTACGACTCCAACGTCTACACGTCCTCATCCAACCAGGACGACTTCATCATCAGCGGCGGTGTCGGGTTGGAGTATGCCCGCAAGGCCGGTCTGATCGGCGTCAACGGATCCCTCGGCTGGGACCTCGGCCAATTCTCCAACCTTTCCTCCGAGAATTTCATCAATCCGTCCGCCTCGCTCGAATTCTCAAAAGGCACCGGGCGCACCACCGGATCGATTCAGTTCAACGGCCGTCGCGCCACCATGCCCGATCCCACCGTCGGCCTGCGCACCGACTCCTGGAACTACGGCGTCAACCTCAACCTCCGTTATCCGGTGGTCGACCGTTATTCCATCGCGGGCAATATCGGCTGGTCGCGCGTCGACTATTCCGACGAATCCGGGCTTTTTTCCGACCTCGACTCCTACACGTTCGGCGCCGACCTCTTCTACAGCTGGCGCTCGGACCGTGACCTGTTGGCCGGATACAATTACAAGCAATCCGACGCCCAGTTCGCGTCCTCCAGCATCGACCACAGCGTCTATGTCGGCGTCGCCGGTCGCATCGTCAGCAAGCTCAGCGGCAGTGCGCGCGTCGGGGTGACCCATCACACCATGCGTTATCCGGGCGCCATCCCCGACAGCAGCACCAACGGTCTCTACGCCTCGGTTTCCGGCACCTGGCCCGCGTCACAAAAAGCCACCTACACCCTCGCCCTCTCCCAAAACTTCAGCACGACCTCGAGCAACTTCGAGACTCGCACCACCGCCGCCGACCTCACCGGACAGTTTTCCCATACGGTCAAATTCTCCACCAACGCCACCCTCGGCGCCGGCTACACCGAGTTCCTCAGCGGATACGCCAAAGGAGCCTCCGGCCCCACATCCGGCTTCAACGGACAGGAACGCAACGACCACTATATCACCATCGGTTGCGGAGCCCGTTACGCGCTCAACTCCCACATTTCTTTCGGGATCAATTACAATTACTATCAAAGCTGGTCCTCGCTGTCCTCGTATGCTTTCGCGCGGCATTCCTTCGGGATTAACATGTCCACCCGGTGGTAAAAAAATCATAATCCGACGCCTGCCTCTGTTCGCCTCATGCGCCTGAACCTTTCCAGCATCACCGCTCTCGCGATTTTCTTTCTCGTCTTCTTCGCGTCCGTGAGAGCCGAGGAAACATCGGTTCCCGTTTCCTCGCCCCGCCCCGCGTCGGGCACCACCACCTCCCCCGCCTACGTTCTCACCAACACCGACCGGATCAGCGTGACGATCTACCAGGAGGAGGATCTCTCACGCATCGCCCGCATCGATTCACAAGGCCGCATCAACCTGCCGCTCGTCGGAGAAGTCGCCATCGCCGGACTGAAAGTTTCCGAAGCCCAGTCCGTGATCGAGAAGGCCTATCAGGACGGCCGCTATCTCCGCACGCCGCGCGTCACCATCACCGTCGAAGAATACGCCCCGCGCGAGGTTTCCATCCAAGGGCAAGTCCGGTCCCCCGGTCGCTATCCCCTGCCCATTGAGGCCAGCATGACGATCCTCGAACTGGTCACCCGCGCCGGCGGCTTCACCGACACCGCCAAGGGCACCGCCGTTCGCATCACCCGAATCCTTCCCGACGGCTCGAAGCAAAATTTCGAGGTCGACGTCGAAAGTCTCATCAAAGGCCGCAGGGGGGCGAATGTTCAGGACAACTCTCTCGTTCTCGAACCCGGCGACATCATCTTCGTCCCCGAACGTATCATCTGATCCCCGCGTTTCGAACGCCCACTCCGCTATCCGATGGCCGAAGCAGCCCACACTCCCCCGCCCTCCTCTCGCTCCGCCGCATTGGAAGACGATATCGTCGAGCGCCGCACCCTCCGGGACTATTACGTGATTGTCCGGGAGCGACTCTGGATCGCGCTCCCGCTGGCGCTTCTCGCCGCGATCGGCTTCGCCTATCACAAGTCGCGCACGGTCCCGCTCTACCAAAGCACCGCGTCCATGCGCGTGGAAAAGCCGGAGACCGTCGTCACCAGCAAGGAGATCGTCGAGACCGCCATCACCAGCGACGTCGAGCTGAACACCTACCTTCAGGTCATCCGTTCCGCCACCCTTCGGAACAAGGTCGTCGCCTCCTTCACTCCCGACGAAATCAAGATCCTGCAGGCGCCCTACCTCGCCGATCTCGCCCCGGGGCAATCTCCGCCCGGTGTCGGATCCCTTATCGGCGACATCACCGTCGAGGCCGTCCGAAACAGCTTCCTCGTCAACCTTCACGCCCGCCATCGTAGCGCCGAAGGCGCGGCCCTCATCGCGAACCGCTACGTCGACCAGTTCATGCTCTACCTTCTCGAAAGCGTGAGCGGTCGCAGCGAGGACGCCGTCCAATATCTCAAGGTCCGCGCCGAAGAACTGCGTCTCGAGGCCAAGGCGGCCGAGCAAAAGCTGCTCGATTACATGACGCGCAACAACCTCGTCTCGCTCGACAGCAGCGTGAACATCGTCGCCGACCGGCTTAAAAGCGTAAACTCGGCGCTCCAGGATGCACGGCTTTCCCGTCTCGAGACCGAGGATCTTCACAACCAGGTCGAGACCTTCCGCACCGAGGGCAAAAATCTTCTCGAGATCTCCTATATCGCCAACCACGGAACGGTTCCCTCCCTCCGGGCCCAGATAGCCGACCTCGTTCGCACCCAGACCGTCCTCTCGGAACGCTATCTCGAGCGCCACCCGAAGATGATCGATATCGCCAACTCGATCTCCGTGGCCCAGGCCCAGCTGCAGAAAGCCGTCGAACTCGCCATCGCCGACCTCTCCGCCACCCTCGCGAAGGCCCGGGAACGCGAGGCGTCCTTGCAACGTGAATACGAGGCGCAGGAGAAGGAGCAGTTCCGTCTCCGCGATATCGGAGTGGAGTTCAAGTCCCTCGAGGCCGCCGCCGCGATCGCCAAGAACAACTACGCCGAACTCCTCAATCGCCTCACCCAGGCGACCAATTCCTCCAATCTCGAAAAAATCCCCGTCCGTCGTCTCGACCCCGCCGTGCCCGCCGGCGCCCCCTTCACGCCCAACATCAAGGCGATCACCCGCACCTCGATCCTCCTCGGCATCGGTGTCTTCTTCGGCGTCGCGTTCGGCCTGTCCTTCATCGACGACCGCATCAAGTCCGCCTGGGACGTCGAACACTTCATCGGCGCCAACCTGCTCGGCATCATCCCCGATCTCTCCGACATCAAGGACCGGCAGAAATACCGCCTCATCCTCGACAACGAGAACGAACGCGGATCCGAGTCTTTCCTCGGCGTCTACAGCGCGACCAAGATCCATTCGAAACTCGATTTCCCCAAGGCCATCCTCGTCACCTCGACGATTCCCGGCGAAGGCAAGACGCTCGTCTCCGCCAATCTCGCGAGCTGCTTCGCGCGACACGGAAAACGAACCCTGCTGGTCGATTGCGATCTTCGCCGCCCGATGCTGCACCGCTACTTCGAGCAACAAAACGACGGCGGTCTGCTGAAATGGTTTGAGAACGGCGCCCGCCTCGACACCTCGGCCGTCGCCACCCTGCCCGACCTCGGCGTTCTCTCCATCGGCGAAAATCTCGACCTGCTTCGTTCCGGCGGCCGCTCCAAGAGTCCCACTGAACTTCTCGAGAGCCCCGCATTCACTCAGCTCGTCGATCGCCTGAAGAAGGAATACGATCTTGTCGTGATCGACTCGCCCCCGCTCGGCGCCGTCACCGATTCGCTCCTCATCGCGGAAAGCACCGACGAGGTGGTCTACGTCTGCCGCTTCAATCGCGCCCTACGGAAACACATCCGCCTCTACATCAAGGCGCTCCGCCAAGGCAAAAACGAGATTCTCGGCGTCGTGCTCAACGGCCTTAGCGCCCGGCGTATCGAGTATTACTCGAACTACCGCTACTACCGGAGCTACAAAAAATACTACGGCACGGCGAGCTGAGGCTCCGTTTAATCGGAAGGCGTGCCCGGTGTTGGAAATCCCCTCCGGACATGCTTGCTAGGGCATCGGCAAGAGATGCCTGAACGTGTTGCGCTACAAAGCAGCGGTTTCGGCCTCGCCGGTGTGATTAAAAAAAACCATCATCTCCGGCGTGAACACGTTTCCGAAGTATCTCCGTCCATCCGTAGGCAGAATGGCGGCCCGGTGATAGGCCGCGGGGATGGAAACGCAGGACGCGACGCCAAAGATCGCGAGAGCCAAGCGACGCCCCCCCCCGACGCCCCCAAAGCCAAGCTCGTTGCCGATTCCTCGCGAGTCCCATGCTCCCCTCACGGCCCTCGCGGCGCCGGTTGGAGCCGATTTACTGCCTCGCGGGTGGCGAAGCACGAGACAGACAACGACGGCCCGTTGTCCCTGTCGTTGGGAAGAACGAGCCGCCGTCTATCCCGCCCGCGACTGCGAATCAGCCGCCGGAGAGCGTCTGGATGATCTTCACGAGCGGGAGGAAGAGCGCGATAACGATCGTGCCGACCACCACGGCCATGAAGACGATCATGATCGGTTCGATGATCGAGGTGATGGAGGTGACCGCGTTGTCCACCTCTTCGTCATAGGTGTCGGCGATACGGGTGAGCATTTCCGGAAGGGCGCCGGTTTCCTCGCCGACCTCCACCATCGACGTGACCATCGTCGGGAAGATCTTCGTCGCCTCGAGCGGCTTGCCGACACCTTCACCCTCTTTCACACGGTCGTGCACCTTGTTGAGCGCTTCGGCGACATGCACGTTGCCCGAAGTGTCCCGGGTGATGATGAGCGCCTGGAGAATCGGAACGCCCGAGGAAAGCAGAGTGCCAAGCGTGCGGGTAAATCGACCGACGGAAGCCTTGAGGAAGAGCGGTCCGAACGCGGGAACGTTGATCTGGAACCAATCCATCGCGCGCTTTCCGGGCTTGGTCTTCACGATCATCTTGAAGGCGATAAATATGCCAATGACGATACCGATCGTCACCAAGATATTGTTCTTCATGAAGTTCGAGACGCCGAGCACGAACTGGGTAAGCATCGGCAAAGGCGTGCCCTTGAGCAGTCCGGAGAAGATGTCCTCGAACTTCGGGATCACGAACACCATGAGCGCGGAAACGATCAGCACTGCGACGATCATGATGATGATCGGATAGGTCATGGCGGCCTTGACCTTACCTTTGATCTTCTCGGCCTTTTCCATGAACCGGGCGAGACGGTCGAGCACGGTGCCGAGCACACCACCCGCCTCGCCCGCCTTCACCATGTTGACGTAAAGACGGTCAAACACCTTCGGATGCTGAAGGAGGCCGTCCGAGAAAGTGCCGCCGGACTTGATGGTTTCGGCGACCTGTTCGAGGACGTATTTGAACGCGGGACGTTTCTCCTGGCGCGCGAGCGTCTCGAGCGAACGAAGAATGGGCATGCCGGCGTTCACGAGCGTGGAGAGCTGACGGGTGAACACCGCGAGACCTTGGTTGTTGATGACCTTACCAATGACCATCGGCCGGCTCTTTTTCTTGGGCTCCGCCTGGGCGGTGAAAAGATTGCCGCCTTTCCCGGCCTTTCCGCCGGCACGCAGGCCGCCGGAGGCGGGAGTCACGGAGGTGGGCAGCAGGCCCATGGCCTTGAGGTCGAGGGCGGCTTGTTCCGCCGTGGCGCTTTCGATGACACCCTTCTTGTCCTTCCCGGAGGCGGACTCGATGGCGATGTAGCTGAATTTGGGCATGGGGAGGGGATGTTGAAAACGGAAACTTGAATTCGAATGAGCGCGAAGAGGAGAGCGAACGCGTCGTGGCGGAATCGATTATACCGTCGGCCGGACGTCGGCAACCTTCCGCAGGGCCATATGGCTCAGGTATATTTCACAACCTCTTCGATCGAGGTGGCGCCGTCGAAGATGGCGCGAAGACCGTCGTCGCGCAGGGTTCGCATGCCCTGCTCGAGCGCCTTCTGCTTGATGACCAGCGTGGGCGCACGCTGGACGACCAGATCGCGGATGGACTCGGTCATGCGGAGCCACTCGTAGATACCCATACGACCCTTGTAACCGGAGTTGTTGCACGTGGGGCAACCCTTGCCGAAGAAGAACTCGCGGTTGCCGATGTCGACCGGATCGATGCCGAGCTGCTGGAGGAGCGAGCCGGGCGGTTCGTAGGCGGTGCGGCAAGAAGCGCAGATGCGACGCACGAGACGCTGGGCGAGCACGGCCTCGAGCGACGAGGCGATAAGGAAGGGCTCCACGCCCATGTCGACGAGACGGGTGACGGCGCCGGGAGCGTCGTTGGTGTGCAAGGTGGAAAGCACCAAGTGACCGGTAAGGGAGGCCTGGATGGAGATCTGCGCGGTCTCCAAGTCGCGAATCTCGCCCACCATGATGATGTCAGGGTCTTGGCGAAGGAAGGAACGCAACGCCGCGGCGAAGGTGAGACCGACGGTGTGGTTCACCGGCACCTGCATGATGCCTTCGATCTCGTATTCGACCGGATCTTCGGCGGTGAGGAGCTTGACGTCGGGAGTGTTTACGACGCGGAGCGCGGAATAGAGGGTGGTAGTCTTGCCGGAGCCGGTGGGTCCGGTGACGATGAAGATGCCGTTGGGACGGCGAACGATTTCGTTGATCCCCTCGAACACGTCCTCGGGCATGCCAAGCTGGGTGATGTCGAGCTGGACGGCGCTCTGGTCGAGAACACGAAGCACGACGGATTCACCGAACTGGGTGGGCAGCGTGGAGACGCGAAGGTCCACCGGACGGCCCGCGAGCGTGAGCTTGATGCGTCCGTCCTGGGGAACACGACGCTCCGCGATGTTGAGGTTCGCCAACACCTTCACGCGGGAAATGATGGGAAGCGCGAGATGCTTCGGCGGAGGCGACATCTCGTAGAGCGCGCCGTCGATACGGTAACGAATTTTGAACTCGTGTTCGAAGGGCTCGAAGTGGATGTCCGAGGCTTTGTCTCGGATGGCCTGCGCAAGCACGAGATTGACGAAGCGGATGATCGGAGCCTGGCCCGCGAGTTCCTCGATGTCGGTCTCGTCGAGGTCGTCGGCGTTGGTCTCCGGAACCCCCTCCTCGTTCAGCTCGCCGAGAATCTCGTCGAGGGAGGAATCGTCCTCTCCGTAGTGGTTTTTGATCAGCGTCTCGACGCGCTCGGGATCGGCGACAATCAAACGCACGTCCTTGCCAAGGGCGAAGGTGAGGTCGTCGATGATCTGCGCGTTGAAGGGATCGACGGCGAGCAGATCGATGCTCTGGGCGTCGGAACGCAGGGGAATGACGCCATACATCCGCGCGTGGTGCGGCGAGAGGGCGGCGACGATGTCGCCGGGAATGGACGCCGGCAGGCTCTCGACGTATTCGAGCGCGAGCGTCTCGGCGATTTTCCGAAGCAGTTCGGACTTGGGGACGAGGTTCTGATCGACGATCAGAGCCGCGAGGGCCTTGCCGGTGAGACGATGCTCGTTTTGGAGATCCTGAAGCGTTTGTTCGTCGACGAGTCGTTGGTCGCGACAGACTTCGAGGATGGCCTGGGTATGGGCGTCGAACATGGGGGCTGGTTGCGGGAGGCGATGCGTCGGCTGGGCGGAACGGTGCTCAGACGGCTTTCAAAACGGCTCCCAACTGGGTGAGCTTTTCGCGCATCGAGATCGGGTCCTGGGCCTTTTCGAGTGCTTCGTCGGGAGTGATGAGCTGGCGGTTCACAAGGCTGAGCAGGTGGGCGTCCATCGTGATCATGCCGAGGTTGCCGCCGGTCTGGATGTCGGAGGTGATGCGGAAGGTCTTGTTTTCGCGGATCATCGCCGAGATCGAGGTGGTATTGATCATGATCTCGTAGCCGGCGATACGGCCTCCGCCGATTTTCTTGCAGAGCACCTGGGAAATCACCGCCACGAGCGAGGACGCGAGCTGGGTGCGAATCATCTCCTTCATGTTCGCCGGGAACGCGTCGACGATACGGTCGACGGTCTTCGCCGCGGAGTTGGTGTGCAGGGTGCCGAAAACCAAGTGACCCGTTTCGGCGGCGGAGATGGCGGCCTCGATGGTTTCGAGGTCGCGCATTTCACCGACGAGGATGATGTCGGGGTCCTGACGGAGGGCGCGCTTGATCGCCTCGGAGAAGCTGGAGACGTCGGAGCCGATTTCGCGCTGGGTGACGATGCAGCGCTTGTGCGGATGGTAATACTCGATCGGATCCTCGATCGTGATGATGTGACCTTCGCGGTTCTCGTTGATGTAGTTCACCATCGAGGCGAGCGTGGTCGACTTACCGGAACCCGTGGGGCCGGTGACCAGGATGAGGCCGCGCGGACGATACAGCAGCTCGCGCACTTTGTCCGGAAGGCCGATCTCGCGCAGACCATACATCTTGTTCGGGATCTGACGGAGAACGATACCGTAGTTGCCCTTGGTCTTCATGACCGAGACGCGGAAGCGCGCCTTGTCGAGGAAGGCGAAACCGAAGTCGGAACCGCCATGGAGCTTGAGGTGCTGCTGATGGGCGTCCGGCGTGATGGAAAGCATCAGATGCTCCGTGTCCTGCGCGGTGAGATTCGGCCCCTCGATGGGAACCATGCTGCCGCTGATGCGCAGCGTGGGCGGTTGGCCAACCTGACAGTGAAGGTCGGAGGCGTTTTGCTCGACGACGAGGTCGAGGAGGTCGTTCATCTCGTAGCTCATGGGCGATGGCGAGGTGGGAGCGTGAGGGGGAAGATTGTTTGGAGAATCAGGCGGAGTCGCCGACGGTGATCGAGACGACTTCTTCGATGGTGGTGAGGCCGGTGAGAACCTTGCGGAGCCCGTCTTCACGCATCGTGCGCATGCCGAGCGCGCGGGCCTTGTCGCGGAGACGCGAGGTGCTGGCGCCTTCGTAGATCATGCGCTGGAGTTCGTCGTTCACGACGAAGATCTCGAAGATGCCGGCGCGGCCGCGGTAACCCGCGCCATGGCAGTTTTCACAACCGGCGCCCTTGGCGAAAGTGGCGTTGGCCGCCTGCTGGGCGGTGATGTTGAGCGAACGCAGCTCGCGCGGATCGGGCGTGTAGGGGTGTTTGCACTTCGGGCAGATCTTGCGAACGAGGCGCTGGGCCATGATGGCGCGGAGGGAGGTCGAGACGAGGAAGGGTTTGACGCCGATGTCGATCATACGGGTCACCGCGCCGGGGGCGTCGTTGGTGTGCAGGGTCGAGAACACCATATGACCGGTGAGCGAGGCGTTGATCGCGATCTCGGCCGTCTCCAAGTCGCGAATTTCACCCACCATGATGATGTTGGGCGCCTGGCGAAGCATGGCGCGCAGGGCGTTGGCGAAGGTCATGCCGACCTCGGTGCGAACGGGCACTTGGTTGATGCCGGAGAGCTGATACTCGACGGGATCCTCGACCGTGATGAGCTTGCGGTCGGGCTTGTTGATGAAGTGAAGGCAGGAATAAAGGGTCGTCGTCTTGCCGGAACCGGTGGGGCCGGTGACGAGGAAGAGTCCGTCGGGAAGCGTGATGATACGCTCCATCGTGGCCTGGTCGTCGCTGAGGAATCCCAGTTCCGGGAGACCAAGCTGAAGACCTTCCTTGTCCAGGATACGCATAACGATCGATTCGCCGTGCGCGGTGGGCAGCGAGGAGACGCGAAGGTCGATGGGCTTGCTGCCGACGTTCACCTGAATGCGGCCGTCCTGCGGGATACGTTTCTCCGCGATGGAGATGTTGGCCATGATCTTCAGGCGGGAGATGATGGCCAGCTGGAGGCGCTTCGGCGGGTTGTCGACCTCGACGAGCACACCGTCGATACGGTAGCGGACGCGGAAGCGTTTCTCCAAGGGCTCGAGATGGATGTCGGAGGCTCGACGTGCGATGGCTTCCAGAATGATCTGGTAAACCAGCTTGATGATCGGCGCGTCGTCGGTGTCGCCTTCCGCCGCTCCGACGACTTGGCCGCCCTCCGCCACGATCTGGGCTTCTTCGCCAGTGGAGATGTCGCTGAGCAACTTCTCCATCGACTCCTCGTCCTTGCCGTAGAAGCGGTCGATGTGTGTGCGAATGTCGTCGGCCGCGGCGACCACCGGCTCGACGTTGAGCTTCAGGTAGTGGCTGATGCTGTCGATCGCGTCGACGTCCAGGGGATCGCTGATCGCGACGCGGACGGTGTTGCCTTCGCGGGAAACGGGGAAGGCCGTGTATTTCGCGGCGAGACTGCGGGGGAGCAACGCCATCAGCTCGGTCGAGGGACGGACGTTGGCCATCTCGATCATCGGCATGCCAAACTCGTCGGCGAGGAGCTTGGCGGCCTGTTTCGAGGAGAAGCCATGCTCGGCGATGAGAACGTCGAGCACCTTCGGCGGAGCGACGGTGAGGTCGGTGTGCCCGGCGACTACGGCGCGGGCGGCGTCGACTTGTTCGGTGGTGAGAACGCCCTTGTCGAGGGCCAGTTGAATGACGAAGTCGTCGGCGGAGGTCACGAGGGGATGGCGAGGGGAGGCCGGTCCGCGCAGGGACGCGCGGGCGTGGAGTTTTCAGTTCGCGGCTTTAGCGATTAAGGCTCAACAAAAATTCCGTGTTGGTGCGGGTTTTCTTTAGACGCTGGATGAACATGTCCATCGCTTCCACCGGAGGAATGCCCTGCATCGCGCGGCGCAATCCGTAAACACGAAGCATCTCGTCGGGGTGATATATCAGCTCCTCTTTACGAGTGCCGGAGCGATCGATGTTGATCGCGGGGAAGATTCGCTTGTCCGAAAGGCCGCGGTCGAGGTGGAGCTCCATGTTGCCGGTGCCCTTGAACTCCTCGAATATCACCTCGTCCATTCGCGAATTGGTGTCGATGAGGGCGGTGGCCAGGATCGTGAGCGATCCGCCGCCCTCGATGTTTCGGGCGGAACCGAAGAATCGCTTGGGGCGCTGGAGGGCGTTGGACTCGAGACCGCCGGACATGGTCTTCCCTCCGTTGCCGGCCAGGGCGTTGTAAGCGCGGGCGAGACGTGTGATCGAATCGAGAAGGATCACGACGTGCTTGCCCATCTCGACCAAACGGCGGGCGCGTTCGATCACCATCTCCGCGGCATGAACATGGCTTTCCGGCGATTCGTCGAATGTCGAGGAAACCACCTCGCCTTTGGTGTGGCGTTTGAAATCCGTGACCTCCTCCGGACGTTCGTCGATGAGAAGCAGGATCAGCGTCGCCTCCGGGTAATTGTGGCTGATGGAGTTGGCGATGTTTTGAAGCAACACCGTCTTGCCGGTGCGCGGCGGAGCGACGATCAAGCCGCGTTGTCCGAAGCCGATCGGCGTGAGCAGGTCGACGGCCCGCATCGATATGTCCTTATGGATTTCCGTCGCCTCCACCAAGATGCGGGCGGTGGGATAATAGGGAATCAACTCCTCGAAGACCGTCACCTCCCGGGCCTTTTCCACCGTGGTCCCCATGACGGAAAGCACACGAACCGCCGCCGGGCAGCGTTCGCCGGGTTTCGGCGGCAAGGCGAGCACTTCGACTTCCTGGCCGCGCCGCAAACCGTGACGTTTCACCAACGCCGCCGGCACAAAGGTGCTCTCGGGATAAAGGCGATAGCTGTTGAAGCGGTGCGTCACAAAGCCGTGCCCCGCATCGGTCAGGTCGAGGATGCCGACCTCTCTGAACGCTTGGTTTTCACGGTGCGCCCAGGCGAAAATCTGCTCCACCAGCGTTCGACGCGGAGGCATGCCGACCACCGTCTCCCCGAGCGCGGTGAGTTGGCGGGCAAGATCCCCGGCCGGGGCGGCGTGGATCGCCGTCAAATCCAACGGGGACGGCCGCTGAGCAAGTTCGTCCGCCACCGCGTCAAGCGCCGACGGATCGGCAAAACGTTCATCCGACGGCAGGGAACCGACCGGAGTCTGAAGCGAGGGAGGCGGCGGTTGCGCCGGATTGCGTTCGCGACCACCGCCGGCGGCGTTTTGCTGACGCTCCAGCCATTTCTGGCGCTTCTTCTCCTTTTTTTTCTCCCACCAAGACTTGCGATCCTCTTTTCGCCCTCCCCCGGCCTGAGCGCCCTGCTCTCCGCCACCGGAGGACGGGGCCTCGGCGGACTCGGAACCGGTTCTCTCGCCTTGGTTATTTTCCGCTCCGACGTCTCCCGTCGGCCGGGCGAGCGTTTCCGGAACAAAGACCGGACGCTCCTTGTCGGCCGCTGCAGGTTCCGGGGCGGGATCGGGATCGTCAGGCGAAAAAGAATAAACGACAGGAGCCTCGGGGGCCGCAGGCTCCGGAGCGGAGGCGGCGGGCTTGGTTTCGACGGGCGTTGCAAACAATTCGGCGGGGGCATCGTCGCCGGAGGATGCGGCCGCGGGGGCCGCCTTGCTTCGACGCGTCCGAACACGTTTGGCCGGTGCAGAGGCCTCGGCGGCCACGGTTTCGGCCGGAGCCGGACTTTCCGACTGCGGAGCTTCCTCGGCGCTTTGCGCGGCGCGACTGCGCGTCCGCTTCGCGGGGGACTTGCGGGGCTTCTTGGCGGAAGGCTCGTCCGGTGAGAGATTAAGATCGTCCATGATAGGAAAAAGAGAAGGCGCTCGGATTTAAAGGTGCGCTGCGGGTTCCTCCCGGCCCCCGCATGCCACAAACCGGTAATCTCAGCCTCGTTTGCGCAACGAGGCGGCTAAGATCGCGACTTGATCGCGAAGGAAATCGCGGGAGCCGTCGTTCCAAAGCACGGCGTGGGCAAAATGAAGTTTTGAGGCCAAGGGGAGTTGAGAGGCGATTCGGAGGCCGGCCTGCGCTTGTGTCATACCTCGCGCGACGGCCCTGGCCACTTGAACGGCGGGATTGGCGCCGACGCACACGACGAAATCAAATCCTTTTTCCAAACCGGCCTCGAACAACAAAGGCACCTCGATGACCCATTCGGCGGACGGATCCCGCGCCACGCGCCCCCGCCAAATCGCCCCGACCCGGGGGTGCACCACCCCTTCCCACCAACGGCGTTCGCGTTCGTCGCCGAAGATGATCTCGGCCAAACGAGACCTCACCAAAACCGGAACACGGACATCCTTTCCCGATTCATCCAACACCGCTCGCCCCCACCGGGTGGCCGCCATTTCCACCACTTCCGGATCGGTCAACACCTCCTCCTTCACGATCCGGTCCGTATCCTGGACCTGAAAGCCCAAAGCCGCGAAATCCGCCGCAGCCGAGGACTTTCCACAACCGATGCCCCCTGTGAGTCCGATCACCATAAATGCAAGATGCGAGCGAGATTGCGCTTGCCGCTCCCAGCGGCAAATCATTACGCCGGTGCATGGTGCAATCGCTGACGCCCTTTCGGCACGCCGGACGTGCGGATGAGTCGCCACTCGCCGGTGTGACGAACCTCGAACCCGTTCGGGACGCCGCGCACCGGCTTCAGCTGCTTGGCCACTTCACGGACACGCTCATCGACCTCGTGGAGGCGCTTTTCGCCGGGCGGGTGTGGAACTATCAGTCGATCGATCTGCGTTATCACGATCTGGCCCACACGGCCCAGGCCAGCCGCTGTTACCTGGCCCATGTCGAGGGCTATCTCCGTGTCGAACGTCTGGCGCTCGTCCCCCGCGAACTGGAGCTCGGCCTGGCCGCCATCCTCTTTCATGACACCGGCTTCCTGAAGGCTCGCGGCGACGATCAAGGCACCGGAGCGAAATACACCCATTGCCACGTGCTGCGCAGCTCCGCCCTCGCCGCCTCCATCCTTCCCGAGCTCGGACTGGAACGCGAAGAGATCGAGGACGTGGTCGGCATGATCCGCTGCACCGGCCTGAACGGACGTCCCGGCAAATCCACCTTCAGCTCCGAACTCGCCCGCATCGGCGCCAGCATGGTCGCCACCGCCGATTTCCTCGGGCAGATGGCCGCGCCGGATTACGCCGACCGTCTGCCGTTCCTCTTCGCGGAGTTCGAGGAGGCGGACGACTACAACCACGTGCCCAAGTCCAAACGTATGTTCACCTCGGTCGCGCAACTCGTGTCCGGCACCCCCGGATTCTGGCAAAACTTCGTCCGTCCTCGTCTCGAAACCGAGTTCGCCGGCGTCTATCGCTACCTTGCCCTGCCCGCCCCGTCGCGACGCAACCCCTACATCGACGCCGTCGAGCGAAACATCGCCCGGGTAATCGCCGGTCGCGGCTGATCCGTTTCCCCTTCTGATGCGCGCATGTTAGCCACCCTGCTCTCCGCCGCGCTCCAAGGCATCGAAGCCTTGCCGGTGCACGTGGAGGTCAACCACGGAGAATCCGGCGACTTCAAACTGATCCTGGTCGGTCTTCCCGACGCCGCGGTCAAGGAATCGGACGACCGCGTGTTCTCAGCGCTCGCCAACTCCGGATACGGCCTCCTTCGCACCCGCACCACGATCAACCTCGCCCCGGGAGATCTCCGCAAGGAAGGCCCGATCTACGATCTGCCGATCGCGCTGGGCATCCTGGTCGCCACCGGCCAGATCGCGGCGCCAACACTGGGCGAGTATCTCGTGGCGGGCGAACTCGCGCTTTCCGGCGCCACGCGACCGGTGCGCGGCGCACTGGCGTTCGCCCGCCTCGCCCGCTCGCTCGGCTGCCGGGGCCTGCTGCTGCCCGCCGCCAGCGCCGCCGAGGCCGCACTCGTGGAAGGCGTATCGGTCTATCCGATACGATCGCTCGACGAGGCGGCGCGATTCGTCTCCGGGAAACTCGCGCTCGATCCCCTGCCCCACTCCGCCGCCGTGGCATCCTGCCGCGCGGCGCAGGAGACGTCCGGCGACTTCTCCGAGGTGAAGGGGCAGCATTCCCTGCGTCGGGCCGTCGAGGTCGCGGTGGCCGGCAACCATAACCTCATTATGATCGGCCCGCCCGGTTCGGGGAAATCCATGATCGCGAAACGCGTGCCCTCGATCATGCCGGCCCCCACTTTGGACGAATCGCTCGAGATCCTGGCCATCCACTCCGCCGCCGGCCAAACGCTGGGCGAGGCGAGACATCTGGGGAAACGGCCGGTCCGCGCCCCCCACCATACCATCTCCGACGTCGGCCTGATCGGTGGCGGCACCGTCCCCGGCCCCGGCGAAATTTCGCTCGCTCACCACGGGGTTCTGTTTCTCGACGAACTTCCCGAGTTCAAGCGCTCGGCGCTCGAAGTGCTGCGCCAGCCCCTCGAGGACGGGCGCGTCACCATCTCGCGCAGCGCGGGCAAGATCACCCTGCCCTGCGGTTTCATGCTCGTGGCCGCGATGAACCCGTGCCCCTGCGGCTACCTCGGCGATCCGAAGCACGAATGCCGCTGCACGCCGGCCCAGGTGCAACGTTATCGCGCGCGCGTCAGCGGCCCTCTCCTCGATCGCATCGACATCCACATCGACGCGCCCGCCGTATCCATTTCGGAATTACGCTCGAACGAACCGGGCGAATCCTCCGCCGCCATCGCCGCCCGCGTGCAGGCCGCCCGCGATCGCCAGCTCGCACGGTTCCACGGAACGCCCGTCACCAGCAACGCCCGGATGACGCACGCGCAGCTCCGCGCCCACGTGCCGCTCGACTCGACGCTGGGCGACCTCCTTCAGCAGGCGATGGAGCAGCTATCGCTGTCCGCCCGGGCCTACGACCGCATCCTCAAGGTCGCGAGGACCATTGCCGATCTGGCCGGTGCCGAACGGGTGGAGGCCCCGCATCTGCTCGAGGCCATCCAATACCGCTCGCTCGATCGCAAGGTCTTCTACTGAACCGTGGAGGGCAGCTCAGCGCCCGTCCGCCAGATGCTCGAGGACCCACTCTCGGCGGCTCTCGGCCCGGTTCTGCGCCTCGAGCATTTCCGAAAGCTTGCCGGTCTGGTTCGACAACATGGCGGCTCCGCCATGCATCGCCAAGGCGGCGAGAATCACGTCCTGACGCTGGACGTTCAGCAGCGTGGAACGCTCATAGCGCCCCAGATCCTCGCGCAGCGCGTCCGGCAACTGCTCGCGCATGATCTCGGTGAAGGACGCCACCGAGCCCGCACGGTCCACGAGCCGGTTGAGACTTCGTTGCACCGTGAGCAGCGTGTTCGCCCCCAGCATGCTCAACGTGGGATCGAAGCCGCCGAGATAGCCGTCCGCGACCGGCACGAAAGGTTCGATCAATTCGGTGGGATTCACGCCGACCACCGAGGGAAGCCATCCGCTCACCTGGGCGAAGGTCTCGTTGTTCGCACGGGAGGTGGCGAAGTGGAGAAAATCCAACGCCAGATCGCTGCGGGCCGCGCCCTGCACGATTCCGAAGGACAAGCCGGTCCCCGTGTTCGCCTCCGAGACCTGCCCCAGGACGTTCGCCCCGTAACGCGGGTGATCCCGCGAAGGCGCGGGTATCGCGAAAACGCCGATCTCGAAATCGGCCTGCGCGCGAAAACTCGGCGCGTCCCAGCTTCCCGTCGCGATCATCATGGCGCGCTCCTGAAGGAAATAGAAGGCCGCGTCGTCGCGCCGAAGCTGGATGAAGCCCGGCTGCATATGCAGGCCGGTTTCGCGCATGATCGCCAACCCGTCATGGTAGCCACGCGAATCGACGCTCCATTCTCCGCGGAGAAACGCCAGGGCCACGTCGATATTCTCGGGCCGCAACGTGTGCTCGCGATCCAGTTCGCGGACCAGGCGCTGCGTCTGGGTGGAGAACAGGCGAAACGCGAGCATCGACCCGTTTTCGCGCGATCCCGCGATGGGCAACACGACCCGCCCGGTGGTCTCGCTCGCCGAACGAACGCGTTCGCAAATTTCGATGAACTCGTCGTAGGTCTTGGGCACCGGCGTGTCGCCGAGAAGACGGCGCCACAGGTCGCGATTGTAGAAGATACGAACCGTGAACATCGACATCGAGGCGCCGTAATACTCGGCGAGATTCGGCCGGTAGTTCCAGCCGGCCTCCATGTTGTCCACGAAGGTCTCGCGCCAAGGCGTGTTCTCCAGGTCGGTGCCGGCGTTGTAGGGGTTCGGCTTATCGACCCACTCCGAGATCGGCATGATGAATCGCGCCAGGAGCTCGTCGTCCGCCCCCTGCCCGAGCTGCACGATCTCGGGCGCGGTGCCGCCGATCAGCTGCGTGCGAACCCACTGCTTGTAGGTGCGCTCGGGAACCGCGATCTGCTCGACCCGCACGTTCGGGTTCACGGCCTCGTAATCCCTGGCCAGCCGATCCATCGCCTCCCGCAGTCCGCCCTCCAGCTGCCAGTGTGCGAAACGCACCACGGCACGACCGTCGACCGTGCCGTCCGCGGCCGCCTCGCCGCGGCGCACCACGCGCGCCAGCGAAAAGAGGAAGCAGGCCGCCAGCAGGGTAAGCCCGATGGTGTTGAAGATCTTTTCTCGTTTCATTGTTGGGCGACCTCCTGGGTGTTGGCGGAAAGAGCGGCGAGCCGTTCGCTCACGAGCTTCCTCCGCGTGTCTCGTTTGTAGGAGGCCAGGAAGCTCTCGTAGTAGCGGCGGGCGATGTCCTCGCGTCCCGTTTCACGGGCCAGTTCCGCGATCTGCACCCAGACCTGTGCCCGGGGCGCGGAACGGACGATGCCGGCCTCGTCCGCCGCGAGCAGTTGCTCAAGCGCCAGGGCCTCGCCCAGCTGGAAACGCAGGATCACGTCCGCCAGCAGCAGGTGCATGTCCCGACGCGCGGGCCGGTGCCGCATCGAGCTCGCATACTCCGCATGACGGGTCAGCCGGGCCAGCCGCTCATCCCGCCCCACTTCCTCGTGAAGCTCGATAAGGGCGAGTTTGATCGCGCCCTGTTCGGTCCAGAATTCGCCCGGATGCTCCTCCAACAGCCGACGAAAATGGGCGGCCGCGGCCGCGGGATTCGACGGCACGCGATGAACCTGCTCGACGCGTCCGAGGTAATAACGCGCCATGACACCGACGGTGTCGCGAGAGTTCTCTTCCACGAGGGCGGTCAACGATTTCGCCGCCGCCTCGATGTTGCTCGCCGTCTTGGGTTGACGCGCGAGCAACGTGATCGCGCCTCCCAGGCGGGCCTCGCGTCCTTCGGCCTTCGCGAATCCTTGAGCGGCCTCTAGAAACAAGTTCGAGGACGCGTCTTTCCACGCCTGCTGCAGCATGGCATCGGCAGTCGCGTCGGAGACGGGCTCGGCCGTGCGAGCTTGCGTCGCGAGAACGAGAAACAGCGTTAAGATCGGGATTGTGGATGTGAACGGACGACGGGGGGCTGGCATCGGGGCGAAAAGGTATCGGAGCTGTGGTGCCGATCCACCTGACGACAATAGTAAATGTGTTTTGTTTACACCTGAATCGCCGATTTAGCGTGGTCAGGCCGTCGATCCGCTCCTCCACCGTCCGGGGAACAACAGCATGCTGGGGATCTCCGGCAGGCCGCGTGTGTTGTGATGCAGCTGCGCCAACACCAGATCCACCACGCTTCCCGCGATCTCGTCGTAGCTCTGCTCGATCCCGCACGCCCCGCAGCCGGGGCGCCAGTTCAACAGCACCGTGCGCTCCTCCCCCGCCCGCCAGCCCGCGGAACGAAGCATCTCCAGCTCCCCCGCATGCGCCACCACCAGGGCATCCGGGTCCATCTGTTTCAGCCAAGCGGCGATCTCCTTTTTCGATTCCGATCCACGGGCGAGACGCAGCCGCCGCGAGGCGCCTCGCATTCGTGAGGCTAGCCACGCCGCGCTCCACCCCCGGTGGGCGCGTTCATCGTTCATCTCGTTCAACCAACAGGCCGGGCGGCGGACGCCGATCTCGTCGAAATACCGCAGCACCCGGCGCATCGCCTCGAAATGATGATGCCCCGCACGCGGCACCGGTTGCCCCCACTCCGCCATGCCTATCACGGCGAAGGGAAACATGTCCCAAGGCCAGTCCAGCTCGACCTTCGTCGTCTGGTTCACGGGGGCGAACACCACACCCGCCACCCCGCGCGCACGCAAGATCGACACCAGTCGCGACACGGACCCCTCCACCTCGGCCAGCCAGAAGATCTCCACGCCGAAACCGTGCATCGCCGCCCTGCGTTTCGCGCCCTCCAACACGTGTTGAAGAAAATCGTCCGGCGCGCTCCGCCGCCCTTCCAGGCAAACAAGCGCCAACACATCGCCCCGGCTCACCGCCCTTCCCGCCCGGATCTGCGCCATGAGCTCGCCGATTCGCGGATTTGGGCGATATCCCAATTTCTCCGCCATCGCTCTCACCCGTGCGGCGACCTCGGGCGACACCTTTCCGGAGCCGCGCAAGGCATACGAAACCGCCGCCGTCGACAAACCGACGCGCCGCGCGATACCGCTCAATGTCACGGGGGAGCTCATGGAAATTCGTCCGGGAGGTTAACGTTTTCACCAAAAGACCGTTCGAGCAAGCGCCCGCTTCCACGCAGGCTTTCCGACATCTCGTCCCCCATGCATCAGACTCACCTTGTCGAAACCGATTTCCTTGTCGCCGGCGGCGGTCTTTCCGGCGTCTGCGCCGCCCTCGCCGCCGCTCGCAACGGAGCCCGGGTGGTCCTTGTTCAGGACCGCTCCGTCCTCGGCGGCAACGCCTCCAGCGAGGTGAAGATGCACGTCGTCGGCGCCGATTGCCACGGCAACAAACCCGGCTGTCGCGAATCCGGCATCATCGAGGAACTCCGGCTCGAGGACGCCTATCGCAATCCCTCAGGCTGCTACTCGCAGTGGGACCTTCTCCTTTACGAGAAGGTCATGCTCGAGCCCAACATCCGCCTGTTGCTCGACACCGACGTCGTCGCCGCCGAGGTCGAGGGCGATGTCATACGCTCCGCGCGGGCCGTGCGCCTCTCCACCGAGGACGAGTTTGTCATCAAGGCGAAGTTCTTCGCGGACTGCACCGGAGATGGCCGCCTTGGCGCCGAGGCCGGCGCCGATTACCACGTGGGACGCGAGGCGAAATCCGATTACGGAGAGAACCTCGCCCAAGACCGGGCCGACCGCCAGACGCTCGGCAGCTCCATTCTGCTCACCGGACGCAAATACGACACGCCCCAGCCTTTCGTCCGCCCATCCTGGGTGCGCCAGTTCAAGAAGGAGGATTTCCGACTTCGCCCGATCAAGAGCTTCGAATACGGCTATTGGTGGTTCGAGTGGGGCGGCCAGCTCGACACGATCAAGGACAACGCCGAAATCCGCCACGAGCTCCTCCGCATCACGCTCGGCGTCTGGGACTACATCAAAAACTCCGGCGAGTTTCCCGAGGCCGCCAACTGGGGCTTGGAATGGGTCGGCAGCATTCCCGCCAAACGGGAGTCGCGTCGTTTTCACGGGCCCTACCGGCTCACCGAGAAGGACGTCCTCCACCCCGGACGCTTCGACGACACCGTCGCCTACGGTGGTTGGTTTGTGGATACGCATCCGCCGATGGGCGTCGATGCCCCCGACGAGCCGCCCTGCGTGCAGCACCACTTCCCGCACCTCTACCCCATCCCGCTGCGCTGCTACCATTCGCGCAACATCGCCAACCTCTTCTTCGCCGGCCGCAACATCAGCGCCACACACATCGCCTTCGCCAGCACACGCGTGATGGCGACCTGCGCCGTCGGCGGCCAGGCCGTCGGCACCGCCGCCGCCCTCTGGCTCGGCGAAAAGTCGAACGACATCCGCGCACTCTCCACGCCCGCCAACGTGCGCGCCCTGCAACAGCGCCTTCTTCGCGACGACGCCTTCCTCCTCGATCTGCGCAACGAAGAACCGGACGACCTCGCCCGCGCCGCCACCCCGAGCGCCACCAGCGGCGAGAACACCGCCGCGCTCGCGATCGACGGCGTCACGCGCGACCTGCGCGCCTCCTTCGGCGCCTGGTCATCGGATTCCGAGCACGCCTGGACCTCCACGGCGCTTCCGGCTTCGCTCGCGCTCGAGTTGCCCGCCGCCAAACCGATCCGCGAGGTGCACCTCACCTTCGACAGCGGGTTCGAACGGGAACTCATCCTCACCCCCGCCCACTGGCATCGGCAACACAGCGCGCCGCGCGGTCCGCAGGCGAAGATCGTTAGCCACTACCGCGTGAAAATCGACGGCAAGGTCGTGCACGAGGAAACGGGCAACTTCCTCCGCAAACGCGTGCACCGCCTCGCCGCGCCCGTCATCGGCCGGGTGATCGAGATCGAGTGCCTCGCCACCCACGACGCGCCGATCGCGCGAATCTTCGAGGTCCGCTGCTACGCCTAACACCAGGGCTTGGTCGTTTTGGACTTTGGATGGGGACGGACCGCCGGGCCGTCCGCGCGGATGGACGGCTAAGGTAAACCGCGGCGGGCCCAGCGGTCCCGCCCCACCCGTGGAAGGCCTCGCCCAAAACGCGGGGCCTTTTAGCAACGCACCACTTCGTCCCCGGTGCCGCTTCCGAGCGCGCCCGAAACGGAGCGGAGGGGCCTCGGGCGCTCAGCCCGCGACCGCCAAGGCCTGCGCGACCGTGAGACGCTTTTCGTAGATCGCCTTGCCGATGATCACGCCGTGCAGGTTGGCCTGCTTCTTGGCGAGCGCGGCGAGCGCCTCGACGTCGGCGAGTTTCGACACGCCGCCGCTGGCGATCACCTGCGCGCCACCCGCCGCCACCGCCTCGGCCAGCGCTTGTTGCGCGGGGAGATTCGGGCCGGTGAGCATGCCGTCGGTGCCGATGTCGGTGTAGATGAGCGTGCGCACGCCGAGGCCGGCCATGCGCTTGGCGAGTTCGAGCGCGCCGGTGTCGGTCGTGTCAACCCAGCCCTTCACCGCGACCTTGCCGTTCTTCGCGTCGATGCCGACCGCGATCTTGTCGCCGAAAGCCTTCACGAGCTCGCCGACGAACTCCGCGCTCTCCGCCGCGCGCGTGCCGATGACGACGCGGCTCACACCGAAGCCCAGCGCGCGCTCCACCGCCGCGACCGTGCGCAGACCGCCGCCAAGCTGGACCTTGAGACCCACCGCCGCGATCGCCTTCACCGTTTCGAGATTCTGCGGCTCGCCGAGAAACGCGCCGTCGAGATCGACCACGTGCACCCACGCGCTGCCCTCCTTCTTGAACTGCTCCGCGACCTCGGCCGGGTTGAGCGAATACACCGTCTCCTGATCGGCCTTGCCCTGGGTGAGGCGCACGCAACGGCCGGCTTTGATGTCGATGGCGGGATAGATGGTCATGGTTCGCGAGAGGGAAAAAGGCAGAGCTTTGCCCACGAAATACCCGAAATGACACGAAAATTTTCAGACCTGCGGAAAAATCCGTCCCCGTTTCCGGGGCTTTCTTTTGTGTGATTTCGTGTGTTTCGTGGGCACACTTTTCGCCATGGCCAAATCCAAGTCCGCCGCCCCTGTCGTCCCCGCGTTTCTCTCCGAGCTTCTCGCCGCGCGCTCGCCCTCCGGCGCCGAGCACGAGGCCCAGGCCGTCTTCGACGCCCACGTGAAGCCCGCCGCCGACCGCTACGAAAACGACGTCCTCGGCAACCGCATCGCCACGCTCAATCCCTCCGGCGATCCCGTCCTCCTCCTCGCCGGCCACATCGACGAACTCGGCCTCCAGATCAGCTACGTCAACAAGGACGGCTACCTCTACTTCAACACCATCGGCGGCCACGACCGCGTGATGATTCCCGGCCGCCGCGTGATCATCTCCACGAAAAACGGCCCCGTGCTCGGCGTCACCGGCAAGCGCGCCATCCACCTCATGGACGACGCCGATCGCAAAAAAGTCCCCGAGATCCACGAGATGTGGATCGATATCGGCGCGAAGTCGAAAAAGGAGGCGCTCGAACGCGTGCGCATCGGCGACGTCGCCACCTACCAGCCCGGCTTCGAGCTGCTGCACGGCACCATCGGCGTCGCGCGCGCTTTTGACGACAAAGTCGGCGCCTACGTCGTCGGCGAGGTGCTCCGCCGCCTCGCGAGCCAGCGCAAGAAACTCGCCGCGCAGGTCGTCTCCGTCGCCACCGCGCAGGAGGAGATCGGCACTCGCGGCGCCACCACCGCGGCGTATTCGGTCAACCCGCACCTCGCCGTCGCGGTCGACGTCGGCCACGCGACCGACCACCCCGATTGCGACCAGCGCAAATACGGCGAGACCAAGCTCGGCGGCGGCCCGATCATCTGCCGCGGCCCGAACATCAATCCCTTCATCTACGACCGCCTCGTCGCCGCAGCCGAGGCCGCGGGCATCCCGCATCAGTTCGAGGCCGATCCGCGTCCGACCGGCACCGACGCGCGCGCCATCCAGATGGGCCGCGGCGGCGTCGCCACCGGCCTCGTCAGCATCCCGCTCCGCTACATGCACACGCCGAGCGAAATCGTCGACCTCGCCGACGTGGAGCGCACCGTGCAGCTTCTCGTGGCTTTCGCCCTCGGCCTGAAAAAGGGCGAACACGGCCGCTGGTAGGTGACCCGCCGCCACGGGGGCTTCCCTGCCGCGCAGGGTTGGTAACGCTGCGATATCTCGCCACCATATCCGCGGTCATGCGCTTCGACCTCGTCGTCGCGCCTATCTCCCGCCGTTCCGTTCCGCGCCAGTTTGCGTTTCAGATCCACGGCTACGACGCCGGGAGCAATGAACGCCCCGCGGAGCTGTTGCGCCGAAGATGTGGCCGATCCGACTCCAAGCCAACCCCCGCGGACAACCGTCCGCGCTACTCCAAAAGAAACGCCGCCTCCGGAATCGGAGGCGGCGTTCAACCGTGGTAAATGCGGTTTCGTTCACGAAACCCGGCTCATCTTGGCCGGGCTTCGCCAATCTCAATCTTCGGACTGCAACGCGGCGACGACCGAGAAATCCTCGAGCGTGCTGGTGTCGCCCTTCACCTCGCCGCCGGCGGCGATCTGCTTGAGGATGCGGCGCATGATCTTTCCGGAGCGCGTCTTCGGCAGGGCGGCGGCGAAACGCACCTGATCGGGTTTCGCGAGCGAGCCGATCTCCTTGCCGACATGATTGCGCAGTTGCTCCTTGAGTTCGTCGGAAGCGGTGTGGCCGGTCTTCAGCGAAACGAAGACGACGAGCGACTGGCCCTTGAGTTCATCGGGCTTGCCGACGGCGGCCGCCTCCGCCACGGCCGGATGCGAAACGAGCGCGCTCTCAACCTCCGCGGTGCCGATGCGGTGACCGGAGATGTTGAGCACATCGTCGATGCGGCCGACGATCCAGAAGTAGCCGTCCTTGTCCTGGCGCGCGCCGTCGCCGGTGAAATACCAGTCGGGATGTTTCGGGAACTCGGAGAAGTAGGCCTGCTTGAAACGAGGCGCATCGTTCCAGAGCGTGCGCAACATCGAAGGCCAGGGCTGGGTGACGACAAGTTTGCCGCCATGATCGCGCGGCACCTCCTTGCCCTTTTCGTCGACCACCATCGCCTTCACACCGAAGAAAGGCAGCGTGGCGGAACCGGGCTTGGTGGGGGTGACTCCGGGCAAGGGGGCGATCATGATCGCCCCGGTCTCGGTCTGCCACCAGGTGTCGACGATCGGACAGCGCCCCTTGCCGATCATCTTGTGATACCACATCCAGGCCTCGGGGTTGATCGGTTCGCCCACCGAACCGAGCAGGCGTAGCGAGTCGAGCCGGTGCTTGAGCACATAGTTGTCGCCCCAGCGCATGAAGGCGCGGATCGCGGTAGGGGCCGTATACAGAATCGTGATACCGTGCCGGTCGATCATCTCCCAGAAACGATCCGGTTCCGGCTGATTGGGCGCGCCCTCGTAGAGGAAGACGGTCGAGCCGTTGGAAAGAAGTCCGTAGACGACGTAGCTGTGACCGGTGATCCAGCCGATGTCGGCGGAGCAGAAATAGCGGTCGTTTTCCTTCAGGTCGAAAATGTAGTAGGAGGACAACTTCGCGCCGAGCAGGTAGCCCGCGGAGGTGTGGAGCACACCCTTGGGTTTTCCGGTGGAGCCGGAGGTGTAGAGGATGAAAAGCGGATGCTCCGAATCGAAGGCCTTCGCCTTGTGCTTGTTCGGACCGCCCTTCCAGGCGTCGTGCCACCAGATGTCGCGCCCTTCGTGCATCTTCACCGGCTGGCCGGTGCGTTTGACGACGAGACAGGCCTGCACGGACGGCGCGCCGGCGAGAGCTTTGTCGACCGCGCTCTTCAACTCGATGATCTTGCCGCGACGCCAGCCGCCGTCGGCGGTGATGACGAGCTTGGCCTGGCAGTCGTTGATGCGGTCCTTCACCGCCTCGGGCGAGAAGCCGCCGAAGATCACGGTGTGGATCGCGCCGACACGCGCGCAGGCCAGCATCGCGATGACCGCCTCGGGGATCATCGGCATGTAGATCGCAACGCGATCCCCCTTGCCCACGCCAAGGTTCTCGAACACGTGCGCGAGACGGCACACGTGGAAATGGAGCTGCTTGTAGGTGATGGTCCGCACGTCGCCCGGTTCGCCCTCGAAAATGATCGCGGCCTTGTTTTCGCGCGCGGTGCCGAGGTGCCGGTCGAGGCAGTTCTCCGAGACGTTCAACGTGCCGCCGACAAACCACTTCGCGAACGGCGCCTTCCACTTGAGCACTTGCTTGAAAGGCTTCCGCCAAACGAGGTGTTCATTGGCCATGCGCTTCCAGAAAGTTTCTGGAGCATTGACAGATTCGGCGTGGAGCTTCTTGTAAGCCGCCATACTGCCAAGGTTTGCTTGGCGCTGAAACTCAGCAGTTGGTTTGAACACCCGTTTCTCACGGGACACGGAAGTGATGTTTTGATCCGACACGTTGAGGTGCTGTTTAGGTTTGGGGTTTCGCGTGCGCCTTCTGATAGGCGCCATTAGCTTAAACGCGCGGCCCTTATCCTGATCGCTTTGCACAGCGTCAAGCGTGCGCCTGCATCGCTTATCCTCCGCGGCCCCATTTCGGCCGCCATCCGTTTTATCTACCCTCCTTCCATGCCCGCAAAGAAAACAACCGCCCGCCGTGGTTCGGTGAAAAAGAAAACCGCGTCCGCGGCCGACGTCGCCCCGGATGCCCCTGAACTTGCCTTGGCCCCGACCGCCCCCGAGGCGCCCGCGCCCGCCGCCGTCGCCCCCGTGCCCAGCCCCGAAGAGATCGCCGCCGCGCAAGCGATTCTCGCCGCCGCCGCCGCCGCCAAAGCCATCCCCGCCCCCATTCCGACTCCGCCCCCCGCCGCGCAATCCGCGCCGGCTCCCGCTCCGTCACCGACCCCGGTCAACGCCCCCGCATCCCCCGCGCCCGCCACGCCGCCACCGCCCCAACCGGAAAACATCCTCAACGTCGAAGGCATCCTCGACATCGACACGCAGCGCGGTGGCAACGGCGCGCTGCTCGATCCTTCGAAAAACGGTCGCCGCCGGCCCACCGACACCTTTGTGCCGAAGGAGTTGATCCGCCGATTCCGTCTCAGACAGGGCAGCATCATCAAGGGCACCGCGTTTCCCCCCGAAGGCCGCTTCCCCAACCCCAAGATGAAGTTCATCGAGAGCGTCGACGGCATCCCCGTCGAGGAACGCTTTCGCAAACCCGACTTCACCCAGCTCACCACCATCTCCCCGGAACAACAGCTCAAGCTCGAGACCAAGGACGGACGCCTCACCACCCGCGTCGTCGACCTCTTCTGCCCCATCGGCAAGGGCACCCGCGGCCTCATCGTCGCGCCTCCTCGCACCGGCAAGACCACCCTCCTGCGCGACATGGCGCTGGGCGTGATCGAAAACCACCCCGAGTGCCACGTCATGATTCTTCTCGTCGATGAGCGCCCGGAGGAAGTGACCGACTTTCGCCGCAATGTCGCCGGCGCCGAGGTCTGGGCCTCCTCCAACGACGATCCCGTGGAGAACCACATCCGCGTCGCCGATCTGGCGATCGAACGCGCCCGCCGCCTCGTCGAGGTCGGCCGCGACGTCGTCCTTTTCATCGACTCGCTCACCCGTCTGTCCCGCGCGCACAACACCGCCAAAAACTCCGGTCGCACGGGCTCCGGCGGTCTCGACGTCCGTGCCCTTGAAAAGCCCCGCCAGCTCTTCGCCTCGGCCCGCCGCACCGAGGAGGCCGGCTCGCTCACCATCATCGCCTCCATTCTCGTCGAGACCGGCTCGCGCATGGACGACGTGATCTTCCAGGAGTTCAAAGGCACCGGCAACAGCGACCTCATTCTCGACCGCAAATGCGCCGAACTCCGTCTCTGGCCCGCGGTCAACATCCAGGCTTCCGGCACCCGCAAAGAGGAGCTCCTCGTCGAGTCGAAACGCCTTGAGACGATCCACTTCTTCCGCCGCGCCCTCGTGCAGGCGAAGATTGAGGAGGCCTGCGAAACGGCCATCTCGCGCCTGAGCAAAACCAAGACGAACGACGAGTTCATCAAGCTTATCGGACGCTAGACGAACCATGTGGGCCAGGCCTCGGTCCGCCTTGGCTCGCCGCTCTCGCGCCGTCTCCGTGCGCGTGTGATCATGGGCGTCTCGCTCGTGCGCAGCACTTCCCACGCTCCGGCACCGACCACCTCGGCGTCTCCACGTCTCGCCGCCCCCGGTCCACGCCCGGTCATCGCACACGCATCCCGCCCGCGCGCCCGTCTCTACCCGGGGCAACACCCCATTCCGCACGACGTGCCCCGAACGCCGCGCGTTTTCATTTTCTTTCTGCGCTAAATCCGCACTTGCGGCCCATCCCCGCCACGCACCACGCTCTCGCCTTTAGTCGCGCCGTATTTGCCCCGGTGCGCTCGCGACGCTCGTTCCCTATCGCTCGTTCTTCCGATCCTTCCTTACCGCGCAATGCATAGCTTCTCCGAGCAGTGTCTCGACATGGCCCGTTCGATGTTGGGCCACAATCTGGACGCCGTCCAACCCGACGGATCCATCCTTCCCGCCCCCGGCGAGGAGCCCCGCCCCGACGAACCCGGCCACGTCGCCTATACCCTTGGCGAATACTACCGCGCCACCGGCGAAACCACCTTGAAGGGCTACGACCTCATCGATCTCGCCGCCCGCTGCATCACCGCGCAGATGTTCACCGAGCCGCCTCAGGAGAACGGCCTCGCCTACGCCGCCCTCGGCCTCCTCTGCTTCGGTCCCTCCAAGGAACGCAACCCCGTCTGGGAGCGTCTCGTCGACGAAACCCGCGAGCGCATCGACAAGGCCCTCCTCCAGCGTTCCGACTACGACAACCACTGGCAGGCCTTCAACATCGCCAAGGCCGTCGCCCGATTCTCCCTCGGGCTCTCCAAGAAGGACGAAACCTCCAGCCTCATCGAGCGCATGGTGGCTCGCATCAACCAGACCTCGACCACCGGTTTCTTCGACGACGCCACCTCCGGTATCGGCGGTAATTTCAATCTCTACGGCGTGATGACCTTTGTCTTCACCCGCTCGGCCCTCCAGCTCCACGCCAACTCCGGCGTGCGAGATCGCAAGCTTCCCACCCTGCGCACCTACGCCGAGAAATACATCAAGATCATGCCGGACCTCGTCCGCGCCGACGGCCTCGGTTGGGCCTTCGGTCGCGCCGCCGGCGCCTACGGCCAGATGCACTGCGTCTCGCTCATTCTCCAGGGCCTTCGCGATGGCTGGATCTCCGAGGCCGACAAGCCGAAGTATTTCGATCTTCTCCGTCGCCTCTTCGTCTTCTTCTACCAGACCTACCTCGACCAGGAGCACGGTTTCCTCGACCTCCGCGACGCCGAACGCACCGCCTATTCGCACCACACCACGCGCATGGCGAACTTCGACGCCGCGCGCTACCTCTGCCAGTGGTCCCGTCTCGCCAAGGCCGCCGGCATGCCTGCCGCGCCCACCGGCAAGCCCGAGGCGCCCAAGACGCTCAGCCGTTTTGTCATCTTCGACAAATCGTCCCGCAAGGAGCAGGGCCTCTTCCTCTACCGCAACGCCGAGACCGGCCTCCACGCCCAGATCCCGCTCGTCGGCACCGGTGGCAATCTCACCGCGGACTCGCTGCCATTCCCCCACTCGCCCGGCGTCTTCGACTGGCCCAACAACATCTACGCGCCGATCCTCACTCCCGAACTCACCTTCGGCGACCAGGTGATCGTCCCCGCCTTCTACGGCCGCAACGCCGTCACCGGCCTCGGTCTGCGCAACAGCTTCTTCTTCCGCTACGAACAGCCCGAGCTGATCAACATCAAGGAAGAGATCCAGAAGGGGCTCGGCACCGTGAAGGTTCAGTGGACCTTCACCGGCCCGCAGATCTCCGTCGAATACGCCTTCACGGTGAAGCAGCAGATCACCCTCGATCGCTTCCGCTACCAGATCGCCATCGCCGCGCCGCACTCCCGCTACCGCGTCGTCGGCATGCCCGCCCTCGGCGAGCAAGGCCACCGCTGCACCGTGCAGAAGGACGACTTCCAAGGCGTCTGGCAGGAGACCGAGATCGTCACCGACGACCCGCAGCACCGCACCAACTTCGGCAAGATCCACTACATCCAGACGCTCCTGCGTGAACACCCGCTCATCATGCGTCCGGGCCAGGTGTATCGTTTTGTCGTCAACTTCGAGCCCGACGTCGTCCATCTCGACGGCTGAAGTTCGTCCATCCATCAGGATGGACGATTTATGGTCGGGCAAGCCCGCGCGTCCCCGCGCTTCCGGCCCCGATCATAATTCCAGGTCATAAATTCTTCGCCTCCGGCATGCTCTCCCGCCGCGTCATTCCCTGCCTCGACGTCCACGCCGGTCGCGTGGTCAAAGGAATCAAGTTCCTCGAACTCCGCGACGCCGGCGATCCCGTCGAATCCGCCAAAGCCTACGACGCCCAGGGCGCGGACGAACTCGTCTTCCTCGACATCACCGCGTCCTCCGACGGACGCGGCATCATGCACGACGTCGTCGCCCGCACCGCCGAGCAATGCTTCATGCCCCTCACCGTCGGCGGCGGCCTTCGCTCCGTCGCCGACATCGAGGCCATGCTGAAGAGCGGCGCCGACAAGGTCTCGCTCAACACCGCCGCGATCAAGGACCCCGAACTCATCCGCCGCGCCTCGGATCGGTTCGGCGCGCAATGCATCGTCCTCGCGATCGACGCCAAGCGCGAACCCGACGGGAAATCGTGGCGCGTCTACACCCACGGCGGCCGCAACCCCACCGAACTCGATGCCGTCAAGTGGGCCGAGCAGGCCGTCGCCTTGGGCGCCGGCGAGATCCTCCTCACCTCGATGGACGCCGACGGCACGCTCGCCGGTTTCGACTGCCCGCTCACCCGCGCGGTGGCCGACGCCGTCAGCGTGCCCGTCATCGCCAGCGGCGGCGCCGGCAAACTCGAGCACTTCAGCGACGTGATCCGCGACGGCCACGCCAGCGCCGTTCTCGCCGCCAGCCTTTTCCATTTCGGCACGCTCACCGTGCCCCAAGTGAAGGACCACCTCGCCGCTGAAGGCTTGCCCGTGCGCCGCTGAGCGCCGCGCCGGGACGAGCAATCTCTGCCTGTCCCAAAGTCGGATTCCGCTTCGTTCGCCGTCCGCTCCGACGCCGGACGCCGCGGCGGGGTAATTCTGTGGGATCATCGGGGTCCGATCCCGGGACCGGCCAAATCACGCCGCTGGAAACGTCGTGATTCCACCCTTGCGTCCCCGCGCGCCGGCCACGCACGCTCAACCTTTTTCCGAACAACATGCACCCGTCGGCCTCGTCGCCCTAAGTCACACAAATGAATCAAAACATCCGCAACATCGCGATCATCGCGCACGTTGACCACGGCAAGACCACGCTCGTGGACCAACTTCTCAAGGAAGGCGGCGTCTACCGCGCCAACCAACAAGTCCAGGAGCGCGCCATGGACTCCATGGACCTCGAGAAGGAAAAAGGCATCACGATCAAGGCCAAGAACACTTCCGTCCACTGGAAGGACAAGATCATCAACATTCTCGACACCCCCGGCCACGCCGACTTCGGCGGCGAGGTCGAACGCGCCATGCGCATGGTCGACGGCGTGCTGCTCATCATCGACGCCTACGACGGCCCGCAGGCCCAGACCCGTTTCGTTCTCCGCAAGGCCCTCGCCCACGGGCTCAAGGTCGTCATCGTCATCAACAAGATCGACCGCCCCAACGCCGACCCGGTCAAAATGTATGACAAGGTCCTCGAGCTCCTCATGGAGCTCGACGCCACCGAGGAGCAGTTCGACGCCCCCGTCGTCTACGGCTCCGGCCGTGACGGCTACATGATGTATAGCCTCTCGGACGAGAAGAAGGACATGACCCCTCTCTTCGAGACGATCATCAACCACATCCCGCCTCCGTTCGCCAAGCCCGACGACCCGTTCCACATGCTCGTGTCGAACATCGACTGGAGCGACTACGTCGGCCGTATCGCCGTCGGCAAAATCCTCGGCGGCGTCGTCAAGGTCGGCGATCCCTGCTTCGTCCTTCGCCACGCCGAAGGCGGCAAAAAGATCCGCGCCCGGATCACCAAGATTTTCGAGTTCACCGGCCTCGGTCAGCGCGAGGTCGAACAGGCCCATGCCGGCAACATCGTCGGCCTCGCCGGCTTCGAGGACGTCGACATCGGAGACACCCTCGACATCCGCGACAACGCGCATCCGCTTCCCTTCACGCAGATCGACCCTCCGACGCTCGAGATGCAGTTCTCCGTCAACGACGGCCCGCTCGTCGGCCAGGAGGGCAAGCTCGTCACCTCGCGCCAGCTCCGCGAGCGACTCATGCGCGAGCTGAAGACCAACGTCTCCATCCATATCGAGGACAATCCCGACAAGGCCGGCACCTTCAACGTCAAGGCCCGCGGCTCCATGCAGGTCGCCGTGCTCGTCGAAACCATGCGTCGCGAGGGTTACGAGCTTCTCGTCTCCCGCCCGACCGTGATCGAGAAGATCGGCCCCAATGGCGAACGTCTCGAGCCCTACGAAACGGTCTGGATCGAGGTGCCCGACGAGTGCGTCGGCGCCATCATGCAGAATCTCGCCAACCGCAAGGGGCAGATCACCAACATGGAGAAAGGCAACACGACCACGATGATCGAGGCGACCATCACCACCCGTGGTCTCATCGGTCTCGAGATCGACGTCATCAACGCCACCTCCGGCCGCGGCGTGACCAACCACCTCTTCAAGGAATACGGTCCCCACGCCGGCGAGCTCCTCACCCGCGTCACCGGCACCCTCATCGCCACCGAGGCCGGAGAAACCACCGCCTACGCCCTCGTCATGTGCCAGGAACGCGGCCGTCTGTTCGTCGGCCCCGGCGAGCAGGTCTACGAAGGCATGATCATCGGCGAAAACCCGCGCAACGAGGACATCGTCCTCAACGCCGTCCGCGAAAAGAAGCTCACCAACTTCCGCTCACAGGGTGAAGGCGTCGCCGCCGGTCTCACGCCGCCGACCAAGATGTCCCTCGAACGCTGCATCGAATACATCGCCGCCGACGAGCTCCTCGAGGTCACGCCCAAGAGCCTTCGCCTTCGCAAGCGCATCCTCAACTCGGGCGAACGCCAGAAAGCCAAGAAAGCCGCCAAGGCCTGAACACCTCTCCGGCCCCGATCGGCGTCCGACCATGTCGAAAAGCCGCGCTCGCTCCCGGGCGCGGCTTTTCTTTTTTGTCCCCCATTCCCGCCCCTCCGCCATGCCCGAGCCCGCCGTCGTCAATCTCTCCGCCTACCGCTTCACTCCCTTTGCGGCGGAGGAGCTGCCCGCGCTGCGCGAGAAACTCGCTGCCCGCGCCGCCGATCTCGGACTGCGGGGCACCGTCCTGCTCGCGCCCGAGGGCATCAACCTCTTTGTCGCCGGCTCGCGCGAATCGACCGATGCCTTCATGGCCGATCTCCGCGCTCTGCCCGGCCTCGCCGACCTCGCCGCCAAGGAAAGCCTTTCCGTCATCCAGCCGTTCCGGCGCATGCTGGTGAAGATCAAAAAGGAGATCATCGCATTCGGGATCGACGGCATCGATCCCGCCCGCGCGCCCGCGCCGCGCCTCGATCCGCGCGAGCTCAAACGCTGGCTCGATGAAAACCGGCCGGTCGTGCTGCTCGACACGCGCAACGACTACGAAGTCGCCGCCGGCACCTTCAAAAACGCCGTCATCCCCGGCATCGACCGCTTTCGCGAGTTTCCCGCCGCGCTGCGCGAATTGCCCGGGGAGATGAAAAATCAGACCGTCGTGACCTTTTGCACCGGAGGCATCCGTTGCGAGAAAGCCGCGCCCCTGCTCGTGCGCGAAGGCTTCCAACACGTCTACCAGCTCGAGGGCGGCATTCTCAAATACTTCGAGCTCTGCGGCGGCGCGCACTACGAGGGCGAGTGCTTCGTTTTCGACAAACGCGGCGGCGTCGATCCCGCGCTGCGCGCCACGCAAACGGACGCGCCGGCCTGAAGTCACGCCGGGCGTCAGCGCGCTTGAGCCGTCGCCTCCGACCGCTTTGCTTCTCCCCTCATGAAAAGCGCCTACGAACTCGCGATGGAGCGGCTCGCCAAATCCGAGCCCCAGGAAAAACCCCTGAGCCCCGATCAAAAAGCCCGGCTCGCGGAGATCGACACCGTCTACAAGGGCAAGTGGGCCGAGCGGGAGGTCTTTCTCAAGGGCCAGCTCGAAAAGGCTCTGGCCGAGGGCGACGCCGACGCCGCCGAGCAAGTGCGCACCCAGCTCGCCCGCGAGAAAGTCCGCCTCGAAGAGGAACGCGAGGAGGAGAAAAACCGCATCCGCCGCGAGTCCCGCGATTGATCCGGCCTCGGGAGCTCCCGGAACAGGGCGGGGACGAAACGCGTTTCCCGCGCCTCCGTCCCCATCGCCTCAAGCCCAGACGAAATCCGCCACCACCACATGGTGGTCGCTCGCCGGCGTGGGCACGACTTCGCGGCGCACACAACGCAGCGGCGCGTTGTGGAAAATGTGGTCAAGGACGTAGGGCTGGCGTCGCCAGGTGATGTCCGCGGTCTGCACGGAAGAAAACCCCTCCACACCGTATTCCGCGACGAGACCGGCGTGGTCGCGCACGTTGAAATCCCCCGTGAGGACGAGCGCCGCACCCTCCGCCTGCGCCGCACGCAGCTTGGCGGCAACCTGGCGACGCTGCTCGGGATACGCGCGGCTGTCGCTCTTGAGCATGAAAAACGCGAGGAGGTGGGTGTTGAGCAAACGCAGCGAACGCCCGGCGATCTCGGTCGTGGCCCCGATCATCAGGCGGTCGGTCGGCGTTTTCTTTTCGCCGAAAAAGTCGAACTCCAAAGGCGGCGAAGGAATGGTCTCCGCGAAAGTGTCGCGCAGCGGGGTGCGGGAGAGGATCGCCAGACCGATGCCGAAGGGCAGCTCGCGCGGGTCGGCGGGCGGATAAGCGAAAAAACCGTCGTAGCCGGCCAGCGCCGCGCGCAACCGCGTGTAGTTGGGCGGTGGCTGCGGCTGCACCCCGCCGGAGCCGGCGCGTTCGACTTCCTGAAGGTGGACGATGTCGGCGTCGTGCCGCCGGATCTCGGCGATCGTGTCCTCCAGACGAACAGGCGCGTTGTCGGGATCACGTTCGTCCCAGACTTGGCCAAACTGCATGTTGAACTGCAGGACGCGAAACGGTTTCACGCAAAAGCTCGGGAAGGGCGGTTGGAGAAAAACAGAAGGGTGTCGTCGCCGGGCTCAGCGGCGCGAAAGACTCTGAGGGCCCTCCGGAACGGGCGTGTTTTTCGGCGCGGAATCCTTCACGGACGGCGACGAGGAACCGGAGATGTCGCGCGACGCCTCTTCCGAGCCGGCCTTGGTGACGCCGACGCCTTCGCCGCTGTTGCGGCGAAAAGCGAAGCGATTCACGCGGTCAAAGGTGGTGCGTTTGGACACGACAGGCTTCACGTTCTCGTTGAAGGGCATGGCTTCGCCGATCTTTTCCTGGAACCGAAGCGCGGACTTCGAGCGGTAGGCGTCGCTCTTCGTCGAGTAGCGCGCCTCTTTGCCGGACCAGACGCTCTCCTTGCGTTCGACCACGTCGTATTTCCTGGGCTCCGGACTGCGGAAAAATTTCTTTTCGCGGCTTTCCTCGAGCGCGATGTGGCTGCGACGTTCGCCGACGAGGGCCTCCTTCTTCTCGTAGGTCGGCTTCGTGACGCGCTTGTCCATGAGCACCTCGTTGCGCTCGACCGGTTTGTTCTCCGGCAGGATCATCTTTTCCTCGGTCGAAACACGCGGCGCACGCTTGCTGACGTCCATGCGACCGGGGGCGGCCTGGACGGGGAGCAAAATCGCGAGCGTGGCGAGGGAAAGTCCGACGACGAACCTCATGTGGGAAAATGGCATTTGCCCACCCGGACCGTCGCAAGGTTATTCCGGCTCCGCCGTGCCCTCGACCACCCAGGCTCGCGCCTCGGGGACCTGTTCGAAGAACCCCGCGAGCGCGGCCGAAAGGTGTTCCGCGTAGCGGAAATGCGCGCCCAGTCCGGTGCGCAGCTCGGCCTCGTAAATGAACTTGTCCGCGTGGGTGGAGTGTTCGAAGGGGGTCTGCGCGCCGAGCAACAGCGAATAAACGTAGGCGGACGAACCGCGGGAGAGGAGCTCGCGCGTCAACTCGCGCTGATCGTCGAGAAGCCGCGCGTGGGCCGCCGGATCGATCTCGGGCGGCAGATAAAAACCGGCCTGGATGAGCGGCGTGTGGCGATGGCCGGTGCGGTGGCGGTTGAGATCTCGCAGCTCGGCGAGCGCGAGGTTGTTCCATGCGAAGGTTACGCGCATGCGACGCGTCGCGGTCCCCTGCTGGCCGTAGCGGTTGGAGCGGGCGGAGAGCGCGTCGGACACGCTCTGTTCCTCGGCGAGAAAGGGCGGCGTGGCCCGATCGACATGCACCCAGGTCTCGTCCGGAAGACGCGCGGACGACAATCGCGCGAGACCGAGTCGGCAGGAGGTGGCGAGTTCCGCCGCCGCCTGCACCTCGTAGCTCTTCTCGGCGGTGCTGTGACGCATGAGACGCGGGGAAATCTTGAGCAGCTCGCCGCGAATGAGATCCGCCGCCGCGCGCGCCTCGGGATGGGGCAAGGAGGCCAGGTGTTTCACCGTCTGCGCCCACATGCGGGAGCTCTGCACGAGGGCGATGTTGGTGCGCGTGGCGAGAGGAATGAAGTAACGGGCGCGGTCGAGCGCGTAGTTTTTGCGGATGCGAGCGACCACCGCGGGCTTGGCCCCGGCCGGCACGCGCACGCGCTGCGGCTCGGCGTCGCCCAAGGCGTCGAGGCGGGCGTATTCGCTCTGATAGGCGGCAAAGGCGCGCGCCATCACATCCCGCCAGCGATCGACGAGATCGTCGGGTATGCCCAGCGCCGAGGGCTCGGGCAGCGCGCTCGGCGCGAGCGTGATGTAGCGGGTGGACGACTCCTGCCCGTCCGCCATCTGGGCGATTTCGAACAGCTTGTAGGCAAGCCACATCGAAACATCGTCCAACGCCACGGCCAGCCCGCCGGTGAGCCCGCCGATGGAGGCGTGTCCGTAGTCGACAAACTTCAGGATACGGTCGATCGAAGCGTCGGGATCGGCGGGGTCGACCTTCGCGAGAATGGCATGGATGCCCTCGTTGCTGCGGGAATAGCGGGCCAGCACCGAGGCGAGCAGCTCGGGCGTGACGCGGGGCAAATCGGCGGCGGAAGGCGGCGGGACAAGGGCGAGACCGGTGATGCGCATCGGATGTAACGCGGGGAGCCAATCGCGGCGGCTCGCGGCGGGGAAGTTCAATCCGTCCCAGCGCCGGCTTCCCAGCGAGGCGTTTTTCGTTTCCGCTCCGTTTTCTCCCGTCCTCTTCCGTGTCACAGCCGTCCGCCCAGTCCGCTTCCCCCCGATCCGACAAACCCGCACCCGCCGGACCGGCCGCCCCCGCGCAGGTGGTGACCGGCTGGCGTCGTGCGCTCGCCGTGCTGGCCGGATGGGTCATGCGCGCATGGGGCGCCTCGCTGCGGGTTCATTTTCCCGAAAAGACACGGCTGATCGTCGCGGAGGACGAGCGCCCCACCCTTTTCGTGCTTTGGCACAACCGGCTTTTTGCGGCGGCGCGGCTGGCGCGCCTGTTGCGCCCCTCGCACCCCCTTCACTGCCTGGTCAGCGCGAGCAAGGACGGCGCCTGGCTGGCCGCGTTCTTTGAAAGCGCGGGCCTGCGCGTGGTGCGCGGCTCGAGCTCGCGCGGCGGACGCGAGGCGGCGTCCGCGCTGGTCGATGTCCTGCGCTCCGGGCATGACGCGGGCATCACGCCCGACGGCCCGCGTGGGCCGATCTACAAGTGCAAGCCCGGCGCGGTCGTCGTGGCGCGACGGGCCAGGGTGCGGGTGGTCGTTCTCGGCATCTGTTATGAAAAGGCTTGGCGCATGAAGAGCTGGGATCGCTTCGGCGTGCCGTGTCCTTTTTCCTCCGTCTATCTCACCGTGGAGGAGATCGACGCCGCCGCGCTCGCGGCGGACAACGCATGCGAACATCTCGAGGCGCGGCTCCGCGCGTTGAATCCCGAGTTCTCCGCCGCCGGCCTTTCCGGCCAGGGCGGGAAAAAATCGGTGATCATCTGAGGCGGCTCCGCGCAAAATCGGCGGGCGCCACGCGGCGTCAGTCGCCCACCTTGCCTCCCCGCCGGCCCCGGGCGCGCTCCGCGCCGGAGACGAATGGCGATCCTTGGAGGGGTCAGAAACGCGGCGAGAGCACCACGGTGGAGCCGGGAAGAACCGTGTAGTCTTCGCCGACGCACCACGTCGTGTCGTTCAGCAGGAACTTGCAGATGATCGGATGCGAGGTCTCGGGCAACGTGATCGACCAACGGTCGTCCGCCACGCACTCCAAGGGCACGCCGACATCCCAGCTCAATCCCGGGCCTTCGCCGCGCAAGGTGAGGTGGTTGCCGAAGCCGACGTCGATTGCCGCGACGATGGTCGTGACCACCGCGGTCGGTTTCGCCTTCGGCCTGGGAGAGGGCTTGGCCGCCTTCGCCGCGGGAGCGGCGGCCGGCTTCTTCGAGGGCTTGGCCGGTTTCAGCGCGGCGACTTTTTCGAAAACCATCTTTTCGGCGGCGGGCTTTTTCGCGGCGCCGGCTTTCGTTCCGGAAGCGGACGCCTTGGAGGCGCCCTTGGTAGAAGTTTTTTTCATATGGACAAATTATGCGTGCAAGTATCTGGCCGGCAAAGGCATCGGCCGACGCCAAAACCCAAGACCAAACGGATGTGCACCACAACAGCAATTTGCGAACCAAGCATGGCGACGCCGGAATTTTCCCCACGGGGCATCCGCCGAATCTCCCTCCCGACGACATCCCGGGACGGCGCACGACAGCATTCCCCGGACGCCAGTTTCGACCCTCCGCACGCCCCTTGTATCGGATAAACGAATACTCTCGATCGTCCGATCCCGGAGCCAAAGGCGGCTCACTCGCCGACGCCGTTTTCGTCTCGAATCCGATCACGACGCCTCACATGCCCGCGCCAGCCGCGGGGGCGAACGCCGGCAACGGCACCGATTCAGCATCCCGCGCGTCGACCGCGTCGTTGTTTGTCGCCGCGGCCTCGCGTGAGGCGCGCGCGACCTTTCGCCAGACCTTTGCCTCCCAGTCCCACTGTTTCACCACGCGAGCCGGCGCGCCGACCGCCACGCTGCCCGAAGGCAACGAGGTCGTTACCACCGAATTGGAGCCGACGATGCAGCGACGTCCGATGGTGACACCGGGCAGGATGACGCAATTTTGCCCCAGCCAGGATCCCTCGCCGATCACGATCTCCGCGGCGTCCTGGTTGGGTTGGTCGCGGTAGGGAATCTCCGCCGTGGCATGGCCGCGGGAGGCGTCGGAGATAAACACCCCTCCCGCGATGAGCACGTTGTCCTCGATCACCACCCGCTTCTCCGCGTAGACCGTCAACCCTGCGGTGATCCAGACACGATCTCCGAGCCGAATCTCCCCCAGCCCGCCATCGGCGCCGGGCACGACGCATAGCGAGGAACCTTTGCCGATATATGTGTCGCGACCAACCGATATCCGGTGCGGGTGGGCGACGTAGCGCGGGCGGGAAAAGTGTGCGTTGGGACCGCACTTGGCAAAGCGCGGCATCGGCCAGCACTTCACGAATTTCTTGAGCAAGGACAGATTCATGATGAAGGCGCGCCGAAGCGACGGACAAAGTTCCTCCGCTCTCGCGAGGCTTGGTCAAGAAACCGCGCCGGGCGTCACTCCCGTTCTCGCTCTGGTGTTTTTTCCCAAGTTCGACGCCCGGCCGCTCCGTCGGCGCCCCGCGCGGAGGCGCAACCCGTCGCGGCCCGCGAGTCAGGAAAAGAGCAGCCAGATCAGCGGCGAGAGCAAGGCCGCGTCCACAAGCACACGCGCGCGCTCACGTCCGAGCCGGGGCTGTGTTTTCGCGAGCCCCCACAACGCGAAGGCGCTCGAGGTCGCCGCCATGTGAAACCGGTTGCGTGCGACCGGCCCGAAGAAGCAAAACACGAGCGCAACCAAGCCCGCGACGGCCGGAAGGAAACGCACGACGTCGCCGAATGACGCGGAGCCGAGCGCGAGCGATTCCTGCCCTTGGCTGACGTCGACCTCGCGTTCCCATTCGGAAATCAGCAGGCAGTTCAACAGGCTCAAGACCACCAACCATGCGAATCCCGGCAGCAGGTTCGCCCACATCTCGGGCCGGCTGGTCGCCGGATAGAGAACCGCTCCGCCGGCGATCAAAACCGCCACGCAAACCTCCTTCGGCACCCGGGCTGGATGATTCCGGTGCAGCAGCTGGTGCGAAAGCAGATAAGGCAACACCAGCGCGAGAAGCCCCAGGCTGGCGACCCACTCGCGGGGTTCCAGCTTCGCGAGCGCAAGCGCGACCCCCGCCGACAACATCGCGACCCACGTCGCGAAAGCCGACCAGCGCCACCGCATGTAGAAGTAGTGCCGGCGCGTGCGCACCGTCCGCGGCGTGAGGCGCCATCCCTCGATCCACCGGTCCGCGACATAGGCCAGCCAAACCGCGATCGCGAGCAGCGCGCCGTGATGCAGGGAAAGGCGCGCCCCGACCTGCCTCGCCAAAAGGCTCTGCCAGGAAACGGCCACGAGCGGCGCGTCGAGACAAAGCACGGTCGGCCACAACCACCACGGGACCTGATCCAAGGACGGAGGCGGCATGGAGTTGTTCATCGGGGAAAACCGAAAAAGGCCGTCTCCGTCGCATGCCGTCAAGAGATGGCGCGGGAGGCCGCCCGTTGTATCCATTTTTCCACCACATACGATGGGGATCCCTCTCCACCGGCCGCTCGTTCGGCGGACCGCTGCCGGCCGGCACGATCATCTGCTAAACATCCCGTCCGTCCCCGCGCCTCCCCCGGCGCGCCCGCTCCGAAAAGGCCCCGCCCCGGGGCCGCGCAACCCCGCCTTCCGCTTCCTCCCATGCATCACCACCCTTTCCACGACTGCATCGAGGCCTGCAACCGATGCGGCGAAGCCTGTGAACGCTGCGCCACCGCCTGCCTTGGCGAACCCGATGTCCACATGATGGCCCGCTGCATCGAGCTTGATCGTAGTTGCGCCGACTTTTGCTCGCTCGCCGCCCGCGAGATGGCCCGAGGTTCCGAATTTGCCGCGCACGTCTGCGCTCTTTGCGCCGAAATCTGCGATCACTGCGGCACCGAGTGCGCCAAACACGAAGCCGACCATTGCCAAGAATGCGCCGAAGCCTGCCGCGCGTGCGCCGAAGCCTGCCGGGAGACGGCCCACGCCGTCTCCGAATGGCGCCGCTGACCACACGAGAAACCCGGCCTCCCGCTGTCAGCGCCCCGCCCGAGCCCCCCCTTATCCCGTATCACATCCCCTGGCAGTCCGCCGCGCCGCGCTCGCAATCCATCCGGACTTCGACTTCGCCTCATTCCAGCCTCGCTGTCCGTAGCCTCCGCGCCCGCGTCCGTTCCCCGGATGCGGGCGCCTTCTTTTTACGACGGCAATCCGCGATTGGGACGAATTTTTGCGCGCCGGTTTCGTTTTGGAGATTTCGAACTAGGCTCGGGGCCGCTTTACATTTTTCGACTATTTTTTTCCGTCCGACCTCCATGCCCGTCAAAGCCGTCCTCGTCCTCCTCGTCCTCGCCGCCCTGTCGCTGGCGGGTTGCGCCCAAAAAACACCGCCTCCCGCCGATCCCGCCCCGGTCGAGGTCGGCGTGATCACGATCACCCCGCGCCCCGTCACCCTCACCCGCGAATTGCCCGGTCGCACTTCCGCCTTCCGCGTGGCCGAGGTTCGCGCCCGCGTGAGCGGCATCGTGCTGAAACGGCTCTTCACGGAAGGTTCCGACGTGCGCGAGGGCCAACCGCTCTACCAAATCGACCCCGCCCCCTACCAAGCCGCGCTCGACAGCGCCCGCGCCGCCCTCGCCCGCGCCGAAGCCAACGCCGCCTCCGCCCGTCTCCTCGAGCAACGTTCCAAGCAACTCCTCGCCGACAAGGCGATCAGCCAGCAGGACTACGACAACGCCCTCGCCGCCCTCCAGGCCGGCGAGGCAGACATCGCCGCCGCCAAGGCCGCCGTGCAAACCGCCGAGATCAATCTCGGTTACACCGCGGTCACCTCGCCGCTCTCCGGCCGGATCGGTCGCTCCCACGTGACGGAAGGCGCCTACGTCCAGGCCGGCGCCGCCACCTTGCTCGCCACCGTGCAGCAAATCGACCCGCTCTACGTCGACCTTGCCCAGTCGAGCACCGAGGTGCTCCGCCTCCGCCGCCTTCTCGCCGAAGGCAAACTCCATCGCACCGACTCCGGAGACGCCCGCGTGCAACTGCTCCTCGACGACGGCCGTCCCTACGGCCACGAGGGCTCCCTCCAGTTCTCCGACGTCACGGTCGATCCCTCGACGAGTTCCATCACCTTGAGGGCCATTTTTCCCAACCCCGAGGGCGAGCTCCTTCCCGGCATGTTCGTCCGCGCCCGCCTGGCCGAAGGCAGCGCGCCCGAAGCCATCCTCGTGCCCCAGTTCGCCGTCACCCGCAACGCGCAGGGCGAGGCGGTCGCCCTCGTCGTCAACGCGGAATCGAAGGTCGAGTCGCGCGTCGTCAAAACCCCGCGCACGGTCGGCAACCAGTGGCTCGTCAGCGAAGGCCTCGCCCCCGGCGAGCAGGTGATCGTGGAAAACCTCCAGCGCATCCGACCCGGCTCCGCGGTGAAGCCCTACCCCGCCCAGGTCCCCGCCTCCATCGCGTCGGCGGCGAAGTAAACGGCGCCGCGTCTCCCTCCACCCGTTCTCCGCCCGTCGTCCTTCAGGCTCCAGGTTTCAGGCCTCGGCCCTCGCTCCGCCTCTCCGTTTTCCGGCTCCTCGCGCCAAGCTCCTCGCTCCCCGCTCTTCAATGTCCCGTTTTTTCATCGATCGCCCGATCTTCGCCTGGGTCATCGCCATCATCGTCATGGTGGCCGGCGCCCTCGCGATCACCACCCTTCCCATCGCGCAATACCCGCGCATCGCGCCGCCCGCCATCAGCATCCAGGCGAGCTACCCCGGCGCCTCCGCCAAGACGCTCGAGGACACCGTCACCCAGGTCATCGAGCAACGGATGAACGGCCTCGACAAACTCCGCTACATGGAGTCGTCCAGCGACGCCAACGGCAACGTCACCATCACGCTGACCTTCGAGGCCGACGCCGATCCCGACATCGCCCAGGTGCAGGTGCAGAACAAACTCGCCCTCGCCACCCCGCTCCTCCCGCAGGAGGTGCAGCAGCTCGGCGTCCGCGTCACCAAGTCCGTCCGCAACTTCCTCCTCGTCATCGGCGTCGTGTCCGAGGACGGCTCGCTCGGTGTCGCCGACCTCGGCGACTTCCGTGGTCAACACCCTGCAGGACCCGATCAGCCGCGTGCCCGGCGTCGGCGACATCCAGGTGTTCGGCACGCAATACGCGATGCGCGTCTGGCTCGATCCGGACAAAACTGAACGACTTCCGCCTCACCACCTCCGAGGTCGCCGCCGCCATCCAGGCGCAAAACGCCCAGGTCTCCGCCGGTCAGCTCGGCGGCCTCCCCGCCGTCCCCGGCCAGCTCCTCAACGCCACGATCACCGCGCAAACGCGGCTCCAGACGCCCGAGCAATTCGAGAAGATCCTCCTCCGCGTGAACCCCGACGGCTCGCGTGTCTTCCTCCGCGACGTCGCCCGCGTCGAACTCGGCAGCGAAAACTACTCGAACAACTCCCGCTTCAGCGGAAACCCCTCCTCGGGCATGGCCATCCGCCCCGCCACCGGAGCCAACGCGCTCGCCACCGTCGACGCCATCCGCGCCAAGGTCGAGGAGCTTCGGCCCTTCTTCCCCCCCGGCATCAAGGTCGTCTACCCGCTCGACACCACCCCCTTTGTCCGCCTCTCCATCCACGAGGTGGTGAAGACCCTCGTCGAGGCCGTGATCCTCGTGTTTCTGGTGATGTATCTCTTTCTCCAGAACTTCCGCGCGACGCTCATCCCCACCATCGCGGTGCCCGTCGTGTTGCTCGGCACCTTCGCCGTCCTCGCCGTGGCCGGCTACTCGATCAACACACTCACGCTCTTCGCCGTCGTGCTCGCCATCGGCCTGCTCGTCGACGACGCCATCGTGGTCGTCGAAAACGTCGAACGCGTGATGAGCGAGGAAGGGCTCCCGCCCAAGGAGGCCACGCGAAAATCGATGGACCAGATCACCGGCGCGCTCGTCGGCATCGGTCTCGTGCTCTCCGCCGTCTTCGTGCCGATGGCCTTCTTCGGCGGATCCACCGGCGTCATCTACCGCCAGTTCTCCATCACCATCGTCACCGCGATGGCGCTTTCGGTTCTCGTCGCCATCATCCTCACTCCGGCCCTCTGCGCCACCATCCTCAAGCGCATCGAGAAAGGCCACCACGCCTCCGACCGCGGTTTCTTCGGCTGGTTCAACAAGGTCTTCGATCGCAACGCCGACCGCTACGCCTCGGGCGTCGGCGGCCTTGTCAAACGCGGCAAGCGTTCGCTCCTCCTCTACGCCCTCGTCGTCGGCGTGCTCGCCGTGCTCTTCGTCCGCATCCCGACCGGCTTCCTTCCCTCCGAAGACCAGGGCATCCTCTACGCGCAGGCCCAGCTCCCGCCCGGCTCCACCGCCGAGCAGTCCCTCGCCGTGCTGCAACAGATCGAGAAGCACTTTCTCGAGGACGAGAAGGAGTCCGTCGAAGGCATGTTCGGCGTCACCGGTTTCAGCTTCAGCGGCGCCGGTCAGAACCAGGTCTTCAGCTTCATCCGCCTGAAGGATTGGGAGGAGCGCAAACGTCCCGACCAAAAGGTCGGCGAGATCCAGAAACGTGCGATGGCCAAGTTTTCCCAGATCAAGGGAGCCTTCGCCGTCGCCTTCGCCCCGCCCGCCGTTTTCGAGCTGGGCAACACCTCCGGCTTCGACCTGCGCCTGATCGACAACGCCGGCCTCGGCCACGAGGCGCTCATGGCGGCCCGCGACCAGTTCCTTTCGCTGGCGCGCCAGCACCCCTCTCTCGCCAACGTCCGCGCCAACGGCCTCGACGACACCCCGCAATACCGCGTCGAGATCGACCAGGAAAAGGCCGGCGCGCTCGGACTCTCCCTCGTCGACATCAACCGCACGCTTTCGACCGCCTGGGGCTCCTCCTATGTCAACGACTTCATCGACAAGGGCCGCGTGAAAAAGGTCTATCTCCAGGCCGACGCCCCCTTCCGCATGGTGCCCGAGGACCTCGATCGCTGGTATGTGCGCAACAACCTCGGCGAGATGGTCCCCTTCTCCGCGTTCTCCTCCGCGCGCTGGACGCTCGGTTCCCCCAAGCTCGAGCGCTTCAACGGACTTCCCTCGCGCGCCATCGTCGGCGAACCCGCGCCCGGTCGCAGCACCGGCGAGGCGATGCGCGCCATCGAGGAGATCGCCGAACAGCTTCCGGACGGCATCGGCATCGCCTGGAGCGGCCTCTCCTACGAGGAACGCCTCTCCGGCGCGCAGGCCCCCGCGCTCTACGCGATCTCCTTGCTCATCGTCTTCCTCTGCCTCGCCGCGCTCTACGAAAGCTGGACCATCCCCACCGCCGTGCTCCTCGTCGTGCCGCTCGGCGTCGTCGGCACGCTTCTCGGCGCCTGGCTGCGCGGCCTGCCCAACGACGTCTACTTCCAGGTGGGCCTGCTCACCATCGCCGGCCTGTCCTCGAAGAACGCCATCCTCATCGTCGAGTTCGCCAAGGAAAACTACGACCGGGGCATGAGCCTGATCGACGCCGCCGTGCTCGCCGCCCGCCAACGCCTGCGTCCGATCCTCATGACCTCGATGGCCTTCGGCCTCGGCGTGTTGCCGCTCGTGCTCGCCGACGGCGCCGGCTCCGGCAGCCAAAACGCGGTCGGCACCGGAGTGCTCGGCGGCACGATCAGCGCGACGATCCTCGGCATCTTCCTGGTGCCGGTCTTCTTCGTCGTCGTGCTCCGTCTCTTCCGCGTGCGGCCGACACCTCGCGGCGGTTCGGACGCCACGGCTTCGATTCCGGATTCCGCTCCGGGCCACTGATGGCATTGCGGCGGACTTCCGCTCGCGGACGGCGTGGATTTTTACCAGGGTCCACGCCGTTTTCATGTCCACCTTCCGCCTTTCCCCTGCGGCGGCCTTGTTCGCCGCATCCCTCCTCCTCATGAACTCCGCGTCGCCCCTCGCCGCCCAAGATCAACTCACCGCCCCCGTGCCCGCCCTCGGCGCGGACGCCCGCTCGCTCGACGAGTGGCAAAGCCGCCGCCCCGGCATCGTCGAGCTCTTCCGCGAACACGTCTACGGCCGCTCGCCCGTCGGCCGTCCCGACTCGCTGCGCTTCGAGCCCGGCGAACTCGCGCCCGCCTTCGACGGCCAAGCCCGCCGCCGCCAGGTGCGCATCAGCTACCGCGGCGCCGACGACGCCGAGAACGGCATCAACCTCGCCTGCTATTATCCCCCCGAGGGCGAGCCGATCAAAGGCGTGTTCATCCTCATCGTGAACCGCTCGCCCCGCATCGTCACCGAGGCCGAGACGAAGCCCTCCGAGTTCTGGCCCGTCGCCGACATCGTCGCGCGCGGCTACGCCACCGCCGCCTTCCACTACTCCGACGTCGCGCCCGACAAGAAGGAGGACGACCTGCAAAACGGTGTCTTCGCGCTCTACGGCCCGCACCCGCGCGCCGACGACGCCTGGGGCGCGATCGGCGCTTGGGCCTGGGGCGCGAGCCGCGTCGTCGACTACGTCGAGACCGATCCGCTGCTCAAAGGCGCGCCCGTCGCCGTCGCCGGACACTCGCGCGGCGGCAAGACCGCCCTCTGGTGCGGCGCGCAAGACGAACGCGTCGTCCTCACCATCAGCAACAACTCCGGCACCACCGGCGCCGCCGTCGCGCGCGTCTCGAGAGGCGAGACTATCACGCGGATCAACACCGTCTTTCCGCACTGGTTCGCGCTGAACTACCGACGCTACAACGACCGCCCCGAAGCCTTGCCCGTCGACCAGCACCTGCTCGTCGCCGCCCTTGCCCCGCGCCTCGCCTACGTTTCCAGCGCCGTCGAGGACGCCCACGCCGACCCCGCGGCCGAGTTCCGCGCCTGCGTCGAGGCGAGCCCGGTCTACGAACTCCACGGTCACGCCGGCGTGAAGCCCGCCACTTTCCCCGCCGTCGGCGAGGCCCGCCACGAAGGCCGTATCGGCTACCACCTGCGGCCCGGCGGCCACGACCTCCTCCGCGAAGACTGGCGCCGCTTCATGGACTTCGCCGACCGCCACCTCCCCGCGGCCAACCGAATCGCCGCAAAAATTCGCAAGAGGCACAAAAGTAAGAGCCGCCCCCTCCGGCTATCTGAAGATTGATCTGTGGCCACGCCCATCCCGGGCGCGAAACCGCTTCCGACGACGAACGCGGCCACACTTCCAGCGGCGATGTAGGCCCGACCGCCGGTCGGGGTGCCAGGCCAGCGGCCTGACCTGCAGAATCGCAGTCCTCGGAGCGAAATGCCCCCAAAAGTAGCGACCGCCTCCCGCTCCTTGGATTGTTTTTGCGCCTTCTGCGCCTCTTTGCGGCCAAGTCCTTCTAATCCATAGCTGCCGGAACTCGAGACGGCCCCGCGTGCCTATGGGCAACCTGCAACGCTTCATGCGCGCGTGGATCTTTTGCGACTTCCGTGCCTTTTGTGGCCATTCCGTTCGTATCCTTTTGCGGCGTGATCCCCGCGACTTGCCGGCGGCGCAAAATCGGCTCCCTTTCCGGCGGCATAGCTGCCTAACATCCCTTCCATGTCCGCCTCCAAAGACCGCATCCTCACCCGCGACGTCGTCGTCACCCAGATTCCCTCCGGCGACAAACACACGCTCTTCGCCGGCGCGAAGGTGTTCATCCACCAGGTCCTAGGCGGCACCTACACCGTGCAGGGCGACGCCGGCCTCTACCGCATCGACGGCAAGGATGCCGACGCCATCGGCGAACAGGTCGTCGACCAGTCCGTGCAGGCCGCGACGCTCGCCGACGGCGCGCCCGATCCCGAGGCGCTTTGGGACCAGCTCCGCAAAGTTTACGACCCCGAGATCCCGGTGAACATCGTCGACCTCGGCCTCGTCTACTCCCTCGACGTCACCAAGACAGAAAACGGCTACAAGGCCGACGTCGCCATGACGCTCACCGCCCCCGGCTGCGGCATGGGCCCCGCCATCGCCGAGGACGCGAAGGGCAAACTCCTCCTCGTGCCCGGCCTCACCGAGGCCGACGTGCGCATCGTCTGGGAACCCGTCTGGAACCAGTCGATGATCAGCGAAGAGGGCAAAATGAAGCTCGGGCTCATCTGAGGCGCCGCTTCCGTTCTCGCGATGAAGTCGCTCGGCGCGCTTCTTTTCGCCATCAGCCTCGCCGGTTCCGGCGTCGCGGCGGAAGTCGCGCCGGCGCCGTCGCAACACGACGGAGAGCCGCCCGCGCTTCCCGAACCGCCGCCTCCACCGCGCACGCTGCCCCGCACCGTCTGGCCGAACATCGAGCTCGGCGACGGACGTCGTCTCGAGGCCGCCCGGGCCCTCAACGCCGACGCGCTCTCGGTCACCTTCGCTCACTCCGACGGCATCACCAAGGTCGACCGTCGGCTCCTACCCGAGGAACTCGCCACCGTCTTTCCGTTCGATCCCGCGGAGGCCGCCCGGCTCGCCCGCGTCCAGGCCGCCGAACGCATCGCCTCCGCCGAGGAGCAGCGTCGCGTGGCCGCTGAGAAACGCCACGAGCCACGACGCGTTTCCGCCAGCGACGAGTCCATCTCCTCCGTCCAAACATCGGCCGCTGCACCGCCTTCCGCCGAAACGCTCCGCGCCGTCGTCCGCACCCGCGCGAAACGCCATTTCGAAAACGAAAAACGCACCGGCTCCGGCGCCACCTTGGTTTTCAGCCTCGCGACCGAACTCGAAGATCCCGAACCGGTGAGCGGGTGGCCTTACCGCTGGGAAATCGAGGGCATCGCCAGCTACAAGGTCTACGATTCGCTCGGCTGGGGCAGCTTCTCCGCGCGCACCCAAAAGTTTCGCGCCCTCGTCGAAGCCCCGCCCGGCAAAACACCCAAGGTCGTGAGCTTCGACGAACGCTGAAACGACCGACGCCCGCCGACCCGGCGAGAACGCCGCGGCTTTCGGCTCAGCGACGCTCGATCACTTCGGACGCCGGAAAACGCACCTTCGGAGTCGTCGCGTATTTGTCCGTCTCGGAGCGATAGCCCGCCGCGATGGCCATCTGCGTCGCCCAGCCTGTTCCGGCGAGTCCGAGCAACTCGTCATACTTCGCGGGATCGATGCCTTCCAATGGACAGGTGTCGATGCCGAGCACCGCCGCCGAGGCCATGAACTGTCCGGCCGCAATGTAGACCTGCTTCGCCGCCCAGACCTCGAGCTGCCCGGCCTTGGCCCGGGCCGCCACGAAACCGTCGATCACCTTCCGAAAGCCGGCGAGCGACTCGACGGAGACGCCGCGCGTCCTCGCCGTGTCCGCGATATAACGATCGAGGTGCGCCGCGTCGACCTCCCGCTTGACCGCCAGCACCACGAGATGGCTCGCGTCGGTCACCTGCGATTGGCCCCAGGAGACCTCGCGAAGCTGCGCGCGCAGGGCCGGTGTCTCCACCACGACAAACTTCCACGGCTGCACGCCGAAGGACGACGGCGCCAGCCGCAACGCTTCCTCCAACGCACGCCAGTCGTCGGCCGCGATCTTGCGGGCGGGATCGAACTGCTTGGTGGCGTAACGCCAGTTAAGCGCGGAAACGAGGTCTGAGGAGGAGAACGTGGGCATTGTCGGACGAAAAAGAAAACCGGCGATCGCCCGCGGCGACAACCGATGCGACGACCGTGTTCCGGCGTCCCGGACGCGCAAGCCTCCCGGTGAATTTTCCGGACGCGGCCACGGGGGGATCAGTCGGCGGACAGGACCACCAGATCGTCGCAGTGCAGACCGCACCACACGCGATCGCCCTCATGCAACGCCTCCATGATCGCGCTTTCGTTCGGCACGACGGCGGACAACACCGCGCCCGCGTCCGTCCGCAGCACGAGATGGTCGAATGCGCCCTGGAAAATCTCCTCCACGATCGTCGCCTCGAAGAGGTTTTCCGCCCCCTCGACCGGCTTTTTCGATACGCAGAGTTTTTCCGGGCGCACGAGCAACAACGCCTGCTTCGCGTCCCCGGGCCACGAGGTCGTCGGCACGCGAAGCTCCAGACCGCCTTCGGCGCGCGCGCGCGTGGTCCCGTTCTCGCGGTTCACGAGTTCGGCGCGAATCAGGTTCGCCTCGCCGATGAAATCCGCGACGAAGGCGTTGCCCGGCCGGTGGTAGATGTCCGTCGCCGAACCGAGCTGCACGATCCGCCCGCGGTCGAGCACGGCCACCCGGTCGCTCATCGTCAGCGCCTCCTCCTGGTCGTGCGTCACGAAGACGAAGGTCATGCCGAGCCGCTTTTGCAGGCGCTTGAGCTCGACCTGCATCTGCTTGCGCAGCTTGGCGTCGAGCGCGGAAAGAGGCTCGTCCAGAAGCAGGACGGAGGGGTTGGGCACGATCGCCCGGGCGAGCGCCACGCGCTGGCGTTGCCCGCCGGAGAGCTGATGCGGCATGCGGTCCTCGAAACCGCCGAGCGCGACGAGTTCCACCACCTCGGCCACGCGCCGCCGGGATTCGTCCTTCGGCGTCTTCTGCATGCGCAATCCGAAGGCGATGTTGTCGCGAACGGAGAGATGCGGGAAAAGCGCGTAGCTCTGGAAAACCTGGTTCACGTTGCGCCGATACGGCGGCAGGTGCGTCACGTCCTCGCCGGCGATGCGGATCGTCCCCGAGTCGGGTGTCTCCAGTCCGGAGAGCATGCGCAGCAGGGTCGTCTTTCCGCAGCCCGAGGGACCGAGGAGCGTGAGAAACTCCCCCGCGCGCACATGCAGGCTCACCTCGTTGACCGCGGTGAAATCACCGAAGCGTTTCGTGACTGAATCGATTTCGATCATTTGGCTTTTTCCGTTTTCCGCCCGCCCAGCCACCGCAACACCGCGTAGCTCAGGACGAACAACAGCGTGAAAACCACGCCGAGCGCCGCGCCGAAGGGGAAGTTGAGCGCCTTGGTGAACTGGTTCTGGATGACGTTGCCGATCATCGGCACCCGCGCGCCGCCCATCAGGTCGGTGATGGCGAACATCCCGATCGCCGGAACAAACACCAGCAGCATGCCCGCCGTGATGCCCGGCCGGGTCAAAGGCACGACGACCTCGCGAAACACGCGCAAGGGTCCGGCTCCCAGATCGTGCGCCGCCTCGATCAAGGCTCCGTCGAGCTTCTCCGCGCTGGCGTAGACCGGAAGGATCACGAAAGGCAGGTAGGCGTAGACGAGCCCGATCACGACCGCCGTCGGCGTGTAGAGCAGGTCGAGCGGCTCGGGGAAGATGTGCGGCACCGCGCCGGAGGCCTTGAGCAGGCCGTTGAGCAGCCCCTCGCGCTTGAGGATGGCGATCCACGCGTAGGTCCGGATCAGGAAGCTCGTCCAGAACGGGATCATGACCAGCATCAGCAGGCGCTCGCGCAGCGCCGGGGGGCGCCGCGCGATGAACCAGCCCACCGGATAACCGATCATGACGCAGAGCAAGGTGGTGAGCCCGGCGTAGCCGATCGAACGCCTGAGGATGTCGACGTAGATCATCCGCCCGTCGGAAGGCAGGAAGATCCGCGCGTAGTTGTCCCAGGAGAAACCAAACTGCACCGCTCCGAGCGCGCCGCGCGAGGCGAAGCTGTAGGCGAGCAGGATCAGCGCGGGCGCGACGACAAAGAGCGCGAGCCAAGCCAGCATCGGGGCGAGCAGCACCCAGCCCCACACGCGTGGACGACGCGCGTGGGGATTGTCGGATGCCCCGCCGAGAAAACCGTGCATTTAGGACCGGAATCGCGCGAAACCGACGCGACACCGACCTCGCGTCGGTTTCACGCCGGCCCCGGCCAACTCACCGAGCGTTCTTCAGATCGGTGACGAGCGAGTCGATTTTCTCGGCGACCTCTTCTCCGAGGTAACGGAAGGTGTCGAACTTGCGGTCGACCTTCGGATAGCTCGCCGGATTGGCGAGCTCCTCTTCGGTCAGGAGCTTCCGGGCCGCGCCGTTCGGATTCGTGTAGGGGAAATCGGCCGAGATCAGACGGCTGACCTCCGGCCGCAGGATGTAGTCGATGAAGAGGTGGGCGTTTTCGACGTTCTTCGCGCGCTTCGGAATCGCGAGCAGGTCGACGAACATGTGCGCGCCCTCGGCGGGCAGCACATACCGGAACTTCTTGTTTTCCTTCCAAAGGATCGCCGCCTCGCCGCCCCAGACGAGGCCGAGGTCGACGTCGCCGTTGAGCAGCGCGGTCTTCGGGCTGTCGGAGTCGAAAAGCTTCACGCGCGAGAACCACTCCGCGAGGATCGGCTTGATCCCGGCGATGCTCTCGTTGGTGAAGTCGTTGATCCCCTTGCCGAGCACGTAGAGGGCGGCCGTCGCGAGTTCGCGACCGTCGTCGAGCACCACGATGCGACCGGAGTATTTCTCGGAGAACAGATCTTGGTAGCCGAGCACGGGCTCCTTCACCTTCTCCGTGTTCACCACGATGCCGACGGTGCCCGTCATGTAGGGCACCGTGTAGCGGTTTTCCGGATCGTGCGCCATGCCGAGATACTCCGGCAGGAGGTTGCCGTAGTGGGAGAGCTTCGAGCGGTCGATCGGGAGGAGCTGCCCGTTTTTGATCATCGCCTCGGCGATGTAGTCGGACGGCTGGATGAGGTCGTAACGCGCGCGCCCCGCGGAGAGCTTGGCGAGCATCTCCTCGCCCGAGGCATAGGTCTCGTAGTTGACCTTGATGCCCGTCTCCTCGGTGAACCCGTCGAGCACGGCCTGCGGGATGTATTCCGACCAGGCATACAGGTTGAGTTCGCCTTTCTTCTTCTTCGGCGCGGCGGAGGCACCGGCGGCGCAGAGCGCGGCCAGGCCGAGGACGAGGAGCTTATGGAGCGTTTTCATTGGATGGGAAAAAAGAGAGGCGATCAACGGACCGCCATGCGACGCAAGCGCGCGGAAAAAAGCACGAACGCCACGGTGGTGACGATGAAGACCGCGGAAAGGGCGTTGAGCACCGGATTCAGCCCGACGCGTGCCATTCCGTAGACTTGGATCGGCAAGGTCCGCGAGTCCGGCCCCGCGGTGAAGACGCTGATGATCAGCTCGTCCATCGACAAGGTGAACGCCATCAACGCGCCCGAGATCACCGCCGGCCGCAGACTCGGCAGGATCACCGACCAGAACGCGCGCAACGGCGTGGCGCCCAGATCCATCGCCGCCTCCTCCAGGGCCGGGTCCAGCCCCTGCAACCGCGCCTGCACCGCCACCAGCACGAAGGGAAAACAAAAGGTCGTGTGCGCCAGGATCACCGTGAGGAAACCGGCCTCGAGCCCCGCGACCGCGAAAAACACCAGCAGGCTGATGCCCATCACGATCTCCGGCATCACCATCGGCACGCAGACCAACGCGTGGATCACCCCCGCGAATCGATAACGGTAACGGTGCAACAGCCACGCCCCCGTCGTCCCGAGCACGACGCTCAGCACCGTCGCGGCCGCCGCGATACCGAGACTGTTTTTCAATGCGCGGATCAGCGGCGTGTGCTGGAACAGCTCGGCATACCAACGGAGGGTAAAGCCCTCCCAGACGATGTTCAGCTTCGATCTGTTGAAGGAATAGGCCACCAGCACGAGGATCGGGGCATACAGAAAAACGAACACCGCCGTGGTCCATGCCGCCAGTCCCATGTCCACCACCCGCGGTCCGCGAAAACGACGCAGCCATCCGGGTTTGGCTGACGAGGCGGCGACGGTTGACGAAACGACGTGGGACATCGGCAAAACGAAATGCGAATTGCACCCCGCCGCCCTCCGGCGCAAGCGCGGAGCCCCTCCCCACAAAAAACACGAACGCATCCTTCCTTTGACGCCCGCCGCCGTTAGTGTCCGCCCGTGCCCCCCGCCCTCTCCCTCAGCCGACTCCTCGTCGCCGTCCTGCCCGCCGCCTCCCTGTTTTTCTCCGCCTGCACCTCGCCTGTCCCGCGATCGCAGCCCGTGCGGATGCCGACGCTCGCCGCGCCCGTCCTCCCCGAAGGAACCGACGCCTTGCCCCGCTGGCGCGAACACTTCGAGGCATTCCATGCCGCGACCGGCGCGATCGAGGAAAACCTGATCGCGTTCGAGGCGGCCGACGCCCCCCTGCCCGACATTCCCGACGCCCGGCTTTCACCCGCCCTCGCCGAACTCGATCATTTCACCCTCGCCCCGGGCGAGACACTCGTTCTCCCCCCCCTGCACGGTCCCGAAACTCCCTTCCCGGACCATCATCCTCTTCGACAAATCGCGAGCCTGCGCACGATCCAAACCCGTCGCGCGCTCGCCGCCGGCGACATCGCCTCGGCCTTGTCGCTGATCCGCCAAAACCTCGCCCAGGCTCGAGCCACCCTCGAGTCCCAGGCGGGCCTGATCCCCCTGGTCCACGCCGTCGGCGTCTGGCAAAGCGCGCTCGACGGTGCTCACGCCGCCGCCCGCTCCCCCGGCCTTTCCGAAGCGGACGCCCGCACGCTGCTCGCCGAACTCCAAAACGACGCCGGCCTCGCCTCCCGCGCCTTGGACCGCACCCTCCGCGGCGAATACCTGCATGTCTACCGGGTCATCGTCGAACGCATGCCCAAGACCGACGATCCCGATCTCGCCCTCTCCGCCGTCGCCAGCCTCGGCATGGTCGAGCCCGAACCACTCGACCCCGGAGAACTCGGCCTCGGCCTCACCGAACACGTTCTTCTCGACCCCGCCGCCACGCTCGCCGCCTACGAAGCCGACCTCGCGCCCTACCTCGCCTCCCTCGCCTCGTCCTCGCGTTTCCCCCGCGGCCTCTACGACCAGATCACCGCTCCCGCCTTGCGGCGCTACCACGAGCAACTGGGCGCTTTTTATCGTTACGCCGGCGGCGAGGAGGCCCCCACGCTCGAGCTCATCCTCCAAGCCCGCGCCGCGATGGAGTCCACCCCGAATCCGATCGGCAAACTCCTCGCCATCTACCTCACGCCGCCCTGGGACGTGATCATGGCCACCACCTTCCGCCGTGAGGCGCAGCGCTCCGCCGTCTGCGCGCTCCTCGCGTGGCGCATCCACGGCCGCCCCGTGGCATGGCACGACCTCGTCGCCGCCGGCATTCTCGCGGAACCGCCCGCCGATCCGTTCTCCAACGGAGCCTTGCGTTTCGCGCTCGGCGACTCCCCGCGCGTATGGAGCGTCTTTCTCGACGCCGTGGACAACGGTGGCCAGCCCGTGGAGGGCAACATCGGCCAGCCCGACGACCTTGTCTGGATCTATTGAGCCGCGTTCGTGCGCTGCTTCTACCACCGCGACTACTATTTTCCGCTGCCCGAGAGCCATCCCTTCCCGATGGACAAGTTCTGGCGCGCCGAGGCGATGATCCGCGCCTCCGCGCCCGCCGGTCTCCGCATCCTCGACGCAGCCCCCGCGCCCTTCGACGACCTGCTGCGCGTCCATACCGCCGCCTACCTCGAAAAAATCCGACGCGCCGAGCTCGGCTCCGTCGAAGCGCTCAAGCTCGGCCTCCCCGCCGGCGAAGCCCTCCTCGAACGCTCGCGCCTCGAGACCGGCGGCACGCTGCTCGCCACCGAGGCCGCGCTCTCCGACGGACTCGCCGCCAACCTCGCCGGCGGCACCCACCACGCCCACGCCGACCGCGGTCTCGGCTACTGCGTGCTCAACGACGTCGCCGTCGCCATCCGCGTCGCGCAGGCCCGCCTCCCCGGCCTGCGTATCAGCGTCATCGATACGGACGCCCATCACGGCGACGGCACCGCGCACCTCTTCTCGGCCGATCCCGACGTGTTCACCTACTCGGTCCACGTCGGCCGCAACTATCCCTCGATCAAGCCGCCCGGCTCGCTCGACGTCCCCCTGCCCCGCTGGGTGCGCGGAGTCGACTACCTCGACCAGCTCGAAAGCACGCTCCCGCAGGCCCTCGATGAACACCGCCCCGGGCTCGCCTTCTGGATCGGCGGCGCCGATCCGCACGAGCACGACCGCTTCGGCCAGATGCGCCTCACCGACGCCGACATGGCCGCGCGCGACGCCTTCGTGCTCGACCAACTCGTCCGCCGCCGCGGCGTCCCCACCGTCGTCCTCTACGGCGGCGGCTACAACCGCGACCGCGAACACACCGCCCGCCTCCACGCCCGCGCCATCCTCGCCGCGGCGTCGTTGTAGTCAAAAAATCGATACACCGGTCGCAAAAGGCGCAAAAGACACTGAAAGAGAATAGCCGCAAAGGGGCGCGAAGACGCAAAAGGCGCGATAGGCCTTTCCCGTTCGTCGTGTTCTTTCGTGGTTAATCCCTTTCCATGTCTTTCGTGGGGGGATCTCCCTCCGTCCATACCTCCGCCGCCCCTCCCTCCCGCGCCCGCCTGTTTTCTGCGCCTTTTGAGCCTTCCGTGGCCCCTATTCACAGCAGCTTCAAAAACTCCGCCGGCGTCGGCGCGGTCGCGACGAACTTTACCACACGTCCCTCGTGCTCGTAGTCGAAACGCGTCTCGTGCGAGTGCAGGCAAAGCCGCTTCACACCCGTCGCCTTCGCCAGCGCGCGGTTCGCGCCGAAGTCGCCGTAGGTCGCGTCGCCCACGATCGGCAGCCGCCGGTGCGCGCATTGCACGCGAAGCTGGTGGCTGCGCCCCGTGCGCGGCGTGAGCTGGATCAGCGTCAAGGGCGTCGCCGCGTCGCGACGCTGGCGCAGCACCTTCATCTCGCACTCGCTCGGGATGCCCTCGCCCGCCTTCGTGCGCACCTGCCCGCCGCGCTTCTCGATCGCGAGCCGGTCGCGCCAGACCGCCGTCGCGTGCGAGGGTTTTCCAAAGACGAGCGCGTGGTAGACCTTGCGGATGTGTTTCTCGCGAAACAGCGCGCGGATACGCCGCGCCAGCTCGGTGTTGTCGAGCACGCCGAGGATCACTCCCGAGGTGTGCGAATCGAGCCGGTTGAGCAGCCACATCGTGCGCCCCACGCCGCTCGCGTCGGCCCAGCGGAAAAACTCACCCTCGAGCGAATAATCGCAGGTCAGCAACGCGCGCGGCTGCTCGCTGCGCATGTTCGGATGCGAAAGCACGCCGGCCGGCTTGTCGAAGGCCACGAGCCCGCCCGGCCCGCGCGCGAGCACGTCCACGCCGTCGTGCAACGGCAATTCGTTCCCGTCGTTTTTTGCAGGATCGCTCATTGATAATGGAAAGTGAAGGTCAGTTCCTGCTCGGTGCCCAGCACCGCCGTCATGTCGTCCGTCCACTCGCCGTAAGGCGCACGCTCGGTGATGGCGCTCACACAAAGACGCTGCGCAAGTTCGCCGCCGCTGCCATCCACCTCGGCGATCGCGGAGATCTCACCCTTCGCGTCGAGTTTGAACACCACCTTCACACACGCGCCCGCCGTCGGATAAAAAGAGCTGCGCAAGAGCAGGCGATCCCACTGCGCCTGCACGGCGTCGATCATCCGCTGCATGTATTCGCCATACGCGCTCCACTTCGCGTTGTAGGCCACGAGGCCGATGTTCTTCGAACCGAACTCGTTCTTGATCGTCGGTGTGTTGCGGGCGTTGACGGTCGCCTCCGACAAACGCGGACGCGCCATCGGGCGGGTCGGATCGATCCGCGGCGTGCCCGAAAAATATCCGCCGCCCGTCGGGCGTCCGTTCGCGCTACCTTCGCGCGGCTCCGCCCCCGCCTCCGCACCCCGCGTCGGCGGCAAACGCGTCACCGTGGAACCGATACCGCCATCCGCCTCGCCCAGAAGCTGCTCGCCGCCGGGCAAGGCGTTGACCGCGCGCGCCGCCGGCTGCTCCGTCGCCCCCTCGTCTTGCTTCTGCTCGGGCTTGAACAACTGCTCCAAAATCTCCGATGCGCGCGGCGCCTGTGGCTCCTTACCGTCACCGCTCACGATCGCGGTGGTGTTCTCCGCACCCTCGCCGTCCACCGCCGGCGTGTCGCTCGAGCCCTCGGGCGTGGGAGCCGGTTGCGCAGCCTGCTGGTTTTGCGCGCCGACCAGCGACGTGTTGTCGGGCACGTTTTCCGGCGCCTCCGGATTCACCTCGACGAAGCGCGGCGGCGTGAGCGGTTCCTCCGCGCGCGACACAAACAGATCGGGCGTCAGCTCGATCTCGAAAACACGGCCCGTCTCGGGCGACTCCGTCATCGGCCCCGTCCGCCACACGTCTTCCGGCAACGAGACCAGCACGAGCCCGAGGATCACGTGCGCCAGCACCGTGCCGGCGAGCCCCGCCATCCACGCCGGTTTCCGCTCGTCCAGCGCATGCGCCGTCCGCCGCGTTTTCGGCGGCGATGGACGCTTCGGAGCGGTGGCGGGCGCGGCGGACATGGTCGTTCGCCGCAATCAGCGCAGGATGCCGTGGCGGGTCAAAAGTTCTCTCACCTCGTCCTGCGGCAGCCCGATGATGTTGCTCAACGACCCGCGCCGCGCCGCCACGATCATCTCGCCATGCTCCTGGATCGCGTAGGCCCCGGCCTTGTCGAGCACGTGCACGCGTTGCAAATACGCCTCGACATCCGCGTCGCTCAGCGCGCGAAACTCCACCTCGCTCGCCACGCCGAAATCCTCGCGCACCCCGCGCGCCGCATGACGCAAGGCCACGCCGGTGAACACCGTGTGCGTGCGCCCGCTCAGCCGCCGCAACATCGCCCGCGCCGCTTCGAGGTCGGCGGGTTTGTTCAACGCGTGCCCGTCGATGAACACCGTCGTGTCCGCGCCCAGCACCCACGCGTTCGGATGCAACGCCGCCACCGCGTCGGCCTTCAGCGCGGAGTTGCGCGCCACCATCACGCGCGGATCGAGCGCCGGATCCTCGTGCTCGGTCACGTTCGCCACCACGACCTCGAACTTCACCCCGAGTTGCCCGAGCAACTCGCGCCGCCGCGGCGAGGCGGAGGCGAGGATCAGCGGATCTGCGGAGACGCCGGAGGAAACCGAGGTGGAGGACGGGAGCTTTTCGGACATGCGGAGCGGCAGGCTTGCGAGTTGTCAGACGCAGGACGAGAGCCAACGTTCCCCGCTTCGTTTCCTCCGCATCCGGCTCCCTGCTCCCATTTCTCTGTTCCTCGCTCCCATGCGCATCGGCCTAGCCCAGCTCAATCCCACCGTCGGCGACCTCGCCGGAAACCTCCGCCGCCTGCTCGACGCCTATCGCGAACTCGTCGCCGCCGGAGCCGAGCTGGTCCTCACGCCCGAGCTCGCCGTCTGCGGTTACCCGCCGCGCGACCTCCTCCTGCGCGGTCGCTTCGTCGCCGACGTGGAAAACGCCACCGCCGAGCTCGCCGCCGCCACGGGCGAAGTCCCTCTCCTCGTCGGCACCGTCGTCGCCAACCCGCACGCCGAAGGCCGCCGCGCCTTCAACGCCGCCGCATTCTGCCATCACGGACGCATCCAGCAGATCGCGAAAAAATGCCTGCTCCCGACCTACGACGTGTTTGACGAGGACCGCTACTTCGAACCGGCGAACGCACCCACCGTGATCGTCCACGCCGGCAAACGCATCGGCGTCACCATCTGCGAAGACATCTGGGCCAACGAATCCCCCGGCGACACCCGCCTGCATCGCTTCGACCCCGTCGCCGCGCTCAAGGCCGAAGGCGTCGATCTCCTCGTCAACCTTTCCGCCAGCCCTTGGTATTCCGGCAAATCACCCCTCCGCGAAGGCATCGTCACCGCCCTCGCCCGCGACCTCGCCGTGCCGGTCGTCTACTGCAACGCCGTCGGCGGCAACGACGAGCTCATCTTCGACGGCGCCTCCCTCGTCGCCTCCCCCGCCGGCGAGATCACCCACCGCCTCGCCACCTTCGCCGAAGACCGCCGCGTTATCGATCTCTCCGCGCCGGCATCACTTCAGGTCTCAGGCTTGCCCGCCGCGGCGGGTCTCAGCTCTCAGCCCTCCTCGCTCTCCGACATCCACTCCGCCCTCGTCCTCGGCCTGCGCGACTACGCGCACAAGAGCGGCTTCAAACGCGCCCTCATCGCGCTCTCCGGCGGCATCGACTCCGCGCTCGTCGCCGAACTCGCCGTCGCCGCCCTCGGCGCGGAAAACGTCATGGGCGTCTCGCTGCCCTCCGCGATTTCGAGCGAGCACTCGAAGAACGACGCTCGCATCCTCGCGCAGAATCTCGGCATCCGTTTCGAGACCATCGCCATCGCCGACATCGTCGCCGCCTCCGAGACCGCGCTCGCGCCCGTCTTCGCCGGCCGCACGCCCGACGTCACCGAGGAAAACCTGCAAGCCCGCACTCGCGGCGTATTGATGATGGCGCTCTCGAACAAATTCGGCGCGCTCCTCCTCACCACCGGCAACAAGAGCGAGGTCGCCGTCGGCTACTGCACGCTCTACGGCGACATGTGCGGCGGCCTCGCCGTGATCAGCGACCTCTTCAAGACGCAGGTCTACGCGCTCTGCCGCTGGATCAACGAGCAGGCCGGCCGCGAGATCATCCCGCGCAACACCATCGAAAAGCCGCCGAGCGCCGAGCTTCGTCCCGGCCAGGTCGACCAGGACAGCCTCCCGCCCTACGACGTATTGGATTCCTTGTTACAAGGCTACATCGAGGAACACCTCGGCCGCGCCGAGCTGGTCGCGCGCGGTTTCCCCGAAGACATGGTCCGCGACATCTGCCGCAAGGTGGACCTCAACGAATACAAACGAAAGCAAGCCGCCCCCGGCCTCAAGATCACCCCCCTGGCCTTCGGCGTCGGCCGCCGCATCCCCATCGTCCAAAAATACGTGGGGTGAGATGATTTTAACCACTAATCATCACTCATGATCACTAATCCAGACGACGGAATCCTCCAACAGGAGGGATATGATTTCATGAATGCCTGCTTCGCCGTGCACAACGAGCTCGGCGGAGGTTTCCTCGAGGAAGTCTATCACGAGAGCCTCGAGATCGAGCTGACCGAGCGAGGCATTCCCTTCGTCTCCCGACCGAAACTTCAGCTCTACTACAAAGGCCGCCCGCTCAAGAAAACCTACGAGGCCGACCTCATCGTAATCGGCGAAATCATCGTCGAGCTCAAAGCGGTCAAAACCCTGCTTCCCGAACACGAGGCCCAGCTCATCAACTACCTCCGCGCCACCCGCAAACGCGTCGGCTACCTCGTCAACTTCGCCCCGCCCCGCGTCCAGTGGCAGCGCATCGTCCTCTAGGCGCTGTCTTCAAAATAAGCCGGCGCTCTGCTCAGCGCGTAATCCGTTTCCTCATTAGTGATCATCAGTGTCCATTAGTGGTTTAAAAATTTCCTCCATGTCCTCGATTTCCTCCGACCTCTTCGCCCGCGCCCAGAAGCTCATGCCCGGCGGCGTGAACTCCCCCGTCCGCGCCTTCCGCTCCGTCGGCGGCGCGCCGTTCTTCACCCGCTCCGCCCAGGGCGCCACGCTCACCACCGCCGACGGCCGCGAGTTGATCGACTTCGTCTGCACCTGGGGCCCCGCCATCCACGGCCACAACCATCCGCGTATCCGCGAAGCCATTACCGAGGCCCTCACCCGAGGCACCTCCTTCGGCACGCCCAATCCCTACGAGGTCGAGATGGCCGAGCTCATCGTCTCCTTCTTCCCCTCGATCGAGAAGGTCCGCATGTGCAACAGCGGCACCGAGGCCACCATGTCCGCCATCCGCCTCGCCCGCGGCTTCACCGGACGCGACAAGATCATCAAGTTCGCCGGCTGCTACCACGGCCATTCCGACTCGCTCCTCGTCTCCGCCGGCTCCGGCGCCCTCACCCACGGCCACCCCGACAGCGCCGGCGTGCCCGCCGCCTTCGCGAACGAAACCGTCGTCCTCCCCTTCAACGACCCCGCCGCGCTCGACGCCGCATTCGCCGCCAATCCCGGCCGGATCGCCTGCGTCATCCTTGAACCCTATATCGGCAACGTCGGCTTCATCCGCGCCGAGCCCGGCTACCTGCGCCATGTCCGCGAGGTCACGCAAAAGCACGGCGCCGTGCTCATCTTCGACGAAGTCATGACCGGTTTCCGCATCGCCCGCGGCGGCGTGCAGGAACTGGAAAACATCGTCCCGGATCTCACCTGTCTCGGCAAAATCATCGGCGGCGGCCTCCCCGTCGGCGCCTTCGGCGGACGCGCCGAGATCATGGACAAACTCGCGCCGCTCGGCCCCGTCTATCAGGCCGGCACGCTCTCCGGCAACCCGCTCGCCATGGCCGCCGGCATCGCCCAGCTCCGCCTCCTCGACGAGATCAAACCCTACGCGCGCCTCGACGCCCTCGGCCGCCAGCTCGTCACCGCCGCGCTCGACGCCGCCAAGGCCAAGGGCATCGCGCTCCAGGCCCCGCAATGCGGCTCGATGCTCAGCCTCTTCTTCACCGAGCAACGCGTGCGCGACCTGCCCTCCGCGATGAGCTCCGACTCCGCGCTCTTCAAACGCTTCTTCCACGCCTGCCTCGAGCGCGGCGTCTATCTCCCGCCCAGCGCCTACGAAGCCTGGTTCCTCAGCACCGCCCACGAAGGCACCGCCATCGACCGCGCCTGCGAAGTCATCACCGAGGCCATTCGATCGCTGTGATGTGAACCACTAAGACTTCTGCGGGTAGGGCGGGACCGCCGGGCCCGCCGAGGGTCACCTAGTTGCCCATTCGCTCGGACGGCCCAGCGGTCCGTCCCTACCCGAATCTTCCGGATTAGTGGCCATTAGTGATCATTAGTGGTTAACACCCTCAGTCGCTCAGCTCGGCGCACAGCCGCGCCAGATCCGCCACCACGTCGTCGCCGCCCGCCGACGCTTCCTCGCGAATCGGCACTTCGCCGACCCTCAGCACCGCGCGATAATCCAGCCCGCGCAGCGCCGCCACGCGCCAGAACACGGGATTAAAATAATCCCGGTTCACCAGCTCCACGACACGCGCGCCCGGCTCGCAAAAGACCAGATTCGCCAGCCCCGCCCCGTGCGGAGCCACCACCACGCGCGCCGCGCGAAACACCGCGATCTGCTCCGCCCACGGCATCTCCTCCAACACGACCTTCGCAAAACCGCGCCGCTCGAGCTCCGCCCACAACGCGGCCTCGTTCGCCACGCGCCGCCGCCGCGCCTTCTCGCGCGTCACGTAGATCCGTTCCCCTCGTCCCGCGCGCAGCGCCGCCTCTCGCCCCAGCCCCTCGGCAAACTCCCGCACGCGCTCGACACTCCGCCGCGTCGGCTCGCAAGGCGCGTCCGCGAGCGAAGGGACCACCAACGGCCCGCAGGCCAGATGCCCGTGACGCCTCGCCGCCACCACGCGTTCGCCGCCACCACGCCACGCCCAGGCCTCGCGTGCGAAAGCTTCGGAGAAATTCGCCACAACGTTGTCCACCTCGCCTCGTTCCAACGCGAGCAGGCGCGGCAACTCCTCGAGCAACCAATGACAATACCCCGCGCCGAGATTCACCGCCACGACCGCGCTCGCCCCCGTCAGACGCTCCGGCTCGCGCATCTTGCCGAAGCCGAGCAGCCAATGCCGCTCGAAGGGTTTGCCCAAATCCTCCGACACGTCGCGCGCCAGCCAATCTCCCCGCGCCGACAGCACCGCGCCCGATCCGAAAACTCGCCCCTCCGGCAAACGCGCGAAAAACCGCTCTCGGTCCTCCGCCACCGCACGCGTTCGCAGATACGTCGCCACCTCCGCCGTCGCGTGCGCCGGCAGCGCGTATTCCGTGCGCTCCGCCGGCTCGCGCCGCTCGAACGAACCGCCATCCCGCGCCACGATCTCCGCCAGCCGCACGCAGCGCGTCGGCGGTGCGACGTAAACCGGTTTTGCGTCTCCCCCGCTCACGGTCGATCGCGCCTCAGGCGCGCGGATGCGCCTTGTCGTAAACCTCGCGCAGCCGCGCCACGGTCACGTGCGTGTAGACCTGCGTCGTATTCAAAGAAGCATGACCAAGCAGCTCCTGCACGAGCCGCAGGTCCGCGCCCGCGTTGAGCAGATGCGTCGCGTAGCTGTGACGCAGCTTGTGCGGCGTGAGATCGAGCGGCAGGCCCGCCAACGCGAGGTAACGCTTCAACATCAACTGCACCGCGCGATCGCTCATGCGCCCGTGTTTCGCGTCCACCAACACCGGCGCGTCCGGCCCCGTGTCGCGCGCGAACTCCCGCCGCCACTTCGCGAGCACGCCCGCGGCCACCTTGCCGAGCGGACACAGCCGCTCCTTCTTTCCCTTGCCCAAGACCCGCGCGATCGTGCCGTCCGCCTCGAGGTGACCGTAGTTCAGCCCCGTCAACTCGCTCACGCGCAACCCGGCCCCGTAGAGCAGCTCCATCACCAGCCGGTCGCGCCACGCGATGAACGGACCTTCCGTGCCGTTCTCCAGCAAGCGCTGCGGGCCATCGAGCAGCTCCTTCATCTGCTTTTCGGTCAGAAACTGCGGCAGACGTTTTTCCAGTTTCGGCAGCGCCAACCCGACCAGCGGGTTCTTCTGCACCTTGCCCTGCCGCATCCAGTATTTGAAAAACGCGCGCAGTCCCGAGGCGTGGTTGTGCAGCGTGCGCCGGCCGAAACGCGACTGCGCCTCGATCACGAAATCGCGCATCACGCGCGGCGTGAGCCCGTCAAACTCCCGTCCCTCGCTCCCCTCGCCCAGCGACTCGCGTCGCCAACGGACGAAGTCCTCGAACGCCTGCCTGTAGTTGCGCAGCGTATACGCCGAGTAGCGACGCTCCAGCACGAGGTAATCCGCGAACGGCGCCCACCACTCGCGCAACAAGCGCTCGTCCGCCTCCGACATTTCCTCATCCGCATCCATCCGTGGTCAATTGATCCGCGTCTCAGATCTCGCAACCCGCGGGCGTGTCCGCCGCGACCTTCGCCTCGACCGCGCGCATCACGCGGTCGCTCTCGCGTCGCAGCGCGCCTTCCGGATCGAGCCCCTTCGCCCGCGCCGCCGCGCAGAGTTCGAACAAGGCGCGTCCCAGTTTCTCGTCGTCCAAGTCCCCGCCCAGCGCGCGAATTTTCGCGACATCCACCGCGCCCTCGGCCGGCAGCGATTTTTTCTCGATCTGCTTCCACACCGCCTCGGCGAGCATCGTCGCCGGCAAGCGCGGCGGCTGCTCCTTGAACACGCCCGACTGCGCCGGACCGTTCTTCTTTTCCTGCGCCTTGATCTGCTCCCACTTCACGATCACGTCGCTCGCCGTGCCGAGCTTCGCGCCGTCGCCAAACACGTGCGGATGACGCCGGATCAGTTTCTCGTTCACCTCGCGCGCCACTGCGTCGAGGTCGAACCGCCCGCGCTCCTCCGCGATCTGCGCGTGAAACACCACCTGGATCAACACGTCGCCCAGCTCCTCGCGCATGTGCGGATAGTCCTCGCGGTCGATCGTATCGATCAGCTCGCTCACCTCGTCGATCAGGCAACGCACGAGCGACTGATGCGTCTGCTCGATATCCCAGGGACACCCGCCCGGCGCCCGCAGCCGGGCGATGGTCGCGCGCAATTCGTCGATGGCTTGGCTCATGCGCCCATCCGCGCAAAGCCCGCCACAAAACACAAAACCAAAGCTGGCCCGTCTTTCCCCTCACAACTTATCGATAATAAATTATCGCCTATCTCCGAAAACCTTTATTTATCGATAATATGTTAACGCTAAAGACCCATGCTGAAGTCGCCCGCGAGCTCGCCGAGCGGCTGCGTCAGCGACGCCTGCGCCGCGGCTGGTCCCAAGCCGAGTTGGCCGAACGCGCCGGCCTCAAACCCGCGACCTACGTTCTCTTCGAGCGAACCGGCCGCATCTCGTTGCTGCGCCTGCTCAAGGTTCTCGAGGTGCTCGATCTGCTCGACGAGTTCGACCGCCTCGGACGCGGCGAAGATCTCGCCGGCCTCACGCTCGACGAGATCACGCGCCCCGAGCGCCGCCGCGGACGCCGTCGCACCGCGAACTCGTCTCCCCGCAACCTGAACTCGTCCACGTCATGAGCCGCCTCGCCGTCCACTACGAAAACCTCCTCGTCGGCGAACTCGCCGAGGCGCGCGGTGGCGTGTTTTTCGAATACTCGCCCGCCTTCATCGCCAGCCGCCACGAGTTGTCGCCCTTCCGTCTGCCTCTCGGCCCGGGCGTGAAAACCCGCGACACGCCGCCAACCCTCCGCCTGCCCGGACTGTTTGAGGACTCCCTGCCCGACGCCTGGGGGCGCCGCGTCATGCTCGAGTGGTTCCGCCGCCAAGGCACACCCGAGCACGCCGTCACGCCACTCCACATGCTCGCCTACGTCGGCGAACGCGCCATGGGCGCGCTGCGCTACACGCCGGCCATCGACATCCCCACCCCGGCCGAGGCCGATCTCGCCGCGCTCTGCGCCGCCGCCGCCGAGGCGGAGCGCGGCGGCGAAATCGATCTCGCCGTGCTCGCCCGCGCCGGCTCCTCCGCCGGCGGCGCCCGCCCCAAGGCCCTGCTCCACCTCCCCGACGACGGCGAGGGACCTCCCTGGGCCGGCGCGCATCCACCTTCTGGATACAGCCCGTGGCTGGTTAAATTCGACCTCGGCCGCGAGCCCCTGCTCGGCGCGCTGGAGGAAGCCTTCGCCCGCCTCGCGCGCGCCGCCGGCATCGACCTCCCGTCCACTCGCCTGCTCAGCACGACCGATCCCGACGGCCGCCCGCGCCGCCATTTCGCCGTGCGCCGCTTCGACCGCGAGATCGCTCCCGACGGCTCCACGCGCCGCGTCCACCACCACACGCTCGCCGCGCTTTTGCACATGAGCGCCGGAGACCTCGATTACCAAACCTTCCTCCGCGCCACGCGTCAGCTCACGCGCGACGAACGCGAGGTCTGGCGCGCCTATCGCCGCGCCGTCTTCAACATCCTCGCGAGCAACCGCGACGACCACGGGAAGAACCACGGTTTTCTCTACCGCGACCGCGCCTGGACACTCGGCCCCGCCTACGACCTTACGCCGCTCAGCGCACAACAGTTGCCCGAGCGCGGCATGGCCGTCTGCGGCGAACGCCGAGCCGCCGGCCTCGACCACCTGCGCCAACTCGCCGAACGCGAAGGCCTCGACCGAAAACGCGCCCTCGCGATCATCGACGAAGTCGCCACCGCCCTCCGCCGTTGGCCCGCCCTCGCCGCCGAAGTCGGCGTGCCCGAACGCGCCGCCCACGACGTCACCGCGTCCTTCGGCATTTAAGAAAACTCCGCCACAAGCCGATCAGCCACAAAAGGCTCAAAACGCGAAAACCAACCGCCCCTCTTTTGCGCCTTCTGCGCCTTTTGTGGCCAAACTCCTATTTTGTAGCCCCACTCCACGCCACCTCGCCACATCCGCCAGCAGGGCTTGGTTCTTGCGCCTTTTGCGCCTCTTTGCGGCCATTGAAGCTTCCGATGTCCGACAAACTCACCGAGATCATGGCGCACAAGCGCCTCGAAGTCGCCCCGCGCGCCCGCGCCGTTTCCCTCGAGGAACTCGCCGCGCTCGACGCCCGTCTTCCGCGACCGCCCTCCTTCGCCTCCGCCCTGCGCCGAGCCGACGGCGCGCTCGCCGTGATCGCCGAGATCAAACGCCGCTCCCCCTCCGCCGGCGACATCAAGGCCGGCGTGCCCGCGCTCGACCAAGCCCTCCGCTACCAGGCGGCCGGCGCGGACGCCCTCTCCATCCTCACCGACGAAAAATACTTCGGCGGCACCCTCTCCGACCTCGAATCGGTCACCAGCCACTTTCGCGCCTCGGCCTCGCGCGCCCGCCCCTGCATCCGCAAGGACTTCATGGTGCATCCGATCCAAGTCCTCGAAGCCCGCGAGGCCGGCGCCAGCGCCATCCTCATCATCGTGCGCGCGCTCGACGACGCCGAGATCACCGTGCTCCACGAAGCCGCCCGCGCCGCCGGACTCGACGCGCTTTTCGAGATCCACAACGAGGCCGAGCTCGACCGCGCCCTCGCCCACGAGGCGCAGATCATCGGCGTCAACAACCGCGACCTCGCCGTCTTCAAGTGCGATCTCGGCCTCAGCGAGCGCCTCATCCCGAAGTTCCCCCCGCACGTCACCGCGGTCAGCGAGAGCGGCATCTTCACCGCCGCCGACGCCTCGCGCGTCCGCGCCTGCGGCGCCCACGCCATCCTCTGCGGCGAGGCCCTCATGAAGGCCCCCGACACCGCCGCCCTCCTCGCCGACTTCCACCGCGCCTGATTTCTCAACCACTGATTTTCACTAATCGTCACTAATCCAAACCGGCACTCTTCATCATTAGTGCCCATCAGTGTTCATTAGTGGTTTAATCCAAATGCCGCTTACCCTCTCCGAAACCCGCGAGATCCTCGTCAAACTCGGCGTCCACCCGAAGCACGCCCTGGGGCAAAACTTCCTCATCGACGGCAACATCGTCCGCAAATCGATCGAGCTCGCCCAAGTCGCCCCCGGCGACCGCGTAGTCGAGGTCGGCCCCGGACTCGGCACGCTCACGCGCACGCTTCTCGAAGCTGGCGCCGAGGTCTGGGCCGTCGAACGCGACGCCATGCTCGCCCGTTACCTCGCCGAAGAAGTCGCCCCGCTCCATCCCGGCCGCCTTCACCTGCTCCAGGCCGACGCGATGGATCACCCCACGGCCGACATTCCCGCCGATCAGCCCTTCAAGATCGTCGCGAACCTCCCCTACGCCATCTCCACGCCGTGGATGGACGCCGTCCTCGAAGGCCCGCTGCCCGAGCGCCTCGTCCTCATGCTCCAGCTCGAGGCCGCGCAGCGCTACATGGCCAAGCCCGGCACGAAGCAGTTCGGCTCGATCTCGATCTTCATCCAGTCCGCCTTCGACATCGCCCCCGGCCACAAGGTCTCCGGCCACTGCTTCCACCCGCGCCCCGACGTCGACTCCTACCTCTTCAACCTCGTCCGGAAACCCGCGCCGCTGCTCTTCCCCAAGAAAGCCAAGCGCGCCATCCGCGCCTGCTTCCAACAACGTCGCAAACAAATCGGCACGCTCCTCCGCGGCCAACTTCCCGACGGCGGCCGCGCCTGGATCGACAGCCTCGTCGCCGCCGGCCTCCCCTCCACCGTGCGCCCCGAGGACATCCCGCTAAAGCTCTGGCAAACCTTCCCCGGCGTCGATGCCACGCCCGCCGCGTAACGTCCCCTCGCCCCCCCTCGCCCCCTCGCTCCCAGCTCCCTGCGCCACGCACCATGAACATCTCCTTCGAGCAAATCTGCGTCCTTCTCGTCGTCGGCGCCATCGCCGGCTGGTTGGCCGGACTCATCCTGCAACGCCGCGGCTTCGGACTCCTCGGCAATCTCATCCTCGGCGTGGTCGGCTCCTTCCTCGGTCGCTTCGTCGTCGGTCTGCTCGGCTTCGGCATCCACTCCACCCTCGCCGCGCTCATCACCGCCGTCATCGGTGCCATCCTGCTGCTCTGGCTGCTTTCCCTCCTTCCGCGCCGGAAGAAGAAGTGATACCAAGACCTCGCCCGCACACTTCGTCGTCCGACACTTTTCTTCCTCCCTACCCAATGCGCCACTGCATCTATCCCGGCACTTTCGATCCGATCACCTTCGGGCACCTCGACGTGCTGGAGCGCGCCTCGCGTCTCTTCGACAAGGTCACCGTCGCCGTCGCCGCCAATCCCGGCAAAGGCCCCCTCTTCACGCAGCTGCAGCGGCTCGAACTCGTGCGCTCGGTGGCGAAACACCTGCCCAACGTCACCGCCGTCGCCTTCGACGGCCTGCTCGTCGAGTTCGCCCGCGCGCAGGGCGCCATCGCGGTCATCCGCGGCATCCGCGCGCTCTCCGACTTCGAGTTCGAGTTCAACATGGCGCTGATGAACCGCCACCTTGAGCCCGACATCGAGACGATCTTCGTCATGCCCCGCGAGACCTACAGCTACACGAGCTCGAACCTCGTGAAACAGGTGGCGAAGCTGGGCGGCGACATCTCCAAGTTCGTCCCTGCCGAAGTCGTCACCGCCCTCCGCGAAGCCTACGCGAAAGCGTCCTGACAAGACCGTGCCGCTGCGCCCGCCCCCGGGGCGAAAACGCACGAGAGCATTTCCAATAAAAGCGTAGCCGAAAGGTAGGCGGCGGCCGCCGGGCGCGCCGCGTCGGAATGGCAATGGACTGAGAGGCAATGCGATGGGCCCGGCTGGCTCGCCCTACCTCCCCCCCCTCAGAAAACCGATCACGGTTTTATTTGAAACGCAGGAGACGCCACGAAGGCGTCGCGCGCCGCGCCTCGACGCGCCATCGCCTTTCCGCCGAGAAACCGTATCCACATTTTAACTACACCTCCGTCATTCGCCCCGACCGCCCTCGCGACACGGCTTCAAACGACGCTCGCTTTTTTGCTCCCATCCCGTCGGCGCACCTGATTATTGCATCCCTCATGCGTTCACGTGATGCAACCACGCCCCCGGCAGCCCCCGGATTTTGGTGGCTCGTCCTCCTCTCCGGACCGTGGTTCCTCGCCGGATTTCTCGGCGCGATGTATTTCTCGCCGGATTCCAACCTCGCTCCCGCAATAGGGGTTTTGATTTCGGGGCCCGCGGGAGTCATTGCCGGCCTTTTTCTGTTTTTTGTCTTCCGCCTCATCCCCGCGCCGGCGGCGCTGCAATGGACCTTCCTCGGGCTCCTCTCGGTCGCCGGCACGGCGGCCACGCTTCTCTTCGTTCAGCCCGAACCCAAGGCGATCGGCTCCATCGTGGAAGTGGAGGTGCAACGCATCCGCCCGGTGTCGCAAGCGGCTCCGGAGATCATGGACCACTGGCGGAAACGTTACGCCCAATCCACGCGCCCCCCGACTTCGCCGGACTGGGAGCAAACCACGGCGGCGGCGCTCGCGGCGGACTCCCGGGTGATTTTGGAAGGTGTGAAACTACGCTCGCGTGTCGTGCTGATGGGTCGCGCGCCGTGGGATCGCGGACAACTCACCGCCACGCCCTGGGGCGCTTGGAACGACTCCGTCATCTACTCGCCCGCGCCGGGAACGGTTCCGCCCGACCTTGCGCCCGGCACCCGTCTTCTTCTCCGCACCGGCCTCCTTCCGGAAGACCGCAAGCGCTTCGCTCCCTGGCCTCCCCGGCACGATCCCGTCCCCTACGAATACGTGCTCCCGCTCCCGCCCGAGTTCGAGCAATTCCGCTGATTCCAGTCGCGATCACACAAGGCGGCGACAGTCCTTCTCTCCCCATGCTGCCATGCCGGGCTGCGTCACTTCCCTCCGACCCGCATTCGCCGCACGAATCCAAATGAGCCGTGCAACCGGGCAGGAAACGTCGGCAAGGTCTCTGGTCGACTCGTAGACTTCGCCAGCGGGGGTGCGTGCCCGATCTATCAATGCGGCTTTACGAGGCACGGAAGCTTCCCGTGATCGGGTGCGGTCTGAGCAGAAAGGCATGCATGCTTAACCCTTGGCCGTCGGAGCCCCCCGTTTTTTCGTAGTCCTTTTCCCACTACAGCCTGCCGGCGAAAACGAGAAGCCCCGGAACCTTTTCGGTGTCCGGGGCTTCCGCGTAAAATGGAGCAGGCGAAGAGACTCGAACTCTCGACGTCCACCTTGGCAAGGTGGTGCTCTACCAACTGAGCTACGCCTGCGTGACTGAGGGAGTGGGAGCAAAGTGCGCCGCGCGTCACCGTCAACAGGTTTTTTGCACACGTCGCGTTTTTCTTTTGGATGCGATCGGAAAAGAGACGGGGACGACGTGAACGAGAGCGTATTTGCCCACGCCGGGCTCGGATTCGCGCCGACCCGATCGAGTCGGATCGAGTTCAATGCCTGCCAACTCGCGTCCCTGGTTCACCCTCCTGAGCGCCAACGACGCGCCGGCTTTCCGTTCCCCGCTTACAGCCTCGCGCGCCGGCGCTTCGCCTCCCTCACATCGTTTCGAGGTCGAACACGAGCTGGTTGCGCGCCTGCACGGGGAGCGGCACCACGCCGACGGCCTGCAAGGCCGGAGCGGTCTCATCCGCGAGAAGATGTCGGATCACGCGGCTCAGTTTTCCCGCCTCTCCCTTGCGAAAAACGAGATGCACCGGCAGGCGCAACGGATAGTCGCCCGTGTGCAAGTTCTCCGCCGTCGGCGGATACGCCACGTCACCCGCGCCCGATCCCTTGGCCAGCAGGAGAACCTTGAGCTTCTTGTCCGGCGGAGGCGCGGACGGCAGAATGGCGATGCCACCTTCGTTGCCCAGTAGGCGGACGTAGGCTTCCTCCGCGTTGTCGAGCTGCGCGATCGTCGGCTTGAGCTCGGGCGTCTGGAGCACGTTGTAGCGGAAAAGATCGAGCGAGAGCCCCGTGTCGCGCCGCAGCACCATCCCGGAAATGGCGCGAGGCGCCCACTCGCCCAAGGCTCCGATTTCGCTCCACCGGCGGTAGTTGTTGAGTTCGCTCGCGCCAAACACGCCCGCAAGCTGCGGGTAGCTGATCTGCGTCAACGACACGTCGGCGGGCACGACCACCACGCTGGTCAGATAACCGATGACCGCGTTGCTCATCTCCGGTCCCGGTTTCGGATCTTGGGCGCCGAAGACAAGCAGGGCGATATCCGCGCGCCCCTGTTGCAGGGCGGTCAAGCCGAGGCGGCTGCCGCGCAGATCGAAACGCAGGGCCAGGTCGTTTTCCTTGGCGAAGCCCTCGAGGTTTTCCCTCAAGGCGCCGTCGAGCAGGTCGGAACCCGCGACGCGAATCGCTTCCGCGGCAAAAAGGGAGGAGGTGAAAAGGGCGACGGAAAAAGCGGCGGCGGACAGGCGGGGAAAACGCATAGATGGGTGCCCCCGTGCTGCCGCGAGCAAACCAAAGTGGCAAACGCAATCCGCCCCTCGGCCGCCCCCCGGAAACCACTCCCCGCCAAAGGAACACCCGCCGCTCAATCCACGGTGTCGAGCTCCGGCCACTGCGCGATTTTCCGGTGCAAGGTGCGCCGGCTGATTCCCATGAGCTGCGCCGCCTTGGTGCGATTGCCCCGCGCCTTGATCAAGGCTTCGCGCAACAAGCGGCGCTCGTTCTCCTCGACCGACAAGGAAGCCCCGAGCGGGCCGGGCAAAGCCAACGTCGGCGCGGAGCCCGACGGCGCCCCGCCCTCCCCGGTTCCCGCCGCCCCGGGCAGCGCCGCGGAGACTCCGCCGCCCGCCGGAATCATGGAGACGACGCCGCGATAACGCGGATCGAGGTCGTATTCTGTGAGTTTTCCGCCCCGGTGCATGACGACGGCGTTTTCGCAAAAATTCCGCAGTTCCCGGATGTTACCCGGCCAACGGTAGGAACAAAGCGTGCGCAGCGCCCCCGGCTCGAGTTGCGGCGGAGGCACGCCGTTCTCCTTCGCGAAATACTTCAGGTAGTGCGCCAGCAGGAGCGGAATGTCGTCCGGACGCTCGCGCAGCGGCGGCATAAGCAGGCGAACGACATTGAGGCGGAAGAACAGATCTTCCCGAAACTTCCCCTCGGCGACCATGCGCTCGAGGTTGCGGTTCGTCGCGGCGACGAGACGCACGTCGAGCGGTATCGGCTTCCCGCCGCCGACGCGCTCGATTGTCCGGGTTTCCAAAAAGCGCAGCAGCTTCACCTGCGTGCTCGCGGTGATCTCGCCGATCTCGTCGAGGAAGAGCGTGCCGCCGTCGGCCGACTCGAAACGTCCGATGCGGCGCTCCGTCGCGCCGGTGAAGGCGCCGCGTTCGTGACCGAAGAGCTCGCTCTCGAGCAGATTTTCCGAAAGCGCCGCGCAATGCACCGCCACGAAGGGACGACGGGAACGCGAGCTCGCCTGGTGCACCGCCTGTGCGATCAGTTCCTTGCCCGTGCCGCTCTCGCCCTCGAGGAGAATCGTCGCCTTCGAGGGCGCGACGAGGCGGACCTTGTCGATCAGGTCGCGCAACGCCGCCGAATGTCCGACGATACCGTCGAAGCTGAACTTCTCGTCGAGACGCTCGTGGAGCTGCTTCACCTCGACCTCCAGCGTCTTGGTCTTGAGCGCTCGTTGGAGCAGCACCTCGAGGCGCTCGAGGTTGACCGGTTTGGTGAGGAAATCCACCGCGCCGCGCTTCATCGCCTCGACCGCCGTATCCACATTGCCATACGCGGTCATCATGATCACCGCCGGGCGCTGCGGCAGCGCGAGCGCCTTGTCGATGATCTTGAGCCCCGACTTGCCCGGCATGCGCAAGTCCGTGAGCACCGCGTCGAAGGGCTGCTCGTCGAGGAGGTGGAAGGCCTCGTCCGCGTTCGCGGCCAGGAAAATGTCGTAATTGTCCTCCAAGGCCTGGCGCAGGCCCTCGCGGGTATGCTTTTCGTCATCAACGATCAGGACGCTTGGCAACATGCCGCGAATCACGTCCCGCCCGTCCGCCGGGTCAAGCCACCGTGCGCCATTTCGTCCCTCCTTGGAGGTTGCCCCGATGCAGGCTACCGCTTCCCTGCCCTTTCCCGCCGTGCGCATCATCCTCCCCGCCCTTCTGCTGTTTGTCGCGACCTCGTTTTCCGTCGCGGAAAGCACAGGCGCGGAGGATCAACTCGCCGCGGCCCGGAAACTGATCGAGGCTTCCCGCCTGCCCGAAGCACGCGAACCGCTCGAGACCGTGCTGCGACGCGATCCGCAAAACTTGGAAGCCGCGCTCGCCTTGAGCGAGATTTACCACGCCCTAGGCCGGCGCGACCAAGCCATCGATTTGCTGGAACCCTTCCTCAAAAAGCATCCCGACCACCCCGGTCTGCTCGCCGCCTATGCCGGTCAATGCATGCTGCGCGCCGGCGAACTCGGTCCCGGCTTTCGGACTCTGCGTCTTGCGCGGCGCGGCCGCGAGCTGATGGAGCTCGCCGTCGCGCTTGCTCCCGACGACATCGGTTATCGCGAGAGCCTCGTGAACTTCTACCGGGAGGCGCCCTCGATCGCCGGCGGCGACCCTGAAAAAGCGCGGCGGCATGCCGAGGCGATCGCGCGCCTGGATCCGGTTCGCGGCGCGGCCTGGCGGGCCTCCCTCTTCGTGCAGGAAAAAAAGTTTTCCGAAGCGCTGGCCGCCTGTGACTCGGCGCTCGCCGCGCAACCCGACGATTACGACGCATTGTTCATCCTCGGACGCACGGTTGCCGAAACCGGCTTACGGCTCGACGACGGCGAGGCCGCGCTGCGCCGCTGCCTCGCGGGCAAGCCCGGGCCCGCCGGACCGGGGCACGCGCTTGTCTGGTTTCGCCTCGGGATGATCGCCGAACATCGCAATGATAGAGCCGCCGCCCGAGCCGCCTACGAGGAATCGCTCAAGCTGGAACCGAATTTCCGCCGCGCGACCGAAGCATTGAATCGGCTCGAGAAACAGGATCGCGCTCCGAGCCGCTGAAGGCGGCCGCGGCACCGAGGACGCTCGCGCCCCGCGCCGCCCGCAGAACGATCTGCGCTTATCCGCCGAGCAACTTCACGCGCCGCTGCTTGAGGGGGAATTGCAAGGTCACCGTGGTGCCCTGTCCGGGATTGCTCTCCACCGCGATGTGTCCGCCGTGCGCCCGCATGATCCGCTGCACGACCATCATCCCGAGTCCATGACCGGACGCCTTCGTCGTATGGTAGGGCTCGAACAGACGAGCGAGATCCTCGGGTTTGATGCCGCCTCCATTGTCGACGAATGCCAGCGACACATGCTCCTCGTCGGAACCGGCCTCGATCCGCAAGCGTCCGCCCGGCGGCATCGCCTCGGCGGCGTTTTTGACGAGGTTGAAAAACACCTGCTTCACCTGGTCCTTGTCGGCCAGCACCACGGGCAGATCCGCGGGACTCTCGACCTCGACGCTCACGCCGCGATCGGCGAGTTCGCGCTCCTGAAACGTCAGCACCTCGGCCAACACCTCGGCCAGCCGAGTGTCGGCGAGATCGGGCGGACGCGGACGGATCGCCTGCAAGAAGTTCGAGATGATGCCGTCCAGCCGGGCGACCTCCTCGCGGCAAACGCGCAGCGATTCGCCCAACCCCCGCACGTCATTGGGTTCGAGTCCGCGCAGCTTGCGAAGCTTTCGTTCCACAACCTGCAGGTGGATCGTCAGCGAGTTGAGCGGATTGCCCAGCTCGTGCGCCACCCCGGCGGCCAGCAGCACGATCGAGGCGACCCGCTCGCTTTCGATCCGCTGGTCGGTGTCGAGTTTGTCACGCGTGACGTCGGTCAACACGACCGCGAATCGTCGTGTCTCGCCGGAAATCACCTCCCCCGTTTCGTCGCCGCCGACCTCGGCGGCGAAAGGCACGAGATACAGGCGCACCGCACGCGGCTCCGGATAACTCAACTCGATCTCGCGCGTGAGGCTGGTGGCGCTGTCGAGCGCGGGCGCGAGGAGCGCGCGAAGACCGGGCGCGAGACGCCAGAGCGTGACGCCGCCCGCGTCCGGCGATTTGAACCCGAGCATGCGCTGCGCGGATACGTTGGAATAGGCGATCGCCCCGTCCGCGTCGACGACGAGCACCCCCTCCTGGAGAACATTGAAGACACGCTCGAACAAACCGCGCTCACGGCCGAGCCGCTGCGCGAGCGAGGCGAGCGTGGCCTTGTCGAGCGTGTCGAGACGCTCGAGCATGCGCGCGAGTGATCCTGGTTTCTTTGCGGCCACGATGTCCGGCATAAGGACGCGCCCGGGATGGCTTGGCAACGTCGGCGCGTGTCAAAACGGTCTTCGTCCCACCCGACACGGGCACTAAAAAGGCGCCGTCCGCGGGGGACGGCGCCTCGAAAAGGCGGGAACTGCTCGCCGGTGCGCGGGGCCTCAGGCGCCGAGCTGATAGCGGGTGAAGCGACGCACGACCATGTTTTCGCCGGTCTTGGCGATGGTCTCGGTGAGGACCTCCTTGATGGTCTTCTCGGGCTGCTTGACGAAGGGCTGATCGAGCAGACACACGGTCGCGTAATATTTCTCCAGCTTGCCCTCGACGATCTTCTGGATGGCCGCGGGCGGCTTGCCGGCGACCTGGGCGGCGGCGATTTCGCGCTCCTTGGCCAGATCGGCCTCGGGCACCTCTTCGCGGCTCACGAAGGAGGGGTTCACGGCCGCGATGTGGAGCGCGAGATCGTGCACGAGGGCCTTGAAGTCGTCGTTGCGGGCGACGAAGTCGGTCTCGCAGTTGACCTCGATGAGGACGCCGACCTTGCCGCCGGTGTGGATGTAGCTGTAGATGATGCCCTCCTTGGCGACGCGGTCCGCGCGCTTGGCGGCGGAGGCGGCCCCCTTCTTGCGAAGGATGGTGATGGCCTCCTCGACGTTGCCGTTGGTCTCGACCAAGGCGCGCTTGCAGTCCATCAGCCCCGCGCCGGTCTGGGCGCGGAGGTCGTTGACCATGGTGGCGGTGATAGTGGTGCTCATTTGACTGTGTCTAGTATGTAGGGGATGCGTGAATACCGATCCGGGGAGGACTCGCTCAGTCCTTCGGGGCGGCGATCTTCTTGCGGGAGGCGGGCTTCTTCGCAGCGGGGGCCTCCGACTCGGCGGGGGCCTCGCCTTCGACGGCGGGGGCGGGAGCCGCGGTGTCGATGCCGGCCGCGGCGGCCACGGCGGCGGAAGCGGCCTTGAGGTCCGCGGCGCCGCGGTTGGCGCGGCGGCTGTCACGCTGGGCAAGACCGGACTGCACGGCGGCGACGATGGTCTCCACGATGATGCGGATAGACTTCACGGCGTCGTCGTTGCCGGGGATCGGGTGAGAGAGCTGGGTGGGATCGGAGTTGGTGTCGACGAGACCGACGCAGGGGATCCCGCATCGCTTCGCCTCGGCGACGGCGATCTTCTCGTGGTTGGCGTCCACGACGAAGAGGACGGAGGGAAGCTCGGGCATCTCGAGGATGCCGGCGAAGTTCTTGGTCATGCGAACCATCTCTCGCTTGATGGCCGACTCCTCCTTGGAGGAGAGCTTGGCGAGTTCGCCGTTCTGCTCCTGCTGCTGATACTTCTTAAACTTGGCGATGGACTTCTTGACGGTCGCGAAATTCGTGAGCGTGCCGCCCAGCCAGCGGTCGACGCAGTAAGGCATGCCGGTGGAGTTGGCGGCTTCGCGGACGATTTCGCGGGCCTGCTCCTTGGTGCCGACGAAGAGCACGTTGCCGCCGGAAGCGACCTTGTCCTCGATGAAGGAATACGCCTTCTGGAGAAGTTCGTGGGTCTTGCCGAGGTCGATGATGGTGATGCCTTGGCGATGATCGAAGACGTAGGGCTTGGAACGCGGGTTCCAGCGCTTGGTCTGGTGACCGAAGTGGACGCCGGCGTCGAGGAGGTCTTTGGCAGTGACTTGCATGTGATGATCTATGTATCTTTCGAAACACAGGTCGGCCGGTGGGCCGCCTTGCGATCGTAGGATGTTGGGTTGTGGTTGTTGTGTTTTGTTTGGCTCTTTTCGGGGAAAAGAGCGTCGAGCACACGGAGCGGAAAAGCGCGGCGCAAGCGCGTTCTGGAAATTTTGAATATTTTCTCGAAAAGGTCGTTGACAGAACCCTCGTGGCGAACACGGTCTCGGCCTCCTCACTTGTTGCAGGGTGGAGCAGCTTGGTAGCTCGTCAGGCTCATAACCTGAAGGTCGTTGGTTCAAATCCAACCCCTGCACCCAATGTTTATCGCCCTCGTAGCCAATCGGTTACGAGGGCGATCTACTTTATGGCTTGTTCCAGAGGCGCCCGAGGTTTCGGGTTTTCTAACAGGAATCTAACAGATTCGGAACAATGCCGCGAAAATCCTCCACCTCTCGCCGCTGGCCGGTCGTCGTCAAAGTCGGCTCCGCTGAGGCGAAAATCTACCGCCACGAGAAAAAAGGCGGGGAGTATTTCATCCTCACCCACTACGAAGGCGGCACGAGGAAGCAGCGTTGGTTTGCCGACTACGAGGCAGCCCGAACCGAGGCAGACATAGTCGTCGCCAAGATTTCCCGGGGCCAAGTCGCGGCGCTTGAACTCACCGGCGCCGACCGGGACAGCTACGTCCACGCCCAACTCTTGCTCAAGCCGATGGGCATTCCCCTGCACGCCGCCATTGAGGAATTTTTAGCAGCGAAAAAGGTCCTCGGCCCGCTACCTCTCCTGCACGCTGCCGAGGAATATGTCCGACGGCATAAAGAGAAGCTGCCGGAAATCTTGGTGCCCGACCTTGTGGTTCAAGGACTCGAGGCCAAGCGGAAGGACGGGATGTCCGAGAGATATCTCGTCCAACTCAAGAGCGACTGGAAGCGCTTCGCGACGGGATTCAATCGGCCGATCCATACGATCACGTCCGCTGAAATGGATGACTGGCTGCGCGACCAAGACTTGGCGAAGCGGACCCGAAATAACCTGCGCACCGCGATAATCACCCTCTTTAGTTACGCCAAGCAGCGGGGGTTTCTGCCCAAGCACCTTCCGACCGAAGCCGAAGGCCTCTCCAAAGCCAAGGTGGTGGACAACGACATTGCGATTTTCACGCCAGAGCAGATCACGCGACTCCTCAAAGCGGCACCACCAGAGCTAATTCCGTTTATCACCTTGGGTGCCTTTGCCGGTCTGCGTTCGGCGGAGATTCATCGCCTCGCATGGGAAGCCGTGCGGATCGACGACGGCTTCATTGAGCTGAAGGCAAAGCAGGCGAAAACCGCGTCACGTCGCTTGGTTCCCCTAGAACCCAATTTGCGGGATTGGCTCTTACCTCATGTCGGGAAGGGCCCCATCATCCACGACAAAGAGCAATGGAAGGACGTCACCGCACTGGGAAAGAAACTCGAACTTGGTTGGCCCCAAAACGTGCTCCGTCATTCCTACATCACCTATCGTGTCGCCCGGGACAAAGACGTGAACAAGGTCGCGCTGGATAGCGGCAATTCACCCAACATCATCTTCAAGCACTACCGGGAACTAGCGCCGGAATCGCAGGGGCAAAAGTGGTTCGCTGTAACACCGGAAACGGTTGCCGCCTTCAAGCACGAGAAGGCACCGGGTATTGCACACTCCGAGAATGCACTGGTCTAGTGGCGGGCGCAAAATACCTGTGAACGGTGTTATATATTTCTGAGCGGGACATCGTAGCCTCGCCCAAACCCCTGTTCCGCCGGCCGCGGACAGGGTTTTTTTGTTTCCGGCCGAGATCGAAAGGAGCCCTGCGATGCCAATCATCATCGAGGCGAATTACGCAAAGAAGGTCGGGTTGCCGTCCTTCTCCTCTCATCAGTTCGCGGTCACGCTGCGGACGGAATTAACGGACCTCTCCCAGTTGGAGAAGGTGAACGCTGAGCTTTACGCCCGGCTGCAACAGGCGGTGGACAGCCAGATCGTGAACATCGGCTTCATGCCCGGCGCCGAAAACTCCTCGCCGGGGAAGTCCCCGCCCACCCCGCTCCCGCCTCAGCCCTCGCGGGATAATTCGCCGGCTCATGGAAATTCCACCGACGAAGCGTGGCGATGCTCGGACAAGCAGCGGGATTTAATTCTGCGGCTTGTCGAAGAGCACTCGCTTGAGAAATCCGTGGTGGATGACCTGGCTCGTCAGCGTTTCGGCGTCGGCGTGAAACAGCTCAACAAGCTGCAAGCCTCGGGGCTGATCGATGAGCTGATCGAAACCTATGGTAGCGCCGGAAATTCGCGCGGTCGGACCAACAGCGGTGAACGCCGTGGCTATACCCGCGCCTATGCCGGGAGGAGCCGCTCGTGATCGCCACCCCCAATCCACCCGCGCCAACCTCCCCTCCGGGGAAAAACGGACACCTGCCGCATGAGGAAAAAATCCAAGGAGGCGATCCGCTGGAATACATCAGCGTGTCGCGCCTCAAATCCTTCCTCGGCTGCCGGCTGAAGTTTTATTTCGAAAAGGTGCTGGCTCTGCCCAAGCCGACGAGCCCGAGCCTGCATTTCGGGAAGGCGGTCCACGTAGGGCTCCAGCACTACAACAAGGCTCGCTGGCGTGGCGGTGACGCGTCGGAAACGGCCGTCGTCGCTGCATACCAAAAAGCCTTCGACGATCCGGAGGATAAACAGGCCGTGGACTACGAGTCCGCCGATGACGCGGTCGAGCTGCGTGCGAAAGGGGAAACGCTCCTCAAGGCCTTCCTCACGTCGCGCCAGCTCGCGCCGGAGAAAAAGCCGATGGCGGTGGAGCTAAGCCTGCGGGCAGAACTCCCTTCTCTCGCGCTGCCGCTCCTCGGCGTCATCGATCTCGTCGAATCCGACCTCACCACCGTCGATTACAAGACGGTGGCGA
>Ga0065721_10003664_pt1 | contig 114930 bp, 81 predicted proteins | sample Mesricmetagenome_FD_59108 | JGI IMG/M metagenome (GOLD analysis project Ga0065721, IMG submission 59108) | Mesophilic microbial community from rice straw/compost enrichment Sample: eDNA_1 v2 (version 2) | ecosystem: Engineered > Solid waste > Grass > Composting > Bioreactor | place: USA...
CCATCATGACAGATGCAGGTTAGGGCAGCGAAGAAAATTATGCTTACCTAGAGACTGAAGAACAACGAGCACTTGTAAAATACAATACTTATCACAAAGAAAACACCAAAGCATGGAAGCAAGATATAAGCAAGTTCGAGAACTGGCTATATGACGAGAATGAAGATTCGTGGACATGTGCAGCAGGACAGAAANTGCTATTTCGCTATGAAAGCAAAAACNTAACCGAGAGTGGATACGAGATCGTTACTNGCCACTATCNCAGTATTTCCTGCGAGGGCTGTCCGCTAAAGGACAGGAGTACAAAGGCACAAGGAGATCGAGAAATAAAAGTTAGCCTGGAATATCTTCGACTCAAGCAGCAGGCGAGAGAGCAACTAAAGAGCGAGAATGGACATGCCTTGTCGGTTCGACGGATGCATGAACCGGAAAGTGTGTTTGGCCAAATAAAGAATAACCGCGGATTCCGCAGATTTCTGCTTCGAGGCTTGCCAAAAGTTAGCCTGGAGGTCGGATGGCTTTCCCTTGCCCATAACTTGCTGAAGAAAGCAGCAAGAGCAAAAATATCGCTGCAAGGGTAACCCTCTGCAGCGATATTTTCATAAAAAACGTTTTTATTTACCTATGCGAGCCATCTTTACAGTGAGCAATCACCTTTTGAGACGGCCCCTTAGTTGGTTGATGCTTTTTTAGCGGCTTGCTCATGCACGAGAGACTGCTAGAACGTCTCCAGCGGGATGCTTAACACGTTGATTTGCGATCCGTCCTTTGCGCTGTTTTCGAAAAGCTCGAGCGTCAGCGTCCCGTTCGCAGGCAGCTGCTCCGGCGGAATCGTGATCTTGAGCGAGAACAGAGACCAGGCGGGCGCCCCCTCATCCAGCAGCTGATGCCCTTCGAGCAAATAATCATGCCCGTCTTCCACCGCGTATTGCATAACCCCTTCGAACACTCTTCCTTTTCCGGTTATGGTATAATGACCGCCCGAGCCGGTGACCCGCACATCGCAAAACGCATTATTGCATGGGGCGATTGCGGCTTCCGAGGAAATGACGACCTTGCCCAGCTTGTCGTTCCAGGCCACGGAAGCGCCCAGCATATCCCCCATCGTCCTGAGCGGAACGTAAGTGTTGCCTTTATAGGTGAGGACAGGCAATTCCTGCCCAGTATAGACCGAACCGTTAACTTCGATTGGATATGCCGCCTCCGTCAATGAATAAGCCATTTTATTCGTAGCCGCCATGGACGGAAAAGCCGTCATGAGCAGACCTCCCATGATTAAGCCAACCATAAAGCCTTTATATCCCCGAAGCATGCCAACACCTCATCTCAAGAATTCGCCCACCTGACCCGTTATGTTCCATTCTATGCGGACAAGCATGCCGGACATGCCAGTTGATGCCATAATATAAATCGACAAACAAAAATCCCCCTGCCTCCTCCCAAGCGGGATTGAAGCAGGGGGTTGTTCGTTCAGCCAGCCTTACGCCATTTTCACCAGACTGTATTTCTTCTTGCCTTTGCGGATAATAATGAAGCGTCCTCCAATTGCATGTTCCGGGGATACCTCAAGCGTAAGATCGGTTACACGCTCGCCGTTCATGGAGATGGCGCCGTTCGTAATATCCTCTCTTGCTTGACGCTTGGAAGGCTCAATGCCAAGATCAACCAGCCAATCAACGATATTTTTCACTTCGTTCGTCGCTTCGAATGTCGGCATTTCCTTGAAGCCCTGCTCGATCTCTTCCGCGCTCAGCGATTTGATATCGCCGCTGAACAACGCGGCCGTAATGCGCAGTGCTTGCTGCAGCAGCTCTTCGCTATGGACAAAACGCGTCATCTCTTCGGCAAGCCTCTTCTGAGCTTCGCGTTTATGCGGCTCCGCAGCCACTTTCTCCGCCAAACCTTCAATCTCTTCCTTCGAGAGGAACGTGAAGTATTTCAAGTATTTGACGACGTCACGGTCGTCCGTGTTAGCCCAGAACTGGTAGAACTCGTAAGGAGTGGTCTTCTCCGGGTCCAGCCAGATCGCACCGCCCGCCGTCTTGCCGAACTTCGTTCCGTCAGCCTTCAGCATAAGCGGAATCGTCAGGCCAAACGCCTTCACTTCGCTGCCTTCCTTCTTGCGTATCAGGTCGAGGCCGCTCGTAATATTGCCCCATTGGTCGGAGCCCCCGATTTGAAGCTGTACATCCTCTTCCCGGAACAAATGCAAGAAGTCGAGCGATTGCAAAATTTGGTACGAGAACTCCGTAAACGAAATGCCGCTCTCAAGCCGGCTCGATACGACATCCTTCGCAAGCATCGTATTGATGCTGAAGTTTTTGCCGTAGTCGCGCAGAAACTCAATGACGTTGATCTTATGCGTCCAGTCATAGTTGTTGACCATACGCATATTGTTCTCGCCTTCGGTGAGGAACAGCTTGCGAAGCTGCGCGCCAAGCGCTTCCACATTCGCCTGAATCTGTTCCAGCGTCTGCAAAGAACGCTCGGATGTGCGGCCGCTCGGATCGCCAATCGTGCCGGTCGCTCCTCCAATCAGAATAACCGGACGGTGGCCCGCCAGCTGGAACCGCTTAAGCACCATAAACGGAATCAAGTGGCCGATATGCATGCTGTCTCCCGTCGGATCAACGCCGCAGTACAGCGAAACAGCCTTCTCGTTAGTCAGTTCCCGCAATCCCTCCGCGTCGGTTTGTTGATTAATGGCGTCGCGCCATTCCAATTCGTCAATAATGTTCATTGGTTAGCTCTCCTTTTTATTCGTGTTAAAAACAAAAAAACGCCCCTATGTCTAAATAGACATAGGGACGATTCGTTTACCGTGGTACCACCCAATTTGCATGAAGCCGCCTAGTGCAAGGCCAGCCTTCATACCGCTCCAGGCGAGATATCGTTCGCCGTAACCGCCCGGCATTACCCGGGATGCTCCAGAGTGTATTTCGCGGGACTTAATGTGTGCCGGGTTCCATCACCCCCCGGCTTTCTAGAACAGGGATTAAGCCGCTACTGCGCTCTTTCGCCGCATAAGTTATATCAAGTTACAGAAATTATAGAGAATGGCGCAATAAATGTCAATCGATTATCGCTCGCAGCCGGCTTAGGAGTGGAAGCTTGCTTTTCTTTTCAGAACCCGCACTCCGTTAAGCGGAAGCTCAAGCTCGCTCTCAACCTTGCCGCCGACAAGAACATCCTCGTACTGCTGCTCGTCGAGCTTCACTTGCTGCGCCGACTCGCTGAAGTTCATTACGAATACATAATCAAACTCGCCGTCGGAACGCAATTGAGCCGTAACGCCTTGCGGAAGCTCCGCCTCAACGACGCGCTTCAGTCCTTCCTGCTCGACCAGCTTCTTGAAGAAATCGGTGAAAAACGGCTCGGTATTGCGGGAAGCGACATAATACGCTTTGCCTTCGCCAAGCTGGTTCACCGTCAGTGCCGGACGGCCAGCGTAGAAGTCATCGCCGTATACGGCCAAAGCTTCCGCGCCTTCCAGATGAATCAGGTCGCAGAGTTCGATTGCGTCATAAGAGCCTGCAAGACCCAGCTTGTTGCCTTCCGACATCACCACGCTGTTCTTTTCCCCGTCATACAGGGAATCAATTTCTTCGGACCAGATGCCAAGCGTCTTGCGGAGCGGTCCAGGGAAGCCTTCCAGGAAGCAAAGATCGCTTTCGTTAACGATACCCGACCAGTAAGTCGCAACAAACGTGCCGCCGTTCTTCACGAACTCTTCAATCCGCTCGCCAACGCCCGGACGAACCATGTACAGCATCGGGGCAATCAGCAGCTTGTAAGAATCAAAGGCGCATTCCGAATCGATAATGTCGACGGGCACGCCCATATCCCACAGAGGACGGTAGTGACGCTTCAATGTTTCTTCATAATGGATGCCGCCGTTGCGGGGGCCTTGCGAATCCTTCACCGCCCAGCGGTTCTCCCAGTCATTGATAAGCGCGACCTCAGGCTTAACCGAAGTGCCTACTACCTCTTGCAGCTTCTCAAGCGCCTGGCCAACATCCGTAACATCCTTGAAGACGCGGGTATTCTCATGGCCAACATGGTCTACGACAGCGCCGTGCAGCTTCTCGCTGGAGCCGCGGCTTTTGCGCCATTGGAAATATTGAACCGTATCTGAGCCGTGGGCAACTGCCTGCAAGGAAGCGAGCAGATGCATACCCGGCTTCTTCAGCTTGCTGATCGGCTGCCAGTTCGTCATGCTTGGCGTGCTCTCCATCAGCATAAACGGCTTGCCGCCTTTAAGCGAACGGAATACATCATGGTTGAAGCCGATCCACGCCGCAAGCTCGCTTTGATCCTTCGCGTCATGCCAGGTCGGATAGGCATCCCACGAGATCACGTCAAGAAGCTCGGAGAATTTCCAGTAGTTCAGCGGCTCAAAATCGAGCATGAAGTTGGTTGTAATCGGCAGCTCCGGATTAATCTCGCGAAGCGGCTCCATTTCGTTGCGGCAGAAATCCACGGTTTGATCGGTTACGAATCTTCTCCAATCCACGTTCATGCCGTGTACCGCTTTTTCCCCGCGGTAGGTTGGCGTATCGATCTGGCTGAAGCTTGTATATTTGTGAGCCCAGAAGGTTGTCCACCATGCGTGGTTCAATGCTTCAATCGTGCCGTAGCGCTTCTCCAGCCAGTTCTGAAAGGCTTCTCTACAGTAGCTGCAATGGCATTCGCCGCTGTATTCGTTGGAGATATGCCAGCCGATTACCGCCGGATGCTGCGAATAACGCTCCGCAAGCTTGCTGTTCATCTCCTTCACCTTCGCGCGGTATACCGGCGAGGAGAAGCAATGGTTATGGCGCGCGCCATGCATATTGCGGATTCCGTTCTCCTCTACGCGGAGAACCTCCGGATATTTCTCCGACATCCAAGCCGGTCTTGCGCCGCTTGGTGTAGCAAGCAAGGCATAAATGCCATTCGCAGCGAAACGGTCAAGCAGCTGGTCCATCCATTCAAACGTATATACGCCTTCTTCAGGCTCATAAGCCGCCCACGAGAAAATGCCGACCGACATCACATTGCTGCTCGACAGCTTCATCAGGCGGATATCTTCTTCCAGAACATGAGGATAATCAAGCCATTGGTCAGGGTTATAATCCGCTCCATGGAGCATTTGCGGGAATTTCGGGCTGATTGGCGGAAACTTCAAGGTCATGGGTGTTAACCTCCATACATGTATAATATCTATTACGATATTAATATTGTAATACGCTTTCAGATCCAATAAAATCACATTATATTCACATCACTTTAAATATATGAAACTGGATGTGGCTCCATTATGGATAAATTGGTATTTCCGATTCTAGCCGATTCCGACCGCAAGCTTCCCGTCTACGTGGACATTATCGGACACTGGAATAACCAGGAGACGATCGACCGCCAGCAGGGCTTTCCGCATTATCAGTGGCTGCAGGCAACCGGCGGAGAAGGTGAGCTCTGGATCGAAGAAGAGCGGCATACGGTAAAAGCAGGCCAAGGCTTTTGCTTATTTCCAGGTGTTCCTCATCGCTATTATGCGGTCCGGGAGCCCTGGGATGTGTATTTTATCAGCTTTGGCGGCAGCCTCGCGAAGGATCTTCTTTTGCAAGCCGGTATTAACAAACCGGGGCTGTATTCTGTCACCGACAGCGAAATGATCGTCGCCCATCTGCGGGGCATTTCCGCTATGGCGGAGTCAGGCCTTCCTTTTCTCGGGATCGAATGCTCGAAGCTTGTTTATCTGTTCCTTCTGGATCTGATGAAGGTTGTGCAGGTCAGCACTCAATCCGCCGAGCAGTATTATACGAGGCTCAATCCGGTCATCCGCTACATTGAAGAGCATATCGGCAGCGTGATGACCATCCAGGACATGTCTTCGCGCATTGGCGTTACCCCGCAGTATTTATGCCGCCTGTTCAAGCAGCTGATGGGCATGCGGCCGATGGAATATGTGAACCGCGAACGTATTAATCGCAGCAAAGAGCTGATGTATCTCGGCAGAGAAAATAAGATGCACGAGATCGCATCAATGGTTGGCTTCGACAGCGCCAGCTACTTCAGCACCGTCTTCAAGAGACTGGAGGGCATGAGTCCGGAACAGTTCAAGAAGCTTCACGGCATTCATTAGGAGCAGCTGTAACAGCGGCCGGCAGACGGGCATTCATTCGGCGTTTCCGTTATAATGATGGAGATGAAGCTTGAAAGAAGGAGGCTTGTCCATGACAAGCAGCAACAAACAACTTATTTTAAATGAGATTGAGTCCCGCTCGGAATCATTCAAACAAATCTCGCGTACAATTGGCGCTAATCCGGAGCTGGGCCACCAAGAGTTCAAATCCGCGGCCATGCTATGCGAAGAGCTGGAGAAACAAGGCTTCACGGTTGAACGGGGAACGCTTGGCATTCCAACCGCTTTTATCGGAACCTATGCGACCGGCAAACGGGGCCCAACCGTTGCTTTTCTATGCGAGTATGACGCCCTGCCGGAAATCGGTCATGCCTGCGGCCATCATCTCATCTGCATGATGGGGATTGCGGCAGCTGTTGGCCTAAAGGCCGTCATGGATCAATTTGGCGGAACGATCCGCGTCTACGGCACGCCTGCCGAAGAAACCAAAGGGGCCAAGGTGCCGATGTCCGAGGCCGGTCTGTTCGATGACTGCGACTTCGCGCTGATGGCGCATCCTTATTATACGTTTGAGAAATCCGGCGATTCGCTTGCGCTTGACGCGATCCGGTTCGAATATTTCGGCAAGCCGGCCCATGCGGCGGCAAGCCCTTACGAAGGCGTTAATGCCCTTGATGCGGTTCTCCAGCTGTTCAACAGCATTAATGCTCTCCGGCAGCAGACAAGAAGCGACGCCCGGATTCACGGCATTATTGATAACGGCGGCAAAGCGCCTAACGTTATTCCGGACTACGCTTCCGCTCAATTTTATGTCCGATCCGCTACCAGGGCCTACACGAACGAGCTTGCCGATAAGGTTCGCCGCTGCGCCGAAGGAGCCGCTTTGCAGACGGGCTGCAGGCTGGAGATGAACAACTACGAATTTTCCTATGACGAGCTGCTTACGAATGAGGCTTTGTCTGAATGCTTCACCGCCAATCTGCTTGAGCTAGGCGTGAAGCCGGAAGAGATCGAGACCGGAAAAGATCATGGCTCTCTGGATCTCGGCAATGTATCCGTCCGTTGTCCCGCTATCCATCCTTATGTAAAAATCGTTGAGGAGCGCTTCCTCCTTCATACGGTAGAATTCCGTGACGCGGCAATGACGGAGCGCGCGCTGGAGCGGATGATTTTTGCCGCTAAGACACTTGCTGCTACCGCTTATGATGTCGTGGCCGATCCGGCTCTGCTTGCACGAATTCGCGAGGAGTTCGAGCTCAGAACCCGGAAATAAACGATGTATTCTGAACATACTTTCATCAAAGGCCTCTCTTCGCCTGAGCATTGGTGAAGGGAGCCTTTTCATATACCTGAGAAGCAGGATTAGCCGCAGTGATTACCGAATAGAGATCACCATGCGATATCAAATCCATTCATTTCCTGTAATTGAATGACCAATCAAGAGAGGGGTATCCAAATGAAATTTAATGAGTATCATTACGAACGTCCCGAGGTAGCTTCCTTCGAAAAGCAATTCAAAGAGCTTCTCTCCGCCTTTAACGCAGCAAGCCGTTTCGAGGAGCAGGATGCCGCAATGACCGGTCTGAACAAGCTGCGCAGCGAATTTGATACGATGCAGCAAATTGCGAGCATCCGTCATTCGATTGATACAAACGATGAGTTTTATAAAGCCGAGCAGGATTTCTTCGATGAGAACGGACCTGTCGTTCAGGAATACATAACGGACTATTACCGGGCGCTTGTGAACTCGGCGTTCCGCACGGAGCTTGAAGCCAAATGGGGCCGTCAATTGTTCCAATTGGCCGAACTTTCGCTGAAAACCTTCAGCCCGGAGGTAATTGAGGATCTGCAGCAGGAAAACAAGCTGTCCACCGAATATACGAAGCTTATCGCTTCCGCCAAAATTATGTTCGACGGCGAAGAACGGACATTGTCCCAGTTATCGCCGTTCCAGCAATCGACCGACCGCTCCGTTCGCAAGCAAGCTTCGGAAGCTTCCTCCGGTTTTATGAGCGAGAATGAAGCTGAATTTGACCGGATTTATGATGAGCTTGTGAAGGTACGTACACGTATCGCGAAAAAGCTGGGCTTCGCGAATTTCGTTGAGCTTGGTTATGCCCGCATGAGCCGGACCGATTATACGGCGGAGATGGTGGCGAACTTCCGCAATCAGGTGCTGGAGCATATCGTGCCTGTGGCGAGCAAGCTGAAGGAACGCCAGCGCGAGCGCATTGGCGTCGACCATCTTTACTACTACGACGAGAACCTTGCTTTCCTGACCGGCAATGCGAAGCCAAAAGGCAGCCCGGACTGGATCGTCGAGAACGGAGCAAGGATGTACGCGGAGCTGTCGCCGGAGACGGATGAGTTTTTCCGGTATATGCTGGATAACGGCCTGATGGATCTGGTCGCGAAAAAAGGCAAGCAAGGCGGCGGATATTGCACCTATATCAGCGAATACGGCGCACCGTTTATTTTCTCCAACTTTAACGGAACTGCCGGAGATATTGATGTGCTGACGCACGAAGCCGGCCATGCCTTCCAGGTGTACGAGAGCAGAAGCTTTGCCGTGCCGGAATACGCCTTCCCTACTTATGAAGCCTGCGAGATTCATTCGATGAGCATGGAGTTTTTCACCTGGCCGTGGATGGAGCTGTTCTTCAAGGAGGACGTGGATAAATACCGGTTCCAGCATCTGGCCGGCTCCCTGCTCTTCCTCCCTTACGGTGTAACGGTAGACGAATTCCAGCACTTTGTCTACGAGAATCCGGATGCCACTCCGGCTGAACGGAAGGCTGCATGGCGCGAAATCGAGAAGAAGTACTTGCCTCACCGCGATTATGAGGAGAACAGCTATCTCGAGCATGGTGCCTTCTGGCAGCGTCAGGGGCATATTTTCGGCAGTCCGTTCTACTATATCGACTACACCCTCGCGCAAATCTGTGCGTTTCAGTTCTGGAAAAGAATGCACGAGGACCGGACAGCGGCATGGGCCGACTACCTGAATCTATGCCGCCAGGGCGGAAGCCTCTCCTTCACCGAGCTGGTTAAGGTGGCCGGATTGATCTCGCCGTTCGAGGATGGCTGCGTTACTTCCGTCATCGGCAGCATCGACAGCTGGCTGGAAAGCGTAGACGACAAAGCGCTGTAAGGAGATTATTGGTTATGAATGTGACATTTCGACCTCTTAGCGAGCTTCCGGTCAAGGAAGTATCGGAGTTGTGGAATCAGTCCTTTGAAGGTTATTTTGTTCCGGCTGCTCTTCCGCTTGATCGCTTCATCAGCCGGACTGCCTCAGAAGGTCTCTCGCTCGAGCACTCCCTTGCCTGTTATGTAGATGGAGAGCCAGCCGGACTGGTGATGAACGGCTTCCGCGAATACGACGGCCGAAAGCTGGCATGGAACGGCGGGACGGCTGTCAAGCCGTCTTTCCGGGGGAAAAGAATCGGTAAAGCCCTGATGCAGAGGAATCTGGAGCTGTATGAGGAGTTAGGCGTCAGCCAGGCGAATCTTGAAGCGATTGCTCAGAATGCAAACGCCATTCGGCTATATGAAGAGGTTGGTTACGAGCAGATCGACCGACTTCTGATCCTGTCGACAGAACAGCCGATTCCGGATATGGATGATACGTATGAGCATCCTTATCAGATTGCGCTTGGAATGGCAGCGGAAGCCGCAAGACTTCCGCTCTACACTACTGGCGATGTGTGGCAGGCCGACCTGTCTAGTCTAAAGGATGGCGAAAGCGTAGCTGTCTTTGATGGCGGCGTTACAGCTGGTTATGCCTTGTACCGGCGGACATTCAGTCCGGATGGCTCCTTAACTGGCATCGTCCTGTACCGGCTTGAGGCAGCCCCCGGCCGAACCGACGCCAAGGATATCATGCTGGCCGCTTTGCATGAGGTCTGGCAGCCCGGCGAGACTTGCCGGCGCTCCGCCTTTAATATCCGGGCATCTAATACGCTGCTGGTCGAGCTGCTCAGCGAGATGGGGTTAACAGTCACGATGGAGCAAGTGCTACTGATCCGCAAAATGGGGTAGCACACTGCAGCAGCAGTTATTCCTAAACTTTTCCAGATCTGCAGGTTCATGCACCAAATCGAGCGTCAGTCTGGTCGTTAGGGGCCCTTCCCAGTGTTTTGCCCTTTATACAAAATGAGATAACACAAACACAGCCGGGGAGTTCCAGTAGATGGTCACTTCGTTCGTGGAGTAGCTTTCCATCACATCGGCGAAGGCAGCTGCCGGAGCCTTGCCCTTCAGATGTTCCCGGGCATATTCATCCTGAAGCCCTATATTGGGCCCGCCTGATACAAGCCCCGGTACCGGCTCATCCACATCGTCGCCTTCGGACGGTCGATGATGCGGATGCTGAACCGGACGGCTTCCACAGCCTGTCACATAACTGATGCCTACAGCATTCATTCCAAACAAGTAATGAATATGATTCAGAACCAGACTCTCATAGGCAGTTGTTCCTGCCACCCGATCAGCCAATAACAGCAGCATCGAATGATTAAGTACCAGCATATTGCTTCCCCATTTATACTGATCAGGCCGCAGGGAAATCCCAAATCCATCAACCCGGCTGACAGCAGCCAGTTGTTCGGCATGGCTTAACAGACCAGCCCTTAGCCGCTCCGTTAGCCTCTCATCTTTCGCACGCTCCGACAACAGATAAGAGATGGTCCCGTAACCGCCCATGTCGGCCCAGCCCAGCTCATTCTTGTCAAAAGCCAGCTCCGCCAGCTGCAGGAAGGCCTCGTGATACTGTTCTTCTCCCGTCATGCGGTATAGTTCAGCCGCAGCCCAATACCGCTCATCGGCATCCTGCTCATCGCCATATTCCCCTGTTACAATCTCAGGCGGATTGCGGAAGCCCGGGACTTCCGGGTGCCGCACTAACCAATCCCATGCCCGCTCCGCAGCAATCTTACATTCGGACGCAAACTTCGCGTCAAACCGCTCATACACGCGTGCCGCCATGGCCATAATCCCGGCAAAGCAACCGGTTGCCGCAGCCGATACCGGAGAAACGTACAGCTCCTCGTTATCTTCCTCCGGCATCGTATCCGGCGCAGGAAAGCGCAGTGTAGTCAGCTTGTGGAAGACACCCCCGGATTCTGTATCCAACATACGCTGTATCCATTCCAGCTCATACCGGCATTCATGAAGTACATCTGGCATCACACCGTCCGTTTCAGGCAGCGGCACCGCGGCGGCGAAGGCAGCCGGATAACATTCATAGGCAAGCAGCAAATCCGCCACTGCTTTCGCTCCCGGCCCGACATATTTGCCGTAGTCTCCTGCATCATGCCATCCGCCCCAGGCATCAACACGCCTCGACTCATCACCATACACAATTGCTGGCGTCAGATGGCAAGCGCCATGCTGCCAATCCCCTGCATATTGCTCCTCCAGCTTCATTCCGCACCGGAAGAAATAAAACGCTTTCAACAAAGCTTGATGAGCAGCATCATATACTCCTTCCCCGATCACAAACGATTCTGAGCTTTGCCCGTCATTCGTCTCTAACCTGTACACTCCTGCCTGCTCCCAGCCCGAAAAGTCTGCTTTGCAAACCGTTAAGCCGCTTGAAGCATCCTCCCATGCCGTTCCGGTCACTCCTTCCCACACCGCTTCTCCCGTATCTGGATTAATTAGCCTGAATACTCCGCCTTCTCCTGTTATAACAGCAATCTTACGATCCATGGAACGGTAACCTAGCTGGTTAACCGCAATTGTTGTCCCTCTCTCCTGTTCCATCAGCGAACCCCTTTCACCTCGAAAATAGCTCAAGCCGCTACAGTATAGCTCATCCTTCGAATACATGAACTACTGAAACTAAAGAACATCCTATGCAATCTTCACATTTAATCGAATAAAGTGGAAACGCCCCTCCTGCCTTAGGAGCAGCAGCATAAAAAAAAGGCCCTCATTGCTGAGCAGCCGTTGCCTTCGAGCTCCATCTTTTAACGGAACAACACCTTGTCCACATTATATTTCGCCCGGAATTTATTTATCAGGTAGGTCTCGTAAATTTCCCGCTCTACCGGATCTTCATTCACATAGATCTCAATCTTCGTCACTTCATCACGATAATTCTTCATCGGAGATACCGTATCTTCAAAATGCTTCTTGATCCGCGGTCTCAGCTTCCTTGCCTTGCCGACAAACAGGACATCGCCCTTGAAGTTGTAGAAAATAAAGAAGCCGCCCTTTTCCCGCGTAATAAGATGGAAATCCGTAAAGTTATAAATATGGCTGAGCTGAGGGTTCACTTGCTTGTAAATCGTAACATCCGGTTCCGGAATCGTAATGGTAATCAAAAAAATTCACTTCTCTTTCCTTGTCTGTTTATATCGTATTGTATCACATCTTAGGGGAACCAAGCTCTGCGAAGCCGAATAATTCCTTCCCGGATTTTCTCCTCGCTGAGGCCCCCGTAACCAAGCATGATTAGAGAGCGCGGACAATCCTCCGGATGCAGCCAATGCTTCATGGGCGTATAAGCGATAACCCCTTGCTCCAACGCCTGCCGCACAAGCTCGTCACTTGTACGCTCATAGACATCCAGCAGCAGATGCATGCCTGACCGTTCGCCAATAATACCAACCTGACCGCCCAACTGCTCCTGAATCATGCGAAGCAATGTCCGATGCCGGGACTGGTACAGCTTTCTCATCTTGCGTACATGGCTTTCGAAATATCCTTCCTTCATGAACCGGTGCATAGCCGCTTGAATAAGCGGTGAGACCGACTGGCTGTAAGCTTGCAGTTTGCTGCGGTAATCCAATGCTGCCCGCTCCGGAAGCACCATATAACTGAGACGTATACCCGGCAGGAACGACTTCGAGAATGTTCCCAAATAAATCACTTTGTCACTTGTATCCAGCGCCTTCAGCGCGGGAATTGGCTGGCCTTGATAACGAAGCTCGCTGTCGAAATCATCCTCAATAATATAACCGTCCTGCTCATATGCCCATTGCAGCAGCTTGATCCGATTTTGGACCGGCATAATCATGCCGACAGGAAACTGATGGGAAGGCGTCACATACACGGTCTTGGCGCCGCTTTGCCGCAAATGCTCGATTGAAATCCCATCATGCTCCAATGGAACGGGTATGATCTTACGACCCATATGAAGCAGCACTGTTCTAACTCCGTTATAACCCGGCTCCTCCATCGCAATCTCCTCTGGTAAAGGCAGCAGTTGGGCCAGCAGACTAACCGTTGTCTGTGTCCCGGCACTTAAAAATATTTGATCCGGAGCACATACCACCCCGCGCGACTGGTACAAATAACGGGCGATCTCTTCCCTTAGTCCCGCATGGCCTTGACGGTCACCATAGCCGTATACCTCCGTTGTGCATTCCTCCAGCGCGTCCACAAGACATCCCTTCCACAGCCGTACGGGAAAATGCTCCAGCTCTACATCCCCATATTCGAAATTAATCGCATCGGCTGGTATCTCTTCCGGCTTTGGTAAAGCCTCTATCTTCGCGGCCTTCCGGTTCGCTGCTCCCTCGAGCTTATCCAACGGCATCACATATAGTCCGCTGCGCAGCCTGCTTAGAATATAACCTTCCGCCAGAAGCTGCTGATAAGCCGACTCGACGGTATTTTTACTGACGGACAAGTAAGAGGACAGCTGGCGGATCGAAGGCAGACGTTCATTCTCCTGCAGCATGCCTGTTTCAATCTGTCTCTTCAAATAGACAAAGAGCTGCTGATACAGCGGAATATGACTTTGATTATCCAATTCCGGCGTTACACTGATCATGGATACCCTCCATTCTGTACCCCTTATTTTATGCAAAACTGTACCTTTTGATAAGGTCAGATTCCTTCTACAATAATAGCACAATCAACCGACAGAAAGGCAGGAATGAAGATGTTCCCCATCCGCTTACAAAAAAGAGCCTGCACCGATGCAGGCAAAATCCAGACCTTCCTTGAGCAGGCACGCACCGGATTTCTTGGTCTTGCAGCAGGCAATGTTCCCTATGTTGTACCTTTGAACTTTGTCTGGAAGAATGACGCCATCTACTTCCATGGAGCTTCCGAAGGACGGAAAATTGACATGATTGCCAACAATCCGGAAGCCTGCTTTACCGTCAGTGAAGAATACGGCACAATTGCCGACCCGACACCAGCCCATGTCGACACCGCTTATATGAGTGCAATCATCTATGGCACCATCGTGAAGGTAACGGATTGGGATGAAGCAACTGCCGCTATGCAGGTGATGTTGGACAAATACGTACCCGACTACTTCGACCGTCCGCTTGCGAAGAGCCATCTGGAGCGGTACGTCTCTTCTATGGGCAGCAAAACATCCGTCTTCAAACTGATCGCAAGCTCCATCACGGCCAAAGAAAGCGAAGTGAATCCGGCGAAAATGTTTGTGCAGGGCCGAAAAAGTCACTATGATCGTCAGTGAGTTTTTCTGGCCAAGACGAAAAAGTCACTATGATCGTCAGTGAGTTTTTCTGGCCAAGACGAAAAAGTCACCACGACAGATGGCAATCCATTAGTTAAGCAAAAAAAGGGGCCGCTCCATAGGTGGAGAGCAGCCCCTTTCATGATTAATTTTTCAGTTCCGGGATTACATATTGCGGTTCTCTGCCATATAGCGCATCCACCAGATTGCGTGCCGCAACCATTGCCATATCATCCCTCGTCTTCTTCGTTGCCGAGCCGATATGCGGCAGCGTCACGACATTATCCAGCTGAAGCAGCGGATTATCCGGGCTGACCGGCTCCTTCTCGTACACATCGAGACCTGCGGCATAAATCCGTTTGGTACGCAGCGCTTCAATCAGCGCCGCCTCATCCACCGTCTCGCCGCGCGATACGTTAATAAAGATCGCGGTCTGTTTCATCTTGTTGAACTGCTCCTCGCCAATCATATGCTTCGTCTCTGGCGTCAGCGGTGTCATCAGCACGATAAAATCCGACTGCTCCAGCAGGTCATTCAGCGGCAGGTAGTTCACGCCAAGACGCTCTTCCGTATCCGGCTTGCGGCTGCGGTTATAATAAGAGACTTCCATATCAAAGCCGAATTTCGCCCGCTTGGCAATCTTCTCGCCAATCCGGCCCATGCCGATGATGCCAACCTTCGCATGATGCACATCAAGGCCAAACAACTGCTCGCCAACACCGCGCTGCCAGCCGCCGTCCCGGACCAGATTATGCAGCTCCGTTACTCTTCTTGCAGCCGCCAGCATAAGGGCCAGCGTCAGATCCGCTACCGTATCATCCAGAACATAAGGCGTATGGGTGCCGATAATACCACGTTTCTTCATAGCGTCCAGATCATTATGGTTGTACCCTACCGAGATATTGCTCACGGCTCTCAGCTTGGGCGCCGCACTTAGCAGCCGCTCGCTGATTGCATTGCCGGCTGCGAGCAATCCTTCTACGTCACCGATTTGTTCGGCAAGCTCCTGACCAGTAATGGCTCTCTCCGGATTTTGCCACATTTCGCATTCACAATATTGATCGAGGTAGGCTTTCACCTCATTGGATACTTTAGATGATATGTATACTTTTGGCCGCATGCCGTCAACTCCTCTCAGGTTATGATTCTATTATACCTATCTCCAAACGGATTTGGCGAATGGTTGCCTTTAAGGCTGAACCCCACTACAATGAAGAAGGCTGCATGTCGCCCAAAGCGGCATGTGCAGAACGAAACTTCTACGTAAGGTGGGACCAGCAAAGGTGGAGCCGTTTAATGAAAAAGTTGTCTATGAGAACCCTTTGTTATCCTTGCGTGTCTGGCAGCCGATTCGAAAGGATGACGATTTCACCAACTGGCATTATCACCGGCAGCTTGAGCTGCTCTATATAATAAAAGGCAAGCTTGATGTTGACATCGAAGAAGAGAATTATCATCTTGAAGCAGGCGACATCATTATGATTGGCGCTTCCCAGCTGCACCGCGACAAGAGCGTCGGACATCTCGATTATATTGTTCTGCAGTTCGAGCTGGAGCCATTTTTTGATCAGAGCACGATTGCTTATATGCGTTATTTTTCCGAAACGGAAAATTCGCTCAGCCAGGCCAACTATATATTCCAGGAGAACAGCAAAGTGAAGAAGCAGATCGGAGACTTTATCCGCCAGCTTCATCAGGAAGCGGATCGCAAGGAAACCGGTTATGAGATTGCCGTAAGTGTTCTGATCAAGCAAATTCTGCTGACGCTGCTGCGCAATGATAACCGTAAGATGCTGGCTGAGCAGGACGATTTCGACCGACTTCGGCTGAAGCCTGTCCTGGATTATGTCGAGAACCGGCTGACCGACCGTATTCAGGTGGAAGAAGTATGCCGGATCGCCAATATGAGCTATTATTACTTCGTGAAATTTTTCAAAAAGACGATTGGCATGTCATTCACCGAATTTGTAAACTACCGGAAGATCAAATGGGCAGAACGTATTCTTCTCACGAAGGATCTAAGTATTACCGAGGTGGGAGAGCGGATCGGCATGCCGAACATGGCTCACTTCTACAAAATGTTCAAGAAATACAACGACTGCTCGCCGAAGCAATTCCAGCGCAAAATGCTCGATTGGAACCGGCAATAACGCAAACAAAAAACTCGTCCACCTTAGCTCTTGGGTGTGACGAGTTTTTTTGACATAACGAGTTTATAGCCAACGCCGCGAATCGATTCAATCTGCACCGTCTGGCCTAATTCCAGCTTCTTGCGAAGCGAGCTTACATGTACGTCAACCGTACGCTGTCCGCCGATGTAATCAAAGCCCCATACCACATTCATCAGATCATCGCGGGTAATAACCATTCCCGGACGTTGTACCAAATACAGAAGAACCTCGAATTCCTTCGGACGAAGCGGAACGGTCTCTCCATTCAGAATCACTTCGTACTTCTCCGGATAGATCGACAAGTCTCCGGCTGTAATGACCTTCTCCGATGTTTCAATCGGAATCGTATCATCCTGCTGCGTCCGGCGCAATACTGCCGATACCCGGGCCAGCAGCTCCGCCACGCCAAACGGCTTCGTAATGTAGTCGTCGGCGCCGTGCTTCAGCCCTTGAACCACTTCTTCCTCCGCATTACGTGCCGTCAGAATAATAATCGGCGTCTTTACGCCGTTCTGGCGAAGGCGCGTCAATATTTCAAATCCGTTCAAGCCTGGCAGCATGATGTCCAGAATAATTAAATCAAAGGTACGCTGCAATGCGGTCTGCAGCCCTGTTGCCCCATGATCAATAACCGTTGTGGCATAGCCTTCTTGCGTCAGATTATACGACAAAAGCCGAGCTAATGTTGGTTCATCTTCAATAACCAGCACTTTATGCGACATGATAACCTCCAGCTTGGGACATACAATTTTTCAACCTTATTTTATCACGATTTCATGAAGAATGGGTAAATTTTTAAAGCAAGGCTGACTATTGCTGGAGAACAGGCAGCTCGATGACGAAGGTTGAGCCGGTGCCAACCTCGCTTGTTACCGATATCGTTCCTTTATGCAGCTCGACCAAATGCTTCACAATCGAAAGGCCTAAGCCGGTACCGCCTGAACTGCGGGATCTTGCTTTATCCACCCGGTAGAACCGTTCGAATATACGCGGCAGATCCTTCTTCGGAATACCGATACCGGTGTCGCTGATCTGGATCCGAATATGATCTTCGTCAATGCTTCTAATATTGACCGAGACTTTGCCGCCCTCCGGTGTATAGTTTATGCCATTTGCAATTACATTCATCATAATTTGCCGCAGACGGTCCTCATCGGCTTCGACATAAAGCCCGTTTTCCATCTGCAGATCAAGTGTAATGGATTTACGGGTTGCTTCCGTCTCCATCATCGTGACGGTTTTGGTCATGAAGGAATCAAGCTCCACCGGCGAAAAATAGAGCGGAACACGTTTGGATTCGATTTTGGACAAGGCCAGAATATCTCCAATCAAACGGTTCAGCCGGTCGCTCTCATCAAATATAATTTGCAGGAAGGAACGTGCAGTCTCCTCATCGTTGACCGCCCCGCCAAGCAGCGTTTCAGCAAAGCCTTTCACCGCAGCAATTGGCGTCTTCAGCTCATGAGATACATTCGCCACAAACTCGCTGCGCATTCTCTCCAGACGCCGGATCGCCGTAACATCCTGCAATACAAGCAGCAGACCGCTGAATTCATTATTTTCCTGATGAATCGGAACAAGGTTCAGCTCCAGAAGACGCTCCTCCGGGAAGTAGAACGTAATCTCCTCTTTAATATGCTCACGGCTGGCTAATGCCTCTTGTATAAGCTGAGACAGCTCGTACTGCTGCTTTGCTTCCGCATAATTGCGTCCGATCAGTTCACGAGACGAGAAGCCCAGAATCTCTGCCGCACGCTTGCTCATGAGGACAATCTTGCCGGTAGGATCAATCATCATAACGCCGTTAATCATGTTATCGAGGACGCTTTCCAGCTGACTTTCATTTTGCCGGATACGGGTCATTTGCACCTCAAGGCTTTCCGCCATCGCGTTAATCGCATGACCCAGCTCGCCAACTTCATCCTGCTTCCTGACCTTCACCCGCGCTTTATAATCCATCTGCTTGATGCGCTGCGCAACCTTCGTAATTTGCTCAAGCGGACGGGTCAAGCTAAGTGCGATCCGGTAGCTGATAAAAGCGGCAACAATAAACAGGACCAGAAGGCCGATAATCAATACCGTCCACAGCTGATTAATGCTCTGGTCCACCTCCTTCAGACTCATTGCAAGCCGGATCACGTTAGACTGCGGATCGGATGAATTAACCGCAATCGCGACATACAATAAATTTTCCTTCAAGGTGTCACTGTATCGAATCGCCCGTCCAACGCCGTCTTTATGAGCCTTGATAACCTCAATCCGCTTGCTGTGATTATCCATGATTTCCGGAGCATGATCCGAATCGCCAAGAACCGTGCCGTCGCCGGCAATAAAGGTGACCCTGGAGTCCGCATAAGTTCTAAGGGTTTCGGCTTCCTGCGTGAAATAAGGGAACAGGCTTGCCTTATCTCCCTCTTTCCATTCGGTTTTGGCCAGAATGATATGCATCTCGCGGATCATATTGTCCTCTAGCGCATTAATATGATTATCCTTAAACATCTTCGCCATGAAGAGACCTGCCGCCGTAACGGACAGCGCAAGTATAATAATCATGGTAAAAGTAAGCCGGTTACGAAAGCTGTTCATGGCTAAAGTTCATCTCCTCATGCCTTATAGTCACTCGTTTTATCGTACATGCGCTTACGCTGCTTCGCTAGTCTTGTTCTTGTTAAGTTTTTGTAAAACAAAATGATGCACCGTTGCAAGCGGCTGCTGTACAAGTATAGATAACACGACCGGAACCGCTGCCAGCGGGCTGAAATAGCCCAATGCAAGGACGATGCCCAGCGAAATATTGCGCATGCCTGTGGCATAAGATACGGTCACCTGTACATCCTTGCCCGTAAATTTGGCCGTTCCAAGGAAGCCTGCTGCATAACATACCCCTACCAGCACAATAACAAGCGGAATCAGCTTCAGCATGTCCTGTTTCAACTGATCGACATACGGGGCGATGGCCGAGGCGTTCAGGGCAACAACCGCCACAAAACAGAGCTTGGAGATCGGCATAGCCACCGGCTTCACCTTCTCCTGAATCCGCCCTTTGCTCAACTCATACAGCGCTACACCAATAATCGTCGGCAGCACCACAATAACGAACAAGTCAAACATGATGGGACCTATCGCAAGATCTACGGTTGTATTAAAAAACACATGAATGCCAAAGGGGACAACAAACGGGCTTAATGCCGAATCCAGCACAACCATCGCAAGCACAAGCGGCACGCTGCCGCCTGACATGCCTACCCACAGGACGGTTGATACGCCTAGCGGGATGATCGTAAACAATACCAGCCCTACGACATAAGGCGATGATGCCCCAAAACATAAAACGCCAAGCCCGTATGCTGCAAGCGGTGAGATCAGATGCGCAATAATTAACGTCCATACAAGAATGCCCGGCTTCTTCATAACTTCATACAGATGGCGCAAGCCGCATCCAATTCCCATCGTCAGCGTGACATAAGCAAACAGATAAGGCACGGCGTCTACCATCGGAGCAAGAGTATCGGCAAAAAGAAACCCCAGGACAAGTGATCCCGGGATCAGCAGAAACATCCATCGTTCGAAAAACTGATTAAAGCTTAGTCCAAACTCCCTCGTAAGCCATCCCTCGTTTCTATATATGGCGAATTAACATGATAAACTTTATAATAGCATACTCGGGCAAAGTTAACTTCCTTATAGTCAACTCCTTCATAACTCTATTCCTTCGGGGCAAGCCACCGGCAAAGATATACAAATGGTTGTCCCTTGGCCTTCCCGGCTCGATATTGTCAAAGTTCCTTTATGCGAATGAATGATTTGCTGTGTGGCCATCATGCCAAGACCTGTCCCGTTTTCTTTGGTTGTATAGAAGGGCGAGCCGATTTTGGAAATCAGCTCCGGAGGAATTCCTTTGCCTCCATCGATAACTTGTATCATAATTGCATCCGCGTTTGGCCTGGAGGCCACAATATCGATGGCCCCGCCATCCGGCATAGCCTCCATCGCATTTTTTATAAGATTAATAAATACCTGCTTCAGCTGCGCCGCGACACAATGGATATCAGGAAGGTCCTCCATACGGGAGGTCCTTATTTCAACCTTGTTCATTAAAGCTTGCGAGCCCATGAGCAATATAACATCCTGAATGATTTGACTTATTTGTTCATTTTTAAATTCCTGAGCCTGCGGCTTGGCCAAATACAGCAGCTCACTCGTAATGAGCTCGATTCTTTTCAACTCGTCCTTCATAATTTCGAAATAGCTTTTGCTGACCTCGGATGCGGCTTGTTCAATAAGATGAAGAAATCCTTTGAGAGATGTAAGCGGATTCCTTATTTCATGCGCAATAGATGCCGCAAGCTGCCCTACTGCAGTCAGCTTCTCCGCTTGCAGCAGCATGGTCTTATTCTGGTTTTCCTGAATGATATTTTTGGCAACTCCAAACACCCCCACGGCTTCATTGTTTACAATGATGGGCATGTTGGTTACTTTTAAATCGATAATATTTCCGTCTTTGTGGATCGCTTTTGTTTCGTAATGCTGTGTAATGCCTTTGGCTGCTTGTAAAAAATGACTCTTCGTCTTCTCAAGCTCTTCCCCCGGGATCAGCGGAACATACGACATGTTCAGAAATTCCTCCGCACTATAGCCTAACAGCTGCTCCATCGCGGGGTTGACACTTAGATAATTTCCTTCCAGATCGAAAGCAAAAACAGCATCCGGGTTATATTTAAAAAGCGACTCATAGTGCTGCTCCTTCAGTAAAGACAAACCTTTCTTCTGCGTAATGTCCTGTAAATAGATCGACAGACCACTCGGAGAAGGATACGCCCTGACCTCTAACCAGACGGCTATCGGCGGACAAAAAGCTTCAAATTCCACCGGGAGTTGTTCCTGCATGGCTTTTTGATATTGTTCATAAAAAGTGGAATAAACCTCCTTCGGATATTCACCCCATATACATTTGCCAATGAGATCATCCGGTTTGCATGAGAACAATCTTGATGCTTCTTCGTTCATATATGTAAATTCCCAGGAGTTGTTAACTGCAAAGATGGCATCCGTTATTCGATCAAGAATCTGTTCATAAGAATGGACCATATTTTCTCCCTCATTTTGCGAATGAATTTAATCCAAAAAAAGCCTAAATAAAAGCTGCGAATGCAACTTTTATTTAGGCTGATGTCCAGCGATCGATCTGGTTCATTACCGCCAACTTATTGACCCGGATTTAAAATGAGCACAATAACGCTTTTATCCAGATGAAAATCCCAGTCGACAAATAGATCTATTACTTTCGCATTTAAAAATTCCTGGAAATGACCATTGTTATGCAAATGACTTTTTTCAAGATTTCGTTTAGCCAGCCTTAAGCTTTCCTCGTGGCCAATACGAATTAACTCTTTCTCAATACTAATCAGGATCCCGATCCGAAAGACAAGCAAGGTTCTTTCATTAATCAGGAAAGAATACAATTCGTCCGGCCGTTTCTGAACCTGTTGACTGATTGTATTCATTTCATACTGAAGCTCCTCTTTCCCCGCATACTCTGATTCGAGAAAGGTTTGTTCCAGCTCTTCGCAAGCTTCAATGCCAACCATTACGCCTGATTGATTATGAAGACCCCAGTCATAATAAAATTCCCGAATATCCATACCCGCAAGCAGCAACAGATAAGCTTTGATTTCAGGAATTAATGACTTCATCAATAAGTCCCTTGTCGTTTGAATCGAGTGTATTTGATTTTGCTCGAGCAGTATCTTTTCTGTTGGAGATAAGAAGTTTCGCAAGTAAAGGACTACAAACGGGCGATTAATGCTGACAAAAATCGACTGCGGGCCTTTCCCGAAAGCCTCTCTTAACAATCTGCCAACGTAACTTGCTATTTCGGATTGAGCCTGTTTATCCAAGATCATTCATCCTTAAGTTAAGGCAAAAGCGTTATTTCTTTCACCCCAGATTTATTGTAATTTCTTATTTCGAATAAAACAATCGAAACTTCACCTATTATTTACTAACGGCATTCTTCTATCCATTTATTAACCGAATATTGCTGTTACTTTTGGTTAGGATTCAAAATAAACACAATGATGCTTTTATCCAGATGAAAATCCCAGTCAACAAAAACATCCAAAATCTGTGACTTAATCATCATTTGAAACTGATTGTTATTCAACAGATAATTTTTCTCCAGATTACGCTCTGCCAGCTTTAATCTTTCTTCAAAGCCAAGCCGGATTAATTCCTTGCCAAGACTAATCAAGATCCCTTTTCTGACGACGAGAAGCGTCCTGTCATTAATCATATATGATTGAATTTTATCCGGTTTCTTTTGGATCTGATGACTCATCCTATCAATTTCATTATGCAATTCCTCTTTGCCGTCATACCGCTCTTGAGGTTTAGAAAGGAATAAATTTTCTTCCGCTTCAATTCCGACCAGAACGCCTGAATGATTCTCCAAACCCCAGTCATAATAAAATTCCCGAATGTTCATTTCCGCCAACAGCAGCAAATAAGCTTTAATTTCAGGCACTAACGACTTCATCACCAAGTCGCGAATATGCTGAACAGAATTAACCTGATCTTGCTGAAGAAGAATCTTCTCTGTTGAAGACAAGAAGTTCCTTAAGTAAATGACAATAAACGGACGGCTGATATTAACAAAAATCGATTGCGGTCCTTTTCCAAAAGCTTCTCGCAGCAATCTCCCGATATGGCTCGCAATTTCGTTTTGCAGTTGTTTTTCATTCTTTTCCAAAAACCTCATCCTCAGTTTAGGTAAAGCTATTCTCTTACCTTCATTTATTAATAAAATAAAAAAAGCCTAAATAAAAGTTGTCGTAAGCAACTCTTATTTAGGCTTATGTCCAGCTCCATCTCTGGTTCATTAATGCCGAATTAGTAATTATCAAAAATAATCTTTTATTAAAAGGCAAAAGCTTAATTTCCTTCGCCCTAGATTATTCTAATGATTTTTTTTGATTTAAACAAGAAAAAAATAAAAATTAGAGGGGCTGCAATATAATAAAACCCTTATTCCGTTCATTATGGGGAACTCCGCATACAGTCCTCCTGCCATATATGGTAGGATATAGAGGAATGCACACGCAGATAGACGAAAAATAGAGAGGAGCTCCCGGTTCGAATGGAAAGTCATTTCTTCGCTTATATGTACCGGCTTAAATATATTGAACGCTGGAGTCTGATGCGTAATACAACAAAGGAAACCGTAGCAGAGCATTCCTTCCATGTTGCGCTGCTTGCCCATATGTTATGCGAGATCGGCAATACCTTCTTCGGCCGCAGCTGCAATGCAGACCGCGCCGTGACACTCGCCTTGTTCCATGACGCGACCGAGGTATTCACCGGCGATATTCCCACCCCGGTCAAGCATCATAATCCGAAGATGCTCGCCAGCTTCCGCGAGATTGAAGCTATGGCGGCCGAGCGGCTGCTGGGTATGGTGCCGGAACCGCTGCAGGCCTCGTATGCCCCGTTGCTTGGCAAGCCTGGAGCCAGCTTACCCGAAGAAGAGCAGCTGCTGCATAAAATTGTGAAAGCCGCCGACCTGCTCGACGCTTACTTGAAATGCTTGACCGAAGTCTCCACCGGCAACCGTGAATTTCTCGTCGCCAAAGGACAGACGGAATCTGCGCTCGAACGGCTGGGGTTGCCCGAAACGGAATGGTTCCTTGCGAATATGGCGCCAAGTTTGGGGATGACCTTAGACGAGTTGAGCTAGCCGAAAAAAGCGGAGGTCAATTTTGGCGGCAACAAAATTGCAACAATCTTCCAAAAATTGACGTTTAACTAATGAGTTTAACCTAGAGGAGGAGATTGTTTGTCGGACAAGCTGATGGGAGCTGCAGCTATTATTACAAATGCCGCGGGCGAGATTTTACTTGTTAAGCACAGCTATGGCAAGAACAATTGGGATTTGCCGGGAGGAAAGTCGGAGGTTAAGGAATCCGTTCAAGAAACAGCAGCACGGGAAGTGCTGGAGGAGACTGGTTTACAGGTTGAGATCGGCGCATTAACGGGGATCTATTATGATCCGGCGTATGATATGCATCATTTTGTCTTTATTGCAGCCATTCAAGGTGATCAGCTGCCTGTACCAAGCTCGCCGGAGATTCTGGAATGCCGCTATTGCGCAATTGATGATCTCCCAAGACCAATCAGCGATTTCACTTATAACCGTATACTGGATGCCCTTAATCCGGATCAAAACTCCCTCTTTCATACAATTGGTCCAAGACAATGGATATGAGAAAACCTCCCTCGCAGCCAATGAATATTGGTTTGCGGGGGAGGTTTGTTTGTTTTTAGCCTCTGCGAAGGGCTTGTTTAATAAGTTCTACTTCCTCCGCATGAAGCGGTCTGCCTGCCGCCCCGGCATTGGATTCTACTTGGCGGATATTTTTAAACCCAGGGATGACGCATGCATTCGGAGATTGGGCCAAAGCATATTGTATTGCAGCCCGAACCAGTTCCTGCGTATCGCTGCCGAAATGCTCTTTAAGAGGCTGAAGCTGTCTTCGTATTTCGAGCAAACGTTCCTTGGAGTAGGCCTGATTAGTTGAGCGAATATCCCCTTCTCCGAATTGGGGAGGATTCTCCGGATCAAATTTATCCAGCAGCAGTCCTTGTGCTAGCGGACCAAACAGCACCATGCCGATATTCTCTTTTTCCGCCCATCGAAACAGGTTGGTTTCCTGCTGATCAAACTCATTGCCGAAGGCATTGTAGTTGAATTGCAGCACATCCGGGCGTGTTACCGGGCATACCCGCATAAAATCTGCATAGCTATAAGCTGATTGGCCAATAACACGCACCTTCCCTTCTTTCTGAAGCTCACGCATCGTATCTGCTGCTTCTTCGAGGTAAAGGTCATTGGGCCCAAAATTCGTATTATGAAAATAATAAAGATCCACATGATCCGTCCCCAAATTCGTTAACGTCTGCTCTAATTGATGACGGATATGTACCGGCTGCATCGCGTTTGGCGCTGTCCCTCTGAACCATCCAACTTTCGAAGCGACAACGACCGAATCACGCGGAACCTCTTTCAGAAATTGTCCGATCACCCGCTCCGAATGACCGTCACCATAAACATCCGCTGTGTCTAAATGATTAATGCCAAGCTCATGGGCCCTGCGCAAGCCTGCAAGCGACTCGCTATCGTCATTGCCAGACCAGCCTACGGGATTTCCATCCCGCCACGATGGCCCGCCTATTGCCCAACAGCCCAAGCTAATCTCACTTACACGTAATCCAGATCGTCCTAATACCCGGTATTCCATAATTATCACCCCTGAGAGAAAATATATAGCAGTTGATGCGGGATAAGTTGCAACTCATTATACATCAGAGACATTACCGATTTAAGAAGGGAAAAAATATTCACTTAGTTACCTCTATGTTACTTGTGGGAATGTGACAGCAAGATTCGAACAAACCCAACCCTAGACCATTCCTCATCAATTTACAGACCTTAACGATACGGTATATTGTTAAGGTCACAAGATGCTATCATTTGACTATTATCTCAATGAGAAAACCTCTATCGAGGCCTTTCGAAGAAGGGCGACCGCGTTTAAAGGTAGGTTTTATCGCCAATAAGAATTTGTTCTTCCGACTTGCTCGGAAACTTATACATTCTTATGTGGTAAAAAAACCGCCTCTGAAGGTCAATCATGACCATCAGAGGCGGTTCTCTTGTTACAGCGTTACATTCCAGCCAAACGGGTACAACGGGGATAGCTCAAGCGGCAACGAGCCGGTTGGCTTCAACTCGCCGGTTAATACTTTGGCAGCTGATTCCAGAGCAAGCGGACGGCATTCGTATACAGCCAAGTAGGCCTTCACGTCCGGATATACTTTAATATCAATTGGGTTGCGGACAGACACCGCAACCGTGCGGTCGCCTGCCAGCCCAATAACCTGCCCGGCGATCTCACGCTCAAGCGGATGTTTTGTCGCATCATAAGTGACCACAATAATCTGCTCGAATGCATCCAAATCCGCAAGTGGATTTTCACCGCTCATCAAACGCTCCTCGACTTGATCAAGCCGTTTCTTCAGACAATCGCCAAGCGTGCCGTCTCCCGATAATATTTCATCCGCAACCGATACCGGCTTAATGTCCGGCCACAACACAAGCGTACGGCCTTCCCGGCGGAGCGGAAGCAGCGAGCCTTCATTCTTCACCAGGGTAGCAGAGGCCTCGCTCCACTTCCAGGCAACCGCTTGACTCACTGGGGTCGCAAGCTTTGGCTCAACCTCTTCCCATGCCGCGAGAGGTGTCTCGATCTCATAATCTTGTTTCAGCTGCATAACTCTCGCAAGCGATTCGTTAATCCGCTCCTCGGTCAGCTCGCCGTTCTCAACCGCAGCCACTACGGCTTCAAGCGCAGCAACCTGCTTTTCATACGTATGGCTGACAAGCACCATATCTGCTCCGGCTTGAATCGCCAGAACGGCACCATTGGCCGTACCATAAAACTTATCGATAGCATCCATCTCGAGGCAGTCTGTCACGATAACCCCTTTGTAGCCCAGCTCTTCACGCAGCAAGCCGGTTAAGACCGGCTCCGACAAAGTCGAAGGCTTCCCTGACGGATCGAGCGCTGGCAGGCAGACATGCGCGGTCATAATGGCCGCTGTTCCAGCTGCAATGGCCGCGCGGAATGGCGCCAGCTCAATCGTATCCAGCCGCTCCCGGTTATGAGGAATAACGGGCAAGGCATGATGCGAATCTACCGATGTATCTCCGTGTCCCGGGAAATGCTTGACCGTTGCAGCTATCTTGGAAGCTTGGTAACCTAACAAAGCTGCCTTTCCCAGATCTCCTGCCACCTGCGCGCGGTCGCCATAGGAACGGACGTTGATAACCGGATTATCCGGATTATTATTAACATCGAGACAAGGTGCGTAGTTCATCGTAACGCCTAACAAGCGAAGCTCCTCGCCGCATACGCGGGCTGTCTCTCCCGCTCCCTCAGCCGAACCCGTTGCTCCAAGCGCCATATTGCCGGGCATCAGCGTAACGCCGTCCACAATGCGGGCCACCATGCCGCCTTCCTGGTCAATTGCAACAAGCATGTTTGGCCGGCCGGCACGACCGGTAATGTCCTTCAGCGAGCTGGACAGCCGATGAACCTGCCTCGCATTGCGCACATTACGTCCAAAGTAGATGGTGCCGCCAATGCCGTACTTTTCGATTAACGAAATAATCTCTTCTGTTGGCTCATAACCGTGGAACCCAAATACAAACAACTGTCCAACCTTTTCACGCAGCGTCCAGCTATTCCAATTGTACTCTCCCATTTCCCCCGTTCCTTTCTTTCACGGTTATGCTAGCTTCCCTGCTCCTCCTGAACGGACAAATTCTGCTGATGCTTGCTTCGGTAATCCGTCGGGTTCTCCCCGGTATATTTCATAAAGACTTTCGTAAAATACCGCCGCTCCGCATAACCAACTTCCTTGGCGATCTGCGCGATACTCTTCATCGTATCGGCGAGAAGCGATTTCGCCTTCTCCATCCGTTCACGGGTTACATATTCAATAAAGGTTTCGTTATAGGTTTGTTTGAACAGCAAGCTGAAATAAGAGGTACTTAAGCCGACATGAGTCGCTGCTTCCTCTACGCTCAAATCCCGGTAGAGATTGCGGCCGAGGAACGCCTTGGCTTCTGCCATGGAACGTTCCGACTGCTTTTTCTTATCTGTCGATTTCTCGGCTACAGCCTTGGTCACCTGCAAGATGACCGACAACAGATCCTTAATGCCAAATCTGCGGTCGAGCTTCAGCCAGAGCAGATCCTCCTGCTCACGGGAGAAGATCCCCATTTCCTTCGTCTCGCGCATCAGATTGAGCACAAAGAAATGCAGCATCGGCTTAAAGCGTCCAAGCGATGTCTCATTCATCATTTGCAGCTGGGTTGTCAAATGCTTGAGTTCTTCGTCAACAACTGCTGTATCGCCGCGTTTGACAGCTCCTATCAGCTTCTCGGAAGTATCCCAGAACGCCTGGTCTTCTCTGGAAGCCCCGCCGCAGTCATTGGGGTAGACTGAGATCTGCTCCTGCACCGGAGTAAGCTGCATCCCTTGCTGAACCATCTTATAGGCCTGCGATAATGCCTTAATGTCCGCATAATCCCGGTAAATACCAGCATAGAGCGATAATTTGACATGACTTTTCACTGCCGTGAGCAGCAGCTCTGTCCACAGCGTAATCTGCTTCAGATTATAAGGCTGTGTATTCTCGCATTCGATAAGCACGCACCATTCGCCGTCACGGATCTGGATAACCGCATGATGCAGACCGTTCTGCTGAAGCCTCTCCCGCAGGACATTACAGACCGCGAAATTCCACAGCTTCCGCTCTTTATCCGACCATTCCCGCCAATCCTTGGTCCGCTCCGAGCTGACATCGAGATCAAGCACGATCAGCACATATTTTTTATCCAGCTCCTGCTCTTCCCCGTTAAACAGCCAATTGCCGCTTGTGACCTCGGTATAGTCCATCAAAATATCATATAAAACCTTCTCGCTCGCAAGGTCGATCATACGGCCGATCTTCTGCTGCTCCTCGCTTTGCTGCTTTTTCTTCTGCCGTTGATTGGCCATTACCCGGGCAATAACTCCTGTTAATTCGTCATAAGGGATAGGCTTTAAGACATAATCCTTCACGCCATATTGAATCGCTGCCCGGGTATAAGCGAAATCCTGATAGCCGGACAGCATAATAATGTCGCTTTCCGTCCCTTTTTCCCGGATATGCCTAACGAGCTCCAGCCCGTCCATAACCGGCATCCGAATATCGCATAACACAAGATCAAACGCTTCCGATTCCAGAAGCTCAAGGGCTTCCATCCCGTTTTTTGCTGTTCCGCCAACGGTTAAGCCAAGCATCTCCCATGGAATGACCTTCTCCAAATTACGGGTGATATGCGGTTCATCATCTACGAGCAATACTTTGCCGTTCATAATCGTTCACCCCTGTTCTTCGGAATAGTGCAGCGAATAACTGTGCCATATCCTTCTGCGCTGCAAATCCTTAATCCGTAAGATGGACCATAATGAATACGAAGACGATCCGCTACATTGCGGAGTCCAAGTCCCCGCCTTTCTCCAAGCTCTGCGGCATTGCCCCGTTTCCCGGGTGGAGGCTGCTGCTTTCTTTCGGCGAATTTTTTGAGCGTCTGCTCGTTCATGCCATGTCCGTTATCACTAACCATAATCACAATCTGATGGGCTTCAACGGTAACCTCAATCGTGATCATACCTGCCCCGTCTTCCAGCCCCTCAAAGCCATGCTGAATGCTGTTCTCCACAAGCGGCTGAAGCGTCAGCTTCAGAATCGAATAATCAAAAGCTTCTTCCGATACCTTTAATTCATAAGTAAACAAGTCCTCGAACCGGTACTTCTGGATTTCCAGATAACTGCGCACATGCTCAATCTCCTGGCTGAGGAAAATCTCTTCGGTATGATGCATGCTAGTGCGCAGCAGATTGCTGAGCCGCCGCACCATCATCATAATTTTCCCGCCTTCATTCTGGGCGGCAAGCGCATTAATAGATTCCAGCGTATTAAATAAAAAATGAGGCTTAATCTGCGCCTGCATCAGCATCATCTCGGCATGCTGCTTGCGCTCTTGCTCCGTACGCACTTCAGTAAGCAGCTCGCCAATCCGTTCCACCATACTGTTAAAGCTGTTGGCAAGAAGCACGGTTTCGTCCTTGCCCTGCGCATTAACGCGAATATCCAGGAGCCCCTGCTCAACGAGACGCATTTTGCGGACAACCTTAATAATACTTTTGGCTACCCGGTTCACGAAGAAGATATTAAATAAGATCGCAGACAAAATACAAAGGATCGTAATCATGCCTATCCATTGGATAAACCGTTCATTCTCGTTCGTCAGCATATCCCAAGACTTCACCGACACCAGAACCCAGCCGTTAAAGCCGAGATTATAAGAGGAGACAAGACTGTCTTCCCCGTCAAAACGAAGTCTTGCGCTGGAGTAATCGGCCGTAGTTTGCGGCAAGACGCCGGAATATTCCGAAATATTGGTTCCTTCGAAACGCTTGCTGCTGTCCAGCATAACAAGTCCTTCGGAGTTCACAATGACATATCTGGAATTTGGACCTTCTGCCTCCGGGTTCAGGAAGGTGTTCAGCATCGTGTACACCTCTTCCGTCTTATATTGCGTGATCATCAGGCCCAAATCATCCAGTGTCTCATAATCTTTAACCAGCCTGAGCTGGGTGAATAACGGCGGCTCCACTCCCGTCAGCTCCTGATGCTCATAAGGGCCAATCCACTTCGGGCGGCCGCCTAACTGAATCGTTTCATTATATAAGGGCTGATCCTTCAAAGCCTCGAAGGCAATCGGCCGGAAGGTTGTCGGATCATTGCGGAAGGCGCGGAACATCGTACCATCCATCGCATACAGCACAACAAAGCTGACAGCCGGATGCTGGAATAAAATCCGCTTCATTTCCTTCTCCGACTGGTTAATGGCAATCAAGGTGCTGGCATCATCGCCGGAGTAATATTTCGTGTAATTGAGTGTATCCTGCACCTCGGAGCTCGTTAAATTACCGTCTGAGAGCTGATCCAGCTCCTTGAAGAAGTACTTGATATTCCCTCCGACAGCCTTGAGCGATATCTCCGTCTGCTCGCTGTATTTCTTCTCCAGAACAGATTCCGTATTTAGAAAAGACACAATGCCAAGTCCTATCATCGGAAACACGACCAGAAGAGTAAAAGCAAGCATCAGTTTCGGTCTCAAGTTCATCTGGCCGGCCCCTTCCAAAATTCCGTCAGCCCTTCACGCTTCCCGCTGTCATGCCTTCAATAATTTGCTTCTGCAAGAAGAAGTACACAAGCAGCACCGGCACAATGCTCATAATAACAGCAGCTGATAATGCGGCAAAGTTCGTACGGTAGCCGTCATTGAAGCTCGCCATGCCTGTCGGCAGCGTGCGGAGCGATTCGGATGTTATAAATAATTGGGATAAAATATATTCATTCCAGTTGCCGATAAAATTAAGAATCGTAACTGTAACCAGCGCCGGCAAGGAGATTGGCAATACAACCTTCACGAATAATCCGCCGGCTGAAAGTCCATCCATAATCCCCGCTTCCTCAAGCTCACTGGGAATAGATAACATAAATGCATAAATAATAAATACGGTAATGGGCAATGCATATGTGCAGTATACCAAAATAAGGCCGAAATGCGAATTGTATAAATGGATGCCGCCAAGGCTCAATTGCTGGATCAAACGGTACAGCGGAATGAACAGTGCACCCGGCGGAACAAGCAGGCCAAACAGGATAAACTGGTACAATGTTTTGTTCATCCGGGAGTATTTCATCCGGGATAAAGCAAAGGATGTCATCGCTGCGAAGAGCAGCGTTACTAGACAAGCAATGACCGTAACTTTAACGCTGTTTAAGGCATATAGACCGATTTTTGCCGTTTCCCATGCCTGCCTGTAATTATCGAAGTTGAAATGCTTCGGAAAAGCCCATGTATTAACCGTAATTTCACGACTGGTCTTAAACGAAGACATGAGCAGCCACACGAGCGGAAACAGACTAGCCATGATATAGACAATCAGAGAGAAATGAATCCAGAACTTCCCTTTACGAAAACCTGTTAATGCTGCATTCATTAGTACTGCACCTCCTCATGCTTCGTCAGCTTCTGCAGGATACCCGTAAGCACAAGAATTAGAATAAACATCGTTACGCCAATCGCGCTGCCGTAGCCAAGCTCCATCGAGCGGAAGCCTACCTTCAGCATGTACGTAGACATAACCTCCGTCGATTGGAAAGGACCGCCGTTGGTCATAATCTGAACGATATCAAGCACCTTCATCGTACCGGACACCGTGAGCAGCAGCATTACGAACAAGACAGGACGGATCAGCGGAAGCGTAATCAGCCAGGTTTCGTTCCAGCCATTCACGCCGTCAATCTTCGAAGCTTCCACAATCTCCTTAGGAATGTTCAGAATAGCGGCCAGACATAGGACGATAAAGAAGCCGATATTCTGCCAGGCATTTGCGATCAGAATGGAGAGCATCGCGAGCTTCGGATCCGACAGCCATTCGCGTGCCCAGCTGTCCGGGGCAACCAGACGGATAAATTGATTGATAAGACCCGAATCGTAGTTGTACAACACGCCAAACAATATAGCGACCGTTGCCGTCGAGATCACGACAGGCACAAACACGGCCGACTTGTAGAAGTCACGCATACGCCCAACCTTACTGATTAGAATCGAGATAAGGAAGACGAGCGGAATATTCACAACGAGGGAGAACGCCATAAAGTAGAAATTATTTGCAAGCGACTTCAGGAAAACATGGTCGTTCCACAGCCGGGTGAAGTTATCCAGGCCGATAAACACCTTTTGCGTAATGCCGTCCCATTGAAAAAATCCGTAAACAAACGATACGATAACCGGATATACAAAAAACAAAGCATACAATACAAGCGTTGGAATAATGAACGCGATATAAGTAAACGGATTTCTGAGCGTCTTGTTCATAACTTCGCCTCCTGCTTCCTTTGAAAAAAACCTTTATCGAAGCCATTTGAAGATGTGCGACCGCGATAGAGGCGGGTTCCTGGTAAAAAAGCTAAGGTTCGCAGAAAACCTTAGCTTTTTCCCATTCCTATTCCCTTGCCTGTGAAGTTGTTAAGAATGTTCCCGTGCCGCACTAGCGGAGCGAAAGAATCATTCTGGAGAAAAGTTTATGCTTCCGAAGTAGCTTTCTTTCAGAAAGCTTTTAACGTTCGCTTTTGCCATCCGAATTTCATCCGCTTAAGCGGATTCTAATGAAGAAATTCGGTGGCAATGGCGATCGGAAGAATGATTCTTTCGCGCAGCGGCCTTACTTGGCAGCGTTAGCTTTGTCCTGTGCGGCCTGAATATCCTTAGCAACCTTCTCAGGCTTGCTCACCTTACCGATCAGCTCTTGCAGGCCTACGTTAACAACAGCGCCTACGGCAGGCTGAACAATTGCGTCATAAGCTTTCCAGGAAGTCGAAGCGTTAGCCATAACCGTCAGCACTTCAGAGATCAGCGGATCTACGCCGGACAGGTCGGACAGCTTCATGGAAGGAAGAACTTTGTCTTCGAGAAGCGTACGTTTTTGAATTTCTTCACTGTAGAAGTTAGCTATAAATTTCTTCACCATCGCGACTTGATCTTCATTCAAGTTAGCCGAGAAGCCAAAGCCGTTCGAGTATGAAGCGTTGATTGATGTTTGATCGCCTGCACCGCCAGCGATTGAAGGGAAGTTGAAGTAGCCGATTTGACCTTGCAGATCGCCAGCTTCTTCGCCGGTGAAGCGGTTAGCATCCCATGAGCCGGTGAATACCATAGCTGCTTTGCCGGAGAGGAGTTGTGCGCCTTGATCCGCATAAGCAAGACCTAGCGCACCTTTTGTGAAGTAATCACGGTTGACAAGATCAGCGTAGTCAGAGAAGCCTTTAACGAAGCCTTCATCTGTCCATTTCGCTTCGCCCGTAACCAGCTTGTTAATAGCGTCAATACCTACGTTACGCTCCATAACGGTATTCCAGAGCATGCCGTTAACCCAGCCGTCTTTTGCAGCCAGACCGAGCGGCGTGATTTTTGCTGCTTTGATTTTGTCGGCAACCTCAATCAGCTGATCCCAGGTTGTTGGAACGGAAAGGCCCAGATCGGCAAAGATTTTCTTATTGTAGAAAATACCTTCCGAGTAGCCGCCGAATGGCAGGCCGTATACTTTACCGTCAACCGTGAACTCATCAAGGCTGGCGAATTTGTCTTTAATGCCAAGCTCTTCAATGATTGGCGTCAGATCGAGCATGCGGCCTGCTTTTACATACAGGTTCAGATCGGCTCCGCCGAACACTTCGAAGATATCAGGCGGGTTGCCTGCTGTCATTTCCGCTTTCAGCTTTTGATCGCGGTTGACAACTTCGTCGATGCCTTCCAGCTTGAAGGTCAGGCCAGGATTCTCATCTTGCGTTTTCTTAACAACATCCTCGAGAATTTTAAGGCGGTTTTTGCTCGTCTCTTTAATTTGCGTATGGCGCAGTGATAAGCTTACATCTTTGGGCTCCGGACTTGGACTTGGAGTAGCTTCAGTAGTAGCAGCAGGCTCTTGCGAAGCTTCTGAGCTTGCAGGAGTGTTATTGCCGCCATTATTATTAGATCCGCAAGCTGAGGCGACCATGGTGAATGAAGCAAGCAATGTGGCGATGAGCAAAGTACTTTTTTTCATTTAAGAAGACCTCCTCGATATGATGTTGCTTGTTTGCCTTGCACCCTTATTATAGAGTCCATAAATCCATGCTCGGGAGGTCGAAAATAAACCCGGTGAGGGAGACAATTCTATTATTTTTCGAATCAGGGATAAAAAAACACAGCCTCTCGGGTTACTATTACCGGGCAGACTGTGTAATGATAAATCACCTATTATTTACGCATATCCTCAATATGAGCTCGGATCGCCTTATAAAAAGCTCTCCACTCTTCATTCCCTTGTTCAGAACCTGACATCTCCTGCTCCGTGCTCCCCTGATTGGGTTGATTAAGCTTAGAGGAACCCGTGTGCCGTTCACTCATTGCCTTAGCCCACTTGTCTTTCTCCTCAGACATTTATCCCCCTCATCCCTTTAGCCAGTTTTTACGAAGCGCGAACAGTTCCTTCAGTTCATCGGTAGACAGCTCGGTAATCCACTGCTCCGACTGCCCGACCACCTGCTCGTTAAGCTGTTGCTTGCGGTCAATCATCTCATCGATTTTCTCCTCAAGCGTGCCAAGCGTAATAAACTTATGAACCTGAACGTTCTTCGTCTGCCCGATCCTGAATGCCCGGTCTGTCGCCTGGTTCTCAACAGCCGGATTCCACCAGCGGTCGAAATGGAAGACATGATTGGCCGCTGTCAGATTAAGACCGGTGCCGCCGGCTTTGAGTGACAGCACAAAGGCACAGCATGGCTCCTGTGGATCCTGGAATTTATCAATCATTTCATCCCGTTTTGCCTTTGGCACGCCGCCATGCAAATACGGAACCTGTATTTCCAGCCGTTCCTCAAGCATCTTCTTGAGCTGCTCGCCCATATCAACAAATTGAGTAAAGATCAAGCAGCGTTCGCCTTCCGATGCGATCTCCTCAACCATCTCAAGGAGACGCGCCACCTTGTTCGACCGGCTGTCATCCCATTGCTGCAGCTCGCGCTCTTCGCTAAGCATAGCCGGATGATCGCATAACTGCTTAAGCCGCGTGAGCGAGGCAAGAATAAGGCCACGGCGCTGCATTGGCCCAAGCTTATCGAGCTTCTCCAAGAGGTCTGCAACAATATTTTCATAAATCGCGCCTTGCTCTGTCGTTAACGTCAAGTATGTCTTTGCTTCATTCTTGTCCGGCAGCGACAGCTGAATCGCAGGGTCCTTCTTCACCCTGCGCAGCATAAACGGCTTCACCCAACGCTGCAGGCCGTTGATTACCTCTTCATCACGGTTGCGCTCAATCGGCAGCACAATTGCTTTGCGGAACTCTCCCATGCTGCCCAGATAGCCGGGATTAATAAAATCATAGATCGACCACAGCTCGGTCAGCCGGTTCTCCATCGGGGTACCGGTAAGCGCAATCCGATGATGCGCAGGCAGCGCACGAATAGCAGTCGACTGCTTGGTATAAACATTTTTTATATTTTGAGCTTCGTCCAGACATAACGCATCCCATTCAATCTGATTCAGCTCTTCTTCATCAATTTGGGCAAGGGAGTACGACGTGATGACAATATCGGCATCCTTGGTCGCCTCCCGGAGCGCCTCTCCCTTGTCTCGCTTTGGTCCATAATGCAAGTAGGCCTGAAGCGTCGGAGCGAACTTCTCCAGCTCCTTCTGCCAGTTGCCGATAACCGAAGTCGGGCAGATCAGAAGAGACGGGCCGCGGCTCTTGTCCCCATGCTCCTTCACATAAGACAAATACGCCATGAACTGAATCGTCTTGCCAAGACCCATATCATCGGCAAGCACGCCGCCAAGGCCAAACCTTCTAAGGAACAGCATCCACGAAACCCCTTGGAGCTGATACGGGCGAAGGGAACCGAGGAAGCTGCTTGGCACCTCAACCAAAGGGATCTCAGCCGTATGCTGCAGTTGCTCCAGCCATCTCGTCAGATGATCATTCAGCTCTACTTCTGCGCGAAGACCAATAGAAGCATCCTCACCGTCTTCCATTACGGAGCCGCCAAGCAAATGCATTTCCATGACATCACGGAACGACAGCCCTGTACGCTTGCCGACCCGCTTCATCCAGTCTCGGATTTGGGCCACATCCTGCGGATCAAGATGAACCCATTCGCCGCCGATATTCATCAGTCTGCGGTTCTCTTCCGCAAGTCTCATGAACTCTGACTCCGACAAATCAATATTGCCAAGAGCCATCTTCCAGTCGAATTGAACGATCTGATCCAGTCCGAACATCGGCTGAGCATCCGATCCAACCGAAGATTTCATCTTCGCCTTCAGTCTCAGGCGGCGCGAACGGACTGCTTCCCACCAACCTGGCAGCAGCACCGGACAGCCTGCTTCCAGCAGTTGCAGGCTTGCCTTCTCCATAAAGAACCACGCATCATTATCCGTAAGCTGCCTGCGCAGCTTCTCCGGAACGGCTTCATCCGACCAGTCCGGCAATACAGCAAGCCATTTGCTATGCTCCTTCGCAAGTCTGGCCTCCAGATGAGGCTGCCAGTCTGTCGGCAGCGGACCATCCTGTTCAAATAATACCTGCCATTCCCCTCCGGACTGCATGACAGGTATCCACGGCCCGCCATTTCGGTCCTGTAAAGCAGGCCGCAGCTGCCAGCTTGCGCCTTCAACCGGCTCCGCCAGCTGAAGCGCAACTTTAAACGGCATCGTATCTTTATGCAGACCTAGGGCAATCAACCAGTCCTCTTCATCGGCTGCCTTATGCAGCAGTACGGATTCTCCGCCTGCCGCCGCCGCAATTTTGCGCCAAGCATTTGCGGCATGCTCATTTTGCGACAGGATTTCTTCAACAGCTTCGCTTAGCCACTGGTCCGCACCAGTAAACCCGGATTCCCGCACCAACCGATCCCATTCAGCCAGGAAGCCTGCCTTATCAGCGGGAACTTCAAGTCTCCAAGCCCGCCGTTGTTCTGACCAGCGGCTCCAATCAGGCTGAAACCATCCCTCGAGCAAAGCCTCGCGAAGCATGCCTGCCAATTGCATCAAGCCTTGCAGCCGATCCGTCCATTCCACTTGCAGCAGCCGTACATGCCGCGGTGAGGACAAATAATCGACAGCAAGCAGCGGGGACAGCTTTAACGCTTTCCCGCCATCCGTATCAACTTCTTCGATCTCCGCACCATACCAGGATGGCTGATGCCAGGCAAAGAGAACCTGTTTCAGCCTTGCCGAGCTTTCAGCCCGGTCTGCTGCAGCCAGCAGGATTGCATGATCCTCTGCTTTATCGCCTTGCTTCCAGTATCCGTCCACGAGTAACGTCCGGGCGCCGATGAATGATTTCATGTTACAATTTTTCCTTTCCACAGCTCTTCCTGAAACGCGCGAAGCCGTTGATACTTGCTAACGATACCTGCAATATAACGCTCCCATTTATCCGTATGCTTATCCGCTTTGTACAGCTTCTCCAGTTTCTTCAGCTCTTTCACCGCGAGGCGGTAGCCCTGTCTGTTGCGTGAATTAATCGATTCTTCAATCGATTGATGATACAGCGGAATCATGACGCTAGGCGCAGCCTTCGCGACCTCACGCACGTTCTGAATACCCAGATCATCCGGCTTCATTCCGATTAGCAGCTGCAAGTCCGCCCATTCCTCGTATTTCTTCACAGCCAGCCAATGATCCGACAAATCGGTATAAGAGTGTGGAAGCAGCTCGACCATATACTGTGTCCAGCGCGGTTCATCCGGCTGATCCGTATCCGCTCTTCTGCACAGGGTCATAAAAGGCCCAATCGTCCTCACATTTTTCACCTTGGAAATATGTTCATGCAAGAAGCTCATCCAATGCCCGATGATCTCCCAATCGCCTTCTTCAAGACGCTGCGCGACACAAGGGTAGATCACCTTCTGCGAACGCTGGAAATCCGTTCTTCCGAAATGCGCCAGCGCCGCTTCATCATTCCGTCCAAAGAAGCAAAGCATCGCAGCTGCTGTATGCGCAAAGGTCAAATTAACCGGCTCATCCGAATCCCGGTGCTCTTCCTTCGTGATCATGTCCAGCTCATGCTCATACCACTCGGTATCTTCCGACATCCGCTCGCAAATCGCCAAATAAATGTAGGTCCAATCAAACAGCTGCTGTTCATTCTTGAATGCCCTGTTCTTGGCGTAACCAGCCAAATAGTCGACCCAGCTGCGGGCATGACCGGTTACCTCTGAAGGCTCAAGCTCAAGCGCCAGCGTATAATAATGCTCCACCCATGGCTCCGCCATGCGTAGAAACGACATTTCATGATAATAACGGCTGAATGTATCGACCGTCTTGATGGCCTGCTCCGCCTGATCGAGCACAAATAAAATAACGCTCATCCAATGCAGACGCTGGCTCCGTTTGTCCCAATGCTTCGTTGTTCCTTTGAGTGCCGACAGAACCGGCTGCAGGGCATGGAGCGAATGACGGCAGCTTCGCCACGTCTCGCCGTACTCTGCCTCCATCCAGCTCCCCCACTCTTCCGGCGGTGCATCATCGGATGGCTGGGCATGCCGGCCGCTAAACCTCGGCACACTTACCGTTACCGACCGCTGCGGCTTCTCGTCAAGACCAAGAATACGGTCATAAGCTGCTTTTGCCGCTGTCTCCCCGTCCAGGCTATGACAATAAGCGAAATAGACAGCCGCCATATGTTTGCAATAATCATTAAAGGGACAAGTGCATTTGCTGTATCGAAAATGATCCGAGTCAAGCAGCACCGAATAAACATCCGATCCCTGCACCGCGCCGTATAACGTCTCCTCATCGGCCTGCTTGACATTCAGCACCTGGCCGCTCCGATAATAATCCCATCCGCGGCGAATGATTTCTTCGTTCAAATGCTGCCCCAGATTGTGTTCAAGCGCTGTATGAAGCTTATCATCAAGACTTGCCAAGTTCGTTCACCCGCCCTCTTCCGTTCACCTAGCATCTTATTAGTATACCACAATAAATGCCCCCTCTGAAAAGACAAAAGCAGCCCATTTCGCTCGCGAAGAGCAAATGGACTGCCGAATGATAAGATCCTATTAGTGCGGAATACGAATATAGAACGTTATTTTGTTCTCAATCTCTGCGTTAATCTGAACGGTTCCCTTATATTGTTCCGTAATCGATTTGACGGTAAACAAGCCAAGCCCTTGATGAGCATCATCCTTGGTCGAGAAGCCTGGCTCGAACAACGGCTTTTCCTTGACTTCATGCGCGTTCACACATGTATTGCTGATGCAGAACTCGATAAAGCCGTCCATCTGCCTGCCCGACAGCTCCACTTCACGGCATTCCTCGGCATATTTCATAACCTCATCAAAAGCGTTATCGATCAAATTGCCCAGCATCCGGTTCAAATCAAGCGTCTTGATCCCCATCTCCAGACGGTTAAGTCCGCTGAAGGAGCAGGTGAAGGCAATCCGGTGGCTCTCCGCCTGCGAGATTTTCGAACGGATCAATGCTGCAATCGCCGGGTTCCCGATATTTATTATATCGTTCATCAGCCGGATCTCGCCGGTCAGCTCTTTCGTGTACGCAACAAGCTCCTTCGCTTTGTTCAGCTCCGCAAGAGAATGAATCGTCTGGACATGGTTCAAGAAATCATGCCGCTGCGCCCGGATCGACTGGAACATGCTGTTGATCTCATCCACATAAGTCTGCTGCGTAACTACAACCACCTTCTCACGGGACTGCCGGAAATATTGCATAGCGAACGCAGCAATAAGGAGGCTGATGCCGGTAACCAGGAAAATAACGATGCCGATGTTCAAAAACTGGGAATCCAGCCTGTCCTGAATGACCTGATAATCGGAGACAAGGGCAAGCACATAGCCGTGAATCGGCTCTCCGTTCTCATTGACAAGATTAACCCCTGCATTGCCGGTCGATACTGGAATAAACATTTTGAGCACATGCTTGCCGTTGATATTCTCATTAACAGAAATATAGTTTCCGGTCTGAAAAGCTTTCCTGACATACCCGACATCGGAATCAGACTGATAATGATATGTTCCGTAAAAGATATCCTTCTGCAGCAAATGCCCCTGTACTTCACCGTCTTCATTGACCGTATCAAAGGAGCCTTTGCCAAATGTTGACGGATTAATAACAGTCGCTTCCAGCAACGAATCGCTGCTGCCGATCGATTTATTGATCATTTCATTAATGCCAGTCAGCTTCTCGTAATCAGCCAATGCCGTATAATTCACGTACGGATCGATAATGTAATTGGTTGTACCGTCATAATAGTAGCCCCATTTATAAATATTATCAGGGTCCGTTGCAGCTACTTCAAACGGCCCGCTCCAGAAGTTAGGAAGCGTCTGGCCAAGCCAGTCGATGCTAACCTGTTTATGATCAAACAGCTGATTAAAGGCCACATACCAGGGGTCCCAGGTTTTCGTTCCTTTCCCCAACTCGTTCTCATCCGATGATTTGTACAAAATGATATTGTCATCCGTTCGTTTAAGAAGCGAAATATGATTGACGCCCAGCTTCGCGCTTAATTCCTTCAGCTGGTCGTTTGTCACCTTCTCCACATCCGGATCAAGCGCGTATTGCGCTGCAATCGAAACAATCCGGAGCTCCCGTCCAATCTGATCCTGAAACTTCTCGGCACCAAGACGGGATTGCTCGACAGAAAATTCAATTTGCTTCGCAACAGCCCGCATTTCATGGTTTAGCGCATCTTCCAACGTTTTTTTGGTCAGAAAATAATAAGCGGCATTGCTTAGTAAAACGATGATAACGCTCAAGCTAATCGCCATGAGCCAAGTATTGCGCGGCATATGATGCTCCTTTAAGCTCTCGTAATGTACTTCGATTATGGATGATATTCATCGAAACAACAATATGGCTTACGGCAAAACACACAAGAAGTTCTTTCCATTACCCGCGAGACTTCTGAATAAACAAACGCAAAGCCCATTTGCGCTCCGCACGTTTCTTATACCGCGGCAAGGCTCCATAAATCCGCAGTCCTTCCCGAACCGCTTCCAGCGCATCTTCCTTGCGGTTCATCTGCTCGTAAATGGCAGCCAGACGGTAATAAGCTTCACAGGAGGAAGAATGAATCTCCTGAAACGCTTCAATATAGGACAGCGCTCTATTGGCATCATGCTTCGAGTAATAAGCGGCCAGCCTTAAATAAGGAGCGCCATACTTCACCCTCGGATTAAGCTGCAATGCCTGGCCCATGGCTGCTTCACCTGCCTCCGGTTGTCCGGTCTGCATCAGGCAAAGACCAAGATCATCCCAATACTCCGCCGATTCATCCAGCATGGGCTCAAGGGGTTCCAGCATATGAAGCGCATCTTTGTATTTTTTCTTTTCGATTAGAATCCGGGCAATTTCCACTTTCGAAGACGTATCGTTAGGAGATTGTATGATATGCCGTTTCAGCTTGCCCAGCCGCGAAGAACGGCGGATCGGCTTCAATAAGCTTGGCGTCAGACCAATAAATTTGCGGTCCAGCACATACACAATAAATAAAATAGCTAGAATTGCGAGAATCGGATTACCAAATATCCATGTAAAAAAAACAAATAATAAAAAGAGCTTCCCCATTGTAACCTCCTAAAAAGAATTGTCATATCTATAGGCGTTTCATAGCCATTCGGGACAATTCTTACTTCGTAAGAATGAACCAATAATTGTTTCATTAGATGTTAATTTATGTATTTTCGTGAAGCCTTTTGTTTCGCACGCATGAGCGGTTAAGACAGCTTTTTTTGGTGAAATATGTATTTAATCATCTTAACATAACCCTATCTTCTTGAGAAATAGATTTCATCGATTACCTGATATACGGAAAGCATAGATGCTTGTTACAGGATATTCTTCTCTTCGTCCAATTAACATTAAAAAATGACGGAATGATGATTATAACACGAAAAAAAGAGTTGTCTATACAGCCCCGTACCACCAGGCCATATAGACAGCTCTTGCTCAGTTTAACCTCTATTTACAGTCCGGGGCTATCTGTACAGCCCTCGGTCCTCAGCTTCGCGTACCCATACCTGCATGAATCCCGCTTCCCGGTTATCCCACGCATAATACGGAATCAGCTCGCATGGACGGCCATCGTCCGTCCTGCCGCGCAGCACTGTTACTCCGCCAAGCTGATCGCCGGCATATTCGACAACAAACGGCTCTGCCGCTTTAAACGCGAACCCGTCATAGTCAAGCTCCTCATTGCCTGTCTGTTCGATGCAATAAACGACCGGTCCGCGCTGGAAGGCAATCCTCCCGCGGTTCACCTCCACCTCTTCGCGGGAACGCACCGCGTTCACCGGCATATCCAGCTCCAGCACGACCGTGTCGCCAGGCAGCCAATTTCGTTTAAGAACAAGGTAGCCGTTCTCCGCCAATGCCTCCGCGCCGGTTACGGCTTCGCCTTGCGCATAGATCCGGTAGCTTCCGCACCAGCCCGGCAGACGCAAACGGACAGCGAATTCATCCGATTGCTCCGGATTTACGCGAAGCTCTACCCGGCCATCCCAAGGATAAGCCGTTGTTTGAGCAAGCGTCACGCTGCTTCCTCCCGCAAGCTGAACCGTAGTCTCGCTGCTTAAATACTGGTTCACCGAAATGCCGTCTTCCGCCGCCGCATACACGTATTGGCCAATCGAAGGCAGGAAGCGCGCAAGATTCGTCGGGCAGCAGGAGGTGTGGAACCATTCCACCCGGTGATGCTCGCCTTTGGATGCGAGCGGATTCACATAGAAGAACCGGTCTCCGGATAACGAGATGCCCGACAGCGCCCCGTTAAACAGCTCTTTCTCCACGATATCCGCATACTTGCCGTGCCCATGAAGCAGATTCATCCGGTGATTCCAGAACGCCATCGCAATCGCTGCACAGGTCTCGCAGTAAGCCGACTCGTTCGGCAGGTCATAATCAAACGTAAAGCCTTCGTTATGGACGGAAGGCCCGATGCCTCCCGTCAGGTACATGTTCCGTTCAACGGTATGCGCCCATACGCGGTCAAGTGCTTCCATATAGGCAGGATCGCCGGAAGCCAGTACGACATCGGCCATCGCTGTGTAAAGATACATCGCCCGTACGGCATGCCCTTTTACCTCATGAATGTCCCTTACAGGTACATCGTCTTGGCAGTACGCCGGTCCCCAGTCCTCTTTATCCCAGATCGCGCCAACGCCGTGACCATGGCCGCGTTCTTCGAGTAGCCAAAGCGCCAGCTTCCAGTACCGCTCTTCACCCGTCACGCCAAACAGCTTCACGAGCGCAAGTTCAATCTCTTCATGCCCTTCCGCCCAATGACGCTTGCCCGGTCCAAACAGCGAGTCATAATGATCCGCCATCCGGCAGGCGACATCCAGCAGCCTGCGCTTGCCTGTCGCTTGATAATAAGCAACGGCTGCTTCAATCAGATGGCCGCCATTGTACATTTCATGCTTTTCCATGTCGGTCCATTTAAGCTCAGGCGCTTCCAGCGTGTAATAGGTGGACAGATACCCGTCGCTCTCCTGAGCGGCTTCGATCAGCTCCACAATCCGGTCAATCTCCGCCTCCAGCTTGGGATCACGATCCGTCATAAGTGAGTAGGCTGCGCCTTCCAGCACCTTGTACACATCGGAATCATTGTAGTACATGCCTTCAAACTTGCCTTCCGTCAATCCGCCGGCGATGGCAAAGTTCGCAATCCGTCCTGTTTTCTCGCATTGGTCCAGACAGACGCCCATCGTTACATTTTTGAGAGTCTCAAGGCGCGGACGCCAGAAAGCATCATTAATCCTGACTTCTGAAAATGGAATCCCGCGCCAGCCTCTAATCTGTTGGTTCGTAACGGTCACGTTTCTTCCTCCCTAATCATGTGTTTAACCTTTCAACCCGGTAAGCGTAATCCCTTCCAGGAAGAATCTTTGCCCGAGCAAAAAGACAAAGACGCATGGCAGTACAACAGCTGTCGATGCAGCCATCAATAAATCCCACTGCGCATTATAGCTGCCCTGGAACATCTGCAGGCCAAGCGCAAGCGTAAAGCGGCTGTCGCTCTTCAAATAAATGAGCGGTCCCATGAAATCATTCCATGAAGCAAGGAACGTAAAGAGCGCAACAACGATAACGGCCGAACGGCTGAGCGGCAGCAGGATGCGCCAGTAGATCTGGAAGTAGCTCGCTCCGTCAACAAGGGCCGCCTCGTCAAAGTCCTGCGGGATCGACATGTAGAACTGGCGCAGCAGGAAAATATTAAACATACCGCCGCCGAAATACGCGGGAACGATCAGCGGGTAAAATGTATCGTAGAAGCCAAGCTCCTTCCAGCCGATAAAGCTGGGAATAAGCGTTACCGCTCCCGGCAGCATCATCGAGGACATCAGAATGGCAAATACCATATCGCGTCCCTTCCACTTAATGCGGGAGAAGCCAAACGCGGCAATTGTACTCGAGACGACCGTTCCGATCAGAACCCCGGCTACGATAATAAGTGTATTTTTGAAGAAGGCCCCAAAAGGTACAACCGTCAAGGCTTCCTTGAAGTTTTCAAAGTGAAAGGGCTTCGGTATCCATTGCGGCGGCATGATGAAAATTTGCGACAAATCCATCATTGAGCTGCGGAGCAGCCACAAGAACGGCACGATAAACATCGCGGAAACGATCAGCAGGGAGGCAAACCCGGCAGTAAGCTTCAGCCTGGACTCTCTCATTGTTTTTCCCCCTCATAATGCACCCAGGATTTCGAGGTCTTAAAGACAAACACTGTAAAGATCATAATGATGATGAACAATACCCAAGCCAGCGCGGAAGCATAGCCCATTTCCGTATCGCGGAATGCGGTACGCCACAGATAGAAGACGAAGAACAAGCTTTTGTTATTAGGTCCGCCTTGGGTCAGAATATACGCTTCGCTGAACACCTGGAAGGAGCCGATAATCGTCATAATCGTATTGAAAAAGATCGTTGGCGTCAGCATCGGAACCGTAATATGGCGCAGCTTGCTGTACCATCCTCCGCCGTCCACATCAATGGCTTCGTAATACGATTTCGGTATGCCCGACAAGCCGGCAAGGAAAATAATAACCGTACCGCCAATCCCCCATAAGGTCGTGAGTACGATAGACGGGATAACGCTGCCCTCTCCGAACAGCCAGTTGCTTGTTGGCAGATGAAGCCAATTAAGCACCATATTCAATAGGCCTAGATCTGGATTCATCAGCCACAGCCAGATCATCGAAGAGGCAACCGCCGGAACAATGCTCGGCAGGTAAATGATCGTACGGAACATCGAACGGCCCTTCACGTTCATATTCAGCAGAACCGCCAGAAAGAACGAGATAATGATAACCGCCGGCACACGCAAAATAACAAAATAAAAGGTTGTGCCAAGCGACTTGTAGAACAAATCATCTTCACCGCTGAACAGCTTGATATAGTTGTCCAGACCAATAAAGCTGGTCGTGTCTTTGAATACGTTGTAATCCGTCAAGCTTAAGTATAAGCTGGCAATCATCGGCCCAAGTGTATAGATAACAAAGCCGAGTATCGCCGGCGCTGTAAAGAGCAGGCCGTAGAACAGCGCCTTGCGTTCCCTTTTGCTGCTCTTCCTGGCAACTGTCTTGGTAGAATTGCCCGTGTTTGCCGAAATCTCCATGCCGTAACCCTCCCTGTCTATGGCAGAGGACAGCGATTCATTAAATTTCCGAACCGCTGCCCTCTCCTGTTATCCGCGGTTTGCGGACAGCTTACTCGACGTCGCGCCGGCCTTGTACCTGCTGCTGTGCCTTCGCGGCAATGGAATCAAGCGCTTCCTGGGCGGACTGCTTACCCAGCCACACTTTATCCAAAGCGGGATTAACGACATCCATGATTTTATTGAAGTTTTTCACATAAGCCGTTGGGGTTGCATGACTGTGATTCAGAAGCATGTCGATGATTGCGCCGTTATAGCCGGATGGACGGGCTGCCAGATCTTTGGTCCACTTGTCCAGCTTCTCACTGTCGGTGTACCAGTCTTTAGGAGCAGGCATCCATGTTCCGTTGGTCAGCATGTCAAGCGAAGCTTCCGGATCAAGCAGCGCCTTCAGCAGCTCCCAGGATTCCTGAGGATGCTTGGTTGATTTGAAGATGGAGAACATGCCGGCTACAACCGTTGTTACCGGTTCTTTCATCACAGGCAGGACACCTACGTTAAAGTGGACCTTGGATTCAGCAAGCGATGAAGTAGCCCATTGTCCATCAATCGCCATAGCGACTTTCTTCGTCTGCAACGCTACGTTTGTTCCCGGGATATTTTTCGACTGCAGAGGAGATGGAGCGACATGATGCACGTTAATCAGATCAGCAAGCTTTTGAATGACTTCTACAGCCTCTGGTTGATTAAGAGCGAATGTCTTACCGTCTGCCGACAAGAAATCCCCGCCGTTGGAATAGATAAAGTTACTGTATTGCCCCCACCATGTCGGAAGGTTAATACCAAACTGTTTAATATTTTTGGAATCGAAGTTTGGATCCTCTGCATTACGTCCTTTACTATCAAGAGTCAATTTTTTAGCAACGTCGACGAACTGATCCCATGTCCATGCTTGGGCAACATCCGAAGGAGGCGGTTCGATGCCGGCATCCTTAAATACGTCTTCGTTATAGAACAGTCCGAAAGTCTCCGGTCCAGGACCGATGCCGATAATGTTGCCCGGCGCCTGGGAATACGTAATATTCGGAACAATCGAATCAAGTGTGATCTGCTGATCCTTTGCAAGGAAGTCCTGCAAGTTCAAGAACTTGCCTTCTTCCGCAAGCGGGAAAGCAATGGTCGCGGATTCCATCATCGCGACATCCGGCTCGTCATTGCCGGCAACCATCGTTGTCAGCTTCGTATCGTAATCACCGCTGCTGATCGACTGAAATTCAACTTTTACGTTCGGATGAGCCTGCTCGAAATTGGCAATGGCGGATTTGTACGCCGCTACCTCTGCCGGTGCGCCCCAGCCGGTCAGCTTCAGTGTAATTTTTTCGCCGCTTGTTGTACCGGAGTTGGTTCCGGAACCGGACGTATTTGCCGAACTGCTTGTATTATTGCTTGGTGAGGAATTGCCATTGCCATTGTTGGAACTATCGGACTTGGTGCAGCCGGACATTACAAGCACGGCTGATAGAACTGTAACCATAAATGCGGAAGTATATTTCCATCGATTCATAATCATCTTTTCGAGCCCCTCTCTCATTTCATCCTCATGGCTCATAGCTGCAGTCTATGATTGCTTTTATTGTAGATGATAGACAGCGCTTTCAAAACCCGAGCATTTCTAGAATGGTGGACTTTTATTGGGTCTTGCCCGGCAGATGGATCACGATGCTTGTCCCTTGGCCCGGAGCGGAATGAATGCGGATACCGTATTCGTCGCCATAAGCCATCCGGATACGCGAAATCGTATTTTTAATACCGATCGATGCGGATTCCTTGTACAAAATCGTGTCGATCCCTTCCTGGCTGATCCCCCGTCCGTTGTCGCGGACTTCGAAATAACGGCTGCCCGCCTCAAGCCAGCCCCGGATCGTAATCACCCCGCCCTCTTCTATACCGCTGAACCCATGCAAAATGGCATTTTCCACAAAAGGCTGGAAAAGAAGTCTTGGCAGCTTATTCTCATAGAGCACTGGCTCAATCTCATAAGCGACCGTGAACTTGCCCTCGAACCTGGCGGACATGATAAAGAAGTAATTGCGCATCCATTCCAGCTCCTCTGACAGATGAACAGCTTCCCAATCTTTCCGGGATGTGTAATGCAGCATATTGGACAGACAGACCAGCATCTTGCTCAGCTCCATCTGATTATTCTCGAGGGCTGTCCAGTTCATAATGTTCAGCGTATTGTACAGAAAATGAGGATTCATCTGCATGTTAAGCGCCTGAATCTCCGCTTCCTTCTCCTTCAGCTTGATCTCGTAATTTTCTTTCACCAGCATGGCAATCCGGTCATTCATCCGGTTAAAGCGCTGGGACAAAAGACCAAACTCATCCTTGCGGTCCACCTCCACGCGGGCTTCAAAGTCCCCTTCGCCAACCGAACGCATCGCGCTCATCAGCTTCTTGATCGGACCTGTCATCCGGCTAAGAATAAAATAGGCGAACAAAAGAGCAACCGCGCTGAGTGCAATGGCGCTGACTAACGTAGAGGTCCGAAGCACCGGAACCAGGGAGCTTACGAGCGCGGATTGCGGCGTAACGACAATCGACATCCAGCCTGTCACTTCCGAGCGGGCGAAGCTGACAATTTGATTATGCCCATTCAGCTTAATCCGCTCACTCCCGCTTCCGAGCTCGCGGAAATTGTTCACCCAAGCCTCATCGAAACGCTTCGTTACTTGCGAGCTGTCGCTTGAAGCCACAACGATATTGTCAGGATCCAGCACCATGTAGGAGGAATCTGCAGGTATACTCCGCTCGAACAGATCATCCATCACCGTCGACTTGAAGCTGATCGTGAGCACGGGGCGCTCGACCTCCGGCTTCAGCTTGACCAGCGTGCTGTCCTCCATATGGGAGAAATTAAGCAGCCTGGTTGCCGAGAACAAGTAGCGGTAGTCAATTGTCCCGTCTTGAAGCCATGGCTGATCGAACATTTTGATAAAATCATAGGTCGGATACCAGACCATTTTCCCTCCTGCCTTAACCGCTTCCTTATAAATATCCGACTGTACGGGATTGCCCAGCGGCATCAGCATCGAGCTTCCGAAGGTATAATAAGAGGTCCACAGCTGTGCGGCATAGACATCCGAATTCTGGGAGAAATATTTGCTTAAGATGGCCGTAACCTGACGGTCCGCAGCCACCAGCTCTTCTCCTTTTGCCGGGTCCAGGTTATTAAAGATCTGGAACAGGTCCTTGTCCACAAACAGCGCCCGGCTGTTCAGATCGGCGATCCCCAGCTTGGTATCGATCACATCGTTATTTTTCATCACCACATCGTGAACATTGTTTTGCGCCTGTTCGGTAACGACATTTAAGCTTGAATTGTAAAACAGCGTGCTGAGCACAAGCAGCGGCAATGCAATAAGCGTTAGATAGCTGAGCAGCAGCCTCATTCGGAATGTCATGACAAATCCCCGTTTCCTGTCTGCGGACGCAGCGTATGTTTATAAGCTTCGGGCGACAAGCCGACCTGCCGTTTGAAGATCCGGGTGAAATATTTCGTATCCCGATAGCCGCAGCGCTCTGCAATTTCATAAATTTTGAGCTGTCCGCCGGCAAGCAGCTCCTTCGCCGCCCGCATGCGTGCCTCTGTCAAATGATCGGAGAACGAGCGGCCGGTGCGGCTTTTCATCAACGTACTGAAGTAGGAGGGATTAAAGTGAAATTGTTCCGCAGCCATCTCCAGTGTCAGATCCTCGGCAAAACGCGCCTGAATCCAGCCGAGGCATTGCTCAACCGCAAGCTCGCCGCTTCCCTGCTTCCTTTCCGTGAGCGACTTATGCACTTCAGCCAGGCTGCTGAGCATCAGCTCCATCAGCTTGCCGCTGCTGGTGCATGCTGGAATAACGGAAGAGGCCGCTTCAGCAAGAGCGCTTCCAACCTGCCGGTCAATAATGCCGGAAGTCCGGCTCTTCAGCTTCATTAGCGTAATCGCCGCATAATTTTTCATCAGCTTGGGTTCCGTACGGCCCTGTGAGGCAAGTTGAGTGAAGGCATCCCTGCACATAGTTTCCGCCCTTGCGAAGGAAGGCTCCTGCAGCGCTTCAAACAAGCGCTCGCCATCCAGCTGAAAGACGGCATTTGTCGTTCCGGCATCCGCTCCATGATCAAAGAAAACGACACTCTTCCATTCCTCATAGAAGGCATATTCCAACGCTTCCTCCGCCTGCCGGTACATCAGCGGAATTTGGGATTGATCGGAATCCGGTATCTGTTCAAACCCCGATTTAATGGCCACGCCATGGGATACGGTTCTGCAGCAGCCCCAGACCTGCGTCAGCTTCATCAAGATGCTGCGCAATTCATCTTTCCGAAAGGCCAAAGAATCCTCAAGCTTCAGCACCGTCACCAAGCGGATGCCCTGCTGCCGAACCGTCTGAAGCTGGAACGCGCAGACCTCCCCTATAGCCGATAATTGCTGCTTAAGCTCTTCCGCTATTTCCGGCACTCGGAGCGGCTGACTGTCAAGGGCGTATTCCCTTATTTCTGTCAGCACAAGCGCGTTGACCTGATGCAGAAGAGGCCATTCTTCCAGTTCGCTTCCAACACCCGGCGGCAGCTCACCGCTCAGCCATTGATGCAGCATCCGGCTCCGGTAGGCAGAAGCTGCGAGCTCCAGCTTTTGCTTCATTTCGGCCGACTCGTCACGCTCCCTCTCTTCCTCCGCAAGCTGCTGATCAAGCCGCTGAAGCAGCACTTCCACCTTGTCCATATCAACTGGTTTAAGCAAATAATCGTAAGCGCCATGTCGAATGGCTGTCTGGGCATATTCAAACAAATTGTACGCCGATACCATAACCACTTTGGTCCGCAGCTCTTCTTCCTGCAGCCGCTGCAGAAATGCAAGCCCGTCCAAATTCGGCATTTGAATATCGCTTAGCACTACATCAGGCCGGTCCTTTCTTACAAGAGCCAGGGCGGCTTCCCCGTCCTTGGCCGTTGTAACCTTCGCTTCCGGACGCATAGATTGAATCATGCCGGCCATTCCTCTTAAATGCCGCGGCTCATCATCAACAATCAATATGTTCATAATCTCGTCCTTTCCACCCTTTCATGCAAGCTGTTGTCTTAATACAGTACTACGCACTTCACGGCTTGAATAGGGGGATAGGCATTTGACAATATTTCCAATCCAACTTTCATAATCTCGTCTGAAATGAGGGATAGTATTGGAGTATTCGGCTAAATTGATATAAATATGGAAATGGAGGAAAGGTTAGAATGGCTGGAAAGGAAACAAACGGCACCCATGCAACAGGAGCAGGCGGTGCAACGGATAACCGCAAAGCGGCAGGTGAGACCGATCTGACGCTGACAACAAGACAAGGCCATCCGGTAACGAATAACCAGAACACCAGAACGGTAGGCAACCGCGGCCCGGCAACGCTTGAGAACTATCACTTTATTGAAAAAATTACGCATTTCGACCGGGAACGTGTGCCTGAGCGGGTCGTACATGCCCGCGGCGCAGGCGCGCATGGCTATTTTGAGGCGTATGGAACATTCGGCAACGAGCCGATCAGCAAATATACAAGAGCGAAGCTGTTCCAGGAAAAAGGCAAGCAGACCCCTGTTTTTGTCCGCTTCTCCAGTGTTATCCACGGCGGGCATTCGCCGGAGACGCTCCGCGATCCGCGCGGCTTCGCAACCAAGTTTTACACTGAGGACGGCAACTGGGATTTGGTTGGCAACAACCTGAAGATCTTCTTTATCCGCGATGCGATGAAGTTCCCCGATATGGTTCATGCTTTCAAGCCGGATCCGGTAACCAATCTGCAGTCTATGGAGCGCTTCTTTGACTTTGTCTCAGGTACTCCAGAGGCGACGCATATGATTACTTTCTTGTTCTCACCTTGGGGTATTCCGGCTAATTACCGCCAGATGCAAGGCTCCGGCGTCAATACATACAAATGGGTCAATGCGAAGGGTGAAGCAGTCTTGGTCAAATACCACTGGGACCCGCAGCAAGGCGTCAAAAACCTGACTCAAGCCGAAGCCGAGCAAATTCAAGCGAAGAACTTCAACCATGCTACGCAAGATCTGTATGAGGCGATTGAGCGGGGAGATTACCCGGCCTGGGAGTTGAAGGTGCAGATCATGGAGGACGGCGAGCATCCAGAGCTTGATTTCGATCCGCTGGACGATACCAAGCTGTGGGATGAGGACAAATTCCCGATGGTGCCGATTGGCAAGATGGTGCTGAATAAAAATCCGGAGAACTATTTTGCAGAAGTGGAACAGGCGGCATTCGGAACCGGCGTACTGGTGGACGGACTCGATTTCTCGGATGATAAAATGCTGCAGGGCCGCACCTTATCCTATTCCGACACCCAGCGCTACCGCGTTGGCTCGAACTATCTGCAGCTGCCGATCAATGCGCCGAAGAAACATGCGGCTACCAATCAGCGTGACGGTCAAATGGCATTCTATGTGGATGTCGCACCCGGACAAAATCCGCATATTAACTATGAGCCTTCGAACCTGAACGGACTTGCAGAAGCAGAATCCTCCGGCGAGCCGCATGAGCCGCATTATGATGCAAAACTAGTCAGACAGCCCATCGACCGGGCCAATGACTTTGCCCAGGCGGGCGATACCTTCCGCAAGCTGGAGCAGTGGGAACGCGAAGAGCTTATTCGTAATCTGGGTAATGCTTTGTCGACCTGCGCTCCTGTCATTCAGGAGAAAATGCTCTCGAATTTGACCCAGGCCGATCCGGAATACGGCCGTCTTGTTGCGGAAGCGATCAAGGAAGCTGATGCAAAGAAATCCGATCATGAGGGCACCTTCCCTGCCCGCGAGGGGATGGAAATTGCCGAAGAGCTGGGACATCGAACGGACGGGTATTGAGACAACAAAAAAAGGACCCGCTTGCGAAAGCGGGCCTGTCCTAGAAATGGTATCAACTGTGGGGTTGATGCATATGATTGTATCGAATAAACCTTAGTCTAAGATTAAAGAACTTTGTCGAAATTGAAACAAAGTCATAACAAAGTAAAACCCCGCACCCTGTATAGGGAGCGGGGAAACTGGAAATAGCCCAAATCATGAATGGGATGGTTAGATTTGCAACTCCCCAAGCTTGATCAGCTCGACAACCGCTTGCGAACGACCTTTAACATTTAACTTTTGCATGACATTCGAAATGTGGTTGCGGACGGTTTTCTCGCTGATAAATAATTGCTGCGCAATATCTCTAGTAGTCTTATCCTGCACCAGCAGCTCAAATACCTCGCGTTCACGATGCGTTAATAAAAACTTGCTCTTATGGTCGCTACCCTTCAAGTTTGTCACCCCTCCTTGCTCGGGTTTTTATGGTTTAACAAGGTTAAGGGATACAGTCAACTTATCATATGAAGGGGGGGCTAAAGTGGTGCTGTCTATGCAGAAATTGGGCACATTAGACCGGATTAATATTCCCTTGAAGCGAGCTCGCGCTTTGCTGTCTCTTGGGTGAAGACGCCTTCTGACGTAATGATTTTCATAGGCAGCTCTTTACCGGCCATGTAATCCTTCACGGCCTTCATAAGCTGCGGTCCAAGAAGCGGATTGCATTCCACTACAAAATTTAATTTACCGGTGCCAAGGGCCTTTAAGGCGGCTCTAGTCGCGTCAATCGAGATGATCTTGATGTCCTTCCCCGGCTTCAGCCCGAATTGTTCGATGGCTTCAATCGCTCCAAGCGCCATATCATCATTGTGCGCATACACCACATCGATTTCATCGCCGTGCTCGGCCAGCGCATCATGCATGAGCTTCTTCCCGCTTTGCAGGGTAAAGTCTCCTTGCAGGGATTGTACAATTCTATAGTTCTGCTCATTGCGGATAATTTCTTCGAATCCTTGCTTCCGTCCCATTGCCGGGTCCGAATCCTTTGTTCCTTGAAGCTCTACGATATTCACAGGCGTAGTGCTGTCATCTATCTCATGGACAAGCCACCTTGCAGCACGCCTTCCTTCCTCTACAAAATCCGAGCCGATATAGGCCGTCCAGAGGGAGTCATCCCTCACTTTAACCTCTCTGTCGGATAAAATGACGGGGATTCCCGCTTGCTTCGCCTCCAGTAACACCTCGTCCCAGCCCGTCTTCACAACCGGAGAAAATACGATAAAATCCACTTTGTCAGCGATAAACTTACGAATTAATTCGATCTGTTTGTCTTGCTTCTGCAGCGCATTCTCATAGAGCAGTTCAATATGCTCTTCTTTCGCGGCATTAATAACGGAATTGGTATGTGCAAGACGCCAGCCGCTCTCCAAGCCAACCTGCGCAAACCCGATTTTGATTGGCCTTGCTTCGGTCACTTCTCTTACCGGCTTCGGTTCAGGAGTCATCATCTTGCTTATATAGGTATCCGCATTCTGCCTCGTTATCTGATGGCTTCTCAAGATTACCTTCTTCGGAAGCCCCTTCTCCTTGCTCAAAATATCAACCGCATAGTGAATCGCTTCCCCGCCGCCTGTGGGACTTGTAAAGGTTCCGGTAATCGTGCCCTTGTCGACTAAATCCAGCCCTCCGGCTTCCCCTGTGACACCATCCACACCAATAACCTTTACATTGGTCAAACCTTGCTTCCTAAGAGCTATTGATGCGCCTAACGCCATGGCATCGTTATGGGCAAATATGAGGTCAATATCAGAATTAAACTGCAGACTCTTCGTTAGTTCATCTTCTGCCTTGTCACGCTGCCAATCCGCATAAATGGAATCGGTGATCTGAATATCGCCGCGATCTGACAGCCCTTCACGAAAGCCTTCGCTGCGCTCGGCTACCATTGGAGATCCTTGCAGTCCAAGGATCTCTACGATGCGATTTTCTCCAGGTCCCAACAGCTGCTTGGCATAATCGGCTGCCTTATCTCCAATAAGCCGGTTATCTGTTCCAATGTATAAGGAATAATCATAGCCGGTAACGCCCCGACCAAGCACAATAACGGGTATTTTGCCATAGATTTCGGTAATCGTGGGGGTAAGGAGAATGGGATCATCTAACGAGATGATCAGCAAGTCAATTCCATAGCCCATTAAATGATGTAAGTCTTCCTTCTGCTGCATGCTGTCATTCCCGCCGTCTGTGAAGATGACCCTCAGATTCGGATAGGTGGCCGCGCCTCTTTTAATCTCCTCGTTCATTAGTACACGCCATGGCTCATTCAAGCTTGGCTGCGAAACACCGATAAGAAACTTCACTTCATCGCTCGATGGGCTGGACTCCATATTACTGCAAGAATATAAGCTTACCAGACTTAAGAATGCGACAATAAATAATAACACCTTTAATTTCGCGCCCTTCATGACCGGCTTCCTTTGCGGTATGACATTGGAGAAACACCCGTAATTTTTTTAAAAGCGTTGCTGAAGTAATGCTGGCTGTTATACCCTACTTTCTCGGCAATCTCATATACCTTGTAGCTGGGATCATTCATGAAGAGTACGGCTTGTTTAATACGCACTTCGGTCAAGTAATCGATGAAAGAAGATCCAATCTCTTTCTTGAGAAGCTTGCTTAGGTAGGTAGGACTTACGCGTACTTGGTCCGCAACCTCCTGCAGAGAAAGATTAGGCAACGCATAAGCCTGCTCTACAATTTTCTTGGCGAGCAATACAACCGGCGACAAGCTTCCCTTCATATTAATGCCTTTCACGAGTTCATTATAAATTTGATCCGCAAGCAGGTAGTTATCCCCCATCACTTTATCCATATAAATGACCATTCTCGCAAGTATTTCCTCAAATTTGCTTTGGATGGCCGTGCATAGCTCGATCCATTCGCTCTCCTTCTCAGCCGAAGAGAAGATCACAAGATGTCCTTTATCATCATGAAATACAATATGAGGAGCTTTATTGCGAAGAATATCCTCAACAATATTTTTGGAGGCAAAATCCAGCAAATCCTTGGTCCATTCTTTCTTAACCGTCCCCACATTAGTGCTCTGTACGACCTTGAACACAGCCATGCGGGTTGAGCTGTTAATCCCAAGCTGCATATAGTTGAGATTTGCCTCTGCCTCAGCAGGCTCCACCAAGCCGCTTATCCATTTCCGCAGGAAATGATCCCGGATCAGAATAGAATTGTTGACCAGCTGTTTATTCGTAAACACGCGGAACTCTTCTTTCATCTTTTTGCTTGTTAGTTCGGCAAGCGTTTTATCGATCACCTCTCTTAATTGGGCTTTATCTACGGGCTTGAGAATGTAATCAAACACATTTAGCTTCACGGCTTGTTGCGCAAACTTAAACTCGTCGTAACCGGTAATCACAATAACTAAGCATTTATACTCGAGCTGCAGCTCTTTAATGAAGGATAATCCGTCCATGAATGGCATATTGATATCCACAAATACAAGATCGGGCTTAGTTGCCCTTGCCATTTCCAGTGCTTCAAGTCCATCCTCTGCTTCTCCTACCACTTGAATGCCCAGTTCCTCCCATGGAAGCACCTTCATTAATCCCCGTCGAATTCTAGGTTCATCATCAGCGATAAGTAATTTCCACATAACGTTCTCTCCCTTTGAGGATTAAGTTCAAGTAACCCAGTCATCTGCTACCAGCGGCAAGAATACTTCCACCCGTGTGCCAGTCTCATATTCGCTGTACACCTGAATTCCATACGAACCTCCATAAGTTAAGTGAATCCGCTCGTTTACATTAAACAGGCCAAATCCATCCTTATGCTCAGGATTTCCGACATTGATCACACCTTGCCTGATGATCTCCAGCTGTTCCGGCTTCATCCCTAGTCCATTATCAATGACAGATAATACAAGCTTGCTGTCTCTTACTTCTGACTCAATTCGTATGTGTCCTTTTCCTTTCTTCATCTTAATGCCATGATAAATGGCGTTCTCTACGAGCGGCTGAAGAATCAGCTTAAGAACTCTGTTTTTTTTCAACTGGTAAGGAATTTCATTAATTTGATAGCTAAGCTTGCCTTCATAACGCATCATTTGAATAATCAAATAGCTCTCTACATGCTTAATCTCCTCTTCCAGAGAGATATTCTCATTCCCCCTGCTAAGTCCAATCCGGAATAAATTGGTAAGCGCGATAACAATCTCAACAATATCATCAGCGTCGCGGTCTTGCGCCATCCACTGAATCGTGTCAAGCGTGTTATATAGAAAATGCGGCTTGATTTGCTCTTGAAGCACCTTTAATTCAGCTTCTCGTTTTCCCTTCTGTTCGGAATAAACCATATGGATAAGCTGCTCAATTTCCTGAACCATTTTGTTGAAGCTGTCTCCTAATTGACCGATTTCATCCTTCGACCGGCCTTCGAATCGGAGATGCAGCTCGCCTTCCTCTACTCTTTGCATAATTCTTCGCAGTTTGCGAACCGGCTTAATAATCGAATTTGTAAAGAACCAGGATACGAGTATAGCGAGAAATACAGTGAAGAGCACGATAATAACCGTGTAAAATTGCCATTTGATGACGAAGGATTTGGCTTCATCAAAGGGAAAGACAACAACAATCTTCCAGCCTATATGTTCAAATCGATCCTGCATAATTTGATAGGATCTATTATTTATCGTTTTCTCAATACTCGTGTAACCGCTTTCTAACCAATCGTTATTAATACGATAAACGATAGGATTAACCGGCGAGTATACAATGCCGCCTTGTGCGTCTGTAATGTACACGAATCCGCTTTTGCCTAAGGAAACCGACTCTATCGTGGTCTGTATGATACTTAGTTCCATATCGAGCAGAATGACGCCCAATACTTTGTTGGTAGCCGGATCTTTAATCGCCTGTACGAATGACAGCACCTGATCAGCGCTATAGTTATGTTCTGCTTTAATATTTCTTCCAATCGGCTTGCTGATGAGCAATACCTCATCGGGATTATTTACAGCCTGTTTATACCAGCTCTCTGAGGTTAAAGGATCGCGAATCATTCTGTCGAGCTTATTGCTCACATATTGGTCGTCCGCATTGACCATTAGAATTCCGGCAATTTCGGAATGTCTGCTCTCATAGATATCAATGACTTTCCCCGTATCGGCCCGAAGTATGGCTTGTTCGGGATTGGCAGAATTCTCTTCTGTTGCGGTAGTGAAGAAGTCCATAACATTGCTGTCTTTTGCTAAGTAAGCGAGTATATTTTCCATTTCATTAAAGTAATGAATGATATTATTTTTAACTTGGCCCATCATTTGAATCGTATGTTCATTTGTTGTATCTTCTATGGATCGTTTATATACGGTAGTCCCTACCGCGCTTAAGGTGACAATCGATATGAGAATAATAATGACAAAATAAATGAGAAGCTTGAATCTGATGCTTCGATTTTGAAACCGTTGGATAAATTCCGAACTCTTGATGTCCGCTATCACATTCTCACCTATTTCTTTTTCTATCAGTATACTTCGAGTTTTACCTGCAGAACATAACAAATTGCAAAGGGGCATGCCCCTTTGCAATTTAACAGCTTTCAGATTAGTACGTACGGTTTGGCAATGCGTCGATTGCTTTTTGACCGAAGTATACATCCTCATCCGATTTGATCCATTTATCCAAAGCAGTACCGGCTTTGAAGTCCAGAATCGCTTGTTTCAATTGTGGTCCAAGAAGAGGATTACATTCAACCGTTACGTTCAATTTACCGTCGCGGATAGCTTCAAAGGCTGGTTTGATGCCGTCTACCGATACAACGAAGATGTCCGTACCTGGTTTCAAGCCGTACTCTTCAATCGCTTGAATTGCGCCAAGAGCCATATCGTCATTGTGAGCATAAACAGCTTGAATGTTTTTGCCGTCGGATTTCAAGAATGCTTCCATAACTTCTTTACCTTTTGCACGCGTGAAGTCACCGGATTGCGATTTGATAATTTTATAGTTAGGGTTTGCGTCAACGATTTCTTTGAAGCCTTTTTGACGATCGTTAGCAGCACTTGCGCCAACAGTACCTTGAAGTTCAACAATGTTTACTTGCTTGTCAGAGCCAAGAAGCTCCATCATTGTTTTAGCAGCGTTTTGGCCTTCAAGAATAAAGTCGGAACCGATAAACGAAGTGTAAAGGGACTCGTCGCTTACTTTTACAGTACGGTCAAGCAGGAATACTGGAATGTTAGCTGCTTTTGCTTCCTCCAGAACGGTTTCCCAGCCAGATTCAACAACCGGTGCAAGTGCGATAGCATCTACTTTTTGGGAAATAAATGTACGAATGGCTTTAATTTGGTTTTCTTGTTTTTGCTGCGCATCAGAGAATTTCAGTTCGAATTGCGGATCGTTGCCGAAAGTATCTTTAATCGATTGTGTTTCAGCATCACGCCAGCCGCTCTCAGCACCGATCTGCGAGAAGCCGACTACGATCTTCTTGTCTGCTGCCGGTGCGTTTGCAGGAGCTGCACTCTCCGTGCCAGTGCCCGCATTCGCCGGTGCATTGCTTTCTTTGGTGTTGTTAGCTGCATTGTTGCCGCATGCGGAAAGCATAAGGCTTACTGCTAATACAGTTGTCATTAAAAAAGAACGTTTTTTGAATTTAAACATTTTCTTTGTTCCTCCCTTTGTACTGTGCGTTTTGTTTACATTATTAATATAAAGCGTTTCAAATTTATTGTATTTAGAAAATAACGTTATAATTTGCTATATTCGGCATTCTTTAACATACATAACTATGAATCTATCACTGTTCTTAAACGGATGCAGGAGCATGCTGATCCCTGCCGCCGCCGTTGGCCGGCAGCTCTGGAGCATGACTGATTATACGCCGTTTTTGTCTGCGGATAACGATAACTCGCTGCAGCAGAATGAACAGGAATAACAGGAATCCGACGGCAATTTTCGTCCACCATGAGCTGAGCGTTCCTTGATACATTACGATCGTTTGAATAATGCCGGAACATATAACGCCAAGCAGAGGTCCAACCAAGTAGCCAAAGCCGCCTGTCAGCAGGATGCCGCCGATTACGCAAGCAGCAATCGCATCCATCTCCATTCCCATCAAATGAAGATTGTAGCCGGACAGCATGTAGAACGTAAAGACAATCCCGCCAAGCGCCGAACAAAATCCGCTCAGCGTGTAGACCAGTACCGTAATGCGAGGTACAGGAAGACCCATAAGAACCGAAGACTTCTCGCTGCCGCCAATTGCAAAGACGGCTCTTCCGAACTCTGTATATTTCGCAACATATACCGCGAGAATCACTACAGCCAATGCGATAATAACGCTAACCGAAATAAAATTTGAACCTACCAGATGGATTTTATATTTGGATATAGCCAAATACGTCGAGTTCTCGATTACGATACTTTGAGTTGTAATGAAGTAGCTCGCACCCCTTGCCAGAAACATGCCCGCTAACGTTACAATCCATGGATGCAGATCAAAGCGTTGAATCAAATAACCTTGTGCTGCGCCAAATAGGATACCGATGATTAAGCAGATCGCCATGACAACATAGGCGTTCATGCCTTGCTGCAGCAATGAGGCTGATACGACACTGATAAAGGCCACCACAGAGGCAACCGACAAATCAATCCCGCCTGTAATAATAACGAATGCCAGACCGGTAGCAACGATAATGAGATATGCGTTGTCGATAAATAGATTGAAAAATACTTGCCAGGAGAAGAAGCCCGTATAAAGGAAGGAACCTGCTCCATATAACAAAATGATAAGAAGTAATGTTGAAAGAATGATAATGTTGTTCTGGTTAATTCGGAAGCCCAGCTTCATCCGATCACCGCCTTTTTATTCTTCTGTTGGAACATCTGTCTGAAACGATCGGATTGCATCAAGCTTACGATGATAACAACAATCGCTTTGACAACCATGATTCTCTCAGGCGGAACGCCCATGGAATAAATCGTCGTTGTCAGAGCTTGAATGAATAATGCGCCGATCACCGTGCCCGCCAGGAAGAAGCGTCCCCCGCGCATTGATGTTCCGCCAATGACAACTGCCAGAATCGCATCCAGCTCAATCCACAAACCAGCGTTATTAGCGTCTGCGCTGCTGATGTTCGAGCTCACGAGCAGTCCCGCAATCGCAGCGCATAAGCCGCAGACGATATAAACGAACAAGTAAATTTTCCGGGGCTCAACACCTGCGTATTCGCTGGAAACCTTGTTCGTACCTGTTGCCTCCAGGAACAAGCCAAGTGCCGTCCGCTTCTTCAAATAAAGAACGAGGAGGAACACGAATGCCGCGATAAAGATCGAGAATGGAAGACCCAGGAAAAACCCTTTTCCGATAAAGCCGTAAGCCTTGCTATCTGTCGTCAATACTTTTCCTTCTGTAATGAGTTGGGCAATACCGCGTCCAACCGTCATCAGGATTAACGTCCCGACCATTGGCTGTATGCCTAAGTAAGCAATTAGTACACCGTTCCACAAACCGCATAAAGCGCCAACAATCATAGCAGCGCCGATCGCCATCCACAGCGGCACAACGCCGATTAAGGAGATAGCGACCGCTCCAGCGATAGCCAGAACGGAACCTACCGAAATATCAATACCTTCCTTCGCAATAACAAGCGTCATCCCGATCGCGATAACCATAATTGGCGCAGCGCGATTTAATATATCAATCAGGCTGCCGAACAGATGACCGTCTTTGATCTCCATGTTGAAAAAACCTGGAACGAAAAACAAATTAAACAACAGGATAGCGGCTAAGGCTGTAATCGGCCAAATAATCTTGGTATGCATGACATTAGCTGCCAGTTTGCGAATATTGCTCAATTGTTCCGCCTCCTTCTGCAATCATTTTCATAATACTTGTTTCATTCATGTCATCGCCGCTGATCTCGCCTACTTGCATGCGGTCGCGAAGGACAACGATCCGGTCCGCGCATTCAATGATTTCCTGAAGCTCGGAAGAGATAATGAGAATCGAAAGGCCTGACTTTGCCAAATCCAGGATCAGTCTGCGGATTTCACCTTTTGAACCAACGTCGATTCCTCGTGTCGGCTCATCCAGAATAAGCAGCTTCGGCTCCGTGGCCAGCCATCTGGCAAGAATAACCTTCTGTTGATTACCGCCGCTCAAGTTATCAATTCGCTGCTCCATGCTTGGCGTCTTGATACGAAGCAAATCAATAAACTTTTGGGCAATTTCCTGCTGCTTCTTAAGAGGAATGTAGTTGAATATCCCTTTCTTCGCTTGAAGCGCCAGAACAATATTCTCGCGAATCGTTAACTCGCCAACAATACCAGCAACTTTACGATCCTCCGGACAGAACCCGATCCCTTTGCGAATCGCTTTCTTTGGATTCATCGATTGAAACTGCTCGGACCCCATCGTCATAACACCGCTATCTGATTGATCAATGCCAAAGATCAGATTAGCAAATTCGGAGCGGCCAGAGCCTAGCAGACCGGCTAGTCCAACAACCTCGCCTTTCTTCACTTCCAGGCTAATAGGCTTGATCGAGCCTGATCTCGTAAGGGATTTTGCCGACATCACAACCTCTGATGTATAACTCGACTCTGTCTTGCGATGCTCGTCCTCCTCTTTCCATTCACGGCCGATCATATGAGTGACAAGACTGCTCTTGGACAGCTTGCTTGTCTCATACTCACCAACCAGGGACCCGTTGCGCAAAATCGTAATACGATCGGTAATCTCATAAACCTGGTCGAGGAAGTGAGTGACAAAAACAATTCCCATACCTTCATCACGAAGCTTCCGCATCACCGCAAATAATTGCTGAACCTCTTGATTATCTAGACTTGAGGTTGGTTCATCCAAGATAAGAACACCGCTTGACATATCAACTGCTCTCGCAATAGCAACCATCTGCTGAATCGCTACCGAATAATCGGAAAGCGATTTTTTGACATCCAGATTTAAATTCAAACGCTCCAGCAATTGCTCACTGTCGGCGTACATTTTTTTCCAATCAATAGCTCCTCTGCGCTTAGGCACGCGGCCGATAAACAAGTTCTCTGCTACCGATAAATTCGCGCATAGGTTAATCTCCTGATAAACGGTACTTATCCCAAGTGTTTGGGCCTCCAGAGGCGATCTGACTGTAATCACTTTCCCGTTCAATTGCACTTTGCCTTTGTCCATGGGATGAACACCAGTTAATACTTTTATCAAGGTCGATTTCCCCGCACCGTTCTCTCCCATCAATGCGTGGACCTCGCCTTTTCGCAGGGTGAAGTTCACGTTACTCAACGCCTTCACGCCAGGGAAGGTTTTGCTTACCTCTTCCATTTTCAATAATACGTTTCCGCTCATTAGGCCGCTCCTTCCCGTATAAACGCTCTATTTTTATGATCATCTATAATTTTACGTATTCAAGAGTGTCCTGTATTTACACGCAAATGGTTTTTTGTATACTATTCGGTCCTATGTTTAATGAAATAGTTACATACAAAAAACCGCCACCCTCTGATGAGCATCAGAGGGTGGCGGTTCTATTCCTTCAATTATTAAGGCAGCAGATTAAACAGACTGTAAATAATTTTGGCAGCTTCCGCTCTCGAAGCATGATCCTTCGGAGCAAAACGGTCATTGCCTTTGCCGTTTACAATTCCTGCGCCTTGCATAGCACTGACGCTTTCAGCAGCGTATGCGGCAATGTCAGATTGATCCGCAAATTGCTGCGTTTGGCCTGCAGCGTTAAGGTCTACCTTGGCGAGCTTGGATGCGCGATAAGCCATAACAGCCATCTCTTCGCGAGTAATTTCATCATTGATACCAAAGCTGCCGTCTGTTTTCCCCTTAACAATTTCAAGCTTCTGCGCAAGTGCTACAGCATCATAATACCAAGTACCTTCCTTCACATCACTAAACGAGCTTACTGCACCGGAATCAGTGAATTCGAAAGCGTTCATCAGCATCGTAATAAATTCCGCTCTAGTTACTTTGCTGTTTGGCGCAAACTTATCGTTGCCTACACCATTTACGATTTCACGGGCTGCCAGCGCTTCAATACTTGTTTGCGCCCATACTGCATTTGCGAGATCCGTAAATGTAACTGCGTTGTTTACAGCCGCGTATTTACTAAAGTGTTTTGCGTCAAATTCTACTTTACCAGTCTCAGCATTATACTTCGCGTTTTTAATGATTTCGAGTTTGCCGCTGTCACTAATATAGTACACAACAACCTGGTTCGGGTTCTCATTCGATTTCAGGTCATAATTAAGCGACACTTTAATCGTCTCTCCGCCGAAATCAGAAACTTTTACTCCGTTAATGTTGAGCGTGAAATCATAGACAGGGCTGCTGCCAACAATTGCGCTGGCTTCAGCAGACAAGCTGCTGCTGTCTACTGCGGACACTGACAGCGTGATTTCTGCAGATGCGTTTAGTCCAGCCGTGAATTGACCTGCTGTAACTGTAAATGTCGCAGCGCCCAGATCAACATTGATGCTCTTAACGCCTTTTTGCTTCGCAGCTTCAAGCTGTCCTGCTGTTAGAGTAATTACAGCTTTTTTCGCTGATCCCGCGTTTTGGACTTCAATATTTACGGTGTTGTTAACCGCTTGTTGAAGCACCTTGTCGAAATCAGAGGCTGCAACCTTAACAGTAAGCACTCCGTTCGCATCCGGCTTCACAGCTGGAAGCGTCAAGACATTGCCCTCGACCTTTGCCGGATCCTCAGTGACAGGCGGAGATACCGGTGGATTCGTAGGACCAGGAACAACTTCCGTTTGACCGGAGATCGTGATCACAATTGTGCTTGATACAGATGGATTGCTTACTGATGCCGCTTTCACCGTTACGGTGCCATCTGCTACTGCTTTCAACAAGCCGTCAGCCGTGATGGTTGCAAATTGCGCACCGCTCTCAATCGACCAGGTTACCGCTTTGTTTGTTGCATTGTTCGGAAGAACTGCAGCATTCAGTTGCAGCGTTCCAGCTTTTGCTGTAATCCCATTTGCTCCGCCGTGGCTGCTAATCGTAACCGACTCGACTGCAACTTCTGGATCTACCACATCACCTTGACCGGAGATCGTGATGACAATCGTATTCGATACAGATGGATTGCTTACCGATGCTGCTCTCACAGTTACGGTTCCATCCGCCACAGCTGTCAACAAGCCGCCAGCCGTAATGGTTGCAAATTGCGTGCCGTTCTCAATCGACCAAGTTACCTCTTTGTTAGTGGCATTATCCGGATACACGCTTGCTGCCAACTGCAATGTTCCGCCTTTTGTCGTAATTGTTGTTTTTCCGCCTTGGCCGCTCACAGTAATCGAACCTGCGTTTACGATTCCATCTTTGGACGGCATAAGCTGCGGTGTAATGGTTGGACCCCAAACTTCCATCGTATCCGGTCCATTTTGTTGCGGTACAAATTGTACGCGGTCTATTCCAAGCTTTCTTGGTTCCGTCTGACCAATTGCATAATGCGTATGGTAAACCATAAACAATTCGGTGCCATCCGGCGATTGAATTAACGAATGATGTCCTGCTCCAGGTACGAGTTCATTCGATTTCATAATCGGGTTGAACTCATACTTTGTCCATGGTCCCATTGGAGTCGGCGCTGTTGCGTAACCTACCCCGTAATCCGGGCTTTGGAAGTGGTTGCCGGAATAAGTCATGTAGTATGTGCCTTTATGCTTAATGACAAACGGTCCTTCATTAATGCTTGCCACTGGCGCCTTCTGACTATTCTCCCACTCTTGGGTTGGAGCGAAAACAAATTGGATTGTATCTTCTTTGATCGTCTTCAAGTCATCATTCATCTCAGCAACCAAAATATGATTGTTGTTATTGAAGCGAACAAAGTACATATACGTTTTGCCATCGTCATCCGTGAAAATATGCGCATCAATCTCTTTTGTATTCGGATGAATAGGCTCTTGAACATCCTGTTTGAACGGACCAAGCGGCGAATCGCTTGTTGCAACCGCTAAATGCTCCTCAACAGCATAGTACATATAGAATACGCCGTTTCTTTCGATAACCTCCGGTGCCCAGAATTGCTTGCTTCCCCATGAATCTTCATTGCGAAGAGCGTAACCTCTCTCCGTCCAATTTACGAGATTCGTCGATGTGTAGACTTTAATGCCCGTTTGCATGTTTGGAGAATTTGCCGTGTCCGTTCCATAGAGGTAATAGACATTCTCATAGTACATGACATGCGGATCTGCAATGCCCGGCAGCTGATTTAAGTTGTTGTAGGTAAGGCCATTAATAATTTCTTCATAAGCGCTAACCTTCACATTATCAAACTGCGCTGCCGCATTAAACGTTCTCAAACCAATCATTCCTGTCGAAGGATGGCTTGGCTCTGCCAAATCAAACTTCGGATAAGGGTTCGTATTAAGCGGATTATCGTTAATATAAATCTGGATATGATTTTCACTCACAACCGCTTTAATCCGATACCATTCGTTCACATAAATTGGCAAATTCTTAGTCGCGATCTCGCTCCATTTGCCGTTTGTGAACATGCCTAATGTAGCGGATTTCTTCGCTGCATTAATTCCGACATAGTAACCGTCTAACGCATCAGGACCATTACTTGGATTAGATGCCCGGAATAAGAGACCCGCCTCTGTTCCGCTAGTGATCTTCACATCGGATTCCAGGACGAAGTCCGTGAACTGCTCTGTTTCCAGCATGGCCTTATATCCAGCGCCGCTTGAAACGGTATAGGCACCGTCTTTTACAGACCATACGCCGTCATAAGTGGTCCAATCACCAGTATTGCCTCCAGTGAAATCTTCACTGTACAGCAGGGTTCCAGAAGCTGGGCCGCCCGCTACCGACACGACGGATTTCGAGCTGAAATCTCCGCCGCTCGATACCGCTTGGATAACCACTCTACCCGGCGCTTTTGCCTCAACCAAACCTGTATTGCTAACGGTAGCAATGCTAGGATTCTCTGAAGTCCATGTTACATCCGTTCCGCTTATGCCCGTGTTCTCAAGCTGCACGGTCTCTCCAACTTGCAGCGACGCTGTCTTCGGAGATACGTCAACACCGCCGGCGATCTCTCTGATTGCAAAATAATCAAATTTCGCGTCAATTGGCGAATCATTCGCGACAATATTGCTTGCAAAGAATCCTACTTTAATGTTGCTCAGATTAGCTGTAACAGGATTCGAGGCTTGAATCCACTCATAGCCATCCCAATAGTAGGTTGTATAAACATTGCCTAACTTTTTGATCTTCACTGTATGCGTTTCTCCGCCTGGGTGTTTAACAAAGTTGCCCGGCTTTTGATACTTGGCATTAATTTCGTATGCAGTCTCCAGTACCTTTCCGTCAGCCCATACATGGCTAAGCTTGACGAAATTATCGGCATTCTGCCATACGAGAATACCGGCTTGTTGATGATTTTTCGTAACGGGAGCCGTGAACTTCGCAACGATTTCGAAATCCCCGCTTGCCGGCACGTTACGCAAGAATACATTGTTTAACGAGTTGTTGCCTTCATAGATATCTGTGGCCGTCGTACGAATGGTCATAAATCCATTATTGCTTGTTAGGCTCCAATTGGATTTCAATTCCTGGAATACGGACCATGCACTATTTAATGTTGTTGTATCAAACTGATCAACTTCATAAAGCGACAGATTTGGTTCTTGTTTTTCCGGCAGAACCTTTACAGTGCTCTCCGCCATGATGCTGCCATTCGCTGCGCTGACGACTTGAATTTGGGCAGTACCAGGCACCAATCCTGTCACCTTGAACATCGCGCTTCCTGTTGCAGAATCTGTTCCAATCTTGGTCACAGTCGCAACAGCAGGGTTAGAGGATTGAACAGTAACCGTTTGATCCGAAACCATCATCGGTTTAATAGATGATGTTAAGGTAGCAGAAGTGCCGACAGGTATATTCATCGCTGTCTGATCCACAGTTAATGACTCGACTGGAAGATTGTTAGCAGGATCAGCCACAATACGATCAAGTACAATGTAGTCCAGCTGTGCGGCATTTGCTATTTTTGCAAACCGAATCGTGTTCGTGCCTTTAACCAAATGAACATCTACAGAGCTTGGATTAATATGATTCAGACCAAAGTTCTGATAGAAAATCGATTGGCTTGCTTGACCATTAATGGTTACTTCATGCTCGGCAACTGCAGAATCGGCAGATCCGTTCTCAGCCATAACGATCAAGCTGTAAGCTCCCGCATCCGCAACTTCAACTGTGAACTCCACATAATCGCTGCCTGCCGTATCGAGCTTGCCGACAACTTTGCCGCCGGAGCTGTTCTCAGAAGCAACAACTGCCGCATTGCCGTGCAGGGCTGCATCCTCGGCTTCATACTTGTAACGGTCAACAGCAGGTGTGCCCGAAGGCTGTCCAACTGGTGCGTTGTAAGCTGCAGGAGTTCCGAAGTTTGGCGTTCCATCCGGATTCCAAGTGAATTTCTGCGCTCTCACGCTTCGATTCCCCCAGCTTGCGCCAGATTTCAATGTCGCATGATAAACAATCCAGTCCTCCGTCCCATCCGGAGATTGGGTAAAGCTATTATGGCCTGGACCAAAGGTGGTAGACACTTTGCTGAACAGCGGGCCGCTCTTCGCCCATGAAGCCGCATTCAGGAAGTTGCCATTCGTGTTGGTTAACATCCCCAGCGTATAATCATCCGTCCAGCTTCCGCTAGCGGAATAGACGATGAATACTTTGCCGTCTTTTTTCAAAATTTCCGGACCTTCATTAATAAACGGATTCCCATTCAATTCCCATGACTCCGTTGGTGTGGAAATCAATACCCGTTCACCGCTAATCGTCCATGGATTGCTCATTGGCGCGATGTAGATATTTTGTCTGCCATCGACATCACCCGGCCAACCGGACCATACGAAATACAAGGATTGATCATCAGCCTGCAAGACTGTGCCGTCAATCGCCCACTTGTTCGTGGAATCCGTTATTTTTCCTTTGAACGTATAGGAGCCCTGCGGATCTTGGGAATTCCCTTCCAGAACATACATACGGTGATTCGCATTATTACCATCGTCTGCAGCGAAGTAGATGTACCACTTGCCGTTAATATACTGCAATTCAGGAGCCCAAAGCTCTTTCGAATATACCGTGCCTGCCGGCGGTGTATACACCGTTACGCGAGGCGCTGAACCGATGTCTTCCAATCTCTTCGCTTTAGCTACAACCAGCGATGTGTCCTTTAATGATTTCACATAATAATAGTAGCCGTTCTTGAATACAATCGATGGATCCGCTGAACCTGCACTTGAGGAGACAGGTACAATCGGATTCGTGAAGGTTGTACCAGCTGTCACAGTTACCTCAGCCGCAGCCGTCTTCCCGCCGTCAAGCGTTGTAACCGTAATCGTTGCCGAGCCTGTTGTAAGGCCTTTGACTACGCCGTCAGCGCTGACAACAGCAACTCCAGGCTTGCTGGAAGTCCATGTTACTTGCTGATTCGAAGCATTTACCGGCTCGAAGGAGGCAATCAATGGCGTCGTTTCGCCCACTTTTACCGATACATCCGCAGGTGTTACAGACACGGATTCTACCGGAATTTCGGAGAATACCGGCAGCATAACCCGCTTAGTCATGTTTGGTCCGGACCATTGCACATGCAAGCTGGCATCGCCTGCCGCATGCACATATTCGACCGTTACCGCAAGTTTTTCTCCGCCTGTCAGGCTAATAACACCGCTTACTTCTTCTCGCGTATTCGTTTCCTTATTGATAACTTCTGTACCGTCAATCCATACTTTTGCAATATTATCGCTGTCGGCAAAAATCGTATAGTCTCCCGTTTCTGACGGTTGAATCGTTCCATTCCATCTCACGGAGAAGTTATCTTCACCGATGCCAACCGTTGGATCAGGAGATCCTGTTCCTTTCTCATTTCCCAGGTCGAAATCGATACGAGGCGTAATAGATTTCTTCACTAGCTGCGAGAAGTTGTTATCTTTAAAATACTGCACATTAAAGATCGGCAGCGTATCGTAAGCATCGCCTACTAACGCTTTAATATCATTCACATCCCAAGGATGACCGTCCGGGTAGACGATGCCATGGAAAGGAACCGCAGGCTCTTCAGTCAGAGGATTAACGTCGCTTCCCCAAGGGAATCGCGTGTTATCACGGCCAATGCCGAGCTCCCACATAACAAAACCCATGCCTTTTTTGCCAAAGTTTTCAACTACGCCAGGTACCGTTTGCGTCAAACGGTTCATAACCTCATCGGCTAGAACTCCGCTGTTTGGTCCGAATTGGCTTGGATAAGTCGGATAGTTGGACTCATAAGGATGATAAGAAATGAAGTCGGAGAACGGTCCGCCTGAGAACTGACCACCCGTAGAGGTGACCGGCTTAATTGATCCGGCTTGCTTAATCCAGATACGGGCATCATTCATAATTTGTTTCGTAACGGTGTCCATCAAACCGCTTTCGCCATTGCTTGGCTCGTTATAAACGTTCCACAGCACAACTGCATCGTTGTTTCCGAATTCTTGCACTACACCTTGCACATAATCTTTGAGTTTTGCTTTGTTGGCCGCATAGTTTGCTTTTACAGCATCCCCTGGACCTTCAACCCAGCGGCTGTTATGCGCGCCGTATCTTGGTGCAAGCTGATCTCCCCATACCGGGAAATCATTCCAGCAGTCATCAAAGAATACAAGCTCTACCTTGATATCGTATTTGTCTGCTAAGGCCAGGAAATCATTCATATTCGCAATGAAGTTATCCTGATCATTTTCCCATAACAGATTGTGCATAAATACACGTACGAAATTGATTCCGTATGTTTTGGCATACGAAAGCTCACGATCATTAATCTCATGGTCATAATTACGCCATTGCTCGATTTGGTTGACCACGTTAGTAGGTACGAATACCGCCCCTTGAACCCATGACCAATCGTAGGTTGGTTGTGTAACTTTGCCCATATCCGTTACAGTGATATTGTCGTAGACGGCGTCAACATTAAATGTTCGAAGTCCAATAGCACCTTCTGTATAGGTCTGGTCTACAACGCTGACAACGATCTCGCCGTCGATATAAACATCGATATTTTTGCCTTCGGCTACAACCTTCAGCTTATAAACTTTGTTCTGGCTGATTGGATAAGGAATCGCTGCCAGGCCTGTCCAGTTATTATTGAACTTGCCTACGGATACACGTCCATCGACATTGATACCGGCGTAGTAGCCCTTCAGGTTATCCGTGCCAACCGTTGGTTCGCTGACCCGGAATAGAACACCGGCATTAAAGTCACTGGAACCGTTACTAATCGAAATATCCGTCTCAAAAGTCAGGTTGCTGTATTGGGTATCGTCCGCAACCGCTTTGAATCCAGCGCCTTTGAGCACCTTATATTTGCCGTCCGTAACGCTCCATGTGCCGCCGTATGTCTTCCAGCCCTGAGCGTTTCCGTCATCAAAATTATCTGCAAAGTTCTCTGCCTTGGAAGTTAAGCTGGTCACTTTAACATCATCATAAGAAACCTTATTGTTATCATTCCAGGCTCGAAGTCCAATTGCACCTGCCGTATATTCCGTATCGGTAAATTGGTATGCCAATTTGCCATTCAAGAAAATATAATAGGTCGAATCAAGCCCTACTACTTTCAAGTGATTATCTGTATTTGGATAGACGGCAGCTGTTTTAATCGCAATTTCAGTCCATTTGCCGTTACCGTTATTCGCAGCAGAATTCATCTTGCCCACTTCAAGCGTGCCAATTGGGGAGATCCCTACGAAATAGCCGCTCATATTATCCGCGCCATTGCCAGGGTCGCTAACCCGGAAGACAAATCCGCTGGCTTGTCCGCTGTTATATGGATTGATATTGGCTTCTACAATAAAATTCTCGGGAGCAACATCAAGCATCGCTTTGTCGCCTCTGGCGTTTTGCACTTCATATCTGCCATTTGCTGCAGTCCATACACCATTTTGATTACCTGTGTATGTAGACCAGCCATCCGAATTGCCGTCTTCGAAATCATCCGTCAATTCAGATTCGGTTCTGGAGATAGCATAAAATGCTTCAACCGTATCGGAGACCATCTCATCTGTCTTCTCTGCATACGCTTTAATAAGCGTTGCAGCAGTCACCGTGATCGGAGAAGAATATACCGGAGAATTGCTGTTTGGCTGACTTCCATCCGTCGTATAGCGAATAGTCGCACCAGGAGTATCCGACGTCAATGAAACCGTTTGCAATTTTGCGTAATTACCGGATGCAACACTGAATTCAGGTGCGGATGTTTGCTGCTCCGAGTACTCTCTAACGACGATATTATCAATCGTTGAGGTTCCCCACCAAGTGCGCAAGCCAATCTGACCGCCTTCAGTAATCTGCTTGCCGTCATTGTCGATATAGTCGATTACCGGAGTGTCCATATCGTTCAAATACATTTGGATATGGTTTCCAACCGCAATCACCTTAACATGTCCTTGATTCCAACGGACCGGTTTAGGCGCCACCAATTCCTTCCACTCATTACCGCTGCCGGTTACTCTGCCGAGTGTCACCTTTTTATCTACCGTTAATGCTGCATAATAGCCGGTGTATCCGTCAGCAACATTATCTGATAGATTGTTCACTCTGAAGAGAAAGCCGGTTCCGTCCGAGTTTAGTCCGCCGATTTTCAAATCAGCCTCGTATACCAAATCTTTAAAATAAGTGTTGTCTGCCACGGTTTTAGCACCTGGCGCACCATTGATACTATACTGCTTTGCTGGATTCACTTGCCAAACACCGCGGTTGCCTGCATTGTCTGACCCATAAGTACTCCAGCCAACGGAATCCCCGTCGTTGAAATCTTCATGGAACACGCCTTGCAGTGTATCTGCTGTTGGCATATCTGCTATTTGCATTTCTGCCGTTAGCGTATCCTCTGTTAGCGTTTCTTCAGTTGACGCATCCTCTGTCAGCGTTTCTTCGGTTTGCGCTGCTTCTGCTGGTGTATCATCGGTTTGCACTACTTCTGTTGGTGTATCTTCTGCAGCCGAAATCATAGTTGGCTGCATGAAGGAGAGCAGCATACCAACGCTTAGTATGTACACCAAAGCTTTACGCAGTCTTTTCTTCCCGCCTGCTGCTGAGTTTCTCAACGCTTTTTTCCTCCTCTAGAAATAATTGATAGTGTACCATGCTGGAAAAACACACATGGCATAAGCCTGCTCATGACAATCCTCTCGGACTATCAAGTCATGATTATTCATTATAGAGGATGGTTGTTCTATTCGTATTTATAATAAACTGTCTTTTTATATACTTTTCGGCTTTACGGTCAACCACCTATGGAATCACTTCCATAAATCGGAACATTACATAAAATATCTGAATATACCAAAGACTTTTTATAAATTTCATAGTATTTTTAGTATGAATTATTTTCCAAGGGGGGATTTGAATGAATATGATGAACGGATACAGACATCAACCCATTAGGAGCAAGCTGATTATCGCGTTTATTCTGGTGCTATTATTGATGGGGGCGGTAAGCGGGGCGCAGATGTTTGTATTCAACAAATATATAGACAAATACAACTCCATGCTCGTTTCAATTGAAAAGGCAAATGCATTGACCGGCTCCCTCAAATCGGAGTTTGATCCGGAAATCGAAAAAATCGTGAATGGAAGGCAGACCTTCGAGGAAAGCGGACATCACGCGATGATCAAACATATTGAAGAGCAATTAATTGAATTAGAGCAAAATGAAAGCGCAACCGTAACCATAGAGAGAATTGAAGCTGCCCATAAGACGCTGGATTCCCTGAAGGCGCAATTGGATAAGCTGAATCAGCTGATTGTTTCGAAAGCAACAGTTGATGAACAAACGGCATCCTTCGAGAATATTGTATTGATCTCAAGTCTGGTTGAGTCTGATTTGGACCAGCTTATTCGCACTAAATTAATCGTGAATTCATCGGAGAAGGACATGATTACTTCCCAATTTCAACATAACGTCCTCATTTACAGTATTGTTTTTATTGTTGTAGTCCTCGTTTCTATGCTCATCGCATGGAGAATTTCCAGCCAGATTGCGATACCGCTTCGTAAATTAAGTATAAATGTCTCCCAATTAGCGCAAGGCAATCTTTCAATCGAGCCGGTCTTCAGCCGCAGCCGGGATGAGATCGGAAAATTATGCGACGCCTTCAATACGATGTTCGATACGCTGCGCGAGATCATTGGCAGAGTACGGGAAACAAATGAACAAGTCGTCACCTCTTCCAGTCAAATGGATGCCGGTCTTCATGAAAACAAGCAGGCTGGAGAAGAGATTGCAACAGCGACAATGAAGGTCTCGCAATCGCTGTATGAGCATGATGAATATGTACAATTATCTGTACGTGAATTTGATGAACTCGTAAGATTATTCCAAACAATCACAACTAATTCGCATAAAATTAATACCAAGGCTTTCGACTCGCTTCATATCGCCGAGGAAGGAAATCAGCATATCGAAACCTTTATGGAGCAATTCACCAAGCTCAAAATGACCGTAACGTATGTGGATCAGGATGCTAAGCTGCTGTATCAGCTATCGCAAGAAATGGCCGCGATGCTGCAGAACATTCGCAAAATTTCGTCCGAGACCAACATCCTGTCCTTGAATGCATCCATTGAAGCACAAAGGGCTTCCGAGCATGGCAAAGGCTTCGCAGTAATAGCAGGCAGAGTGAAGCAGTTGGCCGGGGAAACGTCGAATCTCTCCGCGCAAATTGATGGAAAGATGGATAATGTCCGTCATACGGTTCAAACGATTCAGCATCGAATGATGGAAAGCATTAAGCAGCTGCAAATTGGGGAAGAAGTGGCAACAAAAGCTCAACTGGGTTATCAAGCTATTCATGAAGCAAATGTCACCGTGCAAGCCGAAATTCAGACAATAACAGAGGAAATGAACAATGGAGGCGAGCGGGTACATCGGATTCATAATCTCGTGAAAGAAGTGGAGATCCGCGCGGACCGCATCAAACAGGATATGGATGAAATCTCCTCGATGGAAAAAGAGCAAGTAGCAGCGCTTGAGCAGGTAGCCGCCTCATCGGATATTCTCACGAAGCATATTAGCGAGCTTAATCAAACCGTTTCCGTATTTCAAAAATAAAAACAACCAGAAGAAGAGCTGTCTCCAAGCGTCTAACTTAATGACCTTGGGACAGCTTCTGTCTTCTTGTTGCTGTTTATTGCCGGCGGTTAACGATGATCATAAATATACGGCGAGGTATGCTTCGCATTACTCGAATTCAGCTTTGTTGCATTAGCCGGGAAAATCCGTTCAACCATCGCATTAAATTCGGATACAAAGCCTTGAATCGGGTGACCCAGACGAACATCGCCCATATAGCTGTTCATGCGGTCCACAAAATCCGGATTTGCGGATACATAAACATTCTGAACCGTCGGATGCAGGCGCTTCACCTCTGCGGCGATATCACTTTTGATTTGTTCAGTTAAACGGCTTTCACCGGTGTCAGTTGTGCTTAGACCGCGAATCCCGTTATTCTGATGCCCATCCATCGTACCGTTCATGCCATACGTGCCATTCATCCCGTTCATGCCGTATTTCCCATTTGTACCATACGTTCCGTTCATGTTGCGGTTCGCATCCGTAATCGGGCTGCTTAAGTTCGTACGGCTGTAGCTTTTTGCGCTTAAGCCGCGCGTATGATCTTCGAAAGAAACGGCAACATAAGCATTATTATCGGTCAGCATAACATTGGCTGTCTTCACCGTGTTCATAGCCACAAGCCGCTTTGCGATTTCATCGCTCATTTCCATTTTATAATTTTTATGACTGCCTACAATATTATTGCTGTTGAGACGACGGCCATTAACGCGGTTCATTTCATTCATTTGATCATTCGCGAAACGCTTGTTTGTTAATGTTCCCGGAGCCGCCAAATTACGGATCACATTCCCGTTAGCATCATAACGTACACTGTTCGGACGGATGTTCTTGTTGCCGATATCCCCCTGATTGGCTGCACATCCCGCTAACGTTGTTGCTAAAGCCACACTTGCAGTAAGAAGAATGAATTTGTTTTTCATGACCTGGCCACTCCTCCATTCGTTTAGTTAGGCTTTGACCCGTGACTTATTGTGCTCGGATATGAAGAACCTATCCAACATACCGCTTGACAAATCAGCTCCATTTCAGTAATTTAATATCAAGTATTAGTACCAGGTGCTAAAAAAAGAAAATGAAGGAGTTGTTTACTATGGAAAAGCAACTGCAATCCAATGCAGCTATTACGGCAATCGGCACTTATTCGCCTGACAAAGTTTTGTCTAATGCTGATTTGGAACAGATTGTGGACACTTCTGATGAATGGATTGTACAACGCACAGGTATTCGTGAGCGCAGGATTGCTGCTGCAGATCAGTTCACAAGCGACTTATGTATCCGGGCTGTCCAAAATATGCAGGAACGTTACGGGGTTCATGTCGGGGATGTTGATTTCATTATTGTTGCCACTTCAACTCCGGATAATGTGATTCCCAGTGTTGCCGCACAGGTGCAGGCTGGACTTGGCATCAAACAATGCGGAGCGATTGATATTCAGGCAGCCTGCGCCGGCTTCACATCAGCGATTCAGTTGGCGAATGGCCTGCTCTTGTCCGGCTTCTATCGCAAAATTCTGGTCATTGGCGGAGAAACCTTGTCTAAAGTAACGAACTACGAGGACCGGACGACCTGCATTCTGTTTGGCGACGGGGCTGGCGCTATATTAATGGAAGCCAGAGACGGCAAAGGCGATATTCTGGCTGTCTCTTCGCAAACAGACGGTACAGGCGGGCATCATGTATACCGCAGCGGCTTGTCCCCTGCCATTAACGCAACGGATATCGATACGACCAGCCGCATTGTGCAAAATGGCCGGGAAGTATATAAATGGGCACTCAGCCATGTATCTCAAGGAATTACCGGCCTATTGCAAGACAGCGGTTATGCACCGTCCCAGATCAACTGGTTCGTTCCGCACAACGCGAATCAGCGTATCATTGACGCGTTATGCGAACGGACCGGCATCAACGAGCAACAGGCTTTGTCGAGCATTGAGCATTACGGCAATACATCAGCAGCATCGATTCCTCTTGCTCTTGATGCCGCCGTCCGTGAAGGCCGTGTATTACCGGGACATCTGCTGCTGCTCTATGGCTTTGGCGGCGGTTTAACCCAGTCCGGCGTCTTGCTCCGTTGGTCCATCTAATTGAACTGGAAGTTGAGGCGGAGGCGGCGGGAACAAGATGGACAGCATCGTATGAAGTCGGTTTGCATACGTATGATCCCTGAAAGCCCGGTACATGCCGCGAAGTGCAATTTGTTGCCGCTCCTCCTCATGCTTCAGGTAATACTCCATCTTCTCCACCAGCTCGGCTGGTGAGGAATAAGTGACGATCTCCACCCCCGGTGTGAAAAACGAAGCGAGGTCGTCACGGATATCGCATACCTGCAGAACAGCACAAGCCGCAATCTCGAAAGTACGCGGATTCGGCGAAACCGCCGTCAGTCCAATTCTGTTGCTGTTATACAAGACATCATCATGTGCCCGATGCATATTAATAACGATTTTGGAGGCATTATAAGTCAGAGCAGTCTCCGCCGGCCCCATCCAGTGGTTCAGCTTGATTTTGGAGCGGAGCAGATCATATTTGGCTAAACGGTCCCACCATATGCCGGATATTAACGTATTTTTCCCCGCCAAATAAGAGGTTAATTCATCGAAATAGCTTACCCGGTTCATATAAGCAGAGCCAATAAATGTTATTTCTTTGCGGGCGGAGCGGTCTGGATTTGTTGGGCGGTATTGGGAAGGCTGGAAGCAGAACGGAAGATAGTGTGCATTCTGACATCCAATCTGTTTATAGTAGTCCACGGAGTTGCGCTCCAGCGTAAACACCGTGTCATAATGCGGAACGATTGAAGTTGTAATGTCCATATAATACGGATCATCCGTCAGCCAGATCGCCGTACGGATCCCGTTATCTCTAAGCGTCCTAATCTGTCCGACATCAAACTGCAGGCCGTCAAGCACAATAACAATATCCGGCCGATCAGCTAACGCCATCTCCGCCACGGGCTGCGTGGCATTCACAACGGTTAACTGTCGAACCAGAGAAGCTAATGTCTCACTAACTGCCTCGTCAATGGGGGAATAAGGAAAACCTTTGGCTGTTTGAACAAACATGGCATGTATTGGCCATACATTGTTCACCTGCGGAACACGGCTGATTGCTTCCTCGCATAGACCATACCAATATCCATGCTCCCACCCCAGTTGATACCCTGCAGCCCGTCCAGCTCCCTCATCAGTCTTCCTTTTGAGTCCTGGCGCCATATTCGTCACTCCTACTTCAATAAATTCAAAAGCGTTGCAATCCGCGTTGTCATTGTATGATCACGCAATGTCCGGTATAAACCTCTTATCGCAATGCGAAGGCGTTCTTCCTCATGGGACAAATAATAATCGATCTTCTCTACCAGCTCCTGTGCGCTGCTGTATGTTTCAATCTCATACCCCGGGCGGTATTGAGAAAACAAATCTTCACGAACATCCGTTAATTGCAGCGTTGCACATGCCGAAACATCATAAGTCCTTGGGTTGACCGACAATCCCGGTATCTGTTCTTCCATCTGATTATCCTTCCCGGGTACATCGGTACGATGCAGATTGATCACAATCTTGGAGCCGCTATAGTAATGCGCGGCTGTATCAGGTGTAATGCCTTCCGGATGAATATAGGGCTTCAGCAGCGGATAACGCTGCATACGATCCCAATGTCCACCGGCAATAAACAGCTTCCGGCGCGACAGCTGCTCGGCAATCGAATCGATCAGCTCTACCCGATTCCAGAAGGCGACTCCGATAAAACAGACTTCATATTCATATTGTTTCTCCGCTCGGAACGGTCGGAATACCGCATCATTTACGGCTAAAGGCATATGAAAGACTTGAGAGCAGCCTTGCTGCTGATACAGCTGCACGGTTCCGCGCTCATGGGTCAGTACAACATCGTAATGAGGTGCTATTTGGACGGTGTGAGCCGTCATATAGGGATCATCTACAAACCAGATGACCGTCTTAATCCCGAGTGCTCTGATCGCATCGATTTGCTCCAGATGATCAGAAGGAAACGAATATAAGCCGTTCAACACAAGCATAATATCCGGCTGAATGGAAGCGGCCTGCTCAAGCAAGCCTTCCTGAGCTCCCAGATGCACCTCGCTGACGCAGCTCTGCAGTGCCAATACAATACCGGAATCAATCGCATCGAATCCTAACGAACCTTGCGGAATATATAATACACGCAGAGGCAAAACTTCCGGCAACGGCGTTAAGGAAGCCGACTTTGCCCATTCGCAGGCCCCATCCCGCCAACCTGCATGATATCCGGTTGAATAGCCTTGCTGTCTGCCTTGTTGAATGGAAACTGCTGCTGCCGTATTCAAAACCACCCATCACCTGCCTGCTTCTTGAATTTATACAAAAAAGCCTTAATCTGATTTGTCCATTCTGGGCATGAACAAGGCAGATCTAAGACTTCTATCATCATTTTGTGTAATTAAACCTGCGTTTCATAGGCAATTAGATGTCCGTCCTCGAAGCCCTTGGCAAATCCGGCGTTATAGCCGTCATTATAAGCCTGATTAAAGCCTTCATCATAATTGACTGGATCAAAGCTTGGGCTTTTTCTTCTTTTTCTGACCGATGACTTCCTGCGTTTCAATATGCCCTTGCCTGACTTTTTACCCGCTGTCTTCCGTGCTCCGCCGCCTGCTTTGCGTTTGGTACGGAGTTTGGTACGGACATGAGGCTTGCGTTTGGTTCTTCGTTTAGCTGCAGCAGCACTTTTCTTCTTCATATCAAACGCCTCCTTCACAATGACGTTTTTTTCTTGAGATTTCTGATTTTGGCGTTCATCCACGGACTGCAGGGGCTGCCTTGCTTTAGGGATTTACGGCGCATGTTCAGCCCCATTACGGATTCCGCTATTGTTTTCTGCATGGATGTCAGCAATTTCACATTCTCGGCTATATTTCTGGCAAGCTGCGGAGAGACCTCCGATACGTCGGCTATACTGTCCAGTATGCGGGCAAGAGCAGTTTGGCTTCTTGCCAGGGAAGAGAGAAGCTGAAGCTTCACTTCCTGTTCTCTTTGCGTGATCGTATTCAACTCATATCACCCATGCCGAACAGCATCTCGTCGTCATCCCCGTCATTATCGCCTCCGCCTTCACCGGATCTTGGCAATACGGATTTCATTACGGAGAGAATCCCTTGGCTCATTTTGTTCACGCCGTCCAATACTTCGATAACCTGTTCATTGATTTGGGCAGTCTGCTTGACCTGCGCTTGATCACCAAGGAAAGATGCCGCTGTGATATGATTGCATACCCAATGGCGTGCTTTTTCTGCTTCTTCCGCCTTGGCTTCCAGCATCATCGCAATATTCCACTGTATATTGGCTGTTGCGCCAAGCATACGCTTATAAGCCTGCTCCCTATTCATGACAAACATCCCCCTTCCGGCCGTTCACTCTTCTTCCTCGAGACGCAGCTCGCGAACGGTAAACGTCAGCTGTGCTGCAAGAGTCTCCTGCAATTCTGCAATAGTGTTCAAGTAAGACACAATTCCCCCAAGAAGGGATTGCGTGTTCGTGAGCAGCCCTTCCGTGCCCCCGAAGTTGGGGTTGCTGTCAGGAATGGCCTTCACAACCTCAGCCATTCGTACAACAACATGGCGTTTGGAATCGATCATACGAGCCATTTGATTATGGGAATGGGATAAATGTTCAATAATTTCGTTTACGATCTGCTGCAACACAAAACCCTCCTCTGCAGCCAAAAACACTCTGTTCAGTTGTCGTCATACCAGCATATGCATTATCGAAAACGGGTGATACTTGCAGCATTCACAACACCTGACGCAGCTTGACCGGAGGAATAAGCGGCAGCCCTTCCGGCAACACCTGCAGCTGTTCCACTGTCAGCGGATATTTGGCTCGCTCATGCAAGTACCAGGCGACGGAAGCCGCTTCAGTAATAATTTTTCGCTTTGTTCCATTCTCCAGATAATACAGGAAGCCGTCCAAACCGCTTGCAATCTGGCCATGCAAAGATGCCCCATCATGAACGGAATGAAGAGACTGCCATTTGGATACCGCCTCTCCGGCAGCAAGAGCTTCACCAATCGGCCAGCTGCGGATCAGAATTTGCGGCAGACGTACAACCGGTCCGGACCACCCGCCTTCGATCGGACGTTTGACCCCGTTTTCAATCCAATAGACCTGCGCTCCAATCCCCTTCACCACAACACCTTCCGGGTAAAAGGCCGTTTCTCCCTTGGCTGCAAGCGAAGAAATATGCGGCTCACTTGCATGAACCTGATGAATCCATGCGTAGGGGTTATTCCATTTGGTCATATAATAAACCATATTCCCGGTTGTCACCTGCTCCAGCTGATCTCCCAGCGCCTTGATACTGACGCTGCCGAAATGATGAATAAAGCAATCTCTGGCAATAACAAGAGAGTAGCCAAGCAGCTTGGTCCGAATATTATAGTCATCGTCTTCGTAGTTGCCGAATTCGAACCCTTCGTCCAGAAATCCGATCTGCTCCCACAGCTCCCGGCGGAACAAAAGGCAGAAGCCCGGCAGCCTGTCTGTTCTTTCCCAACGCTTCGGATCAGAAATATTGTTCAGTCTCGCGAATTCAGGCATATCTTCAATTCTCTCATAAGGCACCTTGATCTGCTGATCACCGCTAATATAATTGGTAACAGGACCTACCATTCCAATTGTCTTGTCGCTGTGCAGACAGATCAGCAAATTGCCAAGCCAGTTGTCTGTCAGGAGAGTATCATTATTCAGGATGACCATCGTTGTCCCCTTGGCCATCATCAGCCCCATGTTTACTGCGCCGGCAAAGCCGTAATTCTGATCGAGCACCCGGTAACGCACCTGACCGTCAAGCTGCTCCAAATATTCGGCTGTCCCGTCGGTGGAAGCATTGTCGATCACAATAATCTCATGCGTCTGCTCTGTATTATCGATGATGCTGTCGATGCAGCCTCTTAAATAATCCACTTGATTGTAACTCGGGATAATAATACTCGTTCCTTCGAACAAAGAATGATAGCTGCTCTGGCCAGCTTGCAGCCCCTGATTATATCCCGCCTTCAAGCCTGCCTGATAATTCTCCGATCTCCTGCCCTCTTGCGATAGCGCGAGCTTGAGACGACGGTTGCCCCGCGGTTTGCGTCTCACTCATAATCTCTCCCGTCTAGTATTCTATATCCCAATATCGGGCAGATGCTTCTTTCAGCGACTCGAAAGTTCCGGCATCCATCCACCAGCCGGATAAGGTCTGGTAGGCTAAGAGGCCCGCTGCTGCATAGAGATTATTCAGATCCGTAATCTCAAGCTCCCCTCTGCTTGAAGGGCTGATATTCTCTATCCGCTGGAAGACATCGGAGCTGTACATATATAAACCGGTAACCGATAGATTAGACTCTGGCCTCGCAGGCTTCTCTTCAATGTGTTTAATCGCTCCGTTCGGATGAAAGACCGGTATGCCATACCGATGCGGATCGTCTACCTCCTTGAGAAGCACCATCGCTCCATCCGGCTGCTGCTGAAAATCATGAATATAGGGAGTTAAATTCTCTTCAAATAAATTGTCACCCAGAAGAACCAGGAATTTCTCTCCGTCAGCAATAAACGGTCTTGCCAGCTGCAAAGCGTCCGCAATGCCCCCGGCTCCCTCCTGTATGCGGTAGACCAGAGACACCCCAATCTCATCACCGCTGCCGAAATATTGAATAAACATTCCTGCAGACTGACGGTTCGTAATGATCAGAATATCCTGAATTCCCGCTTTGCGCAGTGTCTCGATACCATGATGGATCATCGGATGTCTGCCGACAGGCAGCATATGCTTATTGATATAAGAAGTAAGAGGCATGAGCCGCGAACCGGTTCCGCCTGCCAATATAACAGCTTTCATCGTGCAATCCTCCTAACCATGTGCAGACTTACAAGGCCATCTCGCGCTTTCTCAGCCGATCCTCGAACCCGCCCCGTTCATCTGTGCATGACAGCAGCCAATAGATCGCCTCCAAATGATCGCCCAGAATTAACCGCTCAAGCGGATTTTTCCTCTCCCGCTCCGGTCGAGGTTTATTGATTTTTCCGACATTCACGGTGTGAACGGCATTTACCTTAAGTCCCTGCTTTACCGCCATTGCATGGGCAAGCGGAGGGACAGACAAAGCTGATGCTCCTATCGTATCCAGGCATTTCCGACTGATTGCATGCGGTACGGCGGTGAACGATATGCCCTTCAGGTCAGGTCGCTCAAGAATAACATTCAAGGCATGTTTAGCCAGAACAACACTATGAACCTTCGCCTTATGGACCGGGCCCGAATAATTGTTCAGCGCTGCATCAACCCCTTTTTCTCTTACGGCGTGAATGTAAGGACGTAATTGAGAAGCGGATATGACCATATCGCCGTCTATAAAAAGCAGCACTTCGCCCCTAGCCTCTAGTGCCCCCATCGTCCTGCCTACGTCATGACCAAGAGGCTTCTCGTATTGCAGCACTCTAGCTCCCATCTTTCTAGCAATGGTAACGGAACCATCCGTTGAACCATTGGCAACAACAATGACTTCTGTCCGGGAATGTACTTTTGCAGCTTCGCGAATTACGCGTCCGATGGTCGATTTTTCATTCATAACAGGGATAATCACCGATACGACCGGATTTGGATGAGGTGCGCGTTTCATCCACTGAATCACCTCAGTTTACGCCTATTAAAATGCAAAAACAGATTGATGTACATCACATAGTATGTATGCAGACTGCTAGCGCAACGGCATTTGTACAACTTCCAAGACGTCTGTCCCGCTCCAAATAAAAAAGAGGATAGGAGCGTATACTTCTGCTCCCAATCCCCTATTGAAACTATAAATTTCACCGGCCAATGGCAATCCAGTTCATATAACCCTCCGGTTCAAATGAACCTCTGGAACGGACAATATTAAGAATGGCCCTGTCCTCGGATTTGCTAAAGACGGATACATAACATTCCGGATTATCACAGATGGCCGTTATAACATAATTCGTATTGCTGAACGGCTCTTCGAATATAATTTCGATCTCCAGCTGCTTCCCTTTTTTGAAGAACGAATACGGGGCTAGACCAAACAGCTGAATCACTTGGCCTGATCCGGAAGAGCGGATGAAGGATGGCTCTGGTTCCAGCACTTCCTGCTCTATAGCAGGCTCCTCATCTTCGGCCGGGAATAAGGCGGACACAAGCTCCGGTGCCAACTTATCCAGCGAAATAGACTCGGAGGCTACATGCCAGCCGCATACACTGCCTTCGGCCAGCTTTTCTCTTGTCACACTCTCATCCGCAAGCTTGTCGCTTGTGACACTTTCATCGGCTAGTTTATCCGTTGTGATGCCCTCGTCGGCCAGCTTCTCGCTCGTAATGCTGTTGTCGGCAAGCTTCTGATTCGTTACACTGCTGTCAGCAAGCTTCTCAGTTGCAATACTTCCGAATGCCAGCTTCTCTCCGGTCACACTTTCGACTGCAAGCTTATCGCTTGTGATACTGTTGTCGGCCAGCTTCCGAGTTGTAATACAGCCGTCAGCGAGCTTACTGGTCGTAATACTTTCGCTTGCAAGCTTCTCCATCGTGACACTTTCGAACGCGAGCTTCCGGGCGGTCACACTTTCGTCCGCCAGCTTGAGTGCGGTGATACTGTCATCAGTCAGCTTCTCTGAAGTTACGCTCCCGTCAGCAAGCTTGCTGACGGTAACTGCGAGGTCGGCTAGCTTCAAAGTCGTGATACTGTCATCGGCTAGCTTCTCGGCGGTCACACTTTCATCAACCAGCTTACGACTCGTGATACTGTCATCGGCCAGCTTTTCGGTTGTAACACTTTCATTCGCAAGCTTGCTGCCCGTAATGCTCTCTGCCGCAAGCTTCTCCGCTGTAACACTACCCGCACACAGCTTCTCGCTTGTAATGCTTAGATCAGCCAGCTTGCTACCCGTCACCGCCTGATCGGCAACCTTAATAGTGATAACACTTTCATTGGCTAACTTCTCTGCAGTGATACTTTCATCAATCAGCTTACGACTCGAGATACTATAATCGACTAACTTCCCGGTCGAGACACTCTCATCGGCTAGTTTGCTGCCGGTAACTGTCAGGTCGGCTAGCTTGCTCGTAATAACAGCCCCGTCCGAGAGCTTCTCAGCGGTTACACTTTCACCAGCCAGCTTGCGGCTTGTAATACTATTGTCAGCAAGCTTCTCTGTCGTCACGCTTTCATCTGCAAGCTTGCGTCTTGTTACACTCTCTGTCGCCAGCTTCTCAGCGGAGACACTCTCTGCCGCTAGCTTCTCCGTTGTAATGCTCTCATCCGCAAGCTTGCTGCCGGTAACTGCCTGATCGGCTAGCTTGATGCTTGTAATACTTTCATCCGCAAGTTTCTCGCTGGTCACACTTTCATCAACCAACTTGCGGGTTGTGATGCTGTCATCGGCTAGCTTCTCTGAGGTTACGCTCTCATCAGCCAGCTTGCTGCCCGTCACCGCCTGATTGACCAGCTTAATTGCCGTGATGCTGTCATCGGCTAGCTTCTCGGCAGTTACACTTTCATCAACCAGTTTCCGTGTTGTGACACTGTCATCGGCAAGCTTCTCTGCTATGACGCTTTCGTCGGCAAGCTTGCGGCCTGTCACGCTTTTATCAAGCAGCTGCTCGGCTGAGATACTCTCATTGGCCAGCTTACTCCCTGTTATGCTTCCGTCAGCGAGCCTGTCGCCGGTAATGCTCTCGTACGCTAATTTACTGCCTATAATGCTATCATCGGCGATTTTCCCTGTCGTAATGCTTCCATCTGCAAGCTTGCGGCTTGTAATACTCTCATCAGCCAGCTTCTCGCCTGTGATACTGCCGCCGGCAAGCTTGCTGCCTGTGACGCTCTCAGGCGCCAGCTTATCACCTGTTATGCTCTCAAACGCCAGCTTGCTGCCTGTCATGCTTCCATCTAGCAGCTTACCGTCCGTAATGCTGTTATCCGCCAGCTTCTCGCTTGTAATACTCCCCGCTGCCAGCTTGCTCCCTGTTATGCTCTCGTCTGCCAGTTTATCGCTTGATATGCTCTCGAATGCCAGCTTGCTGCCCGTTATGCTTCCATCCGCCAACTTGCCTGTCGTGACGCTGTCATCGGCGAGTTTTTCCGTTGTTACACTTTCATCTTCCAGCTTGCTCGTAATCACACTGCCATCCGCGAGCTTGGAGGAAATAATAATGCCTTCTGCCAGCTGTTCTCCTGCAATATTTTTCGGCTTAAACTCATTCAGAATATCCGCACTCAAATGGTCGAAGGAAACCGTCCCTTTGCGAAGATGATAGCTTTGAATGGAATCTGCCTTGATATGCTTGCTTGCGATGGTCTCAAGACGGAGATGATCGCCAGATACCGTATCGATTGCCAGCTTGGAGGATGTCACTGCCCCGTTCTGCAGCTTGCTCTCATCCACACTTCCTGGCGTCAAATGCTTATCCTGAATCGAATGCGGCTGGATATGGCGGGTATTAACGGATAAAGAGGCAAGCTTTGATTCCTGAACAGCGCCATCTGTAAGATGCTCTGTACCAACAATATTCTCCTGCAACGCTTCCGAGTTTACCGCTTTTGTTTGAATGTGAGCTTCCCCGACGCTAAGCGGCGCCAGCTTGGCTTCAGTGACCGCCTCTTCTGACAAATGTGCAGAACGAACACTGCCTTCAACAATATGAATACCAAGGATGGAATCACTCGCCAGATGCCGGCTCATCACCGTTTCGTTGCCAATATGGCTGGACTGGATCAAGCCTGCCGCCAGCTTTGCTGCGGTTACAGACTGATTAGACAGAGCTTCCGAACCAATCGCACCGCTGCGAATATGATTGGCTTCGATAATGCTGTCCGTCAGATGCTCCGAACGAATCGAGAGCAGCTCGATATGATCTCCTTGAATCGATAAAGGACGGATTAATTCGGAATAGATCGATCCCTCCGCAAGCTTGCTTGCCGTTACGCTTCCATCAGCCAGCTTGGAGGTTGTTACGCTCGCATCAGTCAGCTTCGCGGTGGTGACGGCATCTTTGGACAGCTTGCTTGCTGTTACAGCCTGATCGATAATATGATCCGTGTTCACAATGTCATACGACAGATTCATCTCGGTAACGGACTGATAGCCCATATGCTCGGCATGAACAACTCCCGCCTGCAGATGCTCCGACGTAATCGCACCCGGGCGGATTAATTCCGCATGAATCGAATCTGCTGAGATATGGTGCGACAGCACGCTGCCATCCGCCAGCTTGGAGGATGTAATGCTCGCATCCGCCAGCTTCTCGCTTGTCACTGACCGGGAAGCCAGCTTTCCGGTTGTGATCGACAGATCAGACAGATGATCCGTCTTCACGCTGCTGCCGGACAAATGTTGATCAGTCACTGCTTCGCCTGCGAGATGAACAGACTGTATAGCCCCTTTCTTCACATGCGCACTATCTATCGAAGAAGGCTGAACATGGCCGCTGCCAATTGAAGAGGCCTGGATCGCATCTGAATTAACGGCACCCGGCGCAATATGCTGTTCATTCACACTGCCTTCGCCAAGCTTTGAAGCCGTTACACTTGACCCGGCAAGCTTATCGGTTGTGACCGATTCCGGGGCAAGCTTTTGGGATCCGATGCTATGATCAACCAAATGATGCGGATGAACGGAGTTTGGGGATAGATTAGACTCGGTAATGGCTCCAAATGCAATCTTGCCGCTTGTGACCGAGAGATCTTGCAAAGCATCCGTACCTACAGCCTGATTAGAAAAATGCTGCTTCTCAATGAGCTTTGGCTTCAGATGTTCGCCGGAGATGGTTTCCGGGGAAATCGCTTCCTCCGTAACCGCACCTGAAGAGAAATGATAGGCGCGAAGCGCTTCAGGCGCAATTTTTTGGAAAGTAATGATCTCGTTCTTCAGATGACCGTTATCAATTGCTCCGGCAGCCAGCTTTGAGCTTTTGACCGCACCGTCAGCGATTTTCTTATCGGTTACGGATTGATCAGCAAGCTGGTGGGTACCAACCGCAAAGTCGCTCAAATGTTCTGTGCCAATCGCTTGAGGCGCAATCTTCTCCCCTTTGACAGAACCGTCCTGCAGTTGCTCTCTCCCGACCGAACTGGACTGCAAATGCTGACGGGATACCACCTGATGGGCAATATGACGCTGCTCAATTTGTCCAATGGCAATATGGTCGGAAATAATGCTGCTCCGTCCGACATGGCGGGTTTGTACCGCTTCATTCGCCAGCTTGATCGATATGATGCTTTGGTCTCCCAGATGTCTGCTTTCGATCTGTCCGGCTACAATATGTTCACCGGTTACGGCATCTTGCTGAAGATGTGTTGCATTAACGGCTCCGGGAGCGATCCGCTCGGCGTTTACGGATTGTGGTTGAAGGGCCCCTGTCCCTACTGCCCCTTCCGCCAGATGCTCTTGCATGATTGCGCCTGGAGCCACGTGCTTCCCCAGAATAGCTCCAATCGAGACATGCTCTGCGAGAAGCAGTCCTTGTTTCAGATGAATGGACTCAATTGTATCCGATGCGAGCTTGCTGCCGGTAATAGCCCCGTCACGCAGCTTGGAATGAGTAACAGAGGCTTCGCCAAGCTTCGAATTGGTAATGGCTTCGTTGGCGATTTTTTCCGTACGTACAGCACTGTTCTGGAGTTTATCTTCTGAGATGGCATGATTATCGATCAGCTCTTCGGTGATTAGAAAAGGCTGAAGATGCCTTGATGTAATCGAGCTGTCAGCGATTTTGCCGGAATCAATCGTCCGGTCAGCCAGCTTCTCGGATGTAATGCTGCCGTCTTCCAGCTTGCTGCCGTTAATCGAAGAGTCTACGATTTTATCCCCGGTAATTGAGCTGTTCGCAAGATGATTGCCCGTAATGGCAGAAGGGGAAACTTTATTCCCTGTTACAGCTCCAGGAGCCAGGTGAATATTATTTACGGCATAATCGGCGATTGTGGAAGAAATGATGCTGCTTGGGCGCATTTTATCCGAGTCGACAGAATAAGGGGCAAGCTTGCTGCCGGTCACTGCGCCGTCCACGATATCATCCGAATAGATAAACGGAAAAGGCTTATACAGATCTTGCTTTTCCACCAGTTTATCAATCTTCTGATCATAGGTTGGCTCAGGCGTCGGCTCTTCCTTCACGTCTTGCTTCTGCTCCTGCTTCAGTTCCGGCATCGTCTTCGGCTTCTGTTCCGTTATTGGGCCCGCATTATATGAAGTAATTTCCTCTATAAGCCGCTCTGTCTCAGCAGCGATGCCTACTTCAGCCGATGAGGAGGCATCGGCAATAAGGATCAAATCTTCTGTCAATGCAGGGGTCAAATACGTCTCCGCTTGAGGCGCCTTTTCGGCAGGAGCAATGGCATTAATACTTACTGACCTGTTCTCTTCCAGCTGCAGCTGCGGCTGCGGCTGCGGGACAAGGCGGTTGTTCGACTGCGCGGCATTCTTTTTGCGGTTTAATTCATCCAGCCACTTTAATTCCGAGGCATTGGGATTATCGACATAATAATTCGGCTTACGCCCTTTGGCGTTTTTTGACGATTTTCCTTTACTCATTGACCTCTCCTTCTTTCTTCCTCCTCAAAGTTATTTCACTATATGCTTCTACCCATGGGCGCGCTACTGCCGTTTTTCCGATTAGAACAGTCCGAAACGGCTTCACCTTTATCAGGAGGCAGAGTCTTATCAATGAGAAAACCTCTATCGAGGCCTTTCGAAGAAGGGCGACGCGTTTAGAGGTTGGTTTTATCGCCAATAAGAATTTGTTCTTCCGACTTGCTCGGAAACTTATCAATGCTTATATGGTAAAAAAAGGACAGCGGATTTTATCCGCCGTCCTCTTGGGAATTATCTTTTACATGCTCTGGATTAATAAAACCTATATCATAGCTGATGACCTGCTCATCCTCCTGTACGGTACTTTCGTCAGGCTCAGGAGCAGGCTCCGCATACATATTCTCATCATCCAACTCCGGATTATCAAGGAATCTGAGGTCAACTTCATTTCTTTGAATCTTCAGCCACCGTTTCGCCGTATGTTCCCATGTAAACAGCTGCTCTACCCGCTGCCTGCTTTTTAGCCCCATTTGCCGGCGCAGCGCCGCATTGTGAAGCAATAACAGAAGCTTCTCGGTCAGCTCATTCTTAATTTCCTTCTGATTAATGAGATAACCGGTCTCTCCGTGCTGGATAATCTCTTGCATACCTCCGGCCCGGGTTGCTATAACAGGCAGACCTGTTGCCATTGCTTCTACATTTACTAGCCCAAAGGCTTCCCGCTTTCCGGAAGGCATCACCGCAATGTCGGCCGCCATGAACCAGCCAGGCACCTCCGAATAAGGAACATAGGGAACGAACCGGACATGTTTCTTATACCGCTCACCCAACCTGATCAGCTTGCGTGAATAAGCCGTCGTACGGTGCGAGCCGTAGAAAGGGCTGCCGACAATGACAACTAGGAGGTCGGGATGAACCTTAATAAGCCTTGGCATAATGGCCAACAGATGGTGTACACCCTTAAGCGGAATAAGCCGGCCGAGGAACACAACGACTTTGCGGTGAACAAGACCTTTACGTTCCCGATGATATCTGCGCACCGCTTCCCCCTCGGCGGTATAACGGGATTGGAATCTCCTGGTCTCTACACCCGGATATACAACGCGAATTTTCAGCTTTGCTTCCGGAACCTTCGCAAGCACCAGGGTCCTCAGAAACTCACTGTTTACAATGATCCGGTCCGCAAGGGCAAAGCTCTTGCGAAGCTGTGTTTCCGAGATATGCCTTGGACTAATATAAGTGGAAGAATGCAGATTAAGCCATATTTTCGCTTTAGGGCTGGAGCGTTTCAGTCTTATAACATATGTCGGACGGTTCTCGACTTGTATAATTTGCGGATCAAACTTCTTTAAAGCGTGTCCTACATTCGCAACATAAGCCGATCTTTTGGCCGTATGAAATCTCTCGCATACGACATCGTTAACCAGACTTCGGCGGGGCAAATTCCGCCCGATTTTCCCGTATATGCGAGGCTCAACACTAGGACGCAGCAAGGGAACGAATTTTTCAACAACCCGTTCGACAGAGCTGCTGTTTCCCGATGGAATCGGATAGGCTCCTGGCGTAACAAATGCCACTTTCACAGGCGACATGTCGAAGGAAGGCCTCCTTCGTTATCAATTTGCAGTTAGCATACGCAAGCCTTCCCGATATTGCCACAAGGTTGAGCGGACGCCTATGCTATTGATTTGTAAGGCCGGTTGTGTCACACTGTTCGGAGAACATTTGAAAGGCAAGATGCAAGGAAAGGACGTGAAGGTGCGAGCATGATGGGATGGTTGTTTCAAGCCATGACGGAGCTTAGTTCGCGCAAATGGATATCCAGGCTTACCGGCCGCTTCGCGCAGTCGAAGGCAAGCCGGGGATGGATTCCGAGATTCGCCAGCATGTACAATATTCAAGTCGAAGAAGCGGAGAAGCCGCTGCATGCATACAGCACATTAAATGAATTTTTTACGAGACGGCTGAAGCCTGGCTCACGGATCATACATGAAGAGACAACAGCACTTATAAGTCCCGTGGATGCCTTAATAACAGGAGCAGGTCCCATTAAATCCGGTACAATCGTGAATGTAAAAGGACAGGACTATACGATTGAGGAGCTGCTTAACCGGTCGCCCAGAACGGATCATTACCGCAATGGCTATTACATCGTCTTGTATTTAAGTCCAACTGACTATCATCGTATCCATACACCGGTCGACGGACGGATCGTAGAGCGCGAGCATGTTCCGGGCAAGGTATACCCGGTGAATGACTTTGGACTTCGCCGCATGCGCCGTGTCCTCAGCCGGAATGAAAGGCTCATTACATACATTAGGCATGCCGGAGGAGAAACGGCCGTCGTCAAGGTTGGTGCCATGAATGTCAGCAGTATCCGTTATGTGGAACCTATTCGCGAGCAGGCGGTAAAAGGCGATGAGCTCGCCTATTTCGAATTCGGATCAACCGTTGTCCTGCTGATGGAGGACGACACCTTTGTCCCTAGGCAGGATCTTGCCCCAGGGTTAAAGGTCCGGATGGGCGAGATGTTGGGGAAGTTGATTGAAGGGTAAAGGCATGCTCATTACGCATTAAATGTTCTTTGGACCGCTGTTGCTCGGGGATTCCTTGAACAAATCCTGGCGGATTGGAATCCCGGAGCAAAGGCGGACGCTTAAAAGCTTTCTGCAAGAAAGCTACTTCGGAAGCATACGCTCTACTTCTACAGAATCATTTAGTGCTCCAATCGCACTTCACCCCTAAATCAATTTATTTTTAAGGAATAGGATTGATCATTTCATTGCTCGAAATGGCTTAAGCGTTAATAGCAAAGGCGCCGCGGGAGTTATCCCTGCGGCGCCTTTGCTGTTAACGGATTTCGGACGGACTGCGTCCGGTATATTGCTTGAACTGTCTGCTGAAGAAGAAGATATCCCGGTAGCCAAGCGCATCCGCAACCTCCGTAACATTCATGCCTTCATGCATCAGCAGATGCTGCGCCCGTTCAATCCGTGTGCGAATCATATAGGACTGTACCGACATTCCGATCATTTCTTTGAATTTCACGGAAAAATACCGCGGAGACAGCTGAGCGCGCATCGCCAGATCCTCGACCCGATGCGCCACGCTTGGATGCTGCTTCACAAAGTTGGCAACCTCGTGAATCGCTTCCGTCAGCTGGTTGCTGCCTTTCCGTTCAATCGGCAGTTCCCGGTCTCCCCGCAGCAGATGGATCATCAGCTGTTTGAGCACAAGCAGCGCCTCTTCCTCCGCCGCGTAAGTCTCAACCAGGAACAACCGGACATAGCGGGACAGCAAATATTCGAAATCAACCGTATCCGTTAACTTGCGATAACGCTCCGGCACAAGCTGTGCCGGCTCACGTACGTCAAAATGGATATAGGTTAATACAAGGGGCTTCTGCGGATTATGGGTTGCACTCGTATAATCACCCGGCCGGAACAGGAAGCAGCTCCCTTTCCCGACAGGATACGTTGTACCGTTTACTTCCACTTCCCCTTCGCCGCTCCAAACATAAAATAAATCATAGTTCGCCATCGGCTTTTCCCGCCGCTGCCATTTCCAGTTGGGTTCACAGACGATTTTGGCAATAGGCGGCAATTTAATGTACGAATCCGGAGATAAGTGCAGCATGGGTATCCTCCTAAAACGTTTTCCGCAAAATATGGCGTTCTTGCCGCCATCATACAACAGCCTGAATCTTCCGCGCAAGCATGTATAGCCGTCGTTTGCACAAATGACAAAAAAATTTGCATTTTAGAATGGTTTGCTATGTTAAAAAAATGTTATAATAGCACCCGATAAGCGTTAAATGACGAATTGATTTCCCGGAAGGATGGAATGAAGTCCATGAACCCACTTGCTCAGCAGTTGAATGAGACGCTCGAAGCAGAAAGCCCGAACGTCTACGACATGTTGTCCGCTTTAGGAAAAGCGATCTATTTCCCGAAAGAAGGCATACTCAGCCAATCCGCAGAAGCAAAGGCCAAGGCTAAGAAGTTTAACGCCACAATCGGCATAGCAATTGAAAATGGTCAGCCCATGCACCTGAAAGTGATTCAAGATACGTTATCTTCTTATGAACCAAAAGATATATATGAATACGCACCGCCTGCAGGAAAGCTGGAGCTGCGTTCCGCATGGCGCGCCAAGATGATTAAGGAAAATCCGTCTCTGGAAGGCAAAAAATTCAGCAACCCTGTCGTTACAAACGCATTGACACATGGTCTGAGTATCGTTGCCGACTTGTTCGCTGATGCCGGCGATGCTGTCATTATCCCGAACAAGAACTGGGAGAACTATGAACTGACCTTCAACATTCGTCGTGGTGCCGAGATTGTTGAATATCCGCTGTACAATGATGAGTACCGCTTCAACAGTGCCGGTCTGCGTGAAGCTCTGCTCAGCCAGAAGGACAAAGGCAAAGCAATTGTCATTCTCAACTTCCCGAACAACCCTACAGGCTATTCGCCAGGTCCTCAGGAAGGCGATGAGATCGTTGCGGCTATCCGTGATGCTGCTGAAGCCGGCATTAACGTTGTTGCGGTAACTGACGATGCCTATTTTGGCTTATTCTTTGAAGATTCGCTGCATGAATCGCTGTTTGGCAAACTCGCCGGTCTGCATCCTCGCGTGCTTGCCGTTAAAGTAGACGGCGCTACGAAAGAGGAATATGTATGGGGCTTCCGCGTCGGATTTATTACGTACGCGAACCCTTCCGATAAAGTTCTGGCTGCACTTGAGCAAAAAACGATGGGGATTATCCGCGCTACTATCTCGAGCGGTCCGCATCCATCCCAAACCTTCGTTCTTCACGCGCTGCAATCGGCTGAATTCGATGAGCAAAAAGCGGAGAAATACGATATCATGAAGCAACGCGCCAATAAAGTGAAATCGCTGCTCGACAGCGGACGTTACGGCGATGTATGGAGCTATTATCCGTTCAATTCCGGATACTTCATGTGTCTTAAACTGAAAGGCGTATCGGCCGAAGAGGTCCGTACCCGTCTGCTTGATGAATACGGAATCGGAACCATCGCCCTTGGCGAAACCGATCTTCGTGTCGCGTTCTCTTGTATCGAAGAGCCTGACCTCGAAGAGCTGTTTGATACTATTTACAAAGCAGTTACCGAATTGATCGGTTAAATCAGTTAATGAGAAAGAGGCTATTCCAAAAGTCGTTATGAACGACCTTGGAATAGCCTCTTCTTATTCCCAACTCCTTCACTCTTCCTCGGCATCCTCCGCCAGCTTGCGGCGCAATCGGCCGGGACGAATGAATATAATCTGCATATAGGCGGCTAGAAGCGCGGCAACTGCAGGAATAACCAACCCCTGAAGAAGCAGCATAATGGCAGCCGGAAGCCACATCAATAAAGCAGCAGCAGCCATAGCCCATCGGTCTACGATCAGCAGACTGCCCGTCCGCTCCACATCCGGCAGCGGATAGACATGCCGCCATACAGAGTAACGGTGAGCATGTCTAAGTCCTCCAAGCTGTACAGCAGCAAGCTGCAGCAAAATAATGTATGCCGCTGCAGCCCCCCAGCCTGACAGCCAGCCATCTTCAGCAAACCAATACAGAATAAGCGCAAATAAGACAACAAGCCGCAGTACAATTCCGCCAATCTCCGTCCGAAAGAGCGATGCCGTATACAGATAAACGTAAGTCAGACGATGCCGGTTCGGAATATAACGGAGTATCCACGCCAGATAGGCTCTGGAAGCTGTTCGGGAAGGCATTGTTGGAACATCAATAAATAAGCCAAAAAATAAATAGTAGCTTCTTCGAGTACGGGATTCTTCTTCAATCAGCCGTTCCCAGGGGAAGGAATGCTTGTCCGGCAGCCGGTACAGCAGCACAAACAAGCCAATGAGCAGCAGCAGGAACAAGGCTGCCTGCCACGGCGCGCTTGTCAGCAGTACCGCTAGCGCCAGAGCATTAGCTGCCCATCGTAATAGCCGGAGAAGAAGCCGGATTCCTGACCAGGCCAGCCTCCGTTCTCTCCATGCCCCAAACAGATTTGCCGCTCGAATAACAGCCGCAAAAATCAGAAGAACCCCAAAACCCGCTTCGCCGTCACCTTGCCGGTAAATCGGCCAATAAAGCAGCAGAACAACAAGACCAAGCAAGGAAGTCATGATGGCCGAACGCCGGAAGACTCTCCGTAAATAGCTGCCCATCTCCGCTTCCCGCGGCATATGAAAGACAAGATCCGGCAATGTTAACCAGGTTCGAAGCGGACTCCAGCTAAGGATAAGGAACAAGGCAATGATACCAACAAGCGTAATCGGAAACCCGCTCGGCAGATTATGAATGAGCTTGATGTATCCAAACGCCGAAGACAGTACAATAAGCGACACAAATAACGGAAATCCGCTTTGTGCCATATAGCCGAAGTAAGGGGTTACTTCTTTGCGGAATTCATGTGACCTCTTCAGCCATAGGGACTCGAGCGAGCGTTCCGCCGCGCTCATTGACTTGCCTCTGTTACCAGCTTATAAAAGGCATCCTCCAGCGCTCCGCCCCGCGCTTCAATGCCCGCCGCCTGGCATACCTCTTCAAGCGTGCCGTATGCAGCCACTCTGCCTTGATGCAAAATAATAAACCGGTCGCAATAAGCCTCCACCGTCGACAGGATATGAGAGCTCATCAGGATCGCGGACCCCCGCTTTTTCACCTCAACAAGACGTTCCAGCAAAGAACGGATGCCGAGAGGGTCCAGTCCAAGGAACGGTTCATCAATCATATAAAGCGGCGGCTCGGAGAGCAGCGCGTTCATAATCATGACCTTCTGCTTCATCCCCTTGGACAGATGAGAAGCAAAAGCAGTACGTTTAGCCCTCATCTGGAACTCATCCAGCAATTGCTCCTGCCGCTTCTCGAACTCCCGTTCCGCAACATTATAAGCCATGCCGGTCAGCCGCAAATGCTCTTCTACCGTCAATTCATCAAACAACACGGGGGTTTCCGGCACATAGGCAAAAGCAGACCTGTAGCGCTCCGCATTCTCCTCCAGCGTAACATCATCCACTTTCACCAGCCCCTGATGGGGCTTCATAAGTCCTAGTACATGCTTGATCGTTGTACTTTTACCCGCACCATTCAGACCTATTAACCCAACCATTTCTCCCGCCCGAACCTCAAATGTCACATCATGAAGCACAGGACGACGCGGGCTGTAACCGCCGGTCAAGCCGGCAACCTGCAAAATAGGTTCACTCATCTTCCGTCACCTTCAGTTACAAGATAAATAATCTCTTACAAGCATACCGAATTACAGCGTTAATATCAAAAAAAACAGGCATTCCCTTCCAACCGGGAAGGAATGCCTGCTTCATTTCATTTGCAATTAGAGAATGGTAATCCCCGCAATAACGCCATCTTTACCTTGAATTCTGATCGCATGGCCGGTTACAAGATTATCGCGGTCGCCAGCGATAAGAACGTTGTCCGCCACGTTATAGATCGTTACCGTCGTTTGATTTCCGTCCTGCTTTGACAGGGAAATTGTCGACAGCTTGCCGCTTGCATTATAAGTGATAGTATTGATTTTCCCTGTTAGGTCAAACACCTTGGATTCATCGGCTGCTGCTTTCGTTACTTCGATAAATACCACTTTGTTCTGATAAGTGCGGACAAGAATCTCATCGCCCGCTTTCAGCGCGCTTACCGCTGCTTTCTTGTCATCTCTGAAAATAAAGACATTCGAATCCAGGCCCAGCGTCAAATCCGTACCATTTGATTGCGTGATCGTAATTTGACCATTTGAAGCAGCCGCTTTCAGCTTGCCAGTAATGGCTTGTCCGTCATTATCCGGAATTTCGGAATCTGTACGGTCGAGCAAGGCAGCAAGCTCTGCACGGGATACCTGCTGATTCGGCCGGAACGTATTATCGTTGTAACCTGTAATAATACCTTTCTTAATAGCCAGGGCCACGTAACCAACAGAACCGGCAGGGATATTCTTGGCATCCTTGAAGTTCAGCTGAGTATTGCTGAGGGCCTTTGCCTCATCTTCCAGTTTAAGCGCTTTAACAAGAATCGTTGTTGCCCACAGACGAGTCGCATTATCCTGAGGTTTCACTTCGAAATCATTTTCGTTAAACAAATCATTCTCAACGGCCACCGCTACATAGCCAACCGCCCATGGATACTTCTTCTTGACCAGGTCCGCATCCTTGAAGTTCAGCTTCGTGTTCATTTCTTCCGTAGATTCCGCTTGCTCGCGAAGACCCATCAGACGAACGGCCGCAACAATCGTCTCAATACGGGAAATTTTTTGGTTTGGCTTGAATGTACCATCCTCATAACCCGTAAATACGCCCTTCGATGCAAGGCGCATAATATATTCCATGGCCCATTTCATATCATCTTCATCGTTAAATTTCCAGTTCACTTTTACTTCTTTTTCTTGCTTCTTATCGTCGTGATCGTTGCCTTTTCCTTTGCCATTATTGTTATGATTGCCATTGGCGAAAGCCGAGGATGCGCCGCCTGCAAGCATCATGACAGCAAGCGAAGAAATCACCGTTTTTTTCCAGACCGCTTGTTTCTTCATAAAAAAGCCACTCTCCCTTTTACTTTTTTAAATTCTAAGAGTTTATAAGTGTTTCTTATAAACATCGCTTAGAATTTTCCGGATTGAAACGCGTTCTGCCGCCAAACGACGACGAAACCGTTTCACCTTGCGGAAAATTGTTCCGCTTGTACCTTCGCCTATACGTTTTCGTCGAAGGTCTAAAGTTTTGGGAGGGTGGCTTCTAAAAAAATTTTCTTTTTATTGGTTTTCCTTGCCTTCGCGTTTGGCCTTCAACCATTTCGGAGCGCCCTTGTCTTTCTTATCGCGAAGCCGTTCCTGCTTGGCAGAAGCCTGCTTTGGACGAGGTGCGGGAGCCGAACCTTCCGGCTTTGCAGCCTCCTTCTTCGGCTTTCTTTGCTCCTTCAGCAGTGCTTCCCATTCTTTGCTGTTCTGCGGCGGCACAAAGGAACGCGTGCTTGCTTCCGGCTTCTCGGCTGCCCGGCGCGGAGCAGGTCTCGACGCTGCCTTATCAGGCAATTCGCTTGGCGAGACAAATTCGCCTTTGTACATCGCTTTTTCCGGCAGTTCGATATGCAGCGACTTGCGGAACTTATCCATGATGAAACGCTCTTGCGGCGTAATAAGCGAGACAACGGTCCCTTTCCGTCCCATACGTCCGGTACGTCCCGCACGGTGAACATAATGATCCGCATCAATTGGCGGCTCCAGATTAATAACAAGCGGCAAGCCTTCAATATCCAAGCCCCTGGCAGCTACATCTGTCGCCAGAAGAAGCTGGATTTTTCCTTCGCGGAATCTTTGCAGCGTAGCAGCCCGGCGCTGCTTATCCGAATCGCCGTACAAGGTCTCTACAGTAAAACCTTCATAGCTCAGCTTTGCTTCCCAATTCGCAATATTTTCGGTAACGTTCAGGAACAGAAGAGCCGTTTCAGGCTTCAGCAAGCGAACAATTCGTCTTGCTACATCAGGCTTGTCCCGTTTATCGCATACGACATAAAAGTTATGAATAGTCTCTGAAACCCGCTGCTCAGGCGCAATTTGAATGCGAACGGGGTCCTTCATCCAACGTTTCTCGAAGCGCGACATCACATCAGGATAAGTCGCGGAGAAGAACGCCATTTGGCGCTCTTGGCTCATAGCGAACAGAATCGTCTCCACTTCACGTGTTGAGCCAAGCTCAAACACCTGATCCGCTTCATCAATGACAATATGGCGGACCTCACTTAGCTTCAGCTTGCGCAGCTTAAGCAGCTCATGAATTCGCCCAGGCGTACCAATAACAATTTGCGGGCGAAGCTTCAGCTTCTCGATCTGACGTTTCATCGCCGCACCGCCGATAAGCTGCTGAACACGCAGCCCAAGCGGCTCCGCATAACTTTCCGCCACACGCACAATTTGCATCGCAAGCTCTTGCGTAGGCGCCAGAATAATCGCTTGAATCGCGCCGGAGGAAGCTTTCAACTGCTGCAGCATTGGCAGCAAATAAGCAAGCGTCTTGCCGGAGCCCGTCTGCGAGCGCGCGGATACATCCCGTCCTTCCAGTAAAGTCGGGATCGCCTCGGCCTGAATGGCCGATGGTGCTTTTATGTTGCTCGCTTCAAGCTTCTCGCCAAGCGCTTGATTAACGCCTAATTCATTCCATGTTTTCTGACTCATATACATTCCTCTCTTATTTCACCGCTATTTTCGATTAAACCAGCCGCCAAACACTCGGTCGGCAATTCGCGGAAACAGCTGATACAGCTTAATGCCGACAGCAGCCGTTTTGGGCAAATCCACTTCGGCTTTCCGCCGTTCCAACACTTTAATAATTTGACCTGCTACATATTCAGGCTTCATCATAAACCAGCTGACATTCTTCACATAGGTGCCGGCGGGATCAGCAACATCAAAAAATTCTGTACGGATCGGGCCCGGATTCACCGCCGATACCGTAATAGGCATTCCCCTCAGCTCCATACGAAGCGAATTGGTAAAACCCAGCACCGCATGCTTGGTTGCCGAATACCCGGTAGACTTCGAAGAACCAATCTTCCCTGCCATAGAAGCAATATTAACAATATGTCCGCTTCCCTGCTTCAGCATGTAAGGCAGAACGGCTTTGGTACAACGGACAACCCCCATATAGTTGGTGTCCATCATTTGCTCGAAGCTCTCTACCCGAGCTTCCAGAAAGGTCTCGAATTTGCCAAAGCCCGCATTATTCAGCAGCACATCAATTCTGCCGTACTTTGCTATAATCGCATCAACGGTCTGCTGCACTTGCGTCATATCCGTCACATCCATCTGATACATCGGGCAATCAGCCCCGATACCGGCCGCATGCTTGCGAAGCCGTTCCAGATTACGCCCGGTCAAGATCGGGATTGCACCTAGCTTTGCAAGCTGTCGTGCCGTGACCGCCCCAATACCGCTGGAGGCCCCGGAAATAAGGATAATTTTCCCTTTAAGCAATCATTATCACCTGCATCCGCTTCTCTCAATCTCTATCTCTTCAGTTTACTTGATCATTAAGCGATTAGCAAAAGAATAAACCGGGATGAAACGGCTTTCGTTATCCTTCTTAGAATGAAAAAAAGCTCCCGAGGGAGCCTGCTTCCATGTTACGATGCAACTAACACTTGAATATCAAATACACCAATGCCGTCCATAATGAGCGGCACGGTTAAAGCCTGCCCGGATAGGAAACTTTCAAGACTTGCCGACTGAAGAATTTTGGGAGGCGTAATGTCTATATGAACGCCCTGATTGTACAGCATTGTGCTCGCGTTACCGCTTATCATATTGCCAAGCTCGGATATTGCACTGCGGCCAATCTCATCCATCTCAGAGATTGTAAATCCGCCCATCATAGCAGAGACCATCTTCAGAGCTACCTGCTCACTCAGCCCGAATACAATATCGCCATTCATTTGCCCATTAATCCCAATTTGAATCCAAATATGATTTTCTACCAATTCGATTTTCTTCAGCCCTAGCTTTCCTGTGGAAGGCCGAATCTGGATCACCTGTTCGATGACGATCGTCGCGGCTTCAAGAAACGGATTAATGTATTCTGCCTTCATAGCGGGAACGCTCCTTTTCGACAAAATTCGCACGTAGTCTATTCTAATTTCCATTATACTTAATTATGTAGGACAAGTATACTAATATTCTCATTAATGAACCTTAAGTCCTATGCGAATAGTCACTTCATCATACTTATTTTGACAAAATATGGAGGTTATTTCCCTTGCCTAACGTGTGGACCCATCTTATTTTTGGCCAAAAGGTACTTGATCGCCTGCAAGAGTCCAGTCTTATCTCGTCTGATCCGCTGCTCCGTTTGTTCAACATGGGCTGCCAGGGACCAGATTTTTTGTTCTATCATCGTTTTCTGCCCTGGCAGGGCAAATCGCCTATGATTCAGCTGGGCACAGAAATGCATAACCGTGATTGCGGACCGGCTATTATGAAGCTGCTCGATTCGGTTCTCGGATGCTCAGCCGATGTTGACCAGCCTGATCCAGCCGTCATCTATTCGCTTGGCTTTGTGCTTCATCATGTACTCGACCGGCATATGCATCCGCTTGTATTCAGCAGATCCGGCTTTCGCAAATGGGATCATCAGCGCTATGAAGTGATGATGGATACTTTAATTACGAGGCGGCTGTGGGGAATTGAAACCTGGAGAACACCTGTCTGGCGGTATATAGATACGGGAGGCAAGCTGCCGGAGGCCATCGTCAAGGCCTTCCAATCCATCACAGCAAGCTTTTATTCCGGGCTTGCGCCTGTCGTCCGCGAGGAAGATTGGAATCATGCCGTCCGGGATATGATCCGGGCTCAACGGCTGTTCCATGATCCTGCCTCTATTAAACGTTTGGTTACTTTCGGCCAGATCGAACCTTTTGTTTTTCGGAAGCAGGTGCCCTTCGATGTGTTAAATGAAACAGGGGGGCCATGGATCGACCCTGCTGATAAATCGGTTATCCGCAATGAGACAGCTTGGACATTATGGGATCGGGCGATGGAGGATGCACAACTCGTCATTCCCGCTGTTCTTCGCTATTTGAGAGAAGGCGGCAGCCACCCGGAGCTGCGTCAAACCGTAGTTGACCGGATCGGCAATCTATCCTACGAAACTGGTTTGCCCTGTGATTCCGGAGCCATAATCCGGTATGCGGAGCCCATTTGGCCGGACGGCGGCATAAAGGAAGCACAGAAAGCACCCTGTCAGGGTGCTTCCCGCTTCTCTCCCAGGCTGTTACATAGCTTGCTGCTTCATCGATTTACGGTAATGGAGACGAACAAGACGAAGCCGTTCATAGAGTACATCCATTTGTTTTTCCTTCACGCTATCCTCTCCGTATACACGCTGCAATACGGGCTTCAAATAGCGGTCCCCGGCCTGACGGAATGTTTCCCAGATCAATTCCCTCTCCGAATCCGGCATATCCGCCAGCTCTCTTTCTATAAGCGGTTCAAAATCGTAGCCTTCCGTCTCAAGCTGCTCAATCCGGTCCATAATTTCACGGCGCGGCAGCTCCAGCTCCGATTGCAATTGCTCCATCGATCCGCCTTCGAATACAAAGCTCAGAATCTGCTTCTTCTGCTGCTGCCGGATCATATCGTTCTTATAACGTGTTTCCTTCTGCTTATACATCCATTGTGTATAGGCAGAAGGCTCAAGCTTCTCGGCCACCCATTTCAGCGGAAAATCAGTCTCGCGGCTGTGCAGGGCCGTAATCTCCAGCAGCTCCTGCCCATAAGCAGCATGCTTCTGCTCCCCCCAACCCGGGATTTGCAGCAATTCCTCGGTTGTATAGGGGACAAACGCACTGATCATCCACAGCATCCGGTTAGTTGCAACAAGATAAGCGGAACGTTTCTCCGATACCGCCTTCTTGCGCCGCCATTCACGAAGCGCTTCGAACAGCTCCTGCTTCACATGAAGCTCACCGTAGCATTGCAGCATAGACAAGAAGCTGCCTGCTCCACCCCGCTTCTCCTCCAGCATGCCGTCCACAACCGGCGTATAGCCTTCTCCCATCTTCACGGCAACGCCATGTCGGAATCCGATCATCATCTCCTCCCATGAGGTGCCTTCAAACCAGCTGACGGTTTCCTCTTCCCCCTCAGACCATAAGACAGCCCAAATCCCGTCCCGTTCACAGATGGACAACCTCCCGGCCACAATCATACCGTCCGCTGCCGGTTTTTCAAACGTGTTCAAAAAAACGATTTGCATACTAGCATCTCTCCTCTGCATAAATAATTTGGATCTTCACGCGAATAAAAGAACGCAAAAAAAAAGCACCCCTCCTGCAATTTGCAAGAGAGGTGCTTCCTCACGTCCGTTTATTCGATTAATTCAATGCTATCATATCATTCTCTTTCTTACAAGCGTTTTCTTATTGTATAATGTGTGGAAACGAATAGTGGAGGCTGTACAACATGCTGCTGCCGGATTATGATTTTATGTCGGATACAACGGAAGATACTTCGACCAGATTTGTAACCTTTATAACACCAAGTATGAAGCGGTTTGACCTCGCCATTATGACGACGTCAAGATTCTACGGCAAGAAGCTGGTTACCGACCTTCAGGACGGAAGAACTGCCATTATCGGGCCAGATGACCTCGAAGAAGAAGGATATTTGGAATACACGTTTAAACTGACGGAGGAAGAAGCAGCCGAGCTTGCCCAGTTTCTATATTTGGTAGTCGGAACGGTGAATTTTACCGATTAATCCAGGGTACACTGAGAAGGCAAACGCAAAAGCAAACCTATGCCATTTCAGGAGGAGATATCGGAGTGAATCGGTTTAGTGACGAAGACCGCAACGAATATACGGATTTATCGACGGTGGAATCCGGGCGGAATGATCTCGCGCACGAGGAGTTTCCGGACGGTTCTTACGGCTCAAGCATCACGGGGCCAACCGGTAAAAGCAGGCCTTGGCGCATCGACCAGCGTTCTTCCAAGCCTTACGGTTATGAGAACCGCTCCTTGCATGAAGACTTGGGCCGTGATTATCCGGGCGACGATGATTACGACGCACTCCCTGATGCAATGGATGAACCATAAGAAAAGGAAAACAAGCCCCGGCCAATTCAATCAGCCGGGGCTTTGTTCATAAACTATGGTCTTTGAGGGTAAACCCCTTCAAGCGCGATAATAAAATTAAGTGCTGTGTAAGGCTGCATATTATTATGCGGCTGCGAGCCGCCCGTAACGCCAACTGCCATAGGACTCAACGGCACATCGACTTTATCAGAGTAGTATTGGAATCCTCCGCGGCCGGGTGCACCGGCATTGGCCCAAACATCTCCTTGTGCTTCCTCTTTATTAGAAGCGGACTGAGCGTTTGCCAGATGATTATGAGCGGGAATTTCCGTTTGAAGCAATGTTAAACTTGGTTCGCCGCCTATCTCTCCCAAGTCTCTAGGCGCAAGCCCCGCGCCTTGTCCCCAATGCATCGGTGCACGGCCTTGAAGATTCGGCAGCGCAAAGGTTACTTTCCCATCCCCGCCGTAAACCACACCCAGCAAAGAAAACAATGCCGTATTTTGTTGGATGGACATTAATTGTCCGTTGCAGAGAGCCCAGCCTCTTGGTGCGTAGTTACCTGCAAACAATCGAATTTCACCAACATATGGATCCATATTTTTCAGCCCTCTCTCCTAGTTTCTGGACGGGAATATCCCTTGTAATGCGATACAGAAATTCACAACCGTATAAGGCTGCATATTATTATGCGGCTGTGAGCCTCCTGTAGGAGCAATAGCCTTAGGAGACATAATGGTATTCGCTTGCGCCGCGAACGGCTGCACGCTTGAAGAGGTGCCCCAGGTTTTCCCCGAAGGTGCTGCTGTCGCTGCATCTGANCCCCCNACAGCTTGATGCGTATGCTGGGGAATCTCGTTAATCNTCANAGTATGAGCTTCTTCTCCGNCAATCTCCCCAAACTGAACGCCTTGTCCCGGATGAACCGGAACCCGTCCTTGCAGATTCGGAAGTGCAAAAGTAACTCTGCCATCTCCGCCATAAGTTGTGCCCAGAATAGAGAATAAAGCCTGATTCTGATTAATTGCCAGCAGCTGCCCGTTACATTGCGCCCAGCCTTTAGGAGCATAGTTAAACGGAAATTGTCTGATTTCGCCAATAAATGGTTCTGCCATGATTATTCCTCCTTATTCTCTAACTAGGATTGACTCGGCCAAATCCCGTTTAGTGCAATAATGAATGAAACAGCTATATACGGCATCATATTGTCATGCGGCTGGTTGCCGCCAGTTACTCCAATGGCCGCGGGATTTAAAGCAACATCAGGGGTTCCGTCTGAATATTGGTTTTTGGAGCTGGTCGCCCATAAGGCATTCTCAGGACTATTGGTCGTCCCTCCCAAATTCGAGCTGTTAGCAGCATGGGAATGGGCAGGAAGCTGATTAGTAATCAGCGTAACTGACTCTGTGCCTGCTTTTTGCCCAATCGGAAAAGTCGTTCCTGTAGCGTTGTTCCTGCCCATATGTACGGGAAGTCTTCCCTGCAGATCCGGCAGCGCAAAAGTCGTTTGACCGTCGCCTCCATAGGTCGTTCCGATTAAGGTAAACAAAGCTTCGTTTTCACTAATAGACAACAACTGTCCATTGCAGAATGCCCAGCCGACCGGAGCAAAATTACCGCCGAACATGCGGATTTCCCCAATATACTGATCGCTCATATTATCTTCTCCTCTCTAATATCTGGCTGCCAGGACATTGAGATGTATGGAACAGCTCTCCCTATGACCTCGAAGCCAAGTCTTTCATACAACCGCTTTGCCGGATTATGCTCCAATACGCTTAGCTTAACCGGCAGACCAACTGCCGCTGCTTCCTGCTGCAGGATTGCCATCACCGCCGTTCCTATGCCCCTATTGCGATAAGCTGTCAGCAGAGAGATATCAATGAGATGAATAGAGTTGTTCCTGGACGCAATTACCCGTCCAATCCTATTCCCGTCATGGATAATTACCTGCGTAACGGCATCCGGGAACTGCATCGCATAAGACCTCGTCTGAAGCTCAAACTGCATGCGCAGGAAAGCCTCTGTCTCCCCGGCGGGCCATCCCCAGGCTTCCATCTCTTCGCGCCTTGTATCGGCATACACGTCAAATAAAAAGCTGTCGTCCTCAGGATCAGCAAATTCGATTACCAGCATCGCACCCCCGCAATTCGAATAGTAAATGTTAGCAAAATAGCAGTGCAATTCTACTATAGATTTAAGAGACGGATATTGTCAATTAATGTATAAAAATAGAAGAGAAAATAAGCAAGAGCGACCGGGATTTGAAGTTTAGATGGTAAAAAAAAGCCCCTGCCCAAAAGCAGGCAGGGACCGAAGAGGATCATGGATTTACTCTGGTATATATTGTTCTTTTCCATCCGAATCGCGTGCAGCGTCATGAGATCGGGATGACTCCTCAATGGCTCCAAAAGCCCAGAACGAGGACGGCACATCCTTCCACGTAGGCGTTGCCACGCCGGTCAATGGACCGCGGCCAAGAATACGGTTAATAATGACAACTGCTTCGGCACGGGTCAAAGGCTGGTCCGGACGGAATGTACCGTCGGAATAGCCGGTCATGTAACCCAGCTTCGCCACCGCAGAGATTTGGGCGGAAGCCCAATGTTCCTTTGCATCGCGGAATGCCGGATTCGCAGCAGTTGGATCAAGTTGCAGCCACTTGGCAATAATAGCCGCCATTTCAGCACGCGTAATGGTCGCGTTAGGCTTAAAGCTGTGATCCGGATAACCGTTCAGCAGACCAACCTGCTGTCCAAAGCGGATCGCTTCAGCCGCCCAGTAATTACTGGATACATCCCTAAAGGCGGTAACCGAGCCTTTTCCAGTAAGAGTGCCGGATAGCAGACGATACAGCATCGTGCTCATTTCCGCTCTGGTCACCGATTGATTCGGACGGAATGTACCGTCGGAGTAGCCGGTCATATATGCATCATGGTGCACGCTTGCCCCTTCAACGGAAACAATCGTAAATGTACTGAATTTGTTTACTTCAATCTGAAGTCCAATCGGATAACCTTTGTCGCTATAGACAATTTTACCGTGCTGGAATACCTTGTCGCCATCCGAATGTTCAATGTAGACGCCAAGGCTGGCGAGGAACAGCTTTCTTTGCGCCAAATCGCTTGGAATCACGTTAGAATCCAGCGGAAAAGTGACTTGTACCGCCACTTTCGGCAAATTCGTTTCAATCGTCATAGGCATGCCGATCATGCTCACATTGCCGGACTTCACGATTTGGCGAATAGCTTCAGCGTTAACCGTTCTTGCCTTCACCGCCTCCTGTTCGTCCTTCTTCCGGATCGGCACGATATCGAAGAAGAACTCCTGGCTGCCTTTCATCGCACCCAAAGCCTCGGTAGACAGATGAAGCTTCGCATTCTCCGTCTGAATCTCTACCTGAATCGAGCTGTCCAATAGATACTTGATGGCATTGACGGAAAGCTTTACTTTAACCTGATCAGCCGGGTCACCGGGAATATCATCAACGATAATTCTTACCGTTTCTTGATGGGCGCCAATCGCGTTTTCTACCGCCTGTTTGATTTTATCCTCATTCATGAGGACGGTATCAACCTTCTTGCCGCCGATTATTTCACGTACAATATCAATTTGCACAACGATCTGCGGGTGATTCGGATCGCCAACTTCAACTCTTACTTGACGTACATTGTTGTTGTTGCTGCTGACTGGCATGTTGACCACATTAACGGTACGAATCACCTCTACAGCTTGATTACCCGCCAGATCGACCGCGTTATAATGCAGCGGGTAAGTGCCAAGCGCCGCAGTATCCACCGTTCCTGTCACAGTTGCCAGAGGGGCTGCAGCATTCACATCTTGAACCTGTGCACCTTGCTCCGTATACGTATATCCTTTGTAGACCATAACCGTGTCATTGCCATTGAGCACGATGACCGGGGCTGTCTTATCAATCTTCACTTCGACTGACTTCACTTCGCTAGTGTCATTCTCAGGATCAATGACTCTGGCATAAAACACCGTCAGCCCTTCCCCGGATACAACTACCGGAGCGGTATAGCTCATCCATGTTCCGCTGCTGCCAAGCTTATACTCAATCCTGTTGTCCGGATCGGTCGCAACCGTCACCGTTACGTCCTGATTCGTCCAATTTGCCTCGCTAAGTGTAATAGAGAAATTGTTGCTAATTTTGACGTTCTGGGTACTCCCTATGCCGTTAAGCGTAGTGCCGAGGCTGTTGCCTGCAGCATCCGTCATAATCGCCCCGTTCAAGATCAGTGCGCCTGGCTCGATGCTGATACCATCCGAATCCTGATCCTCCAGACGGACGGTGTAGCGGAACTTAAGCTCACTGGACGATACAGCTTCCATATAATCCGCATTCACGACAGAAGACCCAATCTGTATTTCAATGTGCGGAGTTCCCGCCGTATCGTTAAGAATAATCGGTTCGCTTACTTTTACGATAAAATCAAGATTTGCTCCGGCATGATAGGTTCCGTCAGCAGGCACGCTGACCAGACTTACTGCCGGTGCTGTTGTATCGACTTTTACGGAGGCGGTATCAGCTGCGCCCGCAAGCGTAAGTAAAGCAGCATTACCCGCTTGGTCAGCAATTGCCGCTCCGTTCAAGGAGAGGCCTGCAGCAAGTTCAATGCCGTCTGAATCCGTATCGCCCGCTTGTACTTCATATTGGAATAGAAGAGCATTCGTGCCCGAGCCCGATACATACTTCGCTTGGACCGTTTCACCCTCAAGCTTCACATCCAGTTGAGGGTTACCGCCTGTTACATTGACATTCTCACTGAAATGAACTGTAAATTGCAGGGTTGCTCCTGCCTTGTATGATCCGCTCGCCGGAACATACACCTGAGTGATGGATGGAGCAACAGCATCTACCTTCACCCCTGCCGTGCTGCCCAAGCCGCTTAGAACAGCCTCGGCATTATTGCCGGTTGCATCCTTCAGCGTTCCGCCGTTCAGATTCAGGGCCCCTGCTTCGATGCCGTCAGAATCATTATCGCCGGTTTGTACCGTATAGCGGAACAACAGATCCTTTGTGCCCGAGCCGGATTCATATTGGGCTTGAACGACAGACGAACCAACCGTAATCAGGATATACGGCGCTCCGGTTACCTCTACCGTCTCATCATAATGGAGGGTAAATTCCAGATGTTCTCCTGCAACGTAAGTAGCATTAGCCGGTAAGTCTACGCTGCTAATCACAGGCGCAATCGCGTCAACGATTACACCACTTGTGTTACCAACTGAAACCAATGTCAGATCTGCTGCATTGCCTGCCGCGTCTTGAAGCGAGCTGCCGTTCAAGACAATCGTACTGCCTGCTGCTATACCGTCAATATCAAGGTCACCGGCTTGCACCGTGTAACGGAATTCAAGCGCGGTTGTTCCCGTACCCGATACATACAGGGCTTGTACTTCCGTTGAACCAATCGTAACGGTCAAATACGGCGTTCCACCGGCAACCTCTACATTTTCATTGAAGTTAACCGTAAAATTCAGTTGGTCTCCTTCTTTGTACGTTCCGTTTGCCGGAACACTTACATTGCTTACCGTTGGTGCAACAGCATCCACGCGTACCATGCTGATATGTCCTGCTCCTGTAAGCGCCGAGCCAGCGGCATTACCGGCTGCATCTTTAATGGACGCTCCGTTCAAATTCACGGAACTGCCAACTTCGATACCGTCTGCATCCTCCTGATCTGCCGCCACCGTGTATCGGAATACCAGTTCATTTGTACCTGTACCGGATACATACAAAGCTTGTACTGGAGCCGAACCAATGGTTACTGTCAAATATGGTGTTCCACCGGTCACGATAGCCGCTTCATCGTAATGAACCGTGAACATTAAAGCTTCGCCTGCTTTGTACGTTCCGTCAGCCGGAACATCCAGGCTTGTTGCTGCAGGGGCAACAGCATCTACCTTCACCCCTGCCGTGCTGTCCAAGCCGCTTAGAACAGCTTCGGCATTATTGCCGGTTGCATCCTTCAGTGTTCCGCCGTTCAGATTCAGGGTCCCTGCTTCGATGCCGTCAGAATCATTATCGCCGGTTTGTACCGTATAGCGGAACAACAGATCCTTTGTGCCCGAGCCGGATTCATATTGGGCTTGTACGACAGACGAACCAACCGTAATCGAGATATACGGCGCTCCGGTTACCTCTACCGCCTCATCATAATGGATGGTAAATTCCAGATGTTCTCCTGCAACGTAAGTAGCATTAGCCGGCAAGTCTACGCTCTCAATCACAGGTGCAATCGCGTCAACGATTACACCACTCGTGTCGCCAATTGAAACCAGCGTTAGATTTGCTTCATTACCTGCTGCATCTTTAATGGTTCCGCCATTCAAGTCAAGCATGCTGCCTGACGCAATACCGTCCAAATCCAGCTGCCCTGACAGAATGGTATAGCTAAATACGAGAGAATCCGTATCCGAACCAGATACATATTCAGCTTGGACAGTTGATGAACCAATTGTAAGAGGCAGGGATGGTGTTCCTGTTACCGTAACTTTTTCACTGTAGTGAACCGTGAAGCTTAAAGTCGAGCCCTCGTGATAATAAGCAGCGCCAGGCATCAGCACATTGCTGACAGCGGGCGCAGCAGTATCAACCAGCACGCCACTAGTGCCCCCTGGTGTCAGGGTCAGCACTGCTGCATTGCCTGCCGCATCCTGAATAACCGCTCCATTCAAATCCAGAGAGCTGCCGGCTTGAATGCCGTCCAGATCGTTATCTCCCGGTTGTACCTCATAACGGAATAACAGAGAGCTTGTTCCCGAACCTGACTCATAGACAGCATGAACTGTTGCAGCTCCAATCGTAACGGGCAGGAATGGCGTTCCGCCGGTTACAGCAACCTTCTCATTATATTGAACCGTAAACTCCAGAATACCTCCCTCTTTGTAGATGCCATCATCCGGCACCTCAACACCGGTGACAGAGGGAGCTGTTGTATCGACCAGCACCGCATTGGTGCTGCCTGCACCAGTAAGCGATACGCTGGCGGCATTGCCTGCTGAATCAGTCATGACTCCGCCGTTTAAAACCATTGTCCCCAGTGCAATTCCATCGGAGTCCGCATCCCCTGCCTGAATCGAATAGGAGAAGGTAATATCATTCGTTCCGGAACCAGAAGCATAAACGGCACGGACTGTAGCAGTGCCAATCGTTACTGTGATATACGGCGAACCGGTTACAGCAACCTTTTCATCATAATAAATCGTAAAATTCAGGACATCGCCTGCTTTATAAATACCAGAAAGAGGTACATCAATACTTTCAACGGATGGAGCAACAGCATCCACCAGCACTTCGCTTGCATCGCCAATACTGGTTAAGCTCAAGTCAGCCTCATTACCCGCTGCATCCTTTAGTGTTCCTCCGTTTGGCACCAGTGTACTGCCGATCTCGATGCCATCCGAATCTTCCTGTCCGCTAAGCACCGTATATCGGAATAATAGAGCATTTGTACCTGAACCCGACACATAGGTTGCTTGAACGGTTGAAGATCCAATAATGAGCGGCAATGTTGGTGTTCCGGTAACCGCAACATTCTCATTATAGTGAACCGTAAAATCAAGTACTGCACCTGTGTTGTAGCTGCTGCCTGCCGGCACCTCTACATTCGTTACTTCGGCTGCAGCTGTATCGACCAGTACAGCTGTTGTGCTCTCAACACCGGACAGTGTCAAGCCGGCCGCATTGCCCGCTTCATCCTCAAGCGTACTGCCATTCAACGCAATGGCGCCGCCAACGGCAATTCCATCTTGATCATTGTCGCCGGGCTTCACAACATATTGAAATACAATCGAATCCGTTCCGGAACCGGATAAATATTGTGCCTGCACCGTGGAGGCTCCTATTATCACAGGTATGGAAGGTGTCCCGCCGCTAATAACGACCTTTTCGCTAAAATGAACCGTAAATTCCAGAGCAGCCGCCAGTCCATAAGTTTGGCTTGTTGGGACCGTTACGCTGCTGACCGATGGTGCTGCAGCATCTATTAACACCGATGCCGTGCTGCCTACACTATTTAAGGTTAGATTGGCATCATTGGTTGCTGTATCCTTAATCGTGCCGCCGTTCAGATTCAAGCCGGCAACAACAATTCCATCTGTATCTAAGTCCCCTGCTTGAACGGTGTAGCTGAATAGCAGCGTATTGGTGCCGGAGCCCGAAGCATATTGGGCTTGAACAGTTGTACTGCCGATCGTTACCGGCAAATAAGGGGTTCCTGTCACCGTCACATTCTCATTGAACTGCACGGTGAAATCAAGAGTGTCTCCGGCTATATAGGTTTTGCTAATCGGCACGATTACACTGACTACAGCCGGCGCTACGGCATCCACCAGCACCATGTTGTTGCCGATGCCGGCAAGTGTCAGGCTCCCGTTATTTTTCGCTGAGTCTTGAATAGTTCCGCCATTCAGAATCAGGCTGGAGCCTGGCTGGATGCCATTCGTATCCAGATCGCCTGCCTGAACAGTATACTTGAACAAGAGATTTTTCGTCCCCGATCCGGAAGCATAACTTGCCTGCACAGAAGAACTGCCTAGTGTAACCGGCAATACTGGTGTTCCTGTTACCGTGACATTTTCGTTGTAGTGGACCGTAAAACTAAGCTGATCTCCTAATTTGTAGGTACCGGCTTCAGGTACATCCACTGTGTCGATTGTTGGGGCTGCTGTATCAACCAGCACGCCTGTGGTGCTGCCAACGTTGTTAAGCGTCAGAACTGCAGTATTCCCCGCCCCATCCTTAATCGTTGCTCCATTAAGAGAAAGAGTGCCGACCGCAATTCCGTTCGTATCGTTTTGCCCGTCTTGCAAGGCGTACAGGAATACAAGCGAATCTGATCCGGAACCGCTTGAATAAGCAGCTTGTACGTTTGTCGCACCAATCGTAAGCCCCAAGGTGGGGGTGCCTGCAGCTACATTCACGGGCTTGCTGAATTTAACCGTAAACTGCAGACTTTTTCCACTGCCATACGTATCATTTGTCGGCACTACTACGGATGCTACCGTTGGTATTACTGCATCTACTTTTACATTGGCTAGAGAGCCTATATTATTCAATGTTAGAATACTGGCTTCATTACTTGCATTCTTAATGGTGCCGCCATTGAGAGTAATGGCATTGCCTAACGTAATCCCATCCGTATCAAGATCACCGCTTAATACGGTGTAACGGAAGGTTAGAGCACTTGTTCCAGAGCCCGCTTTATAGGAAGCTTGGACGGGAGTGGTACCAATTGTCAGAGGTAAAAACGGCGTTCCCAATGATTCCGATACATTCACATTTTGGTCAAAATTCACAGTGAAGTCCAGGTTTTGTCCGGCTGTATAGGTATGGTCCGCTGGAACCGATACTGAGGTTACCTTGGCATTTGGCACCGTAGTTACTGCAAGCGTAGGTGCATTTGCTCCTGTCTCTTTCGATGCGATAGCGAATTGATTCGTTCCCGCCGGATTGCCTTCTAACACCAAGGTTGCTTTTGTCTCGCCGGCTTGAACCTGACTATTAATATAGCTGGCAATATCAAGTGAGATATCTTGATTTTCCAAATTTTCTATACCGGATTTACTCGCTATAGGGGAAGAATCTCGTTCAGGGATGACTGTTGAATTCTCGTTGATATTATCCTTGGCCCCGTATACATTTAAGATTAATGGGGTTACTGCAGGTAATATATCGTTGATGGTATAAGTGACATGTACCTTTAAAATCGCGCTTGATACCGTATCTGTAGCAGACATCGAGCTCAAGTCGAATTGAAGAACCGTTTTGGCCACACCATACTCATAATGTGAACCAATAAAATTGTAGTGCGGACCTAAAGAATCATCGCCCGCAGGATAGTTCCCCGAATCATCCACAAAATAATCGAGACTTAAGGGAGTAGGCTTTGTTGCCGCATATCCCGTTTGCGCGGGCAGCAGTCTGAACACTATAAGTGCCAGCAGTACTGACATAACCGCCATTCCTGTTTTCCGTAAAACGCCTTTCATAATTCGCCTCCTCAGTTGTTCACATGACCCTCGCTCCGTACCGTTCGTTTGTCATCTTTCGCTTGCAGGTCTGCCGGATGCCACGCTAAATAGCCCTCTCTTATCAATTAA
>Ga0065721_10048714_pt1 | contig 114928 bp, 30 predicted proteins | sample Mesricmetagenome_FD_59108 | JGI IMG/M metagenome (GOLD analysis project Ga0065721, IMG submission 59108) | Mesophilic microbial community from rice straw/compost enrichment Sample: eDNA_1 v2 (version 2) | ecosystem: Engineered > Solid waste > Grass > Composting > Bioreactor | place: USA...
TGTAGTTGTCTCGTTCCAGCCGTAGACAAGCCGCTCGCGCTCGTCGGCAGAAAGCATGTCCATGTCGATCAGGCGCTGGTCGGCATCCTGCGCAAGCTGTGCCAGCAGATTGACGTAGTGGCTCAGCATCCGCTCCATCGTACTGGGCAAAAAGAGCTGGACATCATACTCGACTTGCAAAAAGATGCCGTCCTGTTCCAAGTCGAATGCGAGCGCGAAGTCGTCCTTTTCCCCGGCTGTATCTGTATGCCGCTTTTTGATGCGTACATCAAAGAGCGGATTTCTGCTCGGATCTTGGGGCAACTCCATGGTTGCCAGCAGTTCTTCGTAAAAAAATCGCTTGGCGGCATGAACCTGCATGCATGTCTGCTCGACTGTCAGCAAAAATTCGCGCCATGTCCTGTCCTGATGCACATGACCAGTCGCAACGGCGGTGCGGGCTGTCTCGCTACCTCCAGCCTGCTGAAGCGAATCAGACGACCAGCCCACGACGACATGCTCTTGGCCTGTATATTTCGCGAGCAGGAGCATGAAAGCAGCAAGCAGAAAGACTTCCGCAGATACCGTTTCCTTTTCTGCCGCAAGCTCCAGCTTGCTTTTCAACTCCAGTCCAGTCTTGTGCGCGACGACTTCTTTCTGCGTGCCTTTAACGGCTGGCCGTACAAAATCCAACGGCAAATTTAGTGCATGTGTACCTTGCCAATCAGACATCGACTGTTCGCCGTTACTTGGTCGTTGGTCGTTCCTGTTGGCAGCACCAGCAAGCTTCTGCATCATGAGTTGCGCTCCTTTTGTGTCAAAATAAGAGGATTCACATCACCCGCGCTCGGGGGCAATCGCTGCAAAAAAAGAAGCCATTTCCGCAACAGCAGGCTCTTTGAAAATGGAGAAATGATCTCCCTCGATTTCATGCAAGGCGATGGGACGATAGAAAAAGGCGTTCCACTTGTTTTCCTCGATTGCCGATTTCTGCGCTTTGACCAAATGAGCCTGGGCAAACACTTTTCGCGGCGGTTGATAGTGGACATAGGCATGCTGCAAATCGATAAACAGATGCACATAACGGTAAAAATCAACTTGCTGGCCGTGGGCATAACCCGGAATCGCCTGCATGATCTCTTTCGGCATCACGGCTTCCAGTGTTTCATGCGTCAAGTTGTGCTGCTCCATGTACTGCGCCACCTTTTTGTACAAGCCGTACAACGTCGTTTCCTGCTCCAGCTGGGCGCTCCACTCTGCTGCTGTCACTACTTGTGCCATTTGCTGTCTGACTGAGGCCACGACCGCCGGGTCAGGCTGCTGGAGGTGCTGATGCAATAGCGGCGGAGAAGAATCGATCAGGACGAGCATGTCTACCTCATCTCCGTCGGCCTCCAGCTGTCTCGTGATTTCAAAAGCGAGCAATCCCCCCAGACTCCAGCCTGCCAGATGGTATGGACCTTCGCCTTGGACTTTTTTGACTTTTTCCAGATAGTTCTGCGCCAGCGCTTCGATGCTGATTTCCTGACTTTGCGCGTCATGGTTTACCTCTGCCGGAATGCCATAACACGTAAATCTGTCGCCAAGATAGTTGACCAGTTCCAAATAAGCGTCGATACTGCCGCTTATATCGTGAATCAAAAACAAGGACGGGGCTTCGGCAGAGCCTTTGTTGATTAACACCAGGTCGTGATTGCCGTCTGCTGATGCTGGCGACGCCTCCGATTGCAGGTATGCGGCGATTTCTGCGATCGTCGGCTTGGTGTAAACGGCGCTAACGGGAACATCCATGTTTAACTCGCGGCGAATTTGCGAAGCAATCAAAATGATTTTCAACGAATTGGCCCCGACGGAGAACAAGTTGGTGCGAACGCCAAGCTGCTCGACATGCAGCACTTTTTGGCAAATGTCTGCCAGCTTCTTTTCCAGCTCGCTTTCAGGCAGTTCATCCGCAGTGAACTCCACCTCTACAACAGGCGTCGGCAGCAGCTTTCTGTTTACTTTTCCGCTGGCCGTTAACGGGATTTCCTCTATCGCCACAATCGCATCCGGTACCATGAAGCGTGGCAATCTTTTGGCAAGATAGCTCTTCACCTCATCCGGCTTGACCTCGTCGCGGGGCACGTAATAAAGGCAGAGCAGCTTCTCTTCGGCCGCACTCGTTTTGATCGCGGCTGCGGCTGACTCAATTTCGGGAAGCTCCAGCAGCGCATTCTCGATTTCGCCCAATTCAATGCGCACGCCCCTGATTTTGACCTGCTCATCAATACGGCCCAGATACTCGATGTTGCCATCCGGCATCCAGCGGACGAGGTCTCCGCTTCGGTACATTCTGTTGCCAGGACTCCACGGATCGTCGACAAATTTTTGCGCCGTGATCTCGGGCTGATTCAAATACCCTCTTCCTACCCCGATCCCGGATATCATCAGCTCGCCTGCCACGCCAATCGGCTGGAGGCCGTCTTTTTGATCCACAACGTACAGGCGGATATTGTCAATGGGCTTGCCCACAGGAATAATCGTCCGCGCAGGACGCACTCCGTAGTCAGCGGAGCAATCGAACCACGACACCTCGACAGTGGTTTCGGTCGGGCCGTACAAGTTGATGAGTCTCGCCCCGGTTCGCGCATGGATCATCCGGTTGAAGGTGTTGACGGTACTCGGGAGCAGCGCTTCCCCACTCGCAAACAGGAAGCGAAGACTGGACAGCCGTTCTGTTTCCTGCTCGATGCGCGGTTCTATATAGGAAAGAAAGCTGCTCAGCATGGAGGGAACGAAGTGCATAAGCGTGATGCGCTCGCGAGCGAGCGTGGCGAGAATGACTTCGGGATCTTTCTCCATGCCAGGCGCCAGGAAGCAGACTCGCGCCCCGTGGAAATACCATCCGAACAGCTCCCAGACGGAAACATCGAAGGTAAACGGTGTTTTTTGCAAAACGCAGTCATCTGCTGTGATCGGAAATTGTTTGTGCATCCAGGCAATCCGGTTGACCACGGAACGATGCTCGATCATGACGCCTTTTGGCTGGCCAGTGGAGCCAGAGGTGTACATGATATAGGCCAGGTCAGCAGGAGTGCTTCTCGGCGTCAGATTGGAATCGTCCTGGGCGTAGAAGGCGGGCTCTTTTACGTTCACGTACAGCGACTTCACATGCGGGCTGCTGTCCTGCACGTCCTGATCAACGAGGACGACCTTGGCCTGGCTGTCCTCCAGCAAAAACTTCACCCGATCTGGCGGATAGTCCGGGCTGATCGGCAAATACGCGCCGCCCGCCTTCAAAATCGCCAACAGAGATACCATCATGTCGACAGACCGCTCCAGCATGACGCCTGCCGTTACGCCAGGGCCAACGCCTTTGTCCACGAGCACTCTCGCCAGCTGATTGGCCTTTTGGTTCAGTTCGCGATATGTGAGCGATTGATCTGCGCAACTAACGGCAAGCTTGTCCGCATACAGCTCAACTCGCTGCTCGAAGATCGCTTGCAACGTTTGTTCTGTAGGCAAATCAGCCGTTTCCTTGTTAAAAAGGTGCAAAATATGGTGTCGCTCGGCTTCTGTCAGCAAGCTGAACTCTTCCAGCTTGCGCGCTGGCTGCGAGAGAACCGCTTCCAGCAGGATGGTGAAGTGTTCGCCCATTCGCTGAATCGTGCCGGGATCGAACAATTCCATGTTGTATTCCATGTTCAGGCAGATAGCTCCTGAATCGAGAAAGTAGATGCCGCAGGCAATATCTTGACTGTTCCCGCTCTGTAATGTATCGCCTTCCGCTCCGATGATCGATTCCGTCACAGAATCCATCTCCGTGTGGATATTCAGCGAGACGCGATACAAAGGATGGTCTGTCTTGGACACGCCATGGTGTCGGCAAATGCTTTCCTCCAGCTCATCGACGTCGTACTCCTGATGCTCCAGCGAACGGATGAGGCTGTTTTTGACCTGTTGCAAATATTCCGGAAGCGCTTGTTCCGGAACAGCCTGAAACCGGATCGGAACGGTTCGCAAAAACACGCCGATGCTGTTTTCAAGCCCACTGTAGCGGCGTGAAGACAGCATCCCCAGGGTGATATCGGTTTGCGCGCAATATTTGGAGAGAAGCAGGCCGTAAACGGCCGTCAGCAAAATGCTTGGTGTGACTTGATGCTGTTTGGCGACGGTCTGAATGGCCTCTGTCGTCTGTTCACTCAAATAGAAGTTTTTGTTGCCATACGTCGAGATCAGGCCATTGCTACGAGGACGATCAAGCGGCAGATTCAAAACGGGCAGCTCGTCGGCAAACATATCCAGCCAAAAAGCTTTCTTTTCCTGATACGCTTCCGACTTTTCCAGTTCGTTTTGCCATACGCAATAATCGGCGTATTGCAGTTGCATCTTGGGCAGCAGCTCTCCCTTGCTGATGCACTCCAATTCGTGATACACCAGTCGAAGCGAAGAGGCGTCGAAAATAATATGGTGAAAATGCAAAATCAACAGACTGCCTTCTCCCGGCAAGCGAACCAGGCCAATCCGAAAGAGTGGGAGCTGGTCAAGCGTGTACGGCCGATTGATTTCGGCCACGCATTTTCGAATGAACTCCTCCTGCAACGCTTTTTCCGCCGGGGCTTCCCAGTAAAGCAGGCGAAAAGAATCCGCTTGCGACTCGTCGTGAACGAACTGAACGACTGCGTCAGCTTGAATGCCGACCGTGGTGCGCAGCAATTTGTGTCTTTTCATTATGTATTGAAAAGCTTGCTCCAGCTCAGACGGCTCGATCTCATGCTCCACTCTGCGAATGTCGATAACGGCATTTTCAAGCCCGTCGAAATAGGCAAAGAACATCTTTTTTTGTGTCCAGGAAACAGGGTAGTAAGGTCTGTCCGGGACAGGCTTTATGAAAGAAATCGCGTCGTCCTGCGAACTGCGGATGTATGCCGCCAGCTCCCTGATGGTGAGATGGTTGAAGATGTTTTCCAAAGAGATTTCGCTATCAAACTCCACGCCGATTCTGACCTCAAGCTCCAGCGCTTTTAGTGAGTGGCCGCCGACTTCGAAAAAATTGTCGTCAATGCCCACGTCGCTTCGCTGGAGGACATCCAGCCAAATCGCTTTCAGTCTTTCTTCGACATCGTCAAGCCTCGTCTGGGTGGTTCCGTTCATCGTCTGCTTTCCCCCTTCTGGATAAAAAGGAACGGGTCCCGGCGCTTGTGCTCCGGTACCCGTCCTTTTCCACATCAGCTATCGAGAAAATTTTTCGGCTCTGGCTGGGCTATACGAGCTTTGCTTTTGTGCTCGCTTGCAGTTCCCTGACCGTTTGGGCGATCCCTTTGACCGATTCCGCATCACCCAACAGTGCCCGATGATGAATCCAGATGACCTCTTCGGCAATTTTCTTCGAGACAGGGCAGTGCAACTGGTTCGGGAAAGCGTAGTTATCGCCCAGATCGGCGACGAACTGCTTGAAGATTGGCGTATCGTGAATCTGCGTGTAGGCAATGTAAGCGGGAATGCCTTGTTCGTTCAGCATTTCCACAAACCGCTCTCTTGTGATCCCGCCAAATTCGACCGGATTGTAGTAGAACATGTACATGTAGTGCGTATGGATCGTACACTCTTCTTGACGGATTTGCGGAATGATGCCATCGATTTCTTTCATTTCCGCATCGAGAACTTGCGCATTGTACTCGCGGCGCTTGTTTTGCTCAGCGAGGCGCGCGGTTTGCGGCAGCAGGACAGCAGCCTGAAATTCGGAAATCCGATAGTTGGAGCCTTCGACAAGGTGCTGATACTTTTTGTCGCCAACTGGACGGCCCACATTGTGGTACAGGAAAGCCTGGTCATACAAATCTTGAGCATTCGTGATGAGCGCGCCGCCTTCTCCCGCCGTCATCAGTTTAAATTGCTGGAAGCTGAACACCCCGGCATCACCCATGCTGCCTGCGCGTTTTCCTTTCCATTCACCGCCGTGCGCGTGGCAGGCGTCTTCAATAATAAACAGATGAAACTCATCGGCAATCTGCTGGAGCTGGTCCATATCGCACAGGTGTCCCGCCATATGCACAGGAATCATCCCGACTGTGCGCGGCGTAACCGCTTCCCGCACTTTTACCGGATCGAGGCAAAAGGTGCCAGGATCGACGTCTACAGGGACAGGGATCGCGCCCAAGCTAATGACTGGCAACGCCGTCGAGATAAAGGTAAAAGCCGGAACGATCACTTCATCACCCGGCTTGACTCCCAGGCTCTGCAAAGCCAGCTTGATCGCGTGTGTTCCGTTTGTAACGGCCAGCGTATGCTTGGCGTGGTGCATCTGGGCAAATACTCGTTCAAATTCTTTTACTTTTGTGCCGGACATGCGCCACCATTGATTGCTGCGCAACGCTTCCAACAATTCTTTTTCCTGATTTTCATCTGCCATTGGCCAGCTTGGGAATCTTTCTGTCAGGTTACTCATTTGCGAACACCTTCCATTTCTTTGTTTTTTCCAAACATTTGCAAACCGTAAGCGATCCCGCCCCAAAGCGCCGCATCGTCTCCCAGAGCGGAAAGTTTTACGCGGACATTCTGCTGCGGCAGGGTGCCAAGGAACTGTTGAACGCGTTTTTCCAGGGAGCGATAATGTTCCGGAAATCTGCTTGCCATGCCGCCGCCGACGACAACCATATCCGGGTCGAACAGGCGCACAGCGTTGGCAATCCCGATCGCCAGCATTCGCAAGGAATCGTCGACGATTGCCTGTGCTGTTGCGTTTCCCGCAGCGGCCAAACGAAACACGTCACTCGCTTTTGCAACCGACAGCCCTTTGGCTTGCGCGATGCGTTCCACCGCCCGGCCAGACGCGTACATTTGCAAGCAGCCGAACCCTCCGCAGGGACATTTTTCTCCCCAAGGATCGACCGTGATATGGCCCAGCTCTCCGCTTGCGCCCCTTGCCCCTGTATACACATTGCCCTGCCATACAAGCGAGCTGCCAATTCCCGTCCCGACTACTGTATACAGCAAATATTGGACCGAGTGCTCAAGGCCAAAAGCATACTCGCCGAGCGCCGCGAGATTGGCATCGTCAAACAGCACGACAGGCTTGCCTGCCAAGGCGGCGAAAGTATCGCGGAAGGCAAAGCCGTTCCATTCCGGACGATTTGGCCAAGTGACAATGGTTCCTGCGGCATCATGCACAGCAGCCAGCCCGATTACAATGCTGCGTATTTCCATCTGCGCCCTCTGTTCCCAGCCTTCGATGACGCTGATGACTTGCGAAATGGCTTGCAGCGGTTCGATTTCCTGCCCCAATTCCAGCCGGGCAGTTTCCAGCATCGTGGCGCCATCGAGAGCGAAGAGCGCCATTCTCGCCGTAGAACCGCCAAGATCAACAGCGACGAGTCCAGCTCTCATGTGACAACAAGTCCTTTGCGCACCGATTGATAGAGAAGCTCGATCAGTCGAACCACTTTTTCGCCATCTTGTGCAGAGGGAACGGGCTGGCTTTTTTCGCGGATACACGCCACAAACTGCTCCGCCTGGCGTTGAAAAGCAACAAGCGGATCTGGCTTTGCAGGCAAAGGAAAATACTGGACCTCTTGACCAGCAAACGTCAGCAGCAAATGCGGCTGTTTGTACAATCCTTGATCGCTAAAGCCGAACAAGGTATTCAGCGTCAAGCTTCCCCGCTCGCCCTTCAGATGGATTTGCACAAAATCTCCTGCTACATCGTCCTGCCAGCTTACATGCACCTTGCCGAGCATACCGTTGGCAAACTGAATCATGCCTACTGCCGTATCCTCCACTTCAACCTTTTCCGATTCAGAGCTGCCCAGCCAATTGCTGTACCCTTCCTGAGTGAAAACCGGACGGGAATGGAAGCTGCCCAGGCAAGCAACAGGCTCCTCGGCACCCGTCAAAAAAAGCAGCTGGTCGAGCATATGGCTCCCCAAATCGATGAGGACGCCCCCTCCCGAAAGCTGCTTTTGCGTAAACCAGCTTCCCGGTCGGGGAATCCCTCTTTTGCGGCGCCAGCTGACTTCGCAGATTTGCACCTCGCCAATTTGCCCGGCTGCGATTCGTGAACGAAGTTCCCGGATATCGTCACGGTAACGGTTGACAAAGCCCATCATCAAAACAGTTCCGGTTTCTTCTGCCAGACGGCGCAATGACTCCGCTTCTTTCGCTGTGGTCGTCATCGGCTTTTCACACAGCACGTGGATGCCTTTTTCCAGGAAGTGCTTGGCGATTTCGTAGTGAGTGTGATTGGGCGTACATAAAATGACGGCATCCAAAGGGACCTGTCCGATCTCGCTCAAACGTGAGCATGCCGCCGCTCCCGCCTGTTCGGCCAGGCGCGCAGCCCGTGCCTCGTCCGTATCGTATATCGCTCGCACGGACACGTTACCCAGCGACAAAAAGCACGGGAGATGCGCGTGTTCAGCGATCCACCCGGCTCCGACAATCCCTATGGACATGTGACGTTGTTCGGCCAAAGCATTCATCCTCTTCATCTGTCATCTGTTGGTTCTGACTCATTCGTTTATGCGAAAGGTTTTTCCTTCCTTTTTATCCGCTTTTTATCAAAAATTTCCTGTTTGTCCCGATGCTGTCGAGCATGTCAAAAGCTCAAGCGTGAGCGACGCTACGCGCTTTTCTTTTTCGTACATGCCGCCGAGCAGCTCTCGCAACGACTCGATTTCGCGCTGGTGCGCCGGGGTGGAAGCCTTGCTGTAGCAGCTCTTGTAATAACATTTGATCAGCGAGTTTCCGAATAACTCCCACTCGTGGCACAGCGTTTGATACTCGCTGCTCAGCTGCTGAAATTCTTGCTCGCTCACCCAGTTCTGCTTATGCAAGATCAAAGGCAAATGAACGGTAGACTTGCGAAAGAAATACGGGTTTTTGAGCGCCACTGCCTTGCGCTGAAACTGCGAAAGGGAAATCCCGAACAATCTCGTCTCCAGGCTGTCTGCGAATTGCTTGATCGCAGATAGTCCGTACGTTGTGGAAATGAGCGGATTTCCTGCATGATCGGTTTTGTATGGTTTGCACTCTTCCCGCAGAAGCGTCTGGAGATTCGCGCTAATCAGCTCTTTTGTGCACCTGGAAAAAAACGCCACCTCTTCTTGCTCCTTTACGCGCGTGACAATCAGGGAAGACGTCTGCGCGGCTGCAAAGGCCCGGTCGAAGCAATCGTAAGGAAGCGCGTATGGTTCCATTTTGCTCGGCTGCATGCAATCCTCGATCAACAGATAAGATTTCGTCTGTTCGTCGTAGCCGTACAGAAAAGCAGGGTGAATTTGCCGGTGCTTTTCCGCGTCCACGCCAGAAGGGTAATGAAAGCGGTCCAAATCGACAAACACGTAATATCCGCTGTGCAAAAACTGCTTGATGGCCAAGTGCACACTGTCTGCTGGTTCCAAGGAGTGGGTTTGGAAATCCAGCACAGAAGAAAAATCCAGCGCGCGGACAACGTCCAGCAGCAGGCTTCCTTCTTCATGCGCCTGGCTGCTGTGCTCTGCCGCTTCCTGACTGCCGTCGTCTGCGACGGAATGTAGCTGATACTGTGCTTGCGCCAGGCACGGGGCGTACGCGAAGTTTTTGTCGTGGTTCATCAATATCGAAATCAAATTGTTGTTAACACAATTCACCCATGTGCCGTTGAATGGCTCAACGGGTAGCGAAAACGCTTCCAATGCTTCTCACCTCCGCGATCATGCTAGACTTGCTCGCTGATCTCTCTGATCAGCAGATCGGCTTCGTCCGCCGTTATTGTGCCTTGCTCCAAATCATTCATGATTTGCTCGATCGTCATGCTGCGTTTTGCCGGGGTGGCGCGCTTTCGCTCCAAATAAGCCGCCATATCGTGAACGGTCGGATACGAAAAAATATCCGAAATCATGAAGACGCCGGGATAGGCTGCGTCCAGCTCCTTTTGCAGTCTGACCGCGAGCAGCGAATTGCCGCCCAAGTCCTCGAAGTTGGCAAAAATGCTGATCTCTTCAAGTCCCAGCACTCTCGCCAAGATGTGCGCGATCTCCTGGTCCCACGCCGTAATCTCCTGATGGTCTGCTTCTTTAATGATCGTAGTTTCTGTGGCTGACGAGTCTGCCGGATAGCTGCCGCTACCAATCGCCTGCGTGACGGCCCTCTCGATGGTTTCTCCCAGCACGTAATCGTGCACCAGACTGTGCCCGATCGTCTCCTTCGCAAGTCGGCGCTTCAACTGGCCGACGATGATCTGGCATTGCTCTGCGTGCAAAAGCTCTGTGAAGATCGCCGCCCCTTGTCTGGGCGTAAGGCTCTCGAACAGGCTCTGGCGGTTGTCGGCTTGGTAGGCTTGCCCCATCCCCACTTCTCGCCAGAGCGGCCAGTTGATCGTCAGCGCCTTTCTGCCTGCTTGGCGCATGTACGCGGCGTACAGGTCGAGGTAACTGTTGGCCGCAACGTAATCGCTCTGCCCGATGCCGCCTGTTACGGTGTGCATGCTGGAAAACATCACAAAGAAATCGAGATTGTCCGCTTCGGTGAGCTGATCGAGCAGCCGGGTGCCTTTTACCTTGGCAGCCAGCACTTCCCGGATGCGGCTTTCCGGTTTGCGCACTAGCAGCCCTTCTCCGGCTACGCCCGCACAATGAATCACGCCATGGATTGTGCCAGACTCGGTGCGGATCGTTTCCAGCAGTTGCCTGAGCTGACTCTCTTCGCTAATGTCTGCCGCGTGAATCTGCACGCTCGCACCCTGTTTTTCCATCTCGCGGATAGAGGCGATCTGCTGGATTCGCTGCTGATCTGCTCCTGCCGCTTCGATCTCCGTCCACGTTTCGCGCGCAGGCAATCCTTGGCGGCTGATGAGGTGGAGGTTTACCGGATGCAAGCGGCTGAGCTGCTTGCCGATTTCCAGGCCCAGTCCTCCGGTTCCGCCCGTAATTAGGTAGACGCCGTTTGCTTTGATTGCGTCCCTGTCTTCTGCTGCTGCCAGTGTCGTTTCCTGCAAACGCTCCACATACCGCTGGTTGTGGCGATACGCTACCTGATACGGGGCAGCTGCGACCGCAAATTCCTCCACGACCTTATGCGGATCGGTATGGGCGTCGACATCGATGAACCGGATGCGAACGTGCGGAAACTCTTCTCGTGCCACTTTGCCAAGACCGAGCAAGCAGCCATGCTCCGGCCGCAGAGTGATCTCATCGCCTGTCACGCGGTTGGCGTAGTCGCCGACGAGGATGATTTCCCATTCCTCGCCGTTACTCGGCTGAGCAGACAGGCTATCGAGCAAGTAATACAGACTGTAAAAGCCTCTTTGCTCGGCGTCATCGAATCCTTTTGCCTCTGTGGCTCTGGCGTCCGTCATGCTCAGCAGATGAATGATCTTCCTGACCTTTTTCGCCTGCTGTTGCCATTGCGGCCACAAGTGATGGTAGTCCTCGCGCTCCTTGACCTGCCCCGCTTCTTTTCCGAAGCCGACTTCAATTACTTCTCCGTAGACAGCGCCAAGCTGCTGCCGAAGCCGCTCCGCCAGCTCGCCTTCCCCTGTGAACACGACGACCGTTTCGTCCGCTTTTTCTGGCGCAGGGGATGCTGTTTGCACCTCTTGGACGATCCAGTCTTTTTCGTAATAGCTCGCCGCCGTCAACTGCGTGCGCACTTGCTTGATCGTGTATCCTTCGATTTCCACAAGCACCTCGCCAGCGGGATTGACGATGTCGATGTCAAAAGTCGCCGTCTGATTTCCTTCCCCCAGCTCCCGCTGACGCACATAGCTGTAAATGGCGGAAGGGATCGGGCCATAGACGCGAATTTCCTGATAGTAAAACGGCAAATACAGCTGCTCATCAATGCTGCGTATCGCAATGTTCGCCGCGTTGTCCAGCATCGCCGGATGATAGTGGTAGTGCGCTGCTTCTGCGCGTTGCGACTCGGAAAGCTCGATGGCAACCAGGCACTCCTTCTCGCCAACCCGCAGCTCCTTGATGTTGTTCCAGTGCGCTCCTGTCGTGATAAAGCCCCCATCTGTCTGCAAGTCCGGCGTGTCGCGAGCCGCAGGGAACGCCTTTTGGAGAGCCGCCAAATCTACGCGCTTTTGCTCCTGCATAGGGCGGCACAGCTTCCCTTCCGCGTGCTTGCGCCACGAGCCATCTGTCTGATCTTTGCTGGCGATGTAGAAGTGATGTTCACCGTCCGCTTTTTTCAGCGTGATTTGCAGCTCGTGGCTCTGCCCTTCCTGAAGCGAAAAGGGCTGCAAAAAGGCAAGCTCCTTGATGACGGTAAGCCCGCCCTGCTGCCTGCCGACCTCCAGCAGCAGCTCGATGTAGGCTGTGCCAGGCAATACGTACTCGCTGCCCACTCGATGCTCGCTCACGACCCAGTCTGTCGCCACAGAAAAAGAGGTCGTGTACACGGTCTGTTCAAGGCTGTCGCACGTTGTCCCGCGAAGCAGCGGGTGCCCTGTCGTTTGCGGCACGGCTTGCCGATAGCCTTGGCTGCTGCTTTCCACCCAGCAACGCGTTTTCTGAAACGGATAGACGGGCAGACTGAGACGGCTGCAGCTGGCTGGGTCGTACATCCGTTTCCAGTCGATCGCTGCTCCCAAGACGTACAGTTCGCCCAAAGCTAAGTAAAAGGAAGCGTCTTTTCCTTGCGCAGTCTTGGCTGTCAGCAAGTCCTCTCCTTGCCGGGACAGCTCCTGCTTCTCCCGCTCGGTCCATTTTTTCTTCGCGCCGTGCTGTTGCTCTGTCGCTCCTCCGCTGACGACGATCTCGTGTACCTGGTACAACACCTGCTCAGCGGAAGCAAGACCGTGTCGTTTCAGGTGCCCCAGCTTGGCGAGCAAATCGTCGTAACTGGTGAAAATGATCGCCAAGCGATGGCTGTAATGGCCGCGTCCCGTGCTCGCCGTATAGCACAAATCTTCCAGATCAAGCTCCCGGTTTTGCGATAAATGCGCGACATATTCCTCGACGAGCTTGAACAGCACCGCTTCGTCTTTGGCAGACAGCGGAAGCAAATAGAGCGAAGGATCGACACTCTCCGGCTTTTGCTGCCTGGCGGGTACTTCTCCTACGACCATGTGGCAATTGGTGCCGCTAAAGCCAAACGAGCTGATCCCGGCGATTCGCGGTTCGCCCGCAGTCGTCCACTCCTGGAGACGATCATTGACATAGACAGGGGAAGCAAAGAAATCAATGAACGGATTCGCTTCCAAAAAGTTGATGCTCGCCGGAAGCTGGCCCTGGCGGATCGCCAGCATCACTTTGAGCAACGATGCCAGCCCCGATGCCCCAACCGTATGTCCGATATTCGTCTTGACGGTCCCGATCGCGCAAAACTGTTTTTTCTTCGTATGGCGGGAAAACGCTTTGACCAGTCCGTCAACCTCGATGGAGTCTCCCAATTTGGTTCCGGTGCCATGAGCTTCGATGTACGAGATCGCTTCGGCGGCAACTCCGGCTTCCTGCCACGCTTGGCAAATGACTTCTTCCTGCGCGCGCGAGTTTGGTGCCGTGATTCCGTCCGATGTTCCGTCGTTATTTACGGCGCTTCCTTTTATCACACCGTAAATGTGGTCCCGATCCCGCAGCGCGTGCTGCAACGGCTTGAGGATGACGACGCCGACTCCTTCTCCCCAAACCGTTCCGTTTGCCCGCTTGTCGAAGGTGCGGATGAGATAATCTTCCGACTCGACAAGACCGAGCATCGGATTTTTGATCGGGCTGTAATTGAGGTGAATCCCTCCGGCAATCGCCATGTCGCAAACGCCGGACTGAATCGCCCGGCACGCTTCATGAACGGCGACCAGTCCCGATGAGCACGAGGTGTCGATGACCAGGCTTGGCCCTTTTGCATTCAGCCAATACGAAATCCGGCTCGACAAGATCGCTGACCAGGTGCCGGACAACAGCAGCGGGTCTTTTTCCGCCGCATTGTCCCGGTACCATTGCCCCCACGTATGATCCGTGCCGATGTAGACGCCTGTATTCGTTCCGCTCAGCTCTTTGTAGTAGTATCCGGCGTCTTCGATCGCTTGATAGGACGTTTCCAGCATCAATCGTTGCATCGGGTCCATGAATTTCGCTTCGACAGGCGAGATTTGGAAAAAGCCGGGGTCAAACTGATCGATTCGCTCCAAATACCCGCCTTTAAAAAACCATTGATTTTTGTCGTTTTTGCCCCATAAACGCTCGTCGATGCAATCGCGAACGCGTGAATCGGGAAACTCGTCGATGCAATTTTGCTGATGCTTCAGTTGCTCCCAAAAGCGGGCGAGGTTTTCTCCTTTTGGAAATTTGCCTGCCATGCCGATAATCGCGATTTCTTTGTCCGCTATCGGCTCGGTCAGCTTTTGACACTGCGCAAGCAACGCGGCAGCATCGGTCGGATGTATTTTTTGCGAAGCGACCAGTTCGAAAATGAGTTGTTCTACTGCCGTCATTACACACCTCCCCCTTTGTTTTTGTAGGCGCCAAGCGCTTCGTGTACGGAGATTTCCCGGCTGGCCAGCCGCTGCAGCAAATCCAGCGTCGTCGTTTCGCTGGCGGCATCTGCGGCACCTGCACTAGGCTGCTGCTTGCTATCTATGTAATCAGCCATCTCCGAGATCGTGGAATAAGTGAACACATCGGAAATATTGAGAATTGGCCCGTACGTTTCTTCGAGAAGCCGGAACAAATAGACAGCCAGGATAGAATTGCCTCCCATGCTGTTGAACTTGGCGGAAACGCTGATTTCTTTGACGCCGAGAACTTGCGCCCAAATTTTCGCGACTTCTCTTTCTGTCGCAGACAAGCTCGTTTCGTCCTGATCCAAAATGCGCAGCGGCTGCTGCTCGCCAGGACGATCCGCTTTTTCTTCGCGTGGAGCTTCGAGCTGTCCGCGGAAAAAGCTTGCCAGCGAATCGCTCAGGACGTAATCGTGCGCCAGGCTGTGTCCGATCGTCTCTTTCGTGAGTCGGCGCTTCCATTGACCGACGATGATCTGGCTTTGGTCGGCGTGCAAAAGCTCTGCAAAGATCGCCGCCCCTTGTCTGGGCGCAAGGCTCTCGAAAGGACTGTGGCGATTGTCCACATCATACGCCTGCCCCATTCCTACATCTCGCCAGAGCGGCCAGTTGATCGTCAGCGCCTTTTTGCCTGCTTGGCGCATGTACGAGGCGTACAGGTCGAGGTAGCTGTTGGCCGCGACGTAATCGCTCTGGCCTGCACCGCCAGTCACCGTGTTCATGCTGGAAAACATCACAAAGAAATCGAGATTGTCCGCTGCGGTGAGCTGATCGAGCAGCCGAGTGCCTTGCACCTTGGCAGCCAGCACTTCCCGGATGCGGCTTTCCGGCTTGCGCACAAGCAACCCATCTCCTGCTACGCCCGCACAATGAATCACGCCATGGATCGCGCCAGCTTCTTTGCGAATGTTCTCAAGCACTTGCCGAAGCTGGCTTTCTACGCTAATGTCTGCCGCGTGAATCTGCACGCTCGCACCCTGTTTTTCCATCTCGCGAATAGAAGCGATCTGCTGGATTCGCTGCTGATCTGTTCCTGCCGCTTCGATCTCCGTCCACGTCTCGCGCGCAGGCAAGCCTTGGCGACTGATGAGGTGGAGGTTTACCGGATGCAAGCGGCTGATCTCTTTGCCGATTTCCAGGCCCAGTCCTCCGATTCCGCCTGTAATTAGGTAGACGCCGTCTGCTTTGATTGCGTCCCTGTCTTCTGCTGGTGCGAGTGTGGTTTCCTGCAAACGTTCCACATATCGCTTGTTGTGGCGGTACGCTACCTGGTACGGGGCAGCTGCGACCGCAAATTCCTCCACGACCTTATGCGGATCGGTATGGGCGTCGACATCGATGAACCGGATGCGAACGTGCGGGAACTCTTCTCGTGCCACTTTGCCAAGGCCAAGCAAGCAGCCGTGCTCCGGCCGCAGGGTGATCTCGTCGCCTGTCACGCGGTTGGCGTAGTCGGCGACGAGGATGATTTCCCATTCCTCGCCGCTACTCGGCTGGGCAAACAGACTGTCGAGCAAGTAATACAGACTGTAAAAGCCTCTTTGCTCGGCGTCATCGAGTCCTTTTGCCGCTGTGGTGCTGGCGTCCGTCATGCTCAGCAGATGAATGATCTTCCTGACCTTTTTCGCCTGCTGTTGCCATTGCGGCCACAAGTGATGGTAGTCCTCGCGATCTTTGACCTGCTCTGTTTCTTTTCCAAAGGCGACCTCGATCACGTCTCCGTAGACAGCGCCAAGCTGCTGCCGAAGCCGCTCCGCCAGCTCGCCTTCCCCTGTGAACACGACGACCGTTTCGTCCGCTTTTGCTGGCAAAGGAGATACCGTTTGCGCTTCTTGCACGATCCAGCCTTTTTCGTAATAGCTCGCCGCCGTCAACTGTGTCCGCACTTGCTTGATCGTGTATCCTTCGATTTCCACAAGCACCTCGCCAGCAGGATTGACGATATCGATGTCAAAGGTCGCCGTCTGGTTGTCGTCCCCTTGCTCCCGCTGGCGCACATAGCTGTAAATGGCGGAAGGGATCGGGGCGTGGACGCGAATTTCCTGATAGTAAAACGGCAAATACAGTTGCTCATCGATGCTGCGAATCGCGATATTTGCCGCGTTGTCCAGCATCGCCGGGTGATAGTGGTAGCGAGCGGTTTCTGCGCGATACGGCTCGGCAAGCTGGATGGCAACCAGACATTCTTCACCTGCCAATCGCAATTCCTGCAAGTTGTCCCAGCGAGCGCCTGTCGCGATGTAGGCTCCGCTTGCTTGCAGATCGGCTGCGCGGGCAGCCACCGGGAGCTTCTGCATGAGAGCCGGCAGGTCTACACGTTTTTGCTCTTGCGTCGGGTGGCACAGCTTTCCTTCTGCATGCTTGCGCCACGAGCCGTCCAACTGATCTTTGCTGGCGATGGAAAAATGCTTTTCTTCGCCCGCTTTTTTCACCGCGATGTGCAGTTCGCAGTTCTCCCCGTCCTGAAGCGAAAAAGGTTGCAAAAAGGCGAGGTCCTTGATGACGGCAAGCCCGCCTTGCTGCCTGCCCACTTCCAGCAGCAGCTCGATGTAGGCGGTGCCAGGCAAAACATACTCGCTGCCCACGCGATGCTCGTTCAAAACCCAATCGTCTTTGACCGACAAGCCGACGGTATACGTCACCTCGCCGGAAACACTTTCCCTTGCAGGCAAGCTCGTGAGCAGCGGATGCCGCAGCTCTTGTGGACGTGCGGGCGACTGTTTGTAGGCCGCGAAGTCCTCCTGGTTGAGCCAGCAGCGAACTTTTTGAAAAGGATAGACAGGCAGGCTGATGCGATTGCAAGCGATCCCCGCGTACAGTTGCTCCCAGTCGATTTCGGCGCCTGCGACGTACAGCTCTCCCAAGGACACATAGGCAGGCAACTCTCTGTTTGGCAAAGCGCTTTTCATGTCTTGCAGTTTTTGCTCAGCCTGCAGCGTCCGTACTTGCTTTTCTTCCTCTGTCACTCTTCGCCAGACGCCAGCCCCAGCCCGCCCCATGGTTGTGTCGGCGCCCGCTTCCCCTTCGTGAACCTGGTAGCGCACGTTTTCTCCCGAGGCAAGACCGTGTTTCTTGAGCTGTTCCAGTTTGCTGAGCAGATCGTCGCAGTCGGTAAAAACGATCGCCAGCCGATGACTGTAGTGACCGCGCCCTGTGCTCGCCGTGTAGCACAAATCGTCCAGATCAACTTGCCGATTGCGGGATACATAAGCGGCATATTCCGCGACAAGTGTCAACAGCACCTGTTCTTCCTTGGCGGACAGCGGAAGCAAATGAAGCGAAGCTGCTTGCTGTCGCTCGGCAAAAGCGGGCGGAGCTTCTTGCAAAACCATATGGCAATTCGTGCCGCTCAACCCGAACGAGCTGATCCCTGCCGTGCGCAGCGCTCCGGCTGTGCTCCATTCGCGCAGCTGATCGTTCACATAAACCGCGGACGAGCTGAAATCAATATTTGGATTCGGCTTTTGAAAATGCAGCGAAGGAAACAGCTTTTTGCTTTTCATGGCGTGGATTACTTTTACCAAGCCAGCAATTCCGGCGGCATGATCGAGATGGCCGATGTTGGTTTTGAGCGAACCGATGGCGCAAAATTGCTTTTTCTTCGTATAGCGCGAAAATGCGCGGGAGATTCCTTCTATTTCAATCGGATCGCCTAGCTTTGTGCCCGTTCCGTGCGCTTCGATATAGCTGATCGTCTCGGGATCGATGCCAGCTATCTCCCATGCCTCGCAAATGACTTCTTCCTGCGCTTTCGAGTTTGGCGCGGTGATGCCGATCGAATTGCCGTCCTGGTTGATCGCGCTGCCTTTAATCACCGCATGGATATGGTCGCGATCCTCCAGCGCCTTTTTCAGCGGCTTCAACAGAACGGCTCCCATGCCCTCGCCTTTTCCGGTGCCATCGGAGCTGGCATCGAACGTTTTCGTTCTTTCGTCTGAGGACTCAATCCCGATTTTGACGTGCTCATGACTTTTCAGCGGGAAAAGGTGCAGCTTGATTCCGCCTGCCAATGCCAGATCGCAAGAACCTTCGATGAGCTGGCGGCAGGCAAAATGAATCGCGACCAGAGTGGAGGAGCAAGCCGTATCGATGGCGACGGCTGGCCCCTTCAGATCGAGCAGGTACGAAATGCGGCTGGCGATAATCGATTGGATGTTGCCGGGGATCGCGATCCCCATCGCTTCCGGTGCCAGCAACTGGATGCCTTTTTTGTACACTTCGCCAAAATCCGTGCTGTAGCCAATAAACACCCCTGTCTTGCTGCCTGCCAGCTTCGCGCCCCCATAGCCAGCCTCTTCGATCGCTTCCCAGGCCAATTGCAAAAACAGCCGCTGATTCGGGTCCATCAGACTTGCTTCGCGTGGGGATATTTGGAAAAAGCCCGGATCAAACTGATCGATCTCGGGCAAATATCCAACTCGGTCAAACTGCGCTTTGGCTTGGTCGATGGGAAGCATGGGCAGGAAAAGGGCAGCATTTTCCTGCCTGTTTGCCGGGATATCCTGGATGGAGTCGATGCCCAGGTGCAGAAGCTGCTCCAGCCGGGCATCCGTGTCGGCCTGGCCTAGCCGGGCGGCGATCCCCACAATGGCAATGTCGTTATCCGTCTCCTTTTGCTGATCCTGTCGCAAATAATGAATCAGGTGTGCGGCAATGTTTTTGTCCAATTGCCCGGAGCCGACCTGCTGCAATATATAGGAGTACATCTCTTCTTTTTTTGCCATAAGCGTTACTCTCCTAATTTTTTCAGGATATCTTCTACCGATGCTTCTCCCTCGCTAAAATCGTCCAATAGCTGCAAAATATTGTCGATGTCGCTTGGCTGCCCTGCTTTTTTCACACCCGGTTGTGCTTGAGCTGACGAGCTTCTTTCGATGTGCTGCGCCATGGCACTGATCGTTTTGCATTCGAACAGATCGATCACTTTGATTTTTTGCGGGTATTTCTCTTCGATTCTGGCTTGCATCTGGACGATCAGGTGCGAGTTTCCACCGAGATCGAAAAAGTTTTGCCGAGTCCCGATCTGTTCGAGACGGAGCAGATCGCGCCATAGCTGAAGCAGGAACTTTTCCACCTCGCTGCTCGGAGCATGCAGCTCGCCTTGCTCTGTGTCTGGTGCCATCGAGTCAGCAGGAAGAGACATGGCTTGCAGCGTTTTTCGATCCAGTTTTTGGTTGGACGTGACAGGCATCGCTTCCAGACGCACAAATCGGGCTGGAATCATGTAAGCAGGCAGCGCTTTGCGCAACGCATCCTGAAACTCCTGCACGGCAATGTCACGGGTCGACGTATAGTAGCCAATCAATTTGTTCGATTCGCTTTCTTTGACTGCCACGACGCAAACAGCCGTGACTCCCGGTACGCTTGCGATCCGCTGCTCGATTTCTCCGGTTTCAATCCGGTATCCTCTGACCTTGACCAGGCCGTCATTGCGGGAAATATATTCAAGCTGTCCATCTGTCCCGTATTTGCCCAAATCTCCGGTATGGTAGACGAGCTGATCGGTAAACGGGTGGAAGCGATATACTTGCGCGGTCTTCTCGCTGTCGCGGAAGTACCCGGGAGTGACCCCTGGTCCGCTAATGCAAATCTCGCCGGGCACGCCGGGACCGCACAAGTTTCCGTCCTTGTCCAAAATATAGACCTGGTTTTGTCCGAGCGGTCGGCCAAGCGGAACGACCGATTTGCCTTTCAGCTCCTGGTTTACTTCGCAACACGTAGCCCAGATGGTCGCTTCTGTCGGTCCGTACAGGTTGTACAGTTTCGCGTTTGGGAAATGGCTGCTAATGTCTTTTGCCAATGCCGGGCTCCAGGCTTCGCCGCCAACGAGGACGGTTGCGAACTGGCGCAAGCACGCCAAGCGTTGTTCATCTTGCTGCGACAGGCCGAGAATGAATTGGCTGATTAAAGTCGGCACAGAATGCCATACATCGATCCGCTGCTCCTCCAGATAGGAAAACAGCAAAGCCGGGTCACGCAGCCGCTCAGGCGACAGCACATGCAAGGTGGCTCCGCTTGTCAGGCAGCCAAAAATTTCAAAGACAGAAATGTCAAAGCTGATCGAAGTGACCAGCATCATGTTACGCGCAGGCCCCAGTTGAAATTGCTGCTGACTCCACAAAAGATAATGGATCACATTTTGCTGGGTAACCATGACGCCTTTTGGCGTTCCGGTCGAGCCAGATGTATACATGATGTACATCAATTCAGCTGGCGGCGCTGTCACAGGAGCGGCGGACTGTGCGCGGATATGCTCGCTGCCGTAGTAGCGAATTTGCCCCACCGTTTCTGGCTGGAGAGCATCCTCTGACAAATCCACTACTGTCTCCAGATGCGTCCCTGCGATTGTTTCCAAGTTCGCCATGACGCTTTGCTCCGTCAAAACGGTTTTGATCTCGCTGTGCTGAATCATATAAGCGATGCGCTCATGCGGAAAATCAACATCCAATGGGACATATGGACGTCCAGCCTTGAGAATGCCCAGCAGCGCGACAATCATCTCGATACCGCGCGGCATGTAAACGCCGATTGGCTCCTGTGATTCCTGACCGCTTGTGCTCGTGAGCAAGGCAGCCAATTGGTTGGAGCGCTCATCCAACTGCTGGTAGGTCAAGCTCCGCCCCTCAAAAACGACTACTGTCTGCGCAGGATTTTTTTGCGCTTGCGCTGCAAACAGGCGGTGTACTTGTCCGGGAGCATCCAGAGCAACAGGCTGCGGATTTTTTTCGAGCAAGGCTGCCTTGTGTTTGGCATCCAACAGCTCATAGCGGCCGAGCATTGCCGTCGGATTGTCGATCACTTGGTCAATTAAAAATGAAAAATAGTCAACGTATTTGCGGATCGTCTCCTCGGCGAACAGAGTCGTTTTGTACTCCATCCTGACTTCCATTTGCTCCTGCTCCATTTTGCAAATGCAGCTCAGATCGTACAGACTGATCCGGTCGTTGTCTTGCGGGACGTTATCGTACAGCTGAAAAATCGTGGAAAAAACAGGCGTGCGGCTCTGATCTCGCTCCGGGTTCAGCTTTTCTACGAGCGTGTTGAACGGATAGCGGCCGTTGGCATACGCTTTGACGCATTTGTGCTTGATTGTCTCCAAAACCTCGTCAAAGCGGGAAAGTCCGCGAAAATCGACGCGAATGCACACCATGTTCATGAACAGCCCAATGACGTTTTCCCATTCTTGTCGCTCCCTGCCAGACACCGGGAACCCGACGATGATGTCCTCTTCCTGGCTAATTTTGTGCAGGAACAAAAAATAGACGGCGAGAACCGTCATGTAGAGAGTCGTCGAGCGATTTCTCGCAAGCAAACGCAACTGTTCGGTTTTCTCTTTGGAAACCGTGAATTTGATGTAGCTGCCGTCGTAGACGAGAGAGTGCGGCCGTTCAAAATCGGTCGGCAAATTCAGCACTGGCAGCGGTTTCGCCAGCTCGCTCATCCAGTACCGCTCCATGTTCCGGAACTCAGCAGAGGCTAACCACTTTTTCTCCTGCTCGACCCAATCGCCATATTGCAACGATACAGCTGGCAGCTGAACAGGATGGTTCGAGCGAATGCTCTCATACAGTTCCATCAATTCCCGGAAAAACAGCCCAACGCTCCAGCCATCGGAAATAATGTGGTGCATGCTGACGCAAAGACGGTGCTCATCATCAGCCAAACGATGCAGTTCCATCCTGAACAGCGGCTGCTCAAAATCAAACGGAGTCGCATTGTGCTCCTCCAATCGCCGGGCCGACATGGCTGCGCCTGACGATTCCTGCTGATAATCGCTGAACTGAATGACGTTTTGCCACTCCGGCAAAACGAATTGCTTCGGGACGCCATCGACCATTTTGATGACGGTGCGCAGCGAGGCGTGGCGCCGGGTCAGCATGTCCAGGCTTTGTTGCAGCACATCCAGATCAATGTCCAGCTTCAACTGTTTGATGACAGGCAAGTGATAGGCTGTCGTGTGCGGATCGTAGTTTTGCAAAAACCAAATCCGGTATTGCGCCTTGGAAAGATCGTGCCCGGCTTGTTGTTCGGTTGTCGCTTCCTGGCTTGCGGGCGTCTCTTGTGCGGGCAGCAGGTTTTCGTCCAAGTAAGCCGCCAGCTCCGGAATCGTGGGAAATTCAAAAACTTCCGCAATCGTGATCGGCTTGTTCAGGTGCGTGTTCAGCAGATTGGCCATTTGCGTCGCCATAATCGAGTCTCCGCCGACTTCGTAGAAGCTTTTTTGCAGGTCGATCTCTGCCAGCCCAAACGTTTTTGCCCATACCTGCGCTAATTGTTTTTCGGTCTCGGTAAGCTCGTCCTGCTGTTTGCCGACAATCGGCACAGCGCTGGAAAAAGCTTCTCCTGGTGCGGTCGTTGCTGCTCGCTCCGCGACTTTTCCACGCAATTCAGAAGCGAGCTGCAACGGAAAGCGATTGCCCAGCGACGCAGCGATCTGCTCGAAGCGGATATCCGCCACGACTACGCGCGGAACGTCTGGCAGGCTGGCAAATGCCTGGACTGCCTGAGCTGTTTTCAGCGGCTTGAACAAAGCGTTGCCGTTTGTCACGCCGTAGTCCGCCGCCATCCCGGTTTCTGCCCATGCGGTCCAGTTGATCGTCGTGGCGCGAATGCCTTGCTGGCGCAGGCAGGAGGCAAAGCCGTCGAGGTAGCCGTTCGCCGCTGCGTAATCGCTCTGCCCCGGACTGCCCTCCACCGTTGCGATCGAGGAAAACAGCACGAAAAAGTCGGGGCGTTCTTCCAGCAAGCGGTGCAGCAAGTAGCTGCCTTCGATCTTCGGCTGGGTCACTTTGGCAAACTCGGCCCATGTTTTCGTAAACAGGAATCCGCTGCCCGCCACGCCTGCCGCGTGAATGACTCCTTTGACCGCTCCGTACGCCTCGCGCAACTGCTGGAAAGTAGTCGCTACTTGTTGCTCGTCGGCAATATCGCACGCGCAAACCGTGACGCTGCTGCCCGACCGCTCGATTGCTTCCACGGCTTCGATGATGCGGCGCGTTTTGCTGTCCGCTTCGCTCGACTTCTGTTTGATTGCCTCCCAGTCTGCACGCGGTGGAAGTCCGCTGCGGCTGAGCAGACCAAGGCGGATTTTTTTGCGGGAAGCGAGATGCTTGGCGATTTCCAGACCGATCCCGCCCGTGCCGCCAGTGATCAGATACAGTCCGTCCTCTTGCAGTTCGAAAGGCTGCACAGACTCTTCGACCGGACAGCGAGCAAATTCCTCGACATACCGCTGATTGCCGCGATAGGCAACTTGGTACGCAGCGCTTTCGCCATAGATTTCCGCCAAAAGGCTGCCGCACTCCGTCTCGTCGTCGAGGTCAATGCTGTGGCACTTCACATGCGGGTACTCCGCATTCACTACTTTTCCCAACTGGAACAACGCCGTATGACACGGCTCCAGCGCTTTTTCGGCACCAGTGACCTCCCAGCCGTTCCGCCCCAGTACGACCAGCTCCAAGTCCTGCTTGTACTTGGCCTGCACCAGCGATTTCACCGTAAAAAACAAGCTTTGGATCGTGCGTGCCTGTGTCGTTTGCAGGCGGGAGAGGCTGGGTGCATCCTTGTGCTCATCCAGCGCATAAGCGTGGACGATCCGGTTGATGCCCCGCTCCTGCAAGTCGGCAAAAAGCTGCTGGTAATCCGCTTCCGCATCTCCGACCACGTACTTCGTTTCCTGTTCTTTGCGGTAGCTGTCACCGTAAGCGACTTGAATCAGCTCGACGCCGCGCGCTTCCCATTGTTGAATCAGTTCCCGCGTTGTTCCGCTTCCACTTCCACTCTCGCTTCCGCTGTCGCTGTTGCCAAACAACAGCACGCTGCCCGCAGCGACCTCTCCTGGCTGTTCCAGCGGAGCTTTTACCCAGCGAATCTGGTAGAACAAATCGTGCGCGACCATCGCCGCAGAAACGCGCTTCAATGTGTAGTTCTCGACTTCGGCAAACACGTTTCCTTGCTCGTCGATCAGGCTAATGTCGTAGGACACCGTCTCCCGGCTGTCACTGCGTGCTTCTCTTTTCCGCAGGTAGCTGTAAAAGGAAGCAGGCATGTCCGTGTACAGATGGAGCGCTTGGTAATAAAACGGGAAGTAATACGATTCATGCTCCGCCTCGTTCTGTCTCAACAGATGCCAAAAGCTCAATGCCGTATCGAGCGACGCCGGATGCAGCGAGTAAGTGCCCTGTTCCCGCTCATCGGCCAGTCGGATATGCAGCAAGGCAGCGCGGTCGTTTTCATAAAACTGCTCGATGCCTCTCCATCTCGGACCGTATTGAATCAATCCCGAGTAGAGCGGCGCAAACTTGCCAGCGTCCTGTTGCTCCATTTCGCGGATGATGGACGCAATCGGCAGCGTCTTGCCTGTGCGCGGCGCAAGCGGATGTACTTCTCCTGTTGCATGGGTGATCCAGCTTGCTTCCGGATCGCTTTCGTCTCGGCTGGCAATCGTAAAGCGGACGTGTCCGTGCTCCGCCTGGACGATCGTATGGACGATTCTCGTTTCATCCGGCGAGCAAGAAAGCATGTGGGACAAAGATACATTTTTGATGACCACGCCTTGTTGCGCGAAAAAGGCTTTGCTGGCTGCCCCGGCCATCTCCAGATAGGCTGCTCCCGGCAAAACCCCGTTGCCGAGGATGCGGTGTTCCTGCAGCATCCACAGCTCGCTCATCGCTGCCTTTGCTGCGTATACGCGCAACCCGGATGTAGACAGGACACACTCTCCCGGCAGTTGCCCTTTTGCTGCCGCGTCTGCCGTTCTCTCATCCGTCGGCGTCGGCCAATGCCTCACTCTGCTGAATGGATAGACAGGCAGCTCTATCGTTTGCACAGCCTGTCCCTCGTACAACTTTGTCCAGTGGATGCGTGCTCCCTGCACATACGATGTCGCCAATTCGCGAAGAGAGTCGACACTGGCCAGCGAGCCTTGTTCTGCCCAGGCGTAAAGCAGTTGATTGGCCTTTTCATGAAGCGGCCGATTTGCTTTGTCCACTGTATCTGGATGCAGCAGATGGTTTTTCGCTTTCCAGGCGCTGGCGGATTGCCCGTAATACCCAAGCGTCTCAGGCAAATTGTCCAAATCCAGCGGCATGATCGCCGCGATTTTTTGCAACAGCTCGCTTGTGTTCCGGGCGATAATCGCCAAGCGATGGGAAAAATGCTCCCTTCCAACCTGCGCCGTATAGACGAGAGCAGAGAAATCCACCTGCTGATTGGCCTGCAAAAAATGGCAGTAGCGTCGCAGCAAGTCCGACAAATTCGCACGGCTTTTGGCCGATAGCGTAAACAGCCGAGGCGTTTCCTGCTCGTTCTTCTCCGTCTGCTGTTGATTCCATTCCTCCAGCAGCACATGGCAGTTCATGCCGCTAAAGCCGAAAGAACTGATGCCAGCCCGGCGCGGCACACCTCCAGTTTCCCAGGCTAGAGGCCGATCAACCAAGTAAAAGGGCGAATCGGAGAAAGGAATATACGGATTTGGCTCCGCAAAATTGATCGTCGGAACGAGTTGTTTATGCTTCAAGGACAACACGACTTTTAACAGCGAAGCCATCCCCGAAGCTCCTACGAGATGACCGATGTTCGATTTGACGGAACCGATCCCGCAAAACTGTTTTTTGCGCGTGTAGGGTTGAAAAGCTTGCTTCATGGCCTTTACTTCGATTGGGTCACCAATGACGGTTCCGGTGCCGTGCGTTTCGATGTAGGAAATCGTTTCCGGGTGAATACCCGCTTTTGTCCACACGTCCGTCAAGAGCTGCTCCTGGGCTTGCGGATTGGGAGCGGTGATGTAATTGGAAGCTCCGTCGCTGTTTACGCCACTGGCTTTGATCACGGCGTAAATCCGGTCCTTGTCTTGCAAGGCATCGTGCAACGGCTTCAGCAGGATGACCGACAGCCCTTCGCCCCAGGTGGTGCCTTTGGCGTGGCTGTCGAATGGCCTGACGATGCCGTCGCTGTTTTCCACGATTTTAAACGACGAATTAGCCATCGGCACGAGATTCAAGCTGATGCCTCCGGCGATAGCCAATCGGCATTCTCGTTTCCTGAGCGACTCGCAAGCGTGATGCACCGCTACCAACCCGGAGGAGCACGCCGTGTCGATCACCATATTCGGCCCGAAAAGGTTAAAGAAAAAGGCAATCCTGCCCGAGAGGAAGCTGGGCAGATTGCCAGTCATCGCCAATTCGTTCGACGAATCGATAAATTGCTGGTACAGGCCGGAAGAATGGTGATCTCTTCCGATGAAGACGCCCGTATCGGTGCCGTCGATTTTTTCGCCCATGTATCCCGCATCTTCAATCGCTTCTGCCGTGACTTCCAAAAGCAAGCGCTGGTGCGGGTCCATAAACTCGGCTTCCCTGGGCGAGATGCGGAAATATTCGGCGTCGAAGCGGTCTATCTCTTCCAGGTAGCTGCCTTTGGCATAGTGCGGTTCTCCCCAAAGCTTGCGCAGCAAAGGATCGGTATCCATGCGCCGCTTGAGCGGAAAATCGGTGATGCCATTCGTTCCGTTAAGCAGATTCGTCCAATATTGCTCCAGGTTGTCTGCAAAAGGAAGCCGGCAAGAAATGCCGATGATGGCGATATCCGCAACGGCGTCCTTTTCGGGCTTGGGCGAAGCTGCATTGACTTGGTGCAGCAGCTTGCGGGCAAGCTCTTTGTCCAGGCGATTTTCTTTTACACTTTCCAAGATCAGCGCATTGATTTGGTCGATGTTATTCATCTGTTCGATTCCTCCGCTGCGACAAAAGGTCCACCATCTCTTCTACAGATTGCTCCCCGGAAGAAAGGTTGTCCAAAATGGATTGTAGCTGTTGGTCAAACGAATCGAAGGAGTCCTGCTGTTTCGCTTCTTCTTGCCTTTTTGGCTCGCTGCTTTGGCCCTGCCTGATGTAGTCAGCCAGTTCCGCCACAGACGAATACGTAAACAGATCAGGCAAGTCGAGTGCGCCCGGGAACTCGGTTTCCAGCTTTTTCAGCAGTTGGGTCGCGATCAGTGAATCGCCCCCCAGTGCGAGAAAGCTGTCGTAGATGTTGACAGTCGACAAGTGCATCGTTTCCGCCCAGATGCGGGAAATCGTCTGCTCGATGTCGTCATAAGTTTCATCTTTGCGGCCCGTGAGCGTAAAAGCACGCTGCGCGCTGGCAGGAGCAGACGGGGCTTTGGAGCGGCCCTTGCTCGTGTTCTTGTCGATCAGCCCGCTCTCTACTTTCAAAAACAGGTCTTCCCCGCTGGTTTGCAGCCATTCTTGATTGAGAGAGGCAATCACCACTTGCTTGCGATCCATAGCCAGCGCCTGGTCCAAAGCAGCGGTTGCTTCATTCGTTTGCAGCGGTTTGAACAGGGCGTTGCTGGTGGTCACGCCAAAGTCCGCCGCCATCCCGGTTTCTGCCCACGCGGTCCAGTTGATCGTCGTGGCGCGAATGCCTTGCTGGCGCAGGTAGGAAGCAAAGCCGTCGAGGTAGCCGTTCGCCGCTACGTAATCGCTCTGCCCCGGACTGCCCTCTATCGTCGCGGTTGAGGAAAACAGCACGAAAAAGTCGGGGCGTTCTTCCAGCAAGCGGTACAGCAAGTAGCTGCCTTCGATTTTCGGCTGGGTCACCCTCGCAAACTCGGCCCATGTTTTCGTAAACAGGAATCCGCTGCCCGCCACGCCTGCCGCGTGGATGACTCCTTTGACCGCTCCGTATGCCTCGCAAAGCTGCTTCAAAGTGTCTGCTACCTGCTGTTCGTCAGCGATATCGCACGCGCAAACCGTGACGCTGCTGCCCGACCGCTCGATTTCTTCCACGGCTGCAATGATGCGGAGCGTTTTGCTGTCCGCTTCGCTCGACTTCTGTTTGATTGTCTCCCAGTCTGCACGCGGTGGCAGACCGCTGCGGCCGAGCAGACCAAGGCGAATGTTTTTGCGGGAAGCCAAATGCTTGGCGATTTCCAGCCCGATCCCGCCCGTGCCGCCAGTGATCAGATACAGTCCGTCCTCTTGCAGCTCCAACGGCTGCACAGACTCTTCGACCGGGCAGCGAGCAAATTCCTGTACGTACCGCTGATTGCCGCGATAGGCAACTTGATACGTGCCAGTTTTCCCGTACATTTCCGCCAAAAGACTGCCGCAGTCCGTCTCGTCGTCGAGATCCATGCTGCGGCATTTCAGATGGGGATACTCCGCATTGACTACTTTCCCCAACTGGAACAACGCTGTATGGCACGGCTCCAGCTCTGTTTCGGTGCCTGTCACTTCCCAGCCATTCCGGCCCAGTATAACCAATTCTATCTCCTGCCTGTACTTGGCTTGCACGAGCGATTTCACGATAGAAAACAGGCTATGGATTGTGCGAGCTTGCGTCGTTTGCAGGCGGGAGAGGCTGTCCACGCCCTTTTGCTCATCCAGCGCATAAGCGTGGACGATCCGGTTGATGCCCCGCTCCTGCAAGTCAGCAAAAAGCTGCTGGTAATCCGCTTCCGCATCTCCTACCACGTACTTCGTTTCTCGCTCTTTGCGGTAGCCATCCCCGTAAGCGACCTGAATCAGCTCGACGCCGCGCGCTTCCCATTGGCGAATCAGTTCCCGCGTTGTTCCACTTCCACGTCCGCTCCCGCCTTCGCTGTCGCCAAACAACAGCACGCTGCCCGCAGCAACCTCTCCGCGCTGTTCCAGCGGCGCTTTCACCCAGCGAATCTGGTAAAACAAATCGTGCGCCACCATAGCGGCAGAGATGCGTTTCAGTGTGTAGTTCTCGACTTCGGCAAACACGTTTCCTTGCTCGTCGATCAGGCTGATGTCGTAGGACACCGTCTCCCGGCTGTCGCCGCGCGTCTCTCTTTTTTGCAGGTAGCTGTAAAAGGAAGCAGGCATCTGGTTGTAGATGCTCATCCGTTTAAAGGAAAAGGGCAGATAGAGGTCAGACAAAACAAACATGGTCACGGCATTCAGCCCTGTGTCGAGCAAGGCCGGATGAAAGCCGTACAAGGCGAAGTCGTCCGCGTAAGCTTCCGCCAACTGCACGTGGACCAGCACACGCTCTTCGCATTTGCCCAAAGCTCGAATGTTGTTCCAACGCGGCCCGAATCTCGTACGCCCTCGCACCGTGGCAAAATCCGCATCCACCTGCTCCCAGGCGCTGTCCTGCTTGATGCGCTGAATATCCATCCATGCTGGCTCAGCAGTCGCGCCAGGAACGATTTTGCCTTCGACATTCAACTGCCAGTCCTGCCCCGCTCCACCGTCATCCGCTGCCTTGCGATTGACGATCCGCAGTTGCAGCAAGTCTTCCTGACTTTCCATAATCGTATGGACGATCCGTTCTTCCCCCTCAGGGACGACCAACGGACTGATAAAGCGAAAATCCCGCAACTCGAATGAGGCGTCTCCATAATGATTGTCTCCGGCTTTTCTCGCCCATTCGATCAGAGCAGTCGCCGGGACGATCGGAAAGCCCATCATGAGATGCTCCTGCAACATCCACTGCTTCTCCACTCGCAAAGGGATTTCATAGACGCTCTGCCGATACGATTCAAGCACTTTCCGTCCCGGGATGACTTCCTGATGCTGCGGAGTCAGCCCGCCATCCGGTTGCGGCCAGAACGAAGTCTTTTTAAAAGGATAGACAGGCAAGGCCAGACGGCGATGTTCCCCTGTTCCGTAGAAGTGCCGCCAGTCGACTTCGGCTCCCTGAACATACAGCTTGCAAACCTCCGCCATCCCGTGCTCATCATCAGTGGAGGTGCGGGCGAGCTGTTGTTGCGCTTTTTCCAGCAGCAGCTGCAAGGCGGATTCGGTAATCTCTCCGACCGCTTTATCCAGCTTGCTCTCGGGTACGACCTTAAATTCGTTGCAAAAGATTCCGGCATGCTCCTGGCCGGATGGCAGCTGCTCTGTCATCACTTGGTTCAGCTTTTCTTGCAGCTCGGGCAAGCTGCGCACGAGGAGGGCAAGGCGGCACGAATAATGCCCGCGTCCCGTTGTCGCAGTCAAGCAAAGGTCTTCCAAAGACAAACTTTTCTGCTCGCTCAAAAAATGGCGGTAACGCGAGAGCAGTTCGAGCAGCGTCTCTTTGTCCCTGGCCGAAGCCGTGAAAACATGGCAAGGACGAGCGCTGGCTGCGCCCGGTTGTTCTTCTGGCGCTTCCTCCAGTACGAGGTGGCAATTGGTGCCGCTAAAGCCAAACGAACTGACGCCTGCCCGCCGCGGGGTATCGTCCTGATCGCGTGGCCATTCTTCCACCCTGTCCACCATGTAGAGCGGCGAACCCGTAAAGTCGATGAACGGGTTCGGATCGTCAAAATGGAGCGTGCTGACCAGCTTTTTATGCTTGAGCGACAAAATGACCTTGAAGACGGAGGCGGTTCCAGACGCTGCGGCTAAATGGCCGATATTGGACTTGACGGAGCCGATCCCGCAAAACTGTTTTCGCGACGTATATTTTTTAAAGGCATTGCCGAGCGACTGGACTTCAATCGGGTCGCCGAGTACCGTTCCTGTCCCGTGCGCTTCAATAAAACCGATCGTCTCGGGTGGAATTTCGGCGTTCGTCCAGGCTCTGGTGAACACCTCTTCCTGGGCGATTGCATTCGGTGCCGTGATCCCGTTCGATTTCCCGTCGTTATTGGCCGCGCTCCCTTTGATGACGGCATGAATGTGATCCCGATCCTGAATCGCTTTATCCAAAGGCTTCAGCAGCAACGCTCCGATCCCTTCGCCCCACAGCGTTCCATCCGCGTGCTTGTCAAAAGGTTTGACCAGATGCAGCTTCGATTCGACCAATCCAAACGCCGGATTTTTCACCGGGAAAAAAATCAGGCACACCCCGCCAGCGATCGCCATGTCGCACTCGTTGTTCCTGATCGCCTGGCAAGCGTTGTGAATCGCGAGCAATCCCGACGAGCAGGCAGAATCCACGACGACGCTAGGTCCTTTCAAGTCGAGAAAATAGGAAACTCTGCTCGCCAAAATGCCCGTATACGAGCCAGTCAATGCCAGCTCGTCTGTTTGATCCAGCAGGTGTGTGTACATGTTCCCGACGGTGTGGTCCCTGCCGATAAAAACGCCCGTTTTGGACGAGACGATCCGGTTTCCGCCATACCCGGCATCCTCCACCGTTTCCATCACAGTGGTCAAAAGCAGGCGCTGCATCGGGTCCATCATGACGGCTTCCTTGTTCGATATTTTGAAATACTCCGCGTCAAAATCATCAATTTGATCCAGGTAGCCGCCTTTTTCATAGGCGACCTCCATAGGAGCTTCCTGTTGCAGCCTGCTCACAAACCCTGCAACGCCTGCCTGTCGGCTCTCCGGAAAATCCGTGATGCAATCGACCTCTGCCAGCAAATTTTTCCAGTATTCATCGAGGTTGCGAGCGCCAGGAAAGCGGCCGGACATCCCGATGATCGCGATGTCCTTATGTTTCTTCGCCCCCGCCTGCTTGATCTCTTTTAAAATGACCTTGGACTTTTCAATGCTTAACTGTTGATCCTTGATCTGCTGATAAATGTACTTTCGCGTTTCTTTCATTCTTCTTCTCCCAGCAATCGATCAATCTCTTCCACATCGAGTTCACCATTGGCCAAGCGCTGCAAGATTTGATCGAGATTTTGGTCTTCCTCCTCCTGACTCACGCTGCCAGAGGAAGACGGTTGCTCTTTTTTCATCCGGGAATGCACATATTCGGCCATCTTGTTAATCGTGGGATACGTAAAAATATCCGAGATGCCCAGTTGGTCCGGAAAATACTTTTCCAGTTCCTGGAGCAAATAAACCGCAAAGATCGAATTGCCGCCAAGAGACGTAAAATTGTCGTCCAGTTGAATCGAATCGGATTCGAGCAGTGTGCTCCATAGCTGGCGGATCAACGCTTTGATTTCTTGCAAGGATGCGTGCTGCGGATCGCCGTGAAACACGCCAGTAGCTGGCTGGACTGGCTGGCTTTCTCCAGGTGTTGCCGCCGCCCCGTCCACATAATCGATCAACAGCCTGTTTCCTGCGTAAAAGAAGTTGCTGCGGAAGTGCTTTCTCGCGACTTCCTTGTTGATTTTGCCGATGACGACCTGTTTTTCGCCAAGGGCAAGCGCAGCATCAAAAGCAGCGACAGCGACCTGTGGCGTCAGCAAGTGAAAGATCAGTTCTTTTTGAAACGTTCCATAATCGTAGGCCATGCCGATCTCAGCCCACGGTGCCCAGTTGAGCGTCATGCCGTTTTGCTGGGCGGGCAGGCTGTAGACGAAGCTGTCCAAAAACGCGTTCGCCGCCACATAATCACCTTGTCCTGGCGTCCCTTCCAATGTGGCGACAGATGAAAAGCAGACGAAAAATTCCAGCGGCTCGGTAATCAGCTCCGCCACATTCAGGCTCCCCGCCGTCTTGGCTTGCAGCACCTCGCGAAAACGCTCCTCTTCCCTGTTGAACAAAAATTGATCCCCGGCGACTCCAGCCGCATGAATGACGCCATTGATGCTGCCATGTGCTGCCCGCACTTCCTCAAGCGCGCGCGCAAGCTGTTCCTTGCTGGCGACATCTGCCTTGTAGATGGTGTATGTACTGCCTGACGCTGTGATCTGTTGCAGCATCTCGATCCTTCGCATGACCTCTTGCTGCTCGCCTTTTTGCAAAATGTCTGTCCACTCGTCCTCTGCGGGAAAGCCTGACCTGCTGATCAGCACCAAATGAACCGGCTGCTTTTCTGCCAAATGTCTAGCCATGGTCAAGCCCAGGCCGCCTGTTCCGCCGGTAATCACATAGCAACCCGATTCAGTCAAGTTAAGTGTTTGGCCCGTAGGCAGCTGGCAATCGAGTTCCACCATTTTTTGCCCGTATCTTTGTCCGTTCCGGTAGGCTGCGATATAGCTGTCTGGCTGATGTTCCAGTTCAGCGAGGATGTCCGGGATCGCGGTAGCGGCATCCAGATCGATGCAACGGCAGCGCAGATGCGACCATTCGCTGCTGACCACTTTGCCAAGGTGATACAAAGCGTTGTGCATCGGCTGGAGCTGGACGGCAGGCTCCGTCTGTGTAACCGGAAGCGCCAGTTCGCCTAGCAGGACCAGATCAATCGGCTGTCGCACGTTTTGCGCAACCAAGCTTTTTGCCAGATGGAACAGACTGAACAAGCCTTCGTCGCTTGCCCTTTCTTCGGCAGCATCAGACAGGGAAAAGCCATGCACGATGCGCTGCACGCCCTTGTTCCCGATGTCCTCCCATAGCGCATCAAAAGCTTGCTGATCGACACTTAGCTCGTATTGATCATGGGCGAGCTTGGCAAACTGCTTGCCTGGCGTGGCGACAATCGCAGGAGTCCCCTTCTTTTTCAGCTCCGCAATCAGTTGCTGCGTGACAGGCTCATGGCCGCCGAAAACAAGCGTAAGCGGCTGCGCCGTGTCCGGCTGTCTGTTTTCTGCCAGCAAAGGCATGGCTTCCCAGACGATTTGATGGAACAGCCCTTTGGGAGAAAAGACGGCGGACGGTGCGGCTTCCATCGGCACCCTTTTTAGCGTGTAGTCGTGAATCTCGGCAAAAACTTCCCCTTTTTCCGTAACGAGCAAGATGTCAAAGGAGATCGCTTCCTGCCTGTCTGCCGTCTCTTTGTCTGTCCTTTGCAGCACGCTGTAAAATCGGCCAGGCATAGGTCCGGCAAAAACGATTTTTTTATAGGCAAACGGCAAAAACAGCCCGTCGCGAATTTGGCTGATCGGAATGTTCACTGCGCAATCCAGCAAAGAAGGATGCAGAACATGCGCGTGCAGTTCAGATGTAAAGGGCGCAGGCAGCTCAAAAAAGGCGACGATTTTGTCCTGCTCCAAATAAATTTCCTTCATGCACTCCCAATGCGGGCCTGTTTGCACAGGGGCATCAGCGTCTGGCTTGTAGCCGCTTACCGATTGCCTGTTTGCTTCACTGAGCAGCTCCGAAAGAGACAGTTGCTTTTGCTTGGGCAGCTCAGGTTGAAGCAGCACTTTTGCGCGGCAGTGAACGATCCAATCGTCCGAATGTCCAGAAGGCGATGTCACCATGACATCAAGCGACGACTTTTGCTTTTGCAAGATTATGTGGACGCTCTTCGGTTCTTGTTCCTTGACCTCAAGCGGCTGCAAAAACATGACGTTTTCCAGCACGAGCGCGGCTTGCTGAGGCATGTTTTTGCGCACAATCTCGCTCATCATTTCCAGATAGGCCGTGCCTGGGAGCACGCAATGCCCCGCGATTTTGTGCTCCGCCAGCACCCAATGCGTCTCGACCGCAAACCTCGTCTCATAAATATCGATGCCGTTGCTGCCAACAAGCCGTTTATCGACGAGCGGGGCGAACTTTTTCTCCAAGTCTTTCGGCTCGATCCAGCAGCGAATGTCCTGAAAAGGGTACGTCGGCAAGCTAATCGCTAAATGGCGTTGATCCGCGTACAGCTCCTTCCAGGCAACTGTCTCGCCAGCCGCATACTGCAACGCCAAACGAATCAGCTCATGCAAGCGTGCGTTATCCTTCCCGCCCTGGCTGGCATGGCTTGCGTCCTTGCGGGGAGTTCCGCTATAAAACACATGCTTCACGGCAAGCTTCTCGACTCCCGCTTTGCGAACAGCCTGGAGCTTTTGCAGCAAATCCGTCCTGTCGTTAAACACGATTGCCAGTCTGTGCGCCAAATGATCGCGTCCGACATTCGCTGTGTAGCACAAGCTCGCCAGATCGAGCTGTCCGCTCTGGTTGACTGCCTGATAGTAGGCGCTGACCAGCTGGTCGAGCACAGCGGGAGTTTTGGCTGACAGCGCAAGCAGGTGCCACTCTCCTTCGCCACGATTTTCGAGCGAAGTCATCTCAGCCTGCTGATATTGCTCCAGGATGAGGTGGCAGTTCGTTCCGCTCAACCCGAAAGAGTTAATGCCGCATCTTTTCGGGTGCTCTCCTTGTTCCCACGGACGGGCTGTGTCGTTCACATAGACTGGCGCGTCGACAAAATCGATTTCCTTGTTGGGGCTATGAAAATGCAGCGTCGGCGGCATGATTTCGTGCTTCAGCGCGAGAATGCATTTGAGCAGGCCGGATATTCCCGCAGCATGATCCAGATGCCCGATGTTGGTTTTGACCGAGCCGATTGCGCAAAACTGTTTTTTCGTGGTGTATCGGTCAAAAGCTCGCTTGATTCCTTCGATCTCTACCGGATCGCCCAGCCGGGTTGCCGTGCCGTGAGCTTCGATCAGCGAGATCGTTTCCGGATGAATGCCGGCATCTTGCCACGCCCGGACGAGCAGGTCTTCCTGCGCCCTGGAGTTCGGCGCGGTGATCCCGAGCGATTGCCCGTCCTGATTGATGGCGCTGCCCTTGATCAAGGCGTAAATGTGGTCGCCGTCCCGAATCGCCTTTGCCGCATCTTTCAGCAGGATGATTCCGACGCCTTCGCCCAGACTGGTGCCGTCCGCCTCGCTGTCAAAAGTCCGCGCCCGAAAGGTTGGGGATACGATGCCGATTCCGGTCTGAGTCTTTTCAAACGGTTGAAACTGGATTTTCACCCCTCCGGCAAAAGCCTGCTCGCATTCACCGCGGCGAATCGACTGGCAAGCGAGATGCACGGCAACCAGCGAGGATGAGCAGGCGGTATCGACCAGCATGCTCGGTCCGTGCAAATCGAGCAAATAGGCCAGTCTTGCCGCCATGATCGACTTGATGTTCCCCGTCATCGCCAAGTCCGCCAGCTCAGCGTTTTCCCCCGCGAGAAAATGTTTGTACTCCCCGCCAAAGTCACTGCTGTACCCTAAAAAAACGCCCGTCTGCGTTCCGCGCAACCGCGCTTTTCCATACCCTGCATCTTCCATCGCAGCCACACAGCTTTGCAAAACAAGCCGCTGATTCGGGTCCATCAGCTTGGCTTCTTTGCGCGAGATAGAAAAGTATTCGCAATCAAACCGATCAACCTGCTCCAAATACCCGCTTTCCGCGTATTCGCTCTGCTCTTTGCGCACCTCTTTCTGCAAAAAAGCAGACAGCAGCTCCTCGTAGTCGTGCTTGCGCGACAAAGGAATGCGCCGAATCGAATCTTTGCCGAGCGCGAGATTGCGCCAAAACTCTCCGACATTGTGCGCATCCGCCAGCTTCCCCGCGATTCCGATGATCGCTACGTCTTTCTTCGGAGCCTCTGCCGCCCTCCCCAAGTCCTCCCAGGTACCTGCGCTCTCCTCCTCCAGGTCGATCTGGATATCCTCGAACAGCGGCTTACTTTTCATTGACAGCTTCCTTTTCGGCAAACATGACCGGGGCAAGGTCAGCAAACAGGTGTCGTTTCTTCGTCTCGTCAAAAATTTGCGTGAACCGCTCGCGCTGCTCTTCCAGCGACACTTTTTTCGTCACAAACACGGAACGGAGCATCTCGATCGCCTGCTTGATTTCTTCGATCGACTCTTCGCGTCCCTCTTCCTCCAGCTTGTTGCCCAAAGCTTGTATCTTTCTGTACGGCTCAATGACCCCTTTTTGGTACTCCTCTTCATTCCAGTTCTGGTTTCTTGTGCACACGGCGATGGCCAAGGAACGGGAAACGACAGATGGACGCTTTTCCGCTGTCTGCTCGTCAATGACCGCCATGATTTCCTGATAGTTGTCTTCATAGGAATAGGCGCGCACGTGCGAATAGTCGCGTTTGAGCAAATTGGTCAAAGCGGATTTTGGCCCAAGCTCGATAAAAGTGTTTACGCCTTGGCGCAGCATGTATTCGATCGTTTCTTTCCATCTGACTGCGCTGATCATTTGCACGTTGAGCCGCTCCTGAATTTCTGTCGGTTGGTAGTACGGCTTCGCGTCCACATTGGAGATCACCGGCCATTTGAGCATGGACATTGGTGTCTGCGCGATGGCCCGCTGGAACATTTGATTGCTCAGTTCCAGATACGGGGTGTGGAAAGGCGCCGAGACTTGCAGGGGAATCGTAATCGCACCGATTTTCGCCAAGTTTTCCATGGCGACCTTCACCAACGATTTTGCGCCGGAAATCACTACCTGGTTGGAGGAATTGTAATTGGCTACGACAATTTTGTCCTCGCCGTTCGATACGCGCTCACATTCCTCTTCGACGAGCAGCGGGTGCAAGCCGTTGATGGCAGCCATGCCGCCAAATCCGTCTGCGGTAGCTTGCTGCATGATTGTCGCCCTCTCCATTACGAGCCGCAGCGCATCCTCATAGCGGAACACTTCGGCGCATGTCAAAGCCGTAAATTCGCCCAGGCTATGTCCAGCCATAAAGGAAGGGAAAAATTTCTTCTCCTTCCAGATCGATTGGAAAATGGCATAGCTGTAGGCAAAAATCGCAGGCTGCGCATGTTCGGTGCGCGTCAGTTGCTCCAGGTTGCCCTCGTTGATGATCGCGAGCAAATCGTAGCCGAGAATCTCGTTGGTGCGCTGAAAAATGTCCCTAACCTCGGGAGAGCTTTCAATAAGAGCTTTTCCCATCATATTGTACTGGCTTCCTTGACCTGGAAATAGCAAGGCGATCTTAATCATAAACTGTATCCTCCCTTTTTTGGTTAGCTTGGGACTGGACGCGCTTTTCGCGGGAGCACGCCCAGTTTATTGAATTGACAAACCAGTCGCCCGGATGCGCGACGACTGGCACTGTTTACGTATGAACGACGCGCGAAACTAGCTGCTTCGCCAAATGGGCAAAGCCCTGCACCAGTTTTTTCAATTCGGCCGCTTTGAACAGCAGGCTGTCGTACTCCAGATGAATCCTGATCCGCTCCTCGCTGTCGACTTCCCAGCCCCAGACGGCATTGAAGGAAGACGATACGGCTTGTGAAACAGCAGGAACCAACGGGTACAGCAAAAACATCGTTTTGTCCTGCTCCCGTCCGATCCGATACGGCGGAACAGATGGGAATGATTGGTGCTGCTCCGCTTGGGCGACCTTTTCCTTGACTGTCATGAACAGCGAGTCAAAGTCAGACATGCCGGAAAAGTCAAGCGTAACCAACTGGAGCTGCTCGCGTTTGTTCAACAGGTGGATCGAGATGCTCGCTTCGTTCGACACCTGCTTGAGCAAGTAAAACAGCAGTGCAAGCATGACTTCCTCGATGCGCATTTCATGAAGCTGGGCGATTTGGAATAAGCCCTTTGCCGTGGCAGGGGGCAGTTCCAACGCCAAAGGCAAGCTTTCGCCGGAATCGCTTGCCGACAGGAAGTAGTGAGTCGGCAGGGAAACCCCGCGCTTGCCCGCTCCTTGCGAGGCAAAGACCGCCGCTTCGATGGACGCAGCCAGCCGCTCTATGGTCGGATGGGTAAAAATATCCGCTACGTGGATTTGCAGTCCAAATTGTTCTTTGATCTGCTCCTGCATCAGCACCACCGTAAGCGATGTTCCGCCCAGATCGAAGTACGAATCCGCGGCGCTGATTTGCTCCAGATGCAACAGCTTTTTCCAGATGGAAGCCAGCTTTTCTTCCACCTCGGTAGTCGGCTGCCTGAACGGTTTGGAGCTGACCAGCTGTGTTTGCTGCAACGACTTCAGCTTCTTGCGGTCGACTTTTTGGTTATGGTTCAACGGAATTTGCTCGATCACGAAAAATTGCTGCGGGATCATATAAGCGGGCAGCTGCTCCAGCAGGAACCCTTTCAGCTCATCGATCTCGATCGTCGCCTCTGCCGCGAGTACCAGGTAGCTCGTCAAGCCTTTCTCGTCATCTGCAGCGGATTTCCCGGAACGTTCCGCCAGCGACTCCAGCACGACGACATTGTCGCGAATCCCGGGATACGCGGAAATGACCGCCTTGATCTCAGCCAGTTCGATGCGGAAGCCGCGAATTTTTACTTGATCGTCAATCCTGCCCGCGCACTGAATCGTGCCATCCGCCATAAAACGCGCGATGTCGCCTGTCCTGTACATCGTAGGCTGCATCTCGCCGTCGAACGGATTGGCAACAAACCGCTCGGCCGTTAGCGCCGGATTGTTGATATACCCGAATGCCACACCCATGCCGCCGATGTACATTTCTCCGTAGACGCCCACGGGAACGGGCTTTTTGTCCCGGTCCAAAATATAAATTTGCGTATTGGCGATGGGCTTGCCGATTGTCAGTTGCTCTGCATCGGTAATCTCGGCAATCGTGGACCAGATCGTCGTTTCAGTCGGCCCGTACATGTTCCAGAAGGAGCCGACCTTGCCGAGCATTTCTCGCGCCAAGTCTTGCGGCAGGCTTTCTCCACCGCATAGCGCTTTCAGTTGCGGATTGCCTGTCCAGCCGGACATGAGCAACATTTTCCACGTGGCTGGCGTCGCCTGCATCACGGTGATCCCGTGCGTTTCGAGCAAGCGGCTCAACTGCCTGCCATCCGCCATCTCCGTTTTGCTGGCAAGAACGACTGTCGCTCCAGTGATGAGCGGCAAATACAGCTCCAGCCCGAAAATGTCAAAGGAGAAGGTCGTCACGGACAGCAGCTTATCTGCGGCTGTCATGCCCGGTTGGCTCGACATGGACAGCAAAAAGTTGCCCAAAGCGCGATGCGGAACCATGACCCCTTTCGGCTTTCCTGTAGAACCGGATGTAAAGATGATGTAAGCCGTCTGTGACGGTTCGATTGCAGCGGACAGCGGCGAGGAAGACTCTTGCTTAATCTCGCTCCACTCCTGATCCAAAAGCACGAGGCTTTGGCAGCGGAGCTTGCCGTCTGCGAGCAAATCGCTGGTGGAAATCATCACGTTGACACCAGCATCTTCTTGAATCTGCTGCAAGCGCTGCAACGGAATGCTGGCATCGAGCGGAACATAAGCGCCCTCTGCTTTCAGGACAGCCAGCATGGCGATCACCATGTCAAGCGAACGCTCGATGTATATGCCTACGGGCTGTTCCCGCGTCACCCCTCGTTTTTGCAAGTACCGGGCCAGCTTGTTTGCCGCCTGCTCCAACTCCCGGTAGCTCAGGGACGCTGCTCCCAGCGATACGGCTGCTTTGTCCGGATGTTGTTCCACCTGGCGCTCAAACAGCGACAAGACGTTAGCGCCTGGGTCCACCTGCTGCCGCGTTTGGTTAAAGCCGACCAGCACCTGCTGTTGTTCCTGCCCGGACATGATCTCGACTTTTGCCAAGGCAGCTTCCGGCTCGGCTACCGCCTGCTGCATGATCTGCGCGAAGTAGCGCGCCATGCGCTCCATCGTTTCTTTGGCAAACAGCTTCGTGGAGTATTCAATCTCGCACCCGATTTGCGGCCCTTCCTCCCAAGCGGTAAAGCGGATGCTGAACATGGCTGTTTTATGCTTGTAAAACGAAGTAATCTCCTGGACCCCGCCGATTTGGTCGGTCTTGTCGTACACATCGCGGAAACTGAACATCGTTTCAAACAATGGATTTCTGCTCAAATCGCGCTGAATATCCAAATTGTTGATTAACTCTTCGAACGGATAGTCCTGATGGTCGAGCGCAGCAGAAATCGTTTGCTTGACGGTTTGCAGCAACTGGGTGAAGGAGTCGGCAGCATCGACGCTCAGTTTCAAGGCAACCGTATCGACGAAGGCCCCGATGAGATTTTCCAGCTCCGTCTGCTTCCGCCCGGATACGGGGGTTCCGACGATGACCGTCTCTTGCTGGCATATTTTCGACAAGAGGACAGCGTATACAGCCAATAGTCCCATGTTGACTGTAGCCGCTTCCTGTTTCAGCATGCTTTTGAACCGCTCGGTTGTCTCGCGATCAATATGAAAGGAAACGAAATCTCCCTCAAAGCTCTGGACAAGCGGCGGCTTGAAATCGGTCGGCAGCTGCAGCTTCGTTTCGTGCTCGCCATTCGCGAATTGCGCCAGCCAGTATTGTTTCTGTTTTTCAAAGGCAGGGGTGCCTCGCATGGCTGCATGCCATTCCGCGTAATCTTTGTACTGCACAGGCAATGCGGGCAATTCCTCGCCCTTGTAAAAGGCCAGAAAATCTTTGATCAGCAGCTGATACGACGTCTCATCTGATATGAGGTGATGCATGTCAATGAGCAGCAGCTTTTTGCTTGGCTCGTAACCAACGCGAATGAGCGGCGCTTTTTCCAGGTCAAACGGCCGGATAAAGGCAGAGATCGCCAACGCCATTCCTTCTTCCGGCAGCACCAGCTCCTCGATGGCGAACGGAACCGTCTCATGAACAGTCTGCACGACCTCTTGCCCCACAAAGCCAAAGGAGGTGCGGAAAATCTCATGACGCCCGATGAGCTGTTCAAAAATGTGCTGGATTTTGCCCGGCTCTACTTCCCCGTCCAATTGGTACACGCCCGGATTGTTGTAGACCGTTGTCAACGGGTGCATTTTTTGCAGGAAGTACACTCGCTTCTGAACGGACGTCAGCGGATAGTGGTCTTTGCGCGGTGCGACGCGAACCCCTCCCACCTGGCTCGGACTCGTCTGCTGCAAATAGGCAGAAAGTCCGGCGACAGTGGGATGGTGAAGAAAATAAGCCATAGGGATGCGCTCGTTGTACAGCTTCTGGATTTTTCCCACAATCGACAGGGCCATAATCGAGTCTCCGCCCAACTCAAACAAGCTGTCGTCAACACCGATTGGCTGCATGCCAAACTGCGCTTCCCATACCGCTGTAATTTGCTGTTCCCGTTCATCTCGCGGCGCGACATATTCCGTTGTCAAATCGGGCCGCTCGTATTTAACAGCGCTGTCAGGCTGCGGATAATCAAAGGCGATTCCCTCTGACACAAGCGGGAATTGCGTGTCCTGGTACCGGGTAATCAGCTCGTTTAAGTCATAGGCAGAGATGGCAACCTGCGGAAGCGAGATCGCCCCGACCCGGGAAAAGATGTGAACGCCTTCCGCTTCCGTGATCGCATGCGCCAGCTCCTCACCCGTCAACTGCCGATGCTTCTCCTCGATTTCCTTTGCCATTCCCGTCGCTTTCCATCTCTCCCAGTTGATCGACAAAACGGGAAACTGACTATTATTTCCATGGCAATAGTTTGCGAACGAGTCGAGGAACGCGTTTGCAGCGCAATAGCCTGCTTGCCCGATGGAGGGGATGTACGCACTCAAGGAAGAAAACAGGATAAAAAAGTCGAGCGGCCTGTCGCGCACAGCTTCATAAAGCAGCGATGTGCCCTCGACCTTGGCTGCCAGCATCTTTTTGCCGCTTTCTCTTGTGGAGCGCTGGATCATTTCCCCATCGGCGACGCCAGCAGCATGGATCACTCCATTCAGTTCCCCGCCTAGGCGGTCTGCTTTTTGCAGCAGCTCTTCCACTTGGCGCATGTCGCTGATGTCCGCATGGATGAGGTGAATGCTCCCGCCTGCCTGCTCGATTGCGCACAGTCGGCGAATCGTCTGCTTGAGCTTGTCGTCTGCGTTGTTGTCTGCAAGCAGCTCCTGCCATTTTTCCTTAGTCGGGAACAATGTCCTGCCCACCAAAATCAGGGTGGCTTGCGCCTTTTGCGCCAAAAAGTCGGCGATGGCGAGGCCAATTCCGCCCAAACCGCCCGTGATCAAATACGTTCCCCCCGGCTTCAGTTCCATGCTGTCACTGGGATCGAAGGAAACGGCCTCGTGCGTCGGCAGCCAAAAATGTTTGTTTTGATAGGCGACGATACCGTTCCAGGTTTGTGACAAAAGCGGGCGGACGAACGAATCGAGCGCCTTTTCCAGAGCGTTCGCTTCCGATGTGAAATCACTGTCAAACAAATGGCAGCGAATCGTCGGGTATTCCAGCGGGATAACTTTGATCGGCCCTAGCATGATCGACTTTTGCGGGTTCAGCTTGCCAACATCGGCCACCGAGCAGACTCCGTTTGCCAAAACTTTTAGCTCCAGCGAATGTCCGTCAAAATGCTTGCCAAATTCCTTGGCAATCGCAAGCAAGCTGTAGTAGCCGTTGTCCAGTGTCATCTCCAGGCTCGGCAACGCCCCGGCCTCTTCTAAGCTCCACATGTGGATGACCTCATCCGGCGTGAACGAACTGTCTTTTAATTGTTGAAACAGCCAGTCGTAATCTTCGTCCTGGCCCGGATTGATCGCAAATTCGTTGCCGCGAATCTGCTGCCGCTGCGCACTTTTGCAAACGACAATACACTGCTCGCTCAACTGCTGTACTTTTTGCGTCAAAAGCTCACTGACTTTCGACTGCTCGGCAAAAATCAGCCGCCGCTTCTGTTTGTACGTACTGTCTTTGGCTGAAAAGACGGGGGTATGCCGCTTCCATGATGGAACGTAGTACCAGTCCTCGATCGGCTTCCTCGCCAACTGTTGCGAACTCGCTGCCTGCGGCTGAAACGAAGCCGCTTCCAGCCAGAACTTTTTGCGCATAAAAGGATAAGTCGGCAACGGAACCCGCGTTCCATCCGGGTTGACTTTGTCCCAGTCCAGGTTCACTCCGTACTGCCACAGCTTGCCGAGCCGCTTGTACAGATGAAGCTGCTCCGAGACAGTGCTGTTGGCATACGGGATCAGGTTCAGTATGTTTTGCCCGGAAGAAGATACGGTTCCAGCGTCGAACGTCCGTTTTGCCAGCGCACTCAAATCGTGTCCTGGCCCGATTTCGATAAATACGGCGCGCTGGTTTGCAAACAACTGGAGCGCCTTCGTAAACTGCACGGTGTCTTTTAACTGGCGCAGCCAATAGTCAGGGGCTGCCAAGTCTGCCTGCTCTGCCCATTCTCCTGTCACGCTGGAGAGAAAAGGAATTTGCATATCCTGAAAGGCTACCGGCTGTAAAGCGGCCTGATAATCGTCCAGTATCGATTCGACCCGTGACGTATGAATCACTTTGGGGAACGGCAGCGGCGTGCACATCCGTTTGTCCTGTTTCAGCTTCTCTTCCAGCTCCACAATGAGCGGTGTCGGGCCGCCGACTACGCAGGACGCTTGATTGTCGATGGCAATTTCCAGCGAGTCAGACAAAAACGGAGTCACTTCCGCCACAGAGAGCGGAATGCTCAGCATTTTGCCATCAGGCAGCCTGCGAAACAGCTCCCCGCGCTTGAGTACGAGCTGCAGCGCCTGTTCGAGCGTGAACAGCCCAGCGATGGTAGCCGCGATATATTCACCCAGACTGTAGCCGATCACGGCATCCGGTTGAACTCCCCACTCCATCACAAGCCGGGCCAGTGCGTACTCGAACACAAACAAAATCACTTGCCCGTGATCGAGGCTGGCGAGTGCCTGCTTGGCCTGTTCCTGCTGCTCGTCACGCGGGAACAAAATGGAACGGTAATCGACCGGGGAATATCGTTGAAGCAGAGAGAAGCAATGATCGAGACTCTCTCGAAAAATTTGCTCCTGTTCATACAGTTCGCGCCCCATATTGACGTATTGCGAGCCTTGGCCGGAGAACATGAATACGATCTGTCCAGGCTCTCCATCCGCACGGTAAGCTTGTGCCTGCCGGGAGCCTTTATCCGTCAAGGCGCGGATCAGCTCGGTACGGCTCTTGCAAACGATTTGCTTGCGGTATTCAAATGACTTCCGGCCCTTTTGCAGGGTGTAGGCGACATCTTGCAGCTTGATCTCGGGATGCTCTTCGAGATGCTTTGCCAGATTGTCTGCCATTTGTTCCAGCGATTCGCTGTTTTGCGCGGACAGCAAAACGAGCTGTGGCTGCTGCTCTGTATCCAGCGATTCGCTGACCTCTGGCGCTTCCTCGACGATCAGATGCGCATTTTGCCCCCCGACGCCAAACGAGCTGATTCCCGCCCGCAACGGATACGCTCCACGCTGCCATTCGCGCAGTGTGGTGTTGATCGCAAAGCGGCTGTTTTCCATGTCCAAAGCCGGGTTGCTCCTGGCAAAATTGATCATCGGCGGGATCTGGCGGTGCTTTAGGGCGAGGACGGTCTTCACGAAACCCGCTACTCCTGACGCTGCATCGAGATGGCCGATGTTGTTTTTGACCGAGCCTAGGACGCACTCGCTTTGCCGCTCGCGAAACACTTGCTTGAGCGCCGTAAACTCGATGGAATCTCCGAGCTGTGTTCCAGTCCCGTGCGTTTCAATGTAGGAGATGCTTTCCGCCTCTACATCGGAGAGCTGCAAGGCGCTTTGAATGACCTCTTTTTGCCCCTCGACGCTCGGCGCCATGTATCCTGCTTTGCGGTTGCCGTCGTTGTTGACGGCGCTGCCTTTGATAATCGCCCATATATGGTCTTTGTCCGCCAGCGCATTTTCCAGCGGCTTTAACACGACCACCCCGACGCCGTTCCCAAACAGAATGCCGGATGCCGCTTCGTCAAAAGCGCGAATTTGGCCGTTTTTTGACAGAAAGTGCCCTTCTTCGTACATATATCCGCTCTTGTGCGGAATCAAAATCGAGCAGCCACCTGCAATCGCCATGTCGCATTCGCCGCTGAGCAAGCTGCGGCAAGCGGCGTGAATGGCGGTCAACGAAGTCGAGCATGCGGTGGTGAGCGTCAAGCTCGGCCCTTTTAAATTGAACTTGTAGGAAATGCGCGAGGCGAGGAAGTCTTTGTTGCTCAACTGGATTTCGGAAAAGAGATCCCGGTGCTCCCCTTCATATGAATACACTCTGGCATTCCAGCTGTAATTGCTCGATGCTCCGGCAAAGACACCCACTAATCCGGGATAATGGTCAGGGACGTATCCGGCGTCTTCCATAGCTTCCCAGGCTACCTCGTGAAACAGGCGAACTTGCGGGTCCATGACCAGAGCGTCTTTGGGGCTGTACCCGAAAAAGCGTTCGTCAAAATATTCAAACTGATCGATGATCGCACCAGCCTTGACGTAGTTTTCATGCTCGATCAGCTCTTGTGGTACTCCTTCTGCTCTAAGCTCGTCGTCGCTAAAAAACGTGATCGACTCCAGCCCGTCCTTGAGGTTGTTCCAAAATTGCTGGCGATTGTTCGCTCCCGGAAAGCGGCAGGATAAGCCGATCACGGCGATTTCCAGGCCGTTGAAGTTTCGCGTGTCAGCCATTTCGCACCTCCTTTCCTTTTTGGCGCAGCAGCTTTAATTTATCCATCCCTTTATGGACAATTTCAGAGCGATCGAAGCCATGATCGTTTGCCGCCGTATCGTTGTCTTCCGCTTTCAGGTACCCGGCCAGCTTGCGGATGGTCGGGTATTCGAACCAGGAAGAGATCAGAACAGGCTTCTGAATCGTTTTCTGGAGAATATCGTTGATCCCGACAATATCAAGCGACGTGACGCCTGCATCAAAGAAATTGTCGTCCAGTCCCATGTTCGCATTCCCAATCGCGTCCTGAATCGTCTCCTGCAGCAGTTGCTCCAGGGGAATCTCTTTCTGGCTCTCTTGCTTGCCTGCTTTTATGTAGCGAGGGCGGTTTACCCACTGCTCAAGCCGCGGCTCCAGGTCTGTCGTGGACACGATGACATGCTCTTCCTGGTGCAGAAGGGAAAACAAATGCGCAAACAGCTGTCGGCCTTCTGCGGGCGAAATCAATTGCTCCAGCCGTTCGCTTGTCGCTGTGCGGCTGCCTGGATCGGCAAGCGAAAAGTTCCAGGCGTCCCAACCGACAGACATCCATCGCGTTCGCTGCTGCCCTTGGTTCATCTTTTGCACAAAGCTGTCCATGAATTGGTTAGCCGCTGTATAGGCAACGAGTCCGATTCCGCCGAGTATCGAGGACAGCGAGGAATTGACCAGGCAGTACCCGATCTCTTTTTCCCGGATCAGCTTTTCCAGAACGAGCAGCCCTGTTTGTTTGACCGCAAACTCCGCTTCACACATGTCGCGACGGATATGGGGGATCGCGTGCTGAAAGAAATCGCTCACGACTCTGCCAGCAGAAAAGATGATTCCGTCAATTCGTCCGATTGTCGCCTCTATCTCTTCCAAAAGAGCCTTCATTTGTGCTTCATCGCTTACATCGACCTGATACAGATGAATTTGGGCGCCCAATGCTTGCAACTGCATCAGTTCGCGAATTTTCTGGTGCAGCGGGTCGCTTGGGGGAGTGGTGGATATGTATTCCTCCCACTGCGTTTCCGGCAAAAATGGCGAACGTCCTGTCAAAATGATCGTAGCTGGACCGTGCTGGGCTAACGCCCCCGCTGCGGTCAAGCCAATTCCGCCCAAGCCGCCGAGAATCAGATGCACGCCGCCTGCTTCGGGCTGTGCAGTTGTCGGCGGGTCCAAGCGAAGCGGTTCAAACGTGCGCACCCATTTATGACGATTGCGGATCGCGAGCAAGTTTTCCGGCTCTTGCTTCAGCAGCTCCTCCACAAGCAGCTTCATGCCAGGCTGCCCTTGTTTCACGAATGGTTCCGGCTCGATTTCCAGGAAAGCCGAGCGGACATTGCCAAATTCTTGCGTGAGCACCTGAGCCGCCCCGAGCGCCATAGCCTGCTGTGGCAGCAAAGCTTCGTTCCCGGTGATCGATTGAGACGCGGACGCAATCACGAAAAGCTGGATTTGCTGCTGCGGATCGAGCATGCCAAACGATTGGCCCAAGTGCAGCAGACGGTAAAACACAGACGGCCCGGCAGCCGGGGCAGCATCTGCGCACTCGTTTGCAAGGCTCCACAAGTGCACGATTTTCCAGGTCTGGCCCGGCGTAAACACTTCCCGCAACAGCGCGAGATACTGCTCCGTTTCTTCGGGATGAATCTCGTACGCATTCGGGTCCAGCTTGGAAAAGTGCTGCCCTGCCTTTACCGTGCACACGCGTTTTCCTTTTGCTTGCAGCGCTTGCTTGACCGCTTCGCCGATTCCGTCCGTATCGATAAACAGCAGGTAGGTGTCAGACTGCTCGTCGTCTGTACGGGTACGGCCAGATCCGTTGTATTGCTTCCACACAGGCCGATACAGCCACTTCTCCGGTTCGTTTTTGCGAGAAAGATTAGGCTGTGGCTGAGGGGCGGCGGTACGCGCTTTTTTCTCAAACCAATACTTGTCGCGATCGAACCCGTACGTCGGAAGGGACAGGCGGCTTCTGTTCTCGCCGGAGTACCGTTCCTGCCAATCAATCGCAGCCCCCTGCTGCCAAAGCTCGCCCAAGCTGTTGGCAAAACGCCACTCCGCCGACTCCATCTCTCCATGCGCAGGCAACAGATGGATGACAGGAAGGCTGCATTCCGCCCAGGATGGCTGCTTCATCCCGATCCCAATGACAAGGTGAACATCGCTCTCCGTGAGCGGAGCCTTTGCTGTCGCTGGCAAAGTGGATGCTTGCATGGTGTGCAGCCAAAAGTTTGTCTGACCAACCAGCTCGCTCGTGACAGAAGTCCCGCCGGACAAGATAGCGTGATCCGCGCTGCCCGCTGGCATTGCCCGCAACAGCGAAGCCAGTTCTGCTTCGATCCGGCTTTGTTGTTCTTCTGCTGCACGAAGCCACTTGTGTTTCAGGACGATGATTTTCGCGAGGTCGGACACGGTTGCCAGCTTCGCCTGATAGACAGCCGCAAACAAGCCTGCCCCGTCCGCAATCGCCACCTGCGGCTTGATTCCGAGAGAAACCAAAAAGTCGGCCAAGGCACTTTGGCAAAGAAACTGGCTCAGTTCCCCGTACATCGGGTCAAAAGCGTCGCCATGATGCAGCAGGTCGGCACCCGTCAAAAGGCGATCCAGGCTGGGCGCAGCCAACGCAGCTTTGGACAAGTCGTGGACATAACCGTCCAAGATGCGGGCAAAGCACTGTTCAGTCTGGTACAGCTCGCGCGCCATCGTGCAAAGCGCTTGGTTTTGCGCTGAAAACCAAAAAGCCGCGCGAAGCTCCTCCTGCCTGCTTTCGCTTGCCGTGCCGATTGCGGCTGCTTCCAGCAAGCGAGCAGCTTCTCCTACGGAAGAGCAAACCACCATTTTCCGATGCGAAAAATGAGCGCGCCCCGTCTGCAACGTATACGACACATCCGCAGGGGAAAGCGCAGGCTGGGCACGGAAAAATTGCGCCATTTTCCGGCACGTATTCGCCAATGCCTTTTCTGTTTTGGCTGAGAACAAAAACAGATGCTGCTGTCTCGCAGAAGCATCGGAAGCATAGACAGGAGCTGCTTCCAGAACGACATGGGCGTTTGTCCCGCCAATGCCAAACGAACTGACGCCTGCCTTCGGCGAATCGCTGACGTCTTTCCACGAACGCGGACGTGTGTTGACGTAAAAGGGACTATGCTCCAATGCCAGCTTCGGGTTCGGCTGCTCGTGGTGAATGCAAGGCGGGATCACTTGATGTTTCAGCGCGAGAGCTGTCTTGATTAGACCGATGATGCCCGCTGCCGTATCCAGGTGGCCGATATTCGGTTTGACAGACCCGATGGCGCAAAATTGGCGCGAGGTCGCCTCGGCCTGGAAAACCTCTTTGAGTGCTTTTATTTCAATCGCGTCGCCCAGCTCGGTTCCGGTTCCATGCGTTTCGATATAGCTGATTTCCCGCGGCGAAACGTTGGCGACGGTGAGCGCCTCGTGAATGACCTGCGCCTGACCGATTGGACTCGGCGCGGTGTACCCGATTTTTTCTTCTCCGTCATTGTTGACCGCAGTGCCGCAGATGACCGCCTGAATGTTGTCGCGATCGCGAATCGCATCTGCCAACCGCTTCAAGACCACGATGCCGATGCCATTGCCAAAAACCGTTCCCGCAGAGTCGGCATCAAAGACACGGCAATGTCCATCCGGAGAAACCATGCCTTCTTTTTGGTAGACATAGCCTGCTGTCTGTTCACTGCGGATCGTCACGCCCCCTGCCAGCGCCATGTCACACTCGCCATTCAGCAGACTTTGGCTGGCCAAATGAACCGCGACCAAGGAGGAAGAACACGCTGTCTGCACATTGACGGAAGGACCGCGCAAGCCGAGCTTGAACGACACCTTGGAAGCGAGAAAATCTTTTTCGTTGCCGATGCCGATTTGCACGTGCCCGAGCCGTTTTACCAGCTCCTGATCTTCGTACAGACGCAAAAAGTAGCTGCTGATGCACGAGCTGGCGTACACGCCCACGACAAGACGCTCGATATCCTGGACGCAGCCCGCATCCTCAAGCGCTTCCCAGGCGCATTCGAGAAAGACGCGATGCTGCGGATCGGTAATCTCGGCATCCTTGGCCGTATAGCGAAAAAAGCCCGCGTCGAAATACGCTGTATCGTTCAGGACGGCCCCTCTTTTTACATAGTGCGGGTCGTGAAGGAGATCAGCAGGAACACCTGCCTCTCTCAATTCCTCATCCGTAAACGTCTTGATCGATTCCACACCGCGGACGATGTTTTGCCAAAAAGCCAAAGGGGTATCGCCATCGGGAACACGGCAGGACATGCCGACGATCGCGATTTTTGAATGGATCAACTCTTCATCCACCACTCCACTCACTCCCGTTTATTTATAATGACACTCTCGGGTGTTGAAAAAGGGTTTGCAATGCCTGTCTCAGTTCGTCGACACTGTACGCAAAAAAAGTAGGAGCTTCCTGCTGGAGCACCTCTACCGAATTATGGCCCCAGGCGACTGCGATGCTTTTCACTTGCGCCTCCCTGGCACAGATCAGGTCGTTTTTCCCGTCGCCAACAAAGACGGAGTGATCAATACCGGATTGCAATTGCTCAATGGCAACAAGCAGACTTTCCGGGTGCGGCTTTGGATGGGTGACATCATCGGAACAGACCACCCCATCAAAATAATCGATCAAGCGAAATTCTTCCAGGATGTGGATGGTGCGCTTGCGATCTTTTCCCGTACACAATCCGCATTTCCAGCCTTCCTGTTGAATGTATCGCAGCACGTCTTCCATCCCCGCCACAATCTCGATCAGGTGGATGTTGGATCTGGCGATTTTGCGATAATGCTCGACCATGCTCTGGGGCAGGTTCATTTTGGCGAAAATATTCGGAATCGAATCGCCGCTGTGTCCAAGAAACTCCTCAAAGGAAGGGAGCGGACCGTCGGAAACGAGCTGAAAGCTGTCATAGAACGCCTTGCGCTGCACCTCAAGCGAATCAATAATCACTCCATCGAAGTCAAACACGACACTTTTTTGCATACGCTTCTCCTTTAATCCTGTCATTGTCCAAAGCGGGAGCAGCCATCGGAAGCGCGAGGCACTCCGGACAGCTGTCTCCCCGATGGATTTTTACCGTTTTCCCCGTTGCTGGCGCAGGCTTTTCCGCAGCTCGCCCCGCTGCGTGCTTTGCTGCAAGTAATCGGTTTTGCTGATCTGTTTGTCCTGTAAAAACGAAGCCAATGAGCGGATCGTCGGATATTTGAACAAGTCGGCCATCTCAATCGTCGTTTGCCATTCCTTTTCCAAACGGTTTTGCACTTGCATCAGCAACAGCGAGTGTCCGCCCAGCTCAAAAAATCCGTCGTCTACGCCGACAGGCTCTTTTCCCAATATGTCTTGCCAGATGCTCACGAGCAGCTCTTCCATGCGATTTTGCGGAGGAACGATGTGCGAGCTTCTCGGTCTGTTGGTCTCAACGGCTGGCAAAGCATTGCGGTCGATTTTGTTCGGGCCGACCATCGGAAACGATTGCAGTTCCAGCCAAAAGGACGGAACGAGATAGCTCGGCAGCAGTTGCTTCACTTGGCCGATGATCGCTTTTTCCGCTTCGCTTTGTTTCAGCACATAGTAGGCGACAATCACCGGCTCGCCGTTCTCGTCATCGATCGCTTTGACAACGCTTTTCAACATGCAATCCAGCCCGTCGATCACGCTCTCGATCTCGTTCAGGTCTACGCGGTAGCCGCGGATTTTCAGTTGCGAATCGTTTCGGCCGTTGTATTCCAAGCAGCCGTCCGGCAACAGTCGACCGTAGTCACCGCTTCTGTACAGCCTGCCCGTCCCTGTTCGCGGATCGCCGACAAAAGCGTTGGCCGTCTCTTCCGGCCGATTCCAGTAGCCCGGAGACAAGTAGGCGCTTTGATAAAAAAGCTGGCCCGATTCGAAAATGCTCACTTCCCGGCCGCTTTCGTCGAGAATCCGCAGCTCTATGCCATCCACGACATATCCGGCTGGCGTTTTGGCCTGCGGGACGGCCATGTTTTTGTTCATGATGTAAAAGGAAATGACCATCAATTCGGAGCAGCCCAGGAAATTGACAAACAGGCAGTCGTCCGCGCATTTTTGCTTGTACAAATCAAAATCGGTGCCGGAAACGACCTCGCCCCCCAGCAAAACCATGCGGATATGGGGAAGCTGTACAGCGTCGTCCAGATTCTTCATGAAAAAGCGGAAGACGGAAGGGACGGAATGGAACAGCGTAATCTGCTCCTGATTCAGCCAGTGCGCGAATCGCGGCATGCTTCCGTCCAGCTTGAAATCGTAAAGATGCAGCGCAGCACCGTTCAGCAGGCTGCCCAAAATATCGAGAATGCCAATGGCGTGACTGTACGAAGTCAGCAAGGCGATGCGATCTTGCGAATGAAGCCGCAGTTCCTTGCTGAGCTGCGCCAGATAGTAGTAGACGTTTGCATGGCTCTGCATCACTCCCTTTGGCCTTCCCGTGGAGCCTGACGTATAGAGGATAAAGGCGATGTCCTCGCCCTTGATGCTCAGCTCCAGGTTCTCTTCCGAAGCACCGCCAGTTTCTTCCGACAGATTGATCGTGGTGATGTCGAGCATCGCCTTGCCCGCCACTTCTGCTGCCAAAGCGAGGTTTTGCGAATCGGTCAGCAGGATGGCCGATTGCGTATCGCCGAGCATGTAAGCCAACCGCTCTGCTGGAGCGCTTCGATCCAGCGGCACGAAGGGCACCCCTGCTTTCAGCGCGCCGATCAAGGCAACGGCCATGTCCAGCGTGTTGCCAAAGAGCAGGGCAACAGGTGCGTGTCCGCTTGTTTGAGCCGTACGCTCTGCGATTTTCCGGGCAACGCGATTCGCCTTGGCATTGAGCTGGCTGTAATCCAGAACAGCAGAGCCGTGTTTGACGGCGATCTGGTCGGGGTACTGCGCGACTTGCTGTTCAAACCGCGACACGACCGTTGCAGCAGGCTCGTCGAAGGAAAAAGGCTGGTACTCGCAAGACGGCACAACCGCCTTTTCCCTGCCCCGCACTTCGCTTTGCTGCAAAATCGGCAATTCGCCGATCAGCAAGTCCGGATTTTGCGTGATGCTCGCAAGCAATTTGCGGTACTCGGCAAACAGGTACTCGACCGTCTCCTGCCTGAACAAGTCTGTGCGGTAAAAGCATTCCAGACAAATGCCTGCGCCTGTCTCGTATAAATGGATATTCAGATCGGCTTTCGTTGTTTTTGCCGTGACCGGATACGCAGAGAGCTGCAAGTCTCCGTCATGCGTTCCTGCATCCTCTGCCCGGTTTTTCATGCTCTGGTAGTTGAAGATCGTATCGTACAAAAAGGTGCGGCTCGGGTCGCGCTTCACGTCGAGCTGATCCAAAATCAGTTCAATGTGAAAATCCTGATTTTCCAAAGCTGCCAGCAGGCTCGCCTTTACTTCGTGGAGGAAGCCGCGGAAGCTTTTTTCCCTCTCCGGTCGATTGCGCAGGACGAGCGAATTGACGAACATGCCGACGATCTCTTTCACGTCCTCGTGGTTTCGGCCTGCTTGCGGAATGCCTACCAGTATGTCCGATTCTCCGCTGAGTCTCGCCAGCCAGGCGTAATAAGCCGCAAGCATCGTCATAAACCAGGTGACCTGTTGTTCCTGGGAAAATTTCTTGATGCTCTCGCTCAATTGTTGATCCAGCTCTACAATAATCCGGTTGCCGTCAAAGCTAAGCGAAGCCGGGCGGGGAAAATCTGTCGGCAGATGCAGGACAGGCAATTTCCCTTCCAGTTGCTGCAACCAGTACGCTTTCTGTGCCCGGTAAGCGGCTGACTGGGCAAACGCGTGCTGCCACTCGGCGTAATCTTTGTACTGGACGGCCAATGGCGGAAGCGACTTGCCGCTGTACAGTTCCGCAAAGTCTTTTATCAACAAATTAATGGACGTTCCATCGGAAATGATGTGATGGATGTCGAGTGCCAGAACGCTTTTTTGTTCCCCGAGCTTGATCAGCCCTACGCGGAACAGCGGTGCCTGAGTCAGATCGAACGGCTGAATAAACTGTTCCACATCGCGCTCCACGGAATGCTCATCCGATGTCAGCGAGATTACCCGGAAGTCAACATGCGGGTGCACTATCTGGACAATCTCGCCGTCCACTGCTTGAAACGAGGTACGCAAGCTTTCATGTCGCTCGATGATTTTCGCAAATATGCGTTCGATTTTTTCGGGTTCAATCGATCCTTCCAGCAAAACAGCGGTCGACTCGTTGTATCCCACTGTATTCGGCACAAGTCCCTGCAAGAAAAAGACCCGCTGTTGCGCAAGCGAGGTCATGTAATGAGGCTTGGCAGCAACTGGCGCTATGGCCTGCTGTCTCGCCTGCTGGTTGTTTTGAATGAATGCCGCGATGTTCTCAATCGTTTTTTCCTGAAAAAAGTCTGTCAACGTCATATTGGCATGGAACTGCTTGCGGATGCTCGTGCTGACGTGAATCGCCTTGAGCGAATCGCCGCCCAGTTCAAAAAAATCATCCGCTATCCCGATTGGGGCTATGCCTAAATCATTTTCGTAAATGGCGCACAACGCTTTTTGCAAATCGGTTTGCGGCGGGACATACTCAACGGACAACGGCGGCCTTTTTCCCTGAATCCGTACGCTCGTCGATTGCTGCTCGTCGCTCCTGCCCCATCCGTCCTGATTGCTGTCGCGCCTTTTCTGCACACGGCTTTCGAGGTCTGTCGTGGAAATGATGACGGTAGAAGCGCCAGACGCGAGCATTTTGCCGAATATTTCACGTCCCTCTTCCGGCAAGATGCCGACCTGGCCGAGATCATGTCCAGATGTGCCTGCCGTCATCCATTTGGCGAGATCGAGCGTGATGCTTTGCCTGTTTCCGTCACTGATCCGTTCGGCGACCGAACCGGATACGGCGATCATCGTGTAGTTGCGAATCTCAACGAGCACACGTCCCGCCTCGTCCATGATCTGGATATCGAAGCTCGCCAGGCCGTCTTGCGGGAACTCTACGTCCAAATACTTGCAGTAGCTGTAAATGCGCCGCGGCATTTTGCCATAAACGGCAAGCGATTCGTAGGACAGCGGAATGAACATTTCTGTTTTGTCGATAAAGCCGAGCAAAAAGCTCGTTGCCGAGTCGAGCATCCCCGGGTGCAAGTGATAGTCGTCCAGATCGGCTGCATATTTTTCGGGCAGCTCAATCACCGCTAGTCCTTCTGCTTTCCCGGCCATGACCTGGCGAATGTTGCGCCATCTTTCCCCGAAGATCAGATAACCTCCGTGCTTCTTGTGATCCGCGTCGGTAAACAGCACATCCTTATCGGCACAACGCTCTTTCAGCGCTTCCAGATGGATCGTCTCAAACGGCTGCTCGACCGTCTCGACTGTCCCGGTAACATGAGGCAGCCATGTATCTGCTTCTGGACGCATACGGCTGTACACTGTAAACGAATAGCCTTCACGACTATTCGGAGTGAACAGGAGCAGCACTTCTTTTTCCTCTTGCTCGCGTACCGTTATCGGCGTGTGGAAATGCACGTTTTGCAGGACGTAAGGCTTTTTCAGCATGCTTTTGCCGGCAGCTTCCCGCACCATTTCGATCAGTGCCGTTCCCGACAGCACCCCATGTTCCTCTGTGCGATGATCCTGCAAAACCCAGTGCTGCTGCAAGCTGAGTCTGGCAAAAAACAGCTCTTTGCCCCCCGCCTGAAAGCTGTAGTCAAACAGCGGATGCTCCAGCGCTTGCTTCGAAGCTGGCGCGATCCCGGACTTGACGGCCATCCCTACGTTTTTCCATATATCCCATTTCAGATTGGTGAAAGCCACTTTGCCTTCCCGGTTGCGATAGTCGGCATACGCGTCCAAAAAGGCATTGGCCGCATTGTAATCGGACTGCCCGATCATCGGGGAGATCGTGCTGATAGACGAGCAGAGCACAAAAAAGTCCAGGTCGTTTTCCCGCAGAATCCGGCTCAAATTCAGGCAACCCGTGGCTTTGGAGTGAATGACCCGGTGCGTCGCCTCCTTGGTTGCCTGCTGGATCAAGCTGCTGCCCGGAAGCCCGGCGGCATGGATCACACCTTGAATCGCTCCTGCTTCCTGCTGGGCGCGCCGCAGTGTCGCAGCAAGCGCGGAGAAGTCGGACACATCCGCCTGATAGACGAAAACTCGCGCTCCTTTTTGCTCCAGCTTTTGCATGCGGGCGATTTTAACCGAGATTGGGTCTTGCTTGCCGTGATCCCGCAGCCAGTTGCCCCACTCTTCTTTTGCAGGGAAGAACGACCGCCCTACAAGAATGATGCTGGACTTGCAGTGGCTGGCGATGTAATCGGCCAGCTCCAGTCCGATGCCGCCGATTCCCCCGGTAAGCAAATAAACGCCATCGTCTTTGAGCTTTGCCCCCGAACGGGATACGGGCGATGTCCGATCATAGTGGGGAAGCCATTTCGCCTTTCCGCGCAGAGCGAACAGCTCATCTTGCCTTCCCTCGATCTCTTGCAAAAGCTGATCGACCAGACCGGAAGTGACAAGCTGCTCCTGGCCGGAAATATCGATCAACTGGCAGCTTCGATCGGGAAACTCCAACGGAATGCCGCGAACGAGGCCAAGCAGCGTCGCTTTCCAAGGGTTAATCTCTTCGCTGCCGAGCACATCAAAGAGACGATTCGCCACGACAGCAAGTTGAATCGCCGTCGATCCATCCCGTTCATCCAGCGCTTGTACGAGATGCAGGAGACTGTCGTAGTTTTCTTCCAGCATGCGCTCTGCTTGCTCCTGATCCTCTTCCACGAAGTCTTCTTCTGAAAGCGAAAAGTACAGGATCGCATCCGGTTCCGCTTGCGTTTTCTGATCAAACGCTTGCAAAGCATTCCTGTAGGCTGCTTTGCTGTTATCTGCCAGCCCGTATCCGTTGTCAGCCCCAGCGACAGGAGCGCCGTTCCGGGCTACAAAAAAGAGCTGCTCAAAATGGCGCTTGCACGCTTCCACAACCGCTTCGTCCAGCCTTGTATCGTGGAAAATGATTGCGGACCGCCGCAGCTTTGGCGCAGAATTTGCGGACGATTCTGAAAACGCCGCCCGTTTCCATGTCGGTGCGTAATACCAATCGGCGGCATCCTTTTGCGCCGACGCCTGCTCCTTTATTTGCTGCAAAAACGCGTTCCCCAGCTTTACCGGGTCATCATCCAAAAAGTAGCGATTCCGCTCAAAAGGATACGTAGGCAACGGAATCCGCCCTTTTTCCGCTCGTTTATGCAACGCTTCCCAATGGATAGTTGCTCCCCTGCTCCACAGCTCCCCGATCCATTTCCAAACAACAGCTTCACACGCAGACAACGCAACCCATTCCTGCACAGGCCAGCCAGCGTAATCGCCTGCGTTTTCTGTGTTATTTCCTAGGAAAGCGACGATCGTCTTCGGCGTTTGGCAAAGAGCGGCAAGCCCGGCTGCAAACGAGAGCGGCGCAGTCAGCGCTGCATGCCAAAAGCTGCGATCCTGGCAATGCTCGCGGAACAGCTTTTCGCCGTTTCCGGCAGAAAACAGCGGGATGCGCGGTTGGGAAATCGGGTTCTCCGTAATCGCTGTGATCTCGTTATCCAGGAAAGCAACAAAAGCATGCTCAAGCGCTACTGCCTCTGCCAGCGTGACCGCTACGAAATTTCCGCTTCGGAAGCCAACGATTCCGAAAGGCTGCTCCTGGCAAGCGAACGTGACTTTTGCAAAGGCATATACAAACAGGAAGTGGATCGCTCGAAGCTGCGTCGCGTCCTTTACTCCCGGAGCAAACAACTGTTGCAAATCCAGCTTGCTGTGCGAACCGATTTTGCCCAGACATTGCGTCATTTCCTCTCGAAACGGTCGGTAGTTTTGGTACAGTGCGAGCGCAAGTTGCGCGATGTGCGCATCCCCGGTAATCTCCGGCACGAGATACAGGGCAGTCGCTTCCCCCTTTTCCACGGTGCGGAGCGGAAGACTTTTCGCATCCAATTGCGGAAGCAGCTCCTGATAACTTCGCGCAATCAAATAAGCACGATTGGACAAAGCCATTCTCCCTGCTTGCAGCGTATATGCGGCATCGCGCAGGTCGATATTGGGCTGTTGCTTCAGGTGGCTTTTGAAGCGGCTGATTTGCTCCTGCAAAGCCGTTTTCGTTTTGGCGGAAAAGACAAACAAGCGAGCTTCCTCTGTGGCTGCTCGCTTTTCGCGTATAGGCGCTTCTTCCAAAATGACATGCGCATTCGTCCCGCCGATGCCAAAGGAGCTGACGGCTGCCCGGCGCGGAGTGGTTGCCTGATTCCAGTCGCGCAAGGAATGATTGATGTAAAACGGCGTATTCTCGAACTCGATTTTCGGATTCGGATTGAGCACATGAAGCGACGGGGGAATTTGTTTGTTGGCCAACGAAAGAATCGTTTTGATCAAGCCTGCAATCCCAGCCGCTTCATTCAGGTGCCCAATGCTCGACTTTACCGAGCCGATCGCGCAGTACGCCTTTTTATTCGTCTGAAAAGCTCGTTTGAGCGCTTCGACTTCGATGGAATCACCAATTTTCGTCCCGGTCCCGTGGGCTTCTACCATGGTGATGGATTCCGCATCCACTTCCGCCATCTGGAGCGCTGCTTCGATGACTTCTTTTTGCCCTTGAATGCTCGGGGCAGAAAAACCAGCCTTGCGATGGCCGTCGTTATTGATCGCTGATCCTTTGATGACGGCGTAAATATGATCCTGGTCTTTGATCGCGTCCTGCAACGTTTTCAAGACGACCACTCCCGCGCCGTCACTGATGAGCGTCCCTGCGGAAGAGGCGTCAAAGGCGCGGCAATGACCATCTGGCGAGTAAATGAGGTCGTCGGAATAGTAGTAGCCTTTTTTCGACGGAAGGGAGATGTGGACACCGCCCGCAACCGCGATACTGCACTCGCCGTTTAGCAAAGCCTGGCTGGCCAGGTGAACGGCAACCAGCGACGTCGAGCAAGCGCTCAGCACGGAGACGCTTGGACCTTTCAACTTTAACTTGTAGGAAATAGATGTGCACAGGTACTCGCGAAAGCTTACATTGAAAGTGGGGTTTTCATTAGCGAGCATTTGTCTCAGCAGCCAGTTCACATTTTCGGTACTTCCTGCGTACAAGCCGATCTGGCCTTTGTACACCTCAGGATTGTAGCCCGCATGCTCCAGGGCGTTTAGGACCACTTCGTGAAAAACTCTGATTTGCGGGTCCAGTACGGTTGCTTCACGGGGGGTATAATCAAAGAAGGCCGAGTCAAACTGGTCGATCCCTTCCAGATACCCTTTTGCTTTTACATAATTCGGGTCGTTGCATAGCGCTGGATCGATTCCGGATTGCAGCATTTCCTCCTCGGAAAAAAACGAGATCCCTTCGACTCCATTTTTGAGATTGTCCCAAAATTGGTTGGCATCATTTGCTTTTGGAAATTTGCAATCCATGCCAATGACAGCGATTTCCAGCCCTGTATACGTCTGATCGTCGTATTTATGCCCCATGGTAAACTCCCATTTCCCTTTTCAAATTTGTTTACAGCCAAAATAAAACGAACCCTCCACCAGTCACTGGCAAGGGTTAGCTGCTCGCATACGCGCGTCTTATGCAGTTAAGGTGCGATTGATAATTTCAATCACTTTCTCTTCTTCCTCGTGGATGAAAAAATGTCCGCCGTGGAGGGTCACGATCGTACAGGATTCGCTTGTGTACGCTCTCCATTGGCTAATATCGTCTGCCGTCACGAGGTCATCGTCATCGCCTGTCAAAACCGTCACATTGATGTCCCACATTTCCGGGGCCGCTTCCAGCAAATAGTTTTCGACGTTTTTGTAGTCGCCCCGCAGAACAGGCGTGAAAATTTGCATCAGTTCCCGGTTTTCCGCCACTTCCTTGGGCGTGCCGCCAAGCTGGATGATTTCCTGGATGAACTCGTCATCCGGCAAGTGATGAATCTTTTTCTTGTCGCGAATATGCGGGGGATACATCCCGGATAAAAACAGATGGCGCGGCTTTTTCCAGCCGTGCTCGCAGATTTGGTTCATCAGCTCACAAATGTACAGCGTTCCCATGCTGTGTCCAAACAACGAGTATTCGCCATCGCCGTTCTGCTCCCTGATAAACGGAAAAATGTCTTTGACGCCGTCTGGCAAGGAAGGATAAAAAGGTTCGCGAAAACGCCGCCCTCTTCCCGCCAGCTCTACTGGCACCAGCTCAATTCTTGGGTCCAGCCCCCGTTTCCACTTGCTAAAAGCAGTGGCCGATCCGCCTGCATACGGCAAGCAAAACAACTTCATGCAATCCGTAGAGCCGCTATTATTTTCCACTTTGTTTTCCCCTTTGTTCAAGCCAAGCATGATTGTTCAAGTCTATTTTCGGGCATAGCTCCGCCATTTCGTGTATCGAATCTGTATACACTACACCATGTCGTATGGCCCCTGAGTTACTCTAATGTGCCTAAGCTTCAATAAAATACATCAGGTTGTTTTGACGAGGATATAGGAAAAAACTTTCCCTCTCGTTCGCTTTCATCTGGCAGGGCAAGTTTTATCACAAATAAATTTTAGAAAGATAACTTTTGTCTGGCTAAAGTTATCTTTCTAAAATCACCGTATATCATGTATAGTTCAAAATAACAAAAATGCATTTATATGGAAACCATTACGAATATACTACCTCATGCCCGTCCTCCTTGTCAATGCGAGGAAAGGTTGGCTGTTTTTAGGAAACAGGCTGAACCGCGTCCATCACGCCTGCTCGATCAAGCACCTGTCTCACATGATGCAAATCTTCCTGGGAACGTATGCAGCTTAAAATGACATGCTTGATTCCCAGCTCTTTGTATTGGCGGAAATAGCTCGCCACCTCGTCGTAAGAGCCGACCAGCAACGGTCCGCGGAACGCCTTGCCTTGCTCGACAGGAAAATAAATCCGCTCTTCTTCTTCCGTATAAAATCCGGCCATTCTCCCCTGCTTTTTCACAATTTGCATGAAGCGCATCGGAACTTCCTCTTTGGCAATCTCCAGCGCTTCCTGAGAAGTCGGGCGCGCGATAATCCCCAGCCGGCAACACAATTCCACATGGGAGTCGTAAAGAATGTCAAAGCTTTTGACAAGCTGCGAGACCGGGCTTGCCAACTGGATGGCGACATCGACCGACTGGTGGGCAGCCTTTTGAAACAAAGTGGAAGCGCCTGGCATAAAAATAATCGGCTTCAAATCTTCCTCGACCTTGGCAAACACTTGCAGGTCATGATAGGTGAAGTATTTGCCTTCGTAGGTCAAAGGCTCATTCGAGTCGAGCAAGGCTCGCAAAATCTCGATATATTCGACCAGCCGATCAAATCGCTCTTCGGCCGGAACCGTATCATGGACTTGTCTAAGCTCCGATGGCGATTGACCGGGGATCATATTTAACGCCACCTTGCGCCCGAACAAATGCACAAGCGAGTGGATCATTTTCGCTGCTGTGAACGGCGGAATCGTATTTGGCTGCAAGGCGATGATCGGCAAATGCTCCTTCGTAGCTTGCAAGGTGCTGGTCGCCACAATCCACGGATCGAGAGTCGTGTGCTGATAAAACAGCAAGGACCCGGTAAAGCCGTTTGCCTCCAGCAAATTCGCAGCCTCATGGATGATCTGGAGCTGATTTTGGTCATTGTGATGGAGCCACATCGGTAAATCTGCATAAAATTTCATCGGTTTTTCCACCTTTCAAAAGAAATGATATGCTCTGGCAAAAGAGCCGAGCGGTTGTCGTCTTACTGGCTCACTTTGCCCTCGATGTAGGCAATCAACTGCTGGATCGTTTCAAAAAGTTCGACATTTAACATGTCATCGTCAAATTGAAACCCAAACTCGTTTTCAATCGCTACCACCAAGCGAATAAAGCCGAGCGAGTTGATCCCGACATCCTGCAAGCGAATGTGCTGGGAAGAGAAATCAATTCCGCTCTGCTGCACTTGTTCTGGACCTACTTGCAGCTCTTGCATCTGGCTCATGTAGATGTGCACCAATTTTTCTTCAATTTCGTTTTTGGTTATCATCCAAGTATCCTCCGTTCATTGTTTGGAAAATAGAAAAGGCTTTGCTCTGCTTGGGCAAACGGCCGAGGAAACGCGAAAAACTACAATAGTTGCGGCTGATGCCTTTTCAGCACGCTCAAAAACTCCTCGATCGCCAGCGCTTCCGCTTCCGCTAGTTCATCGAGATACCGCATGATTTTATGCAAGGTCGCCTCTTCCTGCTGCATGTAAAATTTCAGCATGAGATTGCGCGTATTCCGCGCTTTGCGCTCAATCTCGCCATACGCCGCACGAAGCTGATTGGGCGAGGTCAGATAGTCGGTGTGTTCCTCCATGTACTTGATCCGGGCTACCATCAAGTTTTTGTGCTCCCACAAGCTGTGGACGTGACGAACGTCGAGGCTGGCTTTGCCCGCAAGCAAGCGCTCGTAATAGTCTTGCAGGCACGGGTATGTGTCCAATCCGTAGGCGCAATGATCCCACGGATTGGCAACCATGCGAAATCGCCTGGACGTGTTGCTCGACTTCAAATATTCTTCCAGCGTTTCCTGCACCAATGCCAGATCAAACTCATACGCTCCCGCATCCTTCACCTTGTACAAGTAGATGCGATTGCAAACGGCCTGGTGATCAATCTGGGCGATGCTGTCATACGCCAGCGCAAAGTCTTGGAAGGACGCGCTCGTCGTGGCCAGCATCTGTTTGTCTGTAAAGCCGAGCAATTGAAAGGTTTCGTTCTGAAGATCGACTCCGTGCACCAGCACATCGTGGGAGAAATGGCTTTTTTGATAGACCGCGCGCTCGGGAATGTAAAACTCATCGACATTCAGGTACACATAGTAGCCTTCCAAGAGGCAATCGCGAACGAAATCGACGATGTTTCTGTTGACGATGCCCATCGTGCCCCGCTGCAATTGCTCGACGTGCAGCCATGGATTCAGCGTGTAGTCGTGAATGTAAAACGTAAACGGAACAGGCGGATCAGGGCGCTTGTCGAAGCACACCTGGATAAAATTGCTGTATAGCCAGGGCAGACTTCGTTTGTCCTGCAAGACGATACATAGAGGAAAGGCAAAAAATTGATAGCCGTAAATGGGCGGCTGGACGACTGGCAGCGTTACGCTCTTCACAAGCATCTCCTCTTTTCCGTTTCGAATCAGGATTTTTCGTGCATGGCTACAAGCAAGCTGTGCCTTTTATTCCAAAAAGGGAGCGATCATCGAGCCAGCCAGCTTTTTGATTTCTGCGGGCGCTCCTTTGGCGATGATTTCGCCGCCTTTGTGGCCCGCGCCTGGTCCCAGCTCGATCAAGTAGTCACAATAGGAGAGCACGTACGGATCGTGCTCGATGAGCAGGACAGAGTGCCCGCTTGCGATCAGCTTGCCGAGAATCACCAGCAATTTTTCGGTGTCATAGTAGCTGAGTCCGACAGTCGGTTCATCCAAAATGTACAAGTAGCTTCCTTTGCTGCTTTTCCCCAGCTCTCTCGCCAATTTCAAGCGCTGGGCTTCCCCGCCGCTCAATGTAGTGAGGCTTTGCCCGATGAGGATATAGCCCATGCCAAGCTCTTCGATTGTGCCGAGCATCTTGCTGATTTTGGCGTGATCCTGGAAAAACTCGTGCGCTTCGGAAATCGACATCTCCAGAATGTCGGAGATCGTGCGCTCTTTGTAGCGAACTTGCATCACTTCCTGCTTGAATCTCTTGCCTCGGCAGGAAGGGCACGGGTCGCTGAACGTCAGCTGCCCCAGCCATCTTTTGATATGCCCGTTTCCGTTGCAAACCGGACACGAGCCTGTCGAGTTGAACGAAAAAGAGCTGCGCGTAAACTGAAGGGCGATGGCCTCCTCCTGCATGGAAAAAATATGCCGGATGTGGTCCCATACCCCCAAAAACGTGGCTACGCAAGAATTTTCATGGCGGCGTGCCAGCTTTTGCGTAACGACGATGCAGCCATCAATGTTTTCGGCTCCGGAAAGCTTGGCGTCGGCTTGCGCATGGGCAAAGTCGTCGTCGTGCTCCTCTTCCTCCTCCACCAGCGGTTTTTGCTTGCCCGCTTTTGCCTTGAACGATGACTGGAGCTTGGGAATGAGCGTATCGATCACCAAGGAGCTTTTGCCGCTGCCGGACAGTCCGCTGATTCCGACGATGGCGTGCAGCGGTATATCGACATCGATGTTTTTCAGGTTGTTTGTTCGCGCGTTTCGGATCGACAGCTTGGCAGCGGACGCGTCCACACCGCATGCGTATTCTTTGCGAGGATGCTTTTTCTCGCGCAAATACTGGGCAGTGATCGAATTGCGGGAATGGAGAAAGCCGGGGAAGCTCCCCTGATAGACGATCGTACCGCCAAGCTGGCCAGCCAAAGGGCCAAAGTCGATGATGTAGTCGGCATGCTTGATGACGCTTTCATCATGCTCTACGACAATGACCGTATTTCCCTGTTGCTTTAACCGATGAAAGCTTTCGATGATCTTTTCTTTTTCCTTTTCGTGCAATCCGGCTGTAGGCTCGTCAAAAATGTAGATGATCGAATCGACCTTAGCCGACAAATGCGACATGATGTGCAGCCGCTGGGTCTCCCCTCCGCTCAGCGTCGGGATTTCGCGATACAGGTTCAAATAGGACAAGCCGACCGTCTCCAGACAATCCAGCTTGCGCAAAATCTCTCCAAGCAAATGGGCAATAAAAGGAGTATGCGGCCGCGCCGTCTGGTAATGCCGGAGGAACGCTGCCAGGTCGCCTACGTTCATTTGGCTAAGCTGTCCGATATGCTTGTTTTCGATCGTGATGGAAAGCGCTTTTGGTCCAAGCCGGAACCCTTGGCATCTCGTGCACGGCCGCGTCGTCTGTAGATCGGGAATTTGCTGTACGTTGATCTTTTTCAGCTTTTCTTCAATGACGACACTGACTCCGTAAAAGATCAGGTGGCCTTTGCTCTGCGTCCGCTTGGGGCGATAATGCAAAAACGTTTCCTTGGCTTCCCTCGGCAAATCGGCAAAAGGCGTGTCCGCGCTCAACTGAAAGTGCTTGGTGAAATTGTCCAGCCGCTTGTACACGTACTCTTTTTCCTCTTTTTTCGCGTTGGGGAATTGGTAGGCGAACTGATGCCAGCGTTCAATCGTTTCGCGCTCAGACGGCAAAATCTTCTCCACGTTCACTTCGACCACGCTGCCCCGCCCTCCGCAAGCCGGGCATGAGCCGTGCGGAGAGTTAAACATGAACAGCCCCGGCACAAATTCGTCCAGTTGGTAAGGGCTTGCCTCTTTGCCCGCTCGTTGTCCCTCCTGGGCATAAATGATCGCCAACAAGTTGAGGATGCGGGTGACGGAGCCGACGACCGATCGCGGGTTCAGATTGCTGACCGTTCTCTGCTGTACGGCAATCGTCGGACTCAGTCCCTGGATCATGTCAAACGAGTCGTAGTGCAGCACATCGTGCGCAATGCCCAGCGCCTCCAAATAAATGCGCTGTCCCTCGTGATGCAAGGTGTCAAAAATAAAGCTGGATTTCCCCGACCCGCTGACTCCCGTGACCACGATAAATTGCTGCTTGGGAATCGTCGTTGTAATGTTTTTCAGATTATGCAGCTTGGCGTTGTAGACTTCAATGTGCACCCGTTCTCCATTCCTTCCCACTGATCGATGTTCGCTGTTCCTTGACGTGCTGCATGATCCCTCGCAAACCAAGCTCGTACACATTGGCCTTCAAGCCGATCACATGTCCCACAGCGTTTGCGAAAAAGATCGATTCAGCATGCCAGCCGCCCCGTTCAAAAATATTGGACATGTGCACCTCGACATAGGGAATGCCGACTGCGGTCAACGCGTCCAGTATTGAGTATCCGGTCTTGGAGAAACCCGCCGGATTTATAACCACACCGTCCAGGGCATGCAGTTGCTGTTGAATGAAATCGACAATTTCCCCTTCGTGATTGGATTGAAAAAAGAGGACGTCCACTTGCCATTCACCAGCCAGTTTGTTCAGCCTGTCCTCGATTTGCTTCCAGGTGACGGTCCCGTAAATTCCGGTTTCCCGCAATCCGAGCAGATTCATGTTCGGTCCATTGACAATGGCAATTTTCATATCGTTAATCATTCTCCTACGTGGCATGCGCCCTACTTTATCTGATTTTTTGCCTCTGCCCACAAATCGGCGACTCCGTCAGCGCTGGGGATAGCCACCAGCAGACGTTTCACTTCGTCCAACAATTGCGCGACAGTGTCGTGGGCAAATTGGTTGCTGTCGTATTCGGCCCGGATCGTAAAGTGTTCCTCTCCCGGGTTGACAAACAGGCGCAGCGGAAGATGGAGTTGACCGCTGCTCTCGGCTTGAAACGGCCTTTGCTCGCCAGCTTGCCCCTGAAACGGGAAATGCGTATACACGAGGCTTCGCGTGTTGATCACCGTTTGCAAAAAATCGAGCGGGATTTGCGACCACTGGGCAATTTGCTGCAACGTAATGTACTCGTAGCGCCTGATGGTCACGATTTTTTTCTGCAAGGCGACAAACCACGCTTTGACCTGATCGGTGTCGCTGTAGGTCAGCCGGACTGGCAGACTGTTTGTGAACAATCCGACCATTTTGTCCATTTGCTCGATTTCCGGGACCCGTCCCGATGTAATCATCCCGATCAGCACGTCATGCTGTGCGAACAAGCGCGCTTGCGCCAATCCCCACGCACCTAAGACTACCGTATTTATCGTTAATTGGTTCTTTCTGGAAAATTCTCTTACAGTATAGACCTCGTCTTGCGCAAGGGCAACACTTTTCACAGCACTCACGTAGCTGTTTCGCTGGCTTGGTGTCGTCTGCACAAACTGCTCCTGATAGCGGAACTTGCCTAGCTCCTCTGTCCAAAAACGCTTCGCTTCCTGGTCATCCTGCCGTTTTTGCCACTTCACATAGTCGAGGAAAGGAGTCGCCTGCATGTGCGGCTCGCTGATGAGCGATTCGCCAAGCTGATAGTTTGCCCATACTTCCTGCAAAATGAGATTCATGCTCCAGCCGTCAAACAGGGAATTTTGATAGGTCCAGACAAATTGATAGCTTGCCTTGCTGTATTGGATGAGCTGGAAACGCATCTGCGGAACTTCATCCACCTTGAAGTTTTGTTGTCGTTCCTCTGCGATCCATTCGCCCAAAGCGCGCTGCTGCTCTGCCTCAGACAGCTTTGTCCAATCAAGCACGTCGATAGAAACCTCTACTTGTCTTTTCACGAATTGCACCGGGTTGGATATCCTTCTCCAGATAAACCCGGTTCGCAGCACAGAATGGCGGTCGATCACTCTCTGCCAGGCCATCCGGAAATCGTGGAGCCTCAGTTCCTCCGCAATCGGGAACGAGAGCACGTTGACAGTGCCTTGTCTGGCGTGAAGAATATTGTGGTTCAAGACAAGCAGCTGCATGAAGGTCAGCGGATAGACGCTTTCCACTTCTTGCGCATCTACTGTACCCCGCAAAATTTCCTGATCGGCCTGGCCGATGCTGAAAAACAGCGTGCCTGGCGTGACATCTGGCAGAGCGTTCCCGGATGATTCGCTGTTGCTTTCCAGGCCGATCTGCCTCGCCTGCTGCTCCTGTATGGTCAGGTCTTCCCCCGCCACTGCTTCCGTCGACGGCTGGCTGTCGCTTTCCAGTCGAATTTGCTTCGCCAATTCCTCCATCGTCGAGTAATCAAACAGCAGATCGGAGGCAATCTCAATCTGCTGTTCTTTCAACCGCGAAGCGAACTGGATGGCCGTCACCGAATCGCCGCCCAAGTCAAAAAAGTCGTCATGAACGCCGATTGGTTTCTTGCCGAGCAGTTCCTCCAAAATCGTGCACAGCCACGCGGCCATGTCCTCCTGTCGCTGCTGGCGCGGCTGCTGCTCGAGAGCCGAAGCGCTGGCGAGCGATGCCAGCTTTTCTGCGGGAGAGTCAGTAGAAAAGCTCGCCAGCAGTTCTTCCAGTTGCCGCATCTGGAGCGCATTTAGCGTGTAGCTGGCCTGTCCGTCCCGGATGAACTGCTCGCCCTGTTTGATCAGAAGCGCAGATGGAGACAGCCGCTTTTCGCTGCCAGATGTGTCGACAGGCGCTGCGAACGATCGCTCAATCCAGTAATATTGCCTGTCAAAAGCATACGTCGGCAAAGGCAGTCGGCGCGGGTGCTGTGGCGCATGGACGTTTTTCCAGTTGATGCTCGCCTTGTACAGCCACAGTCGCCCTAACGAGCCAAGCAGCGTTTTGCGGGCGGATTCGCTTTCCGTGGAAGCAGGCAAGGAAGACAGCAATGGCGCGGAGTGGAACTGTTCGCTTGCTGCCAGCCGTTCAAGCTGCTTGTTCCCTGGACCGACTTCCAGAAACACGGGCTTTTTCACCTGGGCGAGTGCAGGCAAGCTGGCGACATCCATCCCTTGACCGGAAAAGCCGACCAGCTCCCGCCAATAGTCCAAGGAGGTCGCCTGTTCTTCCGTTATCCACGTGCCGCTTCGATTCGACAAGAACGGAATCGTCGGTTGAGCAAGCGCAATGTCTGCATGGAAATCCCCGCGGAAAAACAGCAGCTGCAAAGCGTCTTCCCATGCCAAAACGCCTGCGAGACACGCACTGACGTACTCCCCAAGCCAATCCCCCGCCATTGCTTTCGGCGTCACTCCCCAGTGAAGCCATAGCTGCGCCAGCGAGTATTCCAGGATGAACAGTGCGATTGTGCCGTGGGGCGAATCATTGTCCAGCATCGCGTTGGCATCCAGCCGAAGCATGCGTTCCGCGAACCGGAAGCATTGATTCATCTGCTCCCGCAAGAAAGGGATTTGCTGATACAAGTCGCGGGCCATGTTGCCATGCGTGGCGCTCCCTGCTGGTGAAAAGACAAAAATGACCGCCTTCTCTTCCGCGCTCCCCTCTGTTTCGTTGCAAACGAACCGCAGCTTCTCTGGATGGGCGAGCGACTCTTGCCCACGGCACAGGACCATTCCGCGAAAATCGAACGACTCCCGGCCTGTTTGCAGCGTGTAGGCTACTTGTGCGAGGTTAACTTGCGGATTTTCCCGCAGAAAAGCGAGCACATTTTCATAGTTGCGCTGTCTCGCCGCACTTGTTTTCCCCGAAATCGTCAGCAGTTGCCACTCGTTCGCTTCTTCCCGGAAGTCCATCGCTGGAGGCGCTTCGACAATTACGTGCGCATTGGTCCCGCCGATGCCAAACGAGCTGACGCCAGCCACCCTTTTGCTTGCCTCCGCACGCCAGCTCACCGGGGTGTTATTCAACCGGAACGGGCTGTTCTCCAATTCGAGCTGCGGATTCGGCTTTTGCAGATGCAAGAGCGGCGGGATCGTTTCGTGGTGGATGGCGAGAACGGTTTTGATCAGGCCAGCGATGCCGGAAGCGGTGTTCAGATGTCCCACATTCGCTTTGACCGATCCGATGTAGCATGGATCGGCCGGATCGCGCTCCTTGAAAACTTCCTTGAGGGCCGCCATCTCTACCCGATCCCCCAATTTCGTTCCTGTGCCGTGTGCCTCCACATAGCCAATCTCGTGCGGAGTCACTCCGGCCACTTCCATCGCTTCGGAAATGACTTGAATCTGGCCCTCGAACCCGGGAGCGGTGTATCCCACTTTGCCTGCGCCGTCGTTGTTAATGGCCGAACCGCTAATGACTGCGTAAATATGATCCTTGTCCTGGATGGCCTCATCCAGCCTTTTGAGCACAATCACGCCCACGCCATCGCCGAAGACAGTTCCTTCCGCTTTTTCATCGAAGCAGCGGCAGTGTCCATCCGGCGATTCGATGCCCCCTTGCTTGTACAAATAGCCATGCTTGCCGAGAAACTGGACAGACACGCCTCCCGCCAAGGCCATGTCGCACTCCCCGTTCAGCAAGCTCTGGCATGCCAGGTGCACGCTCACCAACGAGGAGGAGCAAGCCGTCTGTACAGAAAAGCTCGGGCCAGTCAAATTCAATTTGTAGGAAACGCGTGTCGTCAAAAAATCTTTGTCGTTTCCGACCTCGATTTGGCGATGGTCCAAAATGCGCAGCAAGTCGGGACGGCTGACCACATGCGTCAAATATTTGTTCGCCCCGATCCCGGCGAATACGCCTACCGCTCCGTCAAGCTGCGACACGCTTTGTCCGGCATCCTCCAGCGCATTCCAGGCAGCTTCCAGAAACAGGCGCTGCTGGGGATCAATGATTTCCGCTTCTCGCGGCGTATATTGGAAAAAGGCTGCATCAAACCATTCGATCTCTGTCAGTTGACCGCAAGCCGGCACATAGTCCGGCCGATCGAGCAGAGCCGGGTCTACGCCCGACTCCAACAGCTCCTCTTTTGTGAAAAAGCGGATTCCTTCCACGCCTTCGACCAGATTGTGCCAGTACCGCTGAATGTTTTCCGCTTGCGGAAATTTTCCCGCCATGCCGATGATGGCGATTTTCTCGCTGAGCGCATGAGCATTTTCCATCGCGATTTTCCTTTCCCCCAAACGGCTCCTTAGCTTCGCATGGTTCTTCGTCTTTTTCGCAGTTCTGCTCTTTTTTGTCCCGCTTCCACGCTTGAACGGTTCACGGCAGTTGCTTTGATCTGCTCGGCAATCTTTTCGATCGTCGTATATTGGAAAAGCTCCACAATCGACATGTCGTGGGACAGCTCCGTCTGGATCAGCTCCTGCAATTGCACGATCAGCAAGGAGTTTCCACCTATATCAAAAAAGTTTTCGTGAATCCCGATGTTAGGCGCGCCAAGCAGCTTTCTCCAGATTTCCACGAGCTTTTTCTCGACCTCATCCCGGGCTTCTGCAAACAGAGGGCTGGCCTCTGCATACTGGCAATGCTGCTCCATTGCCTTCCAGTCCATTTTGCCGTTCGGGGTCAACCAGAACTGCTCGACGTGGAAAAATTGGGCGGGAACCATGTATTCCGGCAGTTTTTTCCGCGCGTACTCCTTCAATTGACCCATCGGGAGCGGCCTGTCTGCTGTGTAGTAGCAAACGATTTTGCTTGTCTCCCCGTCTTTTACCGTCGTCACGGCGATCTGTTGCAGCGCCGCCGCATCCCGGAGCGCATGTTCGATCTCGCCAAGCTCGATACGGTAACCGCGCACTTTTACCAACTGATCTCTTCTGCCGATAAATTCGATGTTGCCATCCGGCAAGTAACGACCGAGATCGCCTGTTTTGTAGCAAAGCTGGCCGCTGGCTCGCTGGATGAATGCTTGACTCGTCCGTTCCTCGTCCTGGAAGTAGCCGCTGGTCACATTTTGCCCGGCTACGTAAATTTCACCGATCACTCCCGGCGGGCAAACGTTGCCATCCGGCGCCAAGATCATGATTTGATTATTGGCAATCGGTTTGCCAATGAGCACAGCCCCATACGGAGCCTCTGCGTCTGCCTCTGGCTCCACTTGGTAGCTGGACACCCAGATCGTCGTCTCGGTCGGTCCGTACATGTTGCGAATGTCAGCGGACGGCAGCACTTGCCGTACTTGTTTGGCCAAGGCAAAGCTCCACGCTTCTCCGCCCAGCAGCACGTGTCTGATCGATGGCAGCACGAAGGAATGACCATGCCGCTCCTTGTTGGCTTTCAAATAAGTCGTGAGCTGCACCATCAAGCTCGGTACCGAATGCCAGATTGAGACCTGCTGCTGCTCCATGTACGCCAGCAATCGGTCCGTATCCTTGAGCCTGTCTTGCGTCAAGATGCAAAGACGCCCTCCGCTCAACAGCGCCCCGAATAGTTCAAAGACCGAGATATCAAAGCTGATCGAGGTGACCAGCATGAACACATCGTCGGCCCGGAGCCGGAAGTCAGCTATGCTCCACGCCAAAAAATTATGGACGTTGGCATGGGTAACCAGCACGCCTTTTGGCTTGCCTGTTGAACCAGAAGTGTACATGATGTACATCCAGTCAGCTCCGCTGCTCGTTGTCGGCGGATTGGACGTGGACAGTGCTTGCTCCCGGCGAGCGGCATCCATCGCGCTTGCAGCATGGTCCTCTTGGAACAGGCTCAGATTGACGAGCTCGATCTGTTGCTCCTGTCCGATTCGCCCCGCTTTTTCCAGCAAGCGATTTTCGGTCAGCAACAGCTTGGCTCCGCTGTGCGCGAGAATGTAAGCAATGCGCTCCTCGGGATAGCCTGGATCGAGCGGCACGTAGGCGCCACCCGCTTTCAAAATCGCCAAAATGCCCACGACTGTCTGGAAGCTTCGGTCGACCAAAATACCGACGGGCACATTTTTGCCGACGCCCTTGTCTATGAGCAGCCAGGCGAGCTGATTGGCCTGTTCGTTTAGTGTCTGATACGTCATTTGCTCGTCTTCGCATACTAGCGCGATCGCATGCGGCGTTTTTTGCGCCTGGGCTTCAAACTGCTTGTGGATCGGCAGAGGCTCCTGCCAGTCCATCTGCGCCCCTTGAAAACGGTGCAGCAGCTCCTCCGCCTCTGGGCCAGTCAGCAGGGCCGCTTCTTTGAGCGGGATTTCCGGGCGCTCCGTCACTTGTGCGAGTATGTGCAGGAAAAAGCGGGCAAACTGCCGGATCGTGCTGTCCGTATACAAGTCCGAATTGTACTCAAAGGAAATCTCGATTCGCTGATCGCTTTCCTTCGCGAGGCAACTCAGTTCAAACTGACTGATCCCGTCATTTTCCAGATGCAGCTTGTCAAAAAACTGGAACAGCACATTGTAGACGGGATTTCTCGCCAAATCACGCTCCGGATTGACCTTTTCCACCAGCAGATCAAACGGGTATTGCGCTTTGTCGATCGCCGCCCAAACCTTTTGCTGTACGACATGCTGCAGCTGTGAAAACGTAGAGATGTGCTTGAAAGAAACGCGAATGCACAAAGTGTTGATGAATATCCCCACTACTTCTTCCCATTTCTTTTGGTTTCTTCCAGCAGTAGGCACACCGACGATAATGTCTTCGTCCTGCGACAGCTTGTGCAGCAACAGGAAGTAGGCGCTCAGCAAAACATTGCTATACGTAATCTGCTCTTGCTCCGTGTGGGTCTTGAGCTTTTCATACAGCTCGCCGCCGATCTCGAACTTGTAATAGCTGCCGTTGTACGTTTGCACGGAAGGACGCTTTTTGTCAGCAGGCAACGCCAACGTCGGCAACGGCTTCGCCAGTTCGTTCAGCCAGTAGCTTTCGTGCTCCGTGAACTCCCCGCTGTTTTCCCAGTCTTTTTGTGCGGCAATCCAGTCAAAGTAATCGTGCTTCGCCTCGGCCAGCCTTGGCGACTGCTGCTGCAAAAACGACTGGTAAACGCCGAACAGCTCCTGGTAAAAAATATCGATGCTCCAGCCGTCCGTAAGAATATGGTGAAAATTGACGTAGAGGCAAAACCTCTCCTTGGCAAGCTGGTAAAGATAGATGCGATACGGAGGCGACTCCAGGTCGAACGGCTTCATTTTTTGCTCGTGGATGCTTTTTTCCAGCAAAAGCGCCTGGTCTGTCTGTTCAGTGAGATTCATCACCTGGATAGTCGGACGGTACTCCGGCAACGCTTCCTGCACGGGACTTCCGTCTTTGAGCGTAAATCGTGTGCGCAGCATGACGTGTCGGGCAGCGAGATAAGCGACAGCCCGTTCCAGGAGCGCAACGTCAATCGCCATCTCATACGTGCGAATAAACGGCAGATTGTAGGCGACCAGCTCGGGAGTCATTTTTTGCAAAAACCAGATGCGTCTCTGCGCGTGCGACAGCGGCATGACCCGCTTGTCTGGAACCGCTTCTCTTGGCTTGGCTGCTTCTCCCCCGCTGCGTTCCTGCTGCTTCTGCCGGACAAACTCGGCCAAATCGGGAATGGTCAAATGCGTAAACACATCCTGTACCGACAAGGTCACCTGGCATTGCTCGTTGATCCGGTTGGCAATCTTGATGCCCATGATCGAGGTTCCGCCCAGTTCGTAAAAATGATCGTAAATATCGATGGTCGGCATGCGGAAGACGTTGCCCCAGATTTGTGCAATCTGCTGTTCGAGATCGGTATAGGTGTCATCGGCTCTGCCCGTCAGCTCTACGTTTATCTCGACCTCCGGCAATTTGATCTTCGCCCGAATTTCGGGAGCCAAGGCGATCGGCAGCGCGTTGTTCCAGAACAAGTCATTGTCCGTATTGATTTCCCCGATGACGACGCTTGTCAGGTTCTTGTGCAGGACTTGCTCGAATGCCTTGATCGCCCGGCGAGGCGAAATGGAGCGAAAAGCAGCATCAAGGCTGGCGCCCGAATGTTTTGCCATACCTGTATTCATCCACGTCGTCCAGTTGATCGTGATGATCCGCGTAGGCGAGCTTGCGACTCCGGAAAAAGCATCGAGGTAGCTATTGGCCGCCGCGTAATCCCCCAAGTAAATGCCCCCGACTACCGCCGCGATGGACGAAAACAAAACGAGAAACTCAGGCGGATTTTCGCGCGTCAACGCATGCAGATGCTCTGTCCCGCTAATTTTCGCAGCCAGCCCGGCCGAAAATGCCGCTTCGTCCTTGTCCACGAGCATGCCGCTTCCCGGCAAGCCTGCGGCGTGAATGATGCCGTCGATTTTTCCGTGGACGCGGTAGATGTCGCGTATGGCCGAGGCTATCTCATCGCGGTTGGCTACATCGGCGCTGTATGTATACACCTGGGAATCGTTGCTCTCCAAGCTTTTCAGTTGATGCAGCAACTTGCCCCATTGCTCGTGCTGGCTGAACTCGTCCCACAAGCCACGCTCGGGCAATTTGGTGCGGCTGATGAGAACCAGCTTTACCTTGTACGTGAGGGCAATATGCTTGGCAAGCTCCAGGCCGATTCCGCCCGTGCCGCCGGTAATGACGTACACGCCTTGCTCCTTGAAGCGCAGGCCGCTGTCGTCAACCGCTGACAAGTCCAACGGCGCCAGCTGGGGATAGTATCTTTGACCAACACGATGCGCGATCTGATAATGTCCGGTGCTTCCCAAAGCTTCCGCCGCGATATCGCTGACAGTTGTAGCATCATCGAAGTCGATGCATCTGCAAGGCAGTCCGCTGTTTTCCTCCCGAATGACTTTTCCCAGCCCAAACAAGGCAGCAAATTCCGGCTGGACGCTGACATCGTCAGCCAGGACTCGCTGCGCGTTTTTCCCGACCAGGACGAGCTCGATTGGAGCAGAGCGAGTTTTTCCTAATGCTTTCGTCAAATAAAACAGCGCGTGCAAAAGCTGCCCGGCATCGGCATGTTCATAGTCGGGTCTTTTTCCGACGGCGACAGCGAAGACGACTTTGCTGAGTGCTGCCTGGCTTGTATCGCGAATGAGCTGGTCAAAATCGGCTTGCGAGCATGCCAGTCCATACCGGGAGGCGTTCTCCTGGCGATAGGCTGTCGTCGTCAGCCGGGCATGAACGACATGCTGGCTGCGCGCAGCGATGGCGTCAGCCAGCTCGCAGCCCCAATCGGTAGAGTCGGTAATGACCAGCACATTCTCTGTTCTCTCCGGTTGTGCGGAGAAAGGCTCGGCAGGGACCCACTGGATGCGCTGATAAAGAGCATGCTCGGCTGCGGGTAGTACGGATGGCGCTTCGCTCGCAAGCGCGCTGCTTCCCGCTGCATTTGGCACGGAGCCGTTCGCTTGTTTGTCCGCTTTTGGCCAGATTTTGATTTTGTCAAATGGATACACAGGCAAGTTCAGCTTTTGTCGCGGCTGACGGTATACCAACTCCCACGGGATCGACATTCCCGCGACGTATTGCTCCGCCAGCTTTTCCAGTGACGCTCTCGTCTGCCAGCCGTCACGGTCGGTCGTGGCCGACACGTCCGGGACAGCAAAAGAGCTGGCGGGATTGCCGCCGTCACGGCTGGATTCGGCACGCAGATAGAGGTAAATTCCTTTGTCTCTCGCCGCTTCTGCTTGGGACAAATCTGCCTGGCGCAACTGCTGCAGCAATTGTTCTTCGGACTGGAACACGAACGCGATCCGGTTCTCGTATTGCCCTCTGCCTGTGTTCGCTGTATAGCAAAGATCTTCAAGATTGGTTGATGGATGCGTATGCAAATAGGAATGGTAGGATTTCAGCAATTCAACCAGTGCTGGCTTGCTCTTGGCGGAGAGCGTCAAAAGATGAACTGGCGGCAAAAGCTCTGCTTCTGTCTCCGCTTCCAGACGGTCGCTTTCCGGCGCTTCCTCCACGACGACATGGCAATTGGTTCCACTGAAGCCAAACGAGTTGACCCCGGCACGAAGCAGTGCATCCCCATCCGCTCTTTTCCAGTCTCTCAGCTCGGCGACGATTTCGACCGCAGCGTTTTGCGGATCGAGAAAAGGGTTTGCAGACTGATAGTGCAGCGTAGCAGGAATTTTTTTGTGCCGGAGAGCCAGCACGACTTTGATGAGCGAAGCCAGACCTGATGCGGCAACGGTATGGCCGATATTCGTCTTGACAGAACCGACCCCGCACACATGAGGCCGGGACGCAGCTTGTTGAAACGCGTCGTTGATCGCCTGCAACTCGATCGAATCGCCCAACAGCGTGCCTGTGCCATGCGCTTCGATATAGGAGATGGACAGTGGATCGATTTTGGCTTTTTCCCACGTGCGCAAAAACAGTTGCGTCTCGGCATCCGGATTGGGCGCGGTCAAGCCGTTGGAAGCGCCGTCTGCATTGACGCCGCTTCCTTTGATAACCGCATAGACGGGATCGCGATCTTCCCGCGCCTTCGCTAACGGCTTGAGCATGAGCGCTGTGATTCCTTCGCTCCAGATCGTTCCATCGGCATTTTTGTCAAAAGCCTTCACTCTTCCATCGGACGTCTCCAAATCGTGCAGCTTTCCGGTCACTTGCGGAATGACCATCAGATTCACCCCGCCGACCAGCGCCGTTTCACACTCGTTGTTCGCCAGAGCCGTGCACGCCTGATGCAAGGCGACCAGCCCCGATGAGCACGCTGTGTTCAGCACGAAAGCAGGCCCGCGCAAGTCGAGAAAATACGAGATCCGATTGGACAAAAGTCCTACCAGGGAACCGACAAGCGACGAAATATCTTCGTTTTGCAGCAGGGAGCGGTAATGAGACTGGTAGGCCGTCTCCAATCCGACAAATACGCCCGTGTTGGAATGTTTCAGTCTGGCTCCCCCATACCCGGCATCCTCGATCGCATGGTAGGCCGTCTCAAGAAACAGTCGCTGATACGGCTCCATCGCCATCGCTTCTTTGTGTCCGATATGGAAAAAAGAGTGATCGAAGCAGGAAATTTGATCCAGGTAGCCAGCTTGATGATTGGCGTTTGCCAAAAGCTCTTCCAGCTCTGGAACGAAGCCGGATAAATCGTGCAACCGCTCTTCCGGAAAATACCCGATGCTGTTTACCCCCTGGACCAAATTGTGCCAAAACTGCTGGGGATTGCTTGCTCCGGGGAAGCGGCAGGCCATTCCAATGACGGCAATGTCCTGACGGTGCTTTCGCTCTGGACTGCGATTCAGCTTTTCCAACATGGAAATCGCCATTTCCTGATTGAGATGTCCCGATTTCAGCAGCTGCAAAATGCTGTCATTCATCTCTTTTCGGCTACTCATCTTCTTCTCCCCACGCTTTCTTGTCTAGGTAGTCCAATATGTTTTCCATCGAAACATCGCCCTTGATAAAGTCGCTCAGCTTGTCCTGCAAGGGAACACTCTCGCTCTCTCCGACTTTGCGGGACGGTTCGGGTGCATTCGGCTTGTCTTTGTTTTCGAGATACTCCGCCATTTTGGCAATCGAAGGATAGGCGAACAGCGTGGCGATGTTGATCCGCCCCGGGTACAGCTGCTCGATTTCCTTGACGAGACTCGTCGCGAGAATGGAGTTTCCTCCCGCCTCCTGAAAAGACTGGTACACATTCGCTTCCGGTATCCCCAATACTTTTTGCCAAACAGCGGCCAGTTGCGTTTCTACAGCGCTGTATCTGTGGTCGTTTCGCCCGCTCAATATCGGCACAAGCGGCTGGACTTCCGTCGTCTGCGCAGCAACCGTCTGTGTGAACAAGCTGCTGATTTCCGGCGAAATCGCAAACGGCAAGTGATAGCTGTGCGTCTGAAAATGCGCCTCGTTCAGCTCGCCGACGATTACGCGCGTAAGTTTTCTCGTTAAAACGGCATCCAAAATCTCGATCGCTTGGTCCGGATGCATGCCGTGAAACGGCGAAGCTTCTTTCTGAATGCGGTATCTCCCCGCCATGCCAGTCTCGTTCCAGGCAGGCCAGTTGATCGTCACGCTCCGTTGGCCTTTGGCGTGCCTGTAATCGCTAAAAGCGTCCAAGTAAGCGTTGGCAGCCGTATAATCAGCCTGTCCAAGCCCGCCAAGCAAGCTGGTCACAGAGGAAAACAGGACAAAAAAGTCGAGGTTGTCTTGCTCGGTGTAACGATCCAAAAGCCAGGTGCCGACGACCTTTGGATCGAGCACGTGAGCTATTTGGGCTTGCCCTTTGTTGATAAGCAGACCTTCACCAGCCACACCCGCGCAATGGAAAACGCCATGGATCGCCCCGTACTGCTGGCGAATCATGGCCAAAGCAGCTGCCAGCCTGCGCTCGTCAGCCACATCAACCGTATACACCTCTACAGAGGCTCCCTTTTCCTCAAGGCTGCGGATTTGTTCGATCTGGCCCGCTAGTGCGGAATCAGGCTGTTCCCGGACGATTTCCGCCCATTGTCCGCGTGGAGGAAAAGCACTTCTGCCGAGCAAGCACAGGTGTACTGGCCGCTTCTCAGCGAGATAGTGAGCGACTGCAAGCCCGATGTCGCCAAGTCCGCCCGTAATCAGGTAGACGCCGTTTTCCCGGATCGATACGTCCTGACGCTCTGCCTGTTGTAGCGTCTGCACTTCCAATCGTTCGACATACCGGACATTTTCCCGATACGCCACCTGGAAGTCTTCCTGTTCCGACACCAGCTCATGCCAAAGTGTAGACGGCGAAGTAGCGCTATCGAGATCGAAGCAGCGGCATTTCCATTGCGGGTACTCCTGGGCGATCACTTTTGCCATGCCAAACAAAACGGCATGCTGCGGCTTCAAGACCGCTTCCTGCCTGGTTACGGAAAACGCGTGGTCGCCCAACAGATACAGGTTGATCTCCTGGTGATACGACTGTTTCAACAGCTCGCACACAAGCTGGTAGAAGCTGTAGACGCTCCGGTTTTCCCACTCATGAAAGTCGTCCGCACACGCGAGCTTCTCCTCCGTCACGCCCATGCAGTGGACGATATGGCGAATGTCCCGATGCGCAAGCTCTTGCAGCAAACGCGAAAAATCGTCCGCCGAGCCGACCTCGTATCGATGATCGCTGCCTTTTTGAAAAGCAGCACCGAAAGCAACTTCGATGACATCCGCTTCCCGCGCTTGCAGCTCCTGGAGCAACTGATGACTCCTGATGCCCGTTCCGCTCAAAAACAGCCACGTGCCCTTTTTCGCGCCAGCTTGCCGCAACGGCGCTTTCGCTTTGTCGTCGCGCACCCATTGCAGGCGATAAGTTACATCTGCTCGCGTAGCACCTTCGTGGTTTTGCGCCCCGATCCAGTGCCGAACCGACTCGTACGGGTAGGCTGGCAATTCGATGATTCGATGCTGCGCTTTTTCATACAGGCGCTGCCACTGGATATCTGCCCCGTCTGTGTACATGGCAGCGATGTTTTGTAGGCTGTCCAGCGCAAAAGCTGTCCCGGTTTCCTTGTATTGCTGGATCGTCCTTTCCGCAATCGCCGTCCGCTTTACTTTTTCTTCCTCCAGCAGTCCGTGCTCGGACGGATCATTTTGGTCAAGGATGACGCGGCTCACCTTGTACAAAATCCCTTGCTCGGCGGCCTGCTGCCTATTTTCCAGCCCTGTCGCATCCGCGTACTGGCATTTTTCCCGCAGCTCGGCCTGGTCGCGGAACAAGATCGCGATCCTGTGCTCGTAATGTCCGCGAGTCGCATTGGCTGTATAGCACAAATTTTGCACATCGACCGCAGTCGTATCGTTGAGATAGTTGGCGTAGCGGCTGATTAGCGCACGCAAGGAGCCTTTTGTTCTCGCCGACAAAGCCAGCAGGTGCCAGCCTTGCTTGTCCTCGCTCTGCACAGGGGCGGCAGGCGGCTCTTCCAGCAAAACATGGCAATTCGTCCCGCTGAACCCAAACGAGCTGATGCCGCATCGACGCGGCGACTCCGTTGCGGTCCAATCCTGCAGCTTGTCGTTGACGTAAACGGGGGAATCCGCAAATTCGATAAATGGATTCGGTTGCTGGAAGTTTGCGACCGGGGGCAATTGTCCATGCTTGAAGGCCATAATCATTTTGATGACCGAAGCCATCCCCGACGCTCCTACCAGGTGGCCGATATTGGCTTTTACCGTACCTACCCCGCAAAATTGCTTTTTGTCCGTGAATCTGCGGAAAGCGTTGGCGATGCCCTTCATCTCGATCGGATCGCCCAATCTCGTTCCGGTGGCGTGCGCTTCGATATACGAAATCGTTTCCGGATTGATGTCGGCTGCTCTCCACGCCTCGATCAATGCTTTTTCCTGCGCTTCCGCATTCGGTGCGGTAATTCCGTTCGACGCTCCGTTGTTGTTCATGGCCGAGCCTTTGACGACAGCGTGGATCAGATGGTTGTCGTGCACAGCCTGATCCATGCGCTTCAACACGACGGTGCCTACTCCCTCTCCCCACATCGTGCCGTTCGCCTGCGCATCAAACGGGCGTATCGTTTCATCTGCGGAATCAATCAGCGAATTGTGCTGGGTAGGCAAGTACGCCAAAGAAACGCCTGCTACAATCGCCACATCGATTTCTCCCGCCTTCAAAGCCTGTGCAGCCAAGCACATGGCTGCGAGACTGGAAGAGCACGCCGTGTCCACGACCAGGCAAGGTCCTTTCAAGTTGAGGAAATACGCGATCCGGCTTGCCAGTATCCCTGTCGAACCAGAGGTAACCTTCAAAGGATGCTGAATATCAATCATATTGTTGTACTCATTGCGCCCAGTTGTATCTTTGCCAATGTACACGCCCGTTTTCGTCCCGAACAGGCTTTTCCCGCCAAGCCCGCTGTTTTCCACAGCTTCATACACGTTTTGCAAAAGCAGGCGCTGTTCAGGGTCCATCAGCTCGGCCTCTTTGGGCGAAATATGGAAGAAACTAGAATCAAACCGATCGATAGTTTCCAGGTAACCGCCCTGACAGTAGGATTGGGCTGCGCTCAAATAACGGTCCGTGTCCTTTCTTCTGGAGGCGGGAAACGGCCGGATGGCATTGATGCCCGCGGTCAGATTGGTCCAAAACTGCTCGGCATTTTCCGCCAGCGGGAATTGGCAGGCATAGCCGATGATGGCGTACTCGTCCTTTTGCTCAGACGGCACAGTCTGGCCTGCTGAGAATGCGGTCCACTGTTCCAGCAGTCTTTTCGTCTCTTCCTGCGAATATTTGCTCTGTTTGTACCCTTCCAGGATCGACTCGACTGTAAGCGTGGCAGGTTCCGGCGCCTTCTGGCTGTCCAAGTAATTCGCCAGTTCAAAAATGGTCGGGTACAAATAAAGGTCTGCCACGTGCAGCGTGCCCGGGTACTTCTCGTTCCATTGCTTGTACAATTGCGCAGCGTGGATCGAATCGCCGCCCAATTGATGGAACGTGTCGAACAGACTGATGGACGACAGTCCGAGCACCTCTGCCCACAATTGCGCCAGCTCTTTTTGCGTCGCTGTAAATCCGTCCTGCTCCTTGAGCGCCACAGGTACAGGTGCGGCAGCAGCTGTGCGCCCCGGTTTTGCCGTATGCTTGAACACGTCTTTCTTCACGTCATCCGCCAGACGGAACGGCCAGATGTGCGAAAGCTCCAAAAGCTCGTTGGCATGATTGAACTGGCCGACGATCGTTTTGAACAGTTGGCGGCGGAGAATGTAGTCGAGCGCTTGCAGCGCCTGATGGGTCGGCAGGAAGCGGAAAACGTGCCTGTCCTCTTGCATGGAGAGCCTTGCCGCCGTCTCTTCCCACGTAGCCCAGTTGATCGAAAGCACTTTTTTGCCTTGCCGCTTGATCACTTCTGCCCAGCCGTCCAAAAAGGCATTGCCAGTGGCATAGCCAATTGCCCCGCGTCCCCCGGTAACAGAAACCGCCGAGGAAAAGAACAGGTAAAATCCTGTGTCGAGCTCCTGCGTGAGGGTGTACAATAGCCAGCTTCCGTATGTTTTCACGGCATGTCTGCGCTCAAATTCCGTTTCGCTCATCGCCAAATCTTCGAGATCGCCAACGCCGACTCCCGCGCAATGAATGATTCCGTCAAGGCGCTGGTGCGTCTGGCGGATCGTCTGAATCGTTCGTTTCATGTCTGCTTCGTCGCATATGTCTACACAGTGATAGTCCAGCGTGGAGCCGAGCGCTTCCACAGCCAGCACCGCATTGAGTTTATCCGCCAAACTTTTGTCTGTCTGCTCCCGGACTACCGCTGGCCATGTCTCTTTGTCCGGCAGCATCGTCTTGCCGAGCACGATCAGCTTCACTTTGTTTTTCTGGCTTAGGTATTTGCACACTTCCGTTCCCAATTGGCCCAAGCCGCCCGTAATCAGGAACACATCGCCCGCTTTGACAGTAAATGCGTCTTCCTGTGCACCCGCCTCCGCCACTCTTTCGATAATCTCGATGTAGCGGCGGTGCTGGCGCAGCGCTACGGAGTAATCCGTACCCTTCCGCTGTAGCTCGGCGAACAGCGGCTCAGGCTCGAAGCCGTCCGGGCTGATGTCGATATGGCGCATGGACAAGCCGTAGTTTTCCTGGCGAATCGATTTCCCGAGTCCGCCCAGCATATGCTGAAAAGGATCGCAGACCGCATCGCTCGGCTGCACGGCCTGGGCATTTTGCGTCATCAGGACGACATCCAGTTCTTTTGTCAGCTTCCCCGTCATCGCCAGCGCTTTGGCGAAAAGCAAAAGCGACCCTGCTGTCTGATTCATGGACGCTTGAAACGCCGTACGTGATTCCGGCAGTTCAGCGAGAGCCGGGGGCATAAATAAAATTTGCTCCAGTGACGTAAAATCAAGCTGCGTGCAAAGAGCGACGATGTCTTCAAGCGTGCGCGAAACTTGGAAATAGTCCGGCGACACTTGTGCAGAGCATGCTCCCAGCTCGACCGTAATCAACCGCTTGGCCTGGTATTTTTCCGAAAAAAGCAGCCGCCAACTGGCTGTATCTGCCGCATCGACGATCAGCAGAACAGTATCGCGAGCAGCGGGCTGCTGGTTGTCCATGTCGGCAAGAGCTTCTTCTTTCCAGACAGTACGATAAAAAAGCTCTGCTTCTGCTTTCTTGGGCTGCACGCCAACAGGCCAAAACTTTTGCCGTTCCAGTATATTTCCCGGCAATGACAACTTGCGGCCGCCTTGGTACAGCAGCTTCCAGTCCATACTCGCTCCCTTTATGTAAAACGACGCAACCTGCTCCCGGATCATTTTCCCGTCAGTGGTCTTCCCGAGCCATTCCTTGATCGCTTCGTTTGCTTGCCTATCTAACGATTTTTTCTCTCGTTCCCTGATTTCCCACGCTTCGAGCACTTGTTTGTTATCCGGCACGACCTCGTGCCTTTGGTAGCTGATCGCCGGGTTTTCCGTCCACGCGGATACGCTGTTCGCCGTTTTCAGCCCGTTCAGCTTTTCCAGCAAATCCTCGTAGCTGTCGAAACTAATCGTGGCCCGGTGGGAGTAATGGTTGCGGGACGAGCTGACGGTAAAGCACAAATCCCCCAGGTCGACGTCCCGGTTTGTTAGCAAAAACTGCTGGTATTCTTTTGCCAGCTCCTGAAGCTTGTGCTCGCTTCTCGCCGATAAAACCAGCAAGTAGCTGCCTTGTCCGTGACTGGCTTGCCGGACAGCCTTTGGCGGCTCCTCCAGCAAAACATGGCAATTGGTCCCACTGAATCCAAACGAATTAATTCCGATGCGAACAGGATGATCCTGCTGCTGCCATTTGGTCTGCACGTCATTGACAAAGACGGCTGAGTTGGCCAAGTCCATGTACGGGCTGGGCGACTGGAAATGCAACGAAGGCGGTATTTCCCCGTGCTGGAGCATCATGACTGCTTTGATTAAAGAGACAATCCCGGAAGCGCCCACCAGATGCCCAATGTTCGTTTTGACGGAGCCAACCCCGCAAAACTGCTTTTTGGACGTAAATGCTTGAAAGGCGTTGATAATCGACTGCAGCTCGATGGAATCACCCAATACCGTGCCTGTCCCGTGGGCTTCGATGTAACGAATCGTTTCCGGATTGATTTGCGCCTGCTTCCAGACGCTTTTCAGAAGCTCTTCCTGCGCCTCGCCATTCGGAGCTGTAATGCCTTTGGACAAACCGTTGTTGTTGATCCCGCTGCCTTTTATGACCGCGTACACGACGTCGTTGTCCGCAAGCGCCTTTGACAACGGCTTCAGGAGCAGCCCTCCGCCACCTTCGCCCCATACGGTGCCTGTCGCCTCCTTGTCAAACGCCCGAATCTTCTCTTCGGCGGATTCGACCTGATCCAGCGACCCGTCTTCCTTGACTGGCGGAAAATAGAAAAGGCCGCTTATGCCGCCTACAAATGCCATGTCACATTCATTTCTGCGCAACGATTCGCAAGCAAAATGAAGCCCTACCAAACCGGAGGAGCACGATGTATCGAAGACGATGCTCGGCCCTTTCAGATTGTAGACATAGGAGATTCTGCTCGCCAAAATCCCCGGCCAGGAGCCAGTCAGGCTAAAAATATCCGGGCTGACGTAATGGCGGTACTCGATCCCTGTCACATGGTCTTTCCCGATAAAAACGCCTGTCTTCGAGCCGATGATATCCCGCGTCTCGTAACCGGCATTGAGCAAAGTCTCATAGGCAAGCTCCAGCATGATTCGCTGATAAGGCTCCATGGACAGCGCTTCTTTCGGCGAGATGCGAAACATGTCTGGATCAAAGAAGCTGATTTCGTCCAAATATCCGGCCTTTTTAAAGCGTTTATGGGCAAATTGCTGGTCGGAAAACAGCGCCTGTCCATCTTCGCGGCGATGGACAGGAAAGTCGTCGAGGCATTCTCTTCCCAAGCGAATGTTTTCCCAAAACTGCTGTACCGTATTCGCCTTGGGAAAGCGTCCCGAGATGCCGATAATCGCGATCTCGTCAGTCTTGGCTTCGCTTGCTTTTTGCAGGCTCGTGATGTATTCCGTCGCTTCCTTGGCCGATAGCTTCTTGGCTGCGACCAGCTCGTAAATGTACTTCTTCAATTTATCCATCTTCGTATCACCGCTTAGAGTTTAATCGAACAACTGCCCTATCTTTTGAAGTGCAGGAACTTATGCTCGGAAAACAACGCTTGCAGTTGTGCGTAATTTTCATCGGGGTCTTGCAAATAAAGAGCGATCTCATCGAGCAGTTGCAGCTCTTCCCAGTCCAGCTCGTCCATCTCTTTTTGGCAAAGCGGAGGATAGTCCCAGTAGCACAGCTCGTTTCCAAGAACGGCATTCAGGTCATAGCACAAGTTGTTGCGGATGTAGTGCATCCCCCACGATTTTTTGACCCCGAAAAGCTGGGGATTGATTTCTTTGTCGCGTGCCATCAGCCACGCGTCACCCGCCATCAGGAACTCATCGCCCTGAATATCGATGAGTTCCCAATCGGGATCGACCCTGATCCACCGTTTTTCGGCTTCTTCCCACACTTCGCAAATCCAGTGATCGATATATTTCCTGCCGTTCTCGGACAAATAGCTGGCAAAGCCGACCCGGCTGCGCACCGGGAGTCCCCGGGAGCGCAGCATGGAAATCAGCAGCAGCGAATGAAAGCGGCAAGAAATGAGCAGCCGCTCGCTTGGCAAACGTTCAAACGTGAGGCCATCTGCGTTGCGTTCGACCAGAGCCTCCAGCATTTCCGTGATCTTGTAAAATTTCTCGTCTTCATTGCGCGTATAATCGGTCAGCAAATGCCTCACTTTTTTGATCATCGTGGGATGGATCAATTGGCACTTGATTAATCGGCACAGCTCTGGCAAGCCTTGGGGCAACTCATGAAAGAGATAGCCGTATTCACCGGGATCGGTGTTGGGAGTAAATGTCGTATAAAAATGCAGCAGTTCGGCTTTATTCACTTTCAGAGTTCCTCCTTCTTTTCGCATTTCTTTGCTTGATCCGCTCTCTTCCCTGGTTGCGGACGTTGATCGTCTCTTCCTGTCCTTCGTCTGGCTGGTCGTCGTTTTCCGCTGTCAAATAGGCAGCCAGCGCATGGATATTGGCGTGCTCGAACATGGCGAGGATCGGGATTTCCCTGGCAAATACGTCTTTCAACTTGCTGTTAATCATTCCGATCTGCAACGAATGAATGCCCATCTCAAAAAAGTTGTCGAGCACACCTACACGATCAGTCTCCAGAACTTCCTGAAACACAGCGACGATGCTCGCTTCCACTTCATTGCGGGGAGCGACGTATGCCGTTCCGGTGCTCGTGCCAATCGGTTTCAGCTTCAAGAGAGCCTGTACATCCACTTTTCCGTTGGCCGTCAGCGGCAGTTGCTCCACGACGATAAAATGATACGGTATCATGTAATCGGGCAAAGCTTTGGCAAGCCTGCTCCTGATCTCATTTATAAAAGCATCCCGGTCGTGCGGTTCGGTTTCCGGCACGAGATACGCATACAATCGCTTGTCTGCTTCTCCCGCCACCAGCACGACCGCATTTCTCACCGTGTCGATTTGCAGCAGCCGTGATTCTACCTCTCCTAATTCTATTCTATATCCACCAATTTTTACCTGCTGGTCCTTTCTGCCCAAAAACTCAATCAGCCCGTTGCGGTGCAGTACGCCGTAATCCCCTGTCCTGTATATATAGCCGAATTGCGGATGATGAACAAAGGAGCGATTGGTCTTTTCCGCGTCATGCAGGTAACCGTCCGCAACCCCTCTTCCTCCGATATACAGTTCCCCCGGTACAGAAAGCGGGCAAAGCTCCATCCGCGAGTTGAGCACGTAAAACTGCTGGTTGGCTAATGGCTTTCCGTAAAAAATGCTCTTCCACTCGGGTCCAACCTCGTCGATCGGGTAGTAGATCGACCAGATGGATGCCTCGGTAGCCCCGCCCAAGCTGATGACTTCCGCCCCAGGGAAGCTTTCGCGAATCGCTTGCGGCAGCGTGAGCGGAATCCAGTCGCCGCTCAGCATGACCAGACGAAGCTGCTCATCTCGCTGCTCGCCGCGCTCCTTTTTCTCCGCTGCCACGCGATCCATGATTGCAGGGACGGAGTTCCAGATCGTAATGTTTTTCGCCGTAATCGTGTCGGCAAGCTGGGCCATATCCTTTTGGTCTTTGACAAGCACGAGTGTCGCTCCGGCGGCAAACGCGCCAAAAATGTCATAGACGGACAAGTCGAAGCAGAGCGAAGATACGCCCAAAATCCGATCATGAGCGGCAACATGGAATTTTTGATTGATATCTTGGATCGTATTGCAGGCGGCTACGTGCCGAATCATGACTCCTTTTGGATTGCCCGTGCTTCCCGAGGTGTAGATCACGTAGGCCAACTGTTCCGGCTGAACAGCCGCAGCCTCGTATTTTTGGGCAGCATGCTCCAGCTCGTTCCGCTCGTAAAAGTCAGACTCAAGCACGAGCTTGCATTGGCTGTGTCTGCGGATGTAGTCCACACGATCCGCCGGGTAGTCAGGATCAATCGGTACATAGGCAGCGCCGCTTTTTAAAATGCCGAGCAAATAGGCAAAGGTGGCGATTTCCCGTTTGGCAATGACGCCAATCAGATCGCCGGGAGCGACGCCGATGTGCCGCAAGCAGCTCGCGACTTTGTTTGCGCGCTCGTTCAGCGCTTCGTACGTGATCTGCGTCTCGCCGTCCTCGATTGCGACGGCAAAAGGAGTTTGTGCCACAGTTTCCTCGAACAGCCCGTGCAACGTTTTGCTCGCAATGTCCACAGCCGTATCGTTGTACGCATCAATCGCAGCTCTGTCACTGGCGGATACCGAAGGCAACTCCTTTTCGGCCTCGTCGTTCAAGATCGTATCGATCCGGGTCAGGTACTGGGCGAACATCGTGTCAATCACCACCGGGTCAAACAACTCGCTGATGTAGTCCCAGTTGATGACGATGTTTCCGTCAAGGAGCGCCACCTGATTGTCGAGATAGACTTGGGAAGTTTGCGTGATGCCGCTTGTATCGTTTTCCCATTCGGATGTGTACTCCGCATCGTCAGTCGCTTGCTGGACACTGTCTTCATTTTCAAACAAGGCACTCGTAAACACGATGGGCAAGACAGCCTTGTTCCCCAACTCTCGCTGCTTGCTGATCTCCCGCATCACATCGATCCCGTCAAAATGGCGATGAGCCAACGCCTCCATCAGCGATTGCTGAACTTTGCCTGCTTTCTCCCAGAACGTATCCGCTGGATGCAGCCGCACCTCGACCAGCGCAACGGACGTAAAGTCTCCGACCAGCTTATCCACATCCGGGTGCAACGGCAGACGATTGAACAAGGTCAAATTCAGGCTAAAGTCCAGTTGATTGCTCCAATTCGCCAGCACTTCGGCATACGCCGTGCACAAAACCGCCGAAGGAGTCAAATTGTGCTTCTGGGCCGCCTTTTTCAAAACTTGCCAGCTTTCTTTGGCGTATCGCTTCGACTTTCTTTGGAAGTACGGATTTTTGACGTGGGACGGTTGCACCTGCAACGGGATTTCCGGTGCCAGCGGAAAATCGTCCAGCTTTGCCATCCAGTATTCCTTGTCCTGCAAATACAAGCTGCTGGTTTTCAGTCGCTCGTAGCCGATCATGTAATCCCGGAAGGAAAGCGATAATTCATCCAGCTCGTCCGCAGCGCCTTCATACAGCTTTTGCAGCTCTTTCCCTAAAATCTCCAGGCTGTAAGCGTCCATGATGAGCAAGTCAAAGCTGATGCACAGCAAACTTTCTTGCCCGTTCAAGCGAAACGCTTTGATTTCAAAAAGCGGCCATTGTCCCGGACGGAAAATCGCATGGGACATGCGCTCTCTTTCTTTTGCCAGAATCGCCGCTTTTTCTTCCTTGTCGCATCCTTGCAAATCGCGGATGTCGATAGCGTATTCGGGTATGTCTGCCAAAATTTGCTGGCGGGCATCGGGCAAAAAGATCGTGCGCAGCGCGGGATGCCTGCGGATCAACAAATTCAGGCAATGATTGAGACGCAAGATATCGAGCCTGGTGACAATCTCCTGATACGAATGCGTCGAGACTCCGCCCAGCTCGAAGCTGCTGCTTCTGCCCAAATAATAGGCCATTTGCACATTCGTTAACGGAAACGGTTCATGCAATTGGCTTGGCTCCGGTATCAGGGTTGGCAAGTCGGCTACGCGCTCTTCGTGGATCGCTTCGCGAATAAAACCGGCAATCGCCTCGATTGTTTGCAGTTCGATAAAGTCTTTGAACTGCATGGAGCATGCAAAGCTGTTGTTGATTTCATACACGAGCTGCATGATTTGAATCGAGTTTCCGCCCAGCTCAAAAAATCGGTCGCGGACGCTCATGCTTTCGCTGCGCAGTACGTTTCGCCAAATGTCGTACAGCTTCGCTTCCACTTCGTCCCTCGGCTCGACCAGTTCTTGTTGCTCTGCTGCGACCCCGGTTACCTCCGGAAGCGACTTCCGATCGATTTTGCCGTTGATGGTCAGCGGAATCTGCGCAAGCGGCATGAACAAGGACGGAATCATATATTCCGGCAGTTGTTGGCGCAAATAGTCCCGCAGCTCCTGGCTCGTTACCGGATAGGCAGCCGTATAGTACGCGACCAGCAGCTGTTCGTGCTGAGCGTCCTGCTGGACATGCACCACGGCTTTTTCAACAGCAGGATGGGCATCGAGCAAATTTTCGATTTCGCTTTGCTCAATCCGGTAACCGCGTATTTTCACCTGAAAATCGGTTCGTCCCAAATAGTCGAGCAAGCCTTCCCGCGTCCACCTTGCCATGTCTCCGGTCGCGTACATTTTTTCGCCAGGTCGAAACGGGTTGTCGATAAACTTCTCTCGGGTCAGCTCTGGATTGTTCTGATACCCTCGGGCCAAACCGTGCCCGCCGATATACAAAAGGCCAGGGACGCCGACAGGTTGCGGCATCAGCTCTGGACTTAGAACATAGACCTGGGTATTTTTGAGCGGTCTGCCGATGGTCACAGACTCCGTCGCCGTCACTTCCTGAATCGTGGACCAAATGGTCGTTTCGGTAGGACCGTACAGGTTGTAGACTCGACCCTCCGGCAACAGTCGCACGGCTGCATCTGCCAACGGCTGCGGCAAAGCTTCTCCCCCGATCAGCAAGTAGCGCAGGCGACTGAGCTGCCCGGCCAATTCCGGCTCCGCCAGCAACAACTTCAAGCGCGATGGCGTCGTCTGCATCACGGTAATTTTTTCACGTCTGACCAGGCTTGCCAGCTTGAGCACATCTCGCTGGCAGTCTTCATCGGCAATCACCACCTGATGGCCTGTCAACAGCGGCAGGATGCTCTCCAGCCAGAAAATATCGAAAGAAACGGTCGTCAAGGATAAAAACTTCTCGTTTTCGCCGAAAGAAAGCACATCGGTCATGCCGTGAAGGAAATTGATCAAGGCGCGGTGCTCGATCAAAATTCCTTTGGGAAATCCGGTCGTGCCTGAGGTATACATGCAATACGCCACATCGGTGCTGCTGTTTTCCAGCGGCAGCCGTTCTTGAGGCTGCGCCGCAACGTAAGGATCGCGCATGTCAATGACCTGCCGCTCGCCTGCTGCCTCCACGGTCGTATTGGTCAAAATGACCCGGACACGGCTGTCCGCAAGCATATAGGCGACTCGATTGGCTGGCAGACTCGGATCGACAGGCAAATACGCGCCGCCCGCCTTGCCGATCGCCAGTAGTCCCGCAGTCATGTCGCACGATCGGGTAGCGATGAGGGCGACGACCTGGCCCGCGCCGACGCCATGCGATTTGAGCGCATGAGCGAGCTGGTTGGCCCGCGCATCCAGTTCACGGTACGTCATCGTCTGGTTGTGGAACGTTAGCGCAGGCTGGTCAGCGCATTTTTCGGCCATGGCTTCAAAAAGCTCATGCACCAGCAGTTGCTCGGGATATTCCCCTGCTGTCTGATTGAACCCGCTGACTAGCCGCTCCCGCTCGTCGGCATCCAGCAAGGAAAGCTGGCTCATTTTTTGCTGCGGCTGCGCGATCACATCTTGCAAAAGCTTTTGGAAATAGCGGATAAAACGGGTAATCGTTTCTTTTGTAAACAGATCGCTTGCGTACTCTACGGTAAAAAACAGCTCGCCTTCCCGTTCTTCGCCATCCAAGGTCAAGTCAAAGCGGGCTGTGTTTGTTTTGAACGAATACGGCTCGATTTGCAGCCCGGCAGACGAATGGTTCTCACCGCTCCCTTGACGGCTGACATTTTGAAACGCGAACATCACATCAAACAACGGGTTGCGCCCGAAGTCCCGGGAAAGCTCGATCTGGCTGACCAGCTCTTCAAACGGATAGTCTTGGTGCTCCAGGGCGTGGGACATGTTTCCTTTGATCGCGTTCAGCAGCTCGGCAAAGGTCATGTCGCTGCGTACGGTGCTTTTGAGCGGAAGCGTTTGAACGAACATGCCGATCACATTTTGAATATCGCTGTGATTCCGTCCCGAAGTCGGAATCCCTACGATAATCTCGTCCTGATTGCCGAGCTTCGCCAAAAGAACGTTCCATGCCGCCAGCAAAACCATGTACAGCGTCGCTTCATGGCTCGTGGCCATCCGCTTGATTTCGTCGGCTTGGCGTTGCGGGATGGAAAACATCTCCATGCCTCCGCGATACGTTTTGTAAGGCGGGCGGGAAAAGTCCGTCGGCAGGTCAAGCAGCGGAATTTCGCCGGAAAACATCCCGGTCCAATACTCCTGGTCCGCCTGGTGTCCGGCGAGCGTTGTCTTTTCCTGCTGCCACTCTGCGTAATCCTTGTATTGAACAGACAAAGCGGGAAGTCCAGAAGACTGTCCATCCTGCTGGTACAAAGCCGTAAACTCGTCAATCAAGATCGAGTTGGAGGTGCCGTCTGTGATGATATGGTGAATGTTGAAGACGAGCACGTGGCTTTGCTCGCTTTCCTTGAAAATGCCCACCTTCCATACAGGAGCAACGCCGAGATCAAACGGCTGTATCCACGCTTCGATGTGCGCATCGCGGATTGGCTCGTTGAGTTCTCTGTAGTCAGCAGGAAACGGGAACGGCTCGTGAATGACCTGCAGCAGCTCCCCATCAATGCGCTGGAACGAGGTGCGCAAGCTTTCATGTCTGCGAATCAGCTCGTTCAGGCATCGCTCCAATTTTTCGTAGGAAAGCGAACCTTTCACGCGCAACGCAATGATATTGTTATACTGCTTGTTCGCTTCCTCCATTTGGCTGAGGAAATACAGTCGTTTTTGTCCGGAAGTCAAAGGATAGCCCGCTTTTTCTTGCGCCTTGGGAATCTGCGAGAAATCTGTCCGGTCCGCCCCGCGGATAAAGCAGGCGATCTCGCCAATCGTCGGCTTGTTGAAAAAGGTCGGCAGAGGCAGTTTGACATCCAGCTTTTTATAGAGAAGCGCAATCATCGTGATCGCCTTCAGCGAGTCTCCGCCTAGAGCGAAGAAGTCCTCGTCGCTCCTGATCGCTGCGATTCCCAATACACTGCGCCATACGTCCGCGATAATCTCTGTCAGCTCGGCTTCGGACAGCGTTGCGCGATTGATTTTGGCGGGCACCAGCTCAGTCTGCACGGCGACTGCCGCTTCTTTTTCCAGGATGAACTCTTCGCTGAGCTGATTGCTTTCTTCCATTAAAGCAGGAAGCTCAAGGACAGAGACGATGGCCCGGTGAAACTGGTTTTCCAAAAGGTAGCGCAGCACTTCTACCCCTTGCTGCGGCGAGATCGCCTCTTCGGCAAATTGCCGCTCGTTGACTTGCCGATTCATGCTGCGGTTTTTTTCCATCGCGGTGACGGACATCCCTACCTCTGCCCAGTCGTTCCAGTTGATCGAAGCTGTGTAGCCAGCCCGTTTCTGCAAGCGATACGCGGCGAACGCATCCAAAAACTCATTCGCTGCGTTGTAGCCGACTTGACCGAATTTGCGCCCGTAAATGTAGTTGCCGATGGAGGAAAACAAGATAAAGAAATCGAGTGCGCGTTCTGCAAAAAGCGTATCCAGCACGATCGTTCCCTGTACTTTGGGCAGCAAGATCGGGTCGGTCATTTCCTTCGTCCTGCGCTGGATTACCCCTGCGTAGTCAGGAACCCCGGCCGTGTGCAAAACGCCAGTAATCGGCCCAAACCGCATCTCCGCCTCACGAACTACCTTTTGCATGGCGGAATAATCGGAAATATCCACGCTGTAAACGTCGATCATCGCCCCGGCTTGTTCCAGCGACAGGATCGTGCGAATTTTGCCGGACAAGTGATGATCGGGCTTGTCCTCGATCCATTGCGTCCATTGCTCGCGCGGCGGAAAAGCAGAGCGTCCGATCAAGACGAGCCGCGCCTGATAGCTCTTCGCCAAATACTCCGCCAAGGCGAAGCCCATTCCGCCCAGTCCCCCGGTAATCAGGCAGACGAGCTTTTCTTTGAGCAGCGGCAGCTTTTCCGGCTGTTTCACGAGCACAGGCTCGCGCACCGCTTCAATCCACCTGCTTTTGCCGCGGAGCGCCACTTGCTTGTGCGGAAAATCAAACTGAAATTCCCGAAGCAGATTCGCCGCCAGCGCCATATGGTTACCTGTCTGCTTGCCGCCCGCTGGAAGCTCGATGTCGACCGTGCAAACTTTGCTGTTGGGGTATTCGTAAGGAATGATCTTGCTTGCCCCGAGCACGACCCCTTTCAGCGGGCAGATTGGTTCGTCCTGGGTAACGGAATACAGCCCGTTCGTCACGATCTGCAAGCGCATCTTTTTGCTGCCAGCCTTGCTCCCGATGTACCGGGCAAGCTGCAACAGGCTGTAAAAAAACTGCTGCTGGCTCGGCTCAACGGCCGCCAGCTCCGGTTCGATTGGCGGTGTCACTGTCCATAGATAGCTGATACAATCCGGTACCGTCTGCAAATCGTCCAGCAAGCTGTCCAACTCTTCCGGCTTTTGCGGATTCAGTCGATAGTGGGCAGACGTCACTCGCTGGTAGCGCTCGGCCTGCTCGACGATAATATACGTGGCGCCGCGCTCTTTCAGCTCGCTCGCCAGCGCTTCTCCCAAGCCAGCCTGATCCTGGAAAATGAGCCAGGTCGCCTCGCTAGAAATCGCTTTTTCTGCATAGGCTGGCAAAGCAGAGCTTTCCCATGCAGGCACGTAAAACCATGAACGGATGTCTTCCCTTCTGTGCGCCGCGCTGCTCTCGCTGGGCTGAAGACGGCTGGCGAACTGCCCGAAGTTGAACAGACTTTTATCCACAGGAAATTCCTGCGAGTCAAAGGCGTAGGTTGGCAAAGACACACGATTTCGCTCTTCGTGTTGATAATAGGCAGTCCAATTGATCTCCTGACCGTACAACCACATCGTTCCCAGCGCTTCCAAAATGGCGTAGGAATGGATGCGCTCCAGCCTGAGCTGGTGACCATAAGCCGCGACTTGTTCCATGCCAGGTTCCCCAGCCTGTGCCGAGCCAAAGATCAGGCACAGCCCATCCGGTTTGGAAACAGGGCGATTGCTTTCTGTTTGCGCAAAGTGGTCAAGCCGATCGCGACCCACGAGCGCGTGAATCGCATCACCAAAAGCAAGACGCCCCTCCAGGCACTCGACTAGCAGATTGCCTTTGCCGTATCCCCACATGCTTTGCGGTTCAACGCCCCAGTCTTTGAACAGTTTGGCGATCGCATAGTAGAACGCAAAGCGCAAAGCTTGCCCGTGCTTCGGCGCGCGCAACTGCTCCGCGATGGACACAGCCGCCTGCCCAAACACTTGCTGATTCAACAAGCGCAGCGCTTGTGCCATTACTTGCTGGACGGCAGGCTCTTCCTGGCACAGATGGACGATTTCTGCAAGCTCGCCCTCCTCCCAGTTGTCTGCGGCAAAGTCAGGGAATACAAAAGCGACGGAAAGCTTTTCCTTGGCGAAAGCAGCTTTGGAATCTTGCCCGATAAAGCGGAGCGGCTGTGCCAGCGTCTGGTTGCAAAGCGCGATTTCTCGAACGGGAAAATGCTTTCGTCCCACCTGCAGCGAATAGGCAACATCTTCAAGACGTGCATCTGGATTAGCATGCAAGTATTCCTCAACATTTTGCTTATATCGCTCCAGGGCTTGCTCTGTTTTGGCCGAGAGCAACATCAGTTGCCAGCTTCGGCCAGCGCTTGCTTCCCGCACGGCAGGCGCTTCTTCGATAATCACATGGGCATTGGTTCCCCCGATTCCGAATGCGCTGATCCCGGCCCGCAGCGGCTCATGCGTTTTTTCCCACTCCGTCAGCTTGTCATTGATGTAAAAGCCTTTCTCAATTACGTCCAAATGCGGATTCGGGCTTTGAAAATGCAGCGAAGGCGGAAGCTGGCGATGCTTGATAGCCAGCACCGCCTTAATGAAGGAAGCGATCCCGGCTGCGCTGTCCAGATGACCGATGTTGGTCTTGACCGAGCCGAGCGCGCACGAGTGTTTTTGCGAAGGCTGATAGGCCAGCTCCAGCGCTTCCAGTTCAATCGGATCGCCAAGCGGTGTCCCTGTTCCGTGACACTCGATGTAAGCGACGCTCTCTGGCGCTACTTCCGCTACCTTGAGCGCGGTGCGAATCACTTCCGCCTGTCCGATTGTGCTCGGGGCCGTAAACCCGGTTTTTTGCATACCGTCATTGTTGACAGCGGAGCCTTTGATGACGGCGTGAATCTGATCGCGATCATCGATGGCATCCTGCAACCGCTTCAATACGACGACGCCCGCCCCGTCTCCGCCGACAATGCCCTGTCCGTTTGCATCAAACGCCTTGCATTTGCCGTCTGGCGACAAAATCATTCCTTCCTGATAGACATAGCCGCTTTTTCCTGGCAGCGTCACGGTAACCCCGCCAGCCAATGCCAGATCGCACTCGCCGTTCAACAGCGACTGGGCCGCCATGTGCACAGCGACAAGCGAAGTCGAGCAAGCGGTATAAATCGTCAAGGCAGGGCCTTTCAGGTTTAATTTATGCGCGATCCGCAGGCTCAAATAGTCCTTGTCCACAAGCTGGGTGGCAGCCCAGTGGCCGATCGCCTCGCTTTTTCCCGACAGGCTCATCAGCGCTTCCCACATATGGTTCGGGGAAGCTCCTGCAAACAAGCCGATCAGCTTCTGCTCGACCTGCGCGGCATAGCCGGCATCCTCCAGCGCTTCCCAAATGCACTCGTGAAACACCTTCATTTGCGGGTCCATAAGCTCCGCTTCCAGTGGCGTATAATCAAAAAAACGGGCATCGAAGCGATTCCCGCTCTCCAGATACCCTTTTGCCTTGACGTACTCTGCGCTTTTGACGGCTTGCGGGTCTACCCCCGCCTCGATCAGCTCGGCTTCGGAAAACGTCTGGATGGAGTGCACGCCGTTTTTCAAGTTTTCCCAGTACGCCGTGACATTGCTTGCTCCCGGAAACCTTCCTGCCAGGCCGATTACGGCTATTTCCAGGCCATTGTATTCGTGTCCCATATCATCCCTACTTTTTTAACAGACGTAATTTTTGCAATCGGGCTTTTTTCCCGTCCTCGATCGAGTCGAGCCGGGCGTCGGCTTGCAGCTTCCGGGTAGTGACTTCTGCTTCCAGTACGTTTGCCAGCATGCTGATCGTCGGATAAGTAAACAAAGTCACGACAGTCACCTCTCGCCCCAGTTGATCCGTCAGCTCTTTGCTGATCTTGAGCACGTCAAAAGAAGTCCCGCCCAAATCAAAAATCGTGGAATGAATGCCGATGGAATCGGTTTTGAGAACCTTGCCCCAAGCCTCTGCGAGCTGTTTTTCCAGCTCGGTGCCTGGTTGAACAACATCGCGCTTGCCGCTCTGTCTGAACTCCATCTGGAGCAATTGGTTGTCGTCCACTTTTCCATTGATCGTTAACGGTATTTTGTCGAGCAAAAGGATAAAGGACGGGATCATATAGTCGGCGACGCGCGTTTGCATATACTGCCTGATTTCCACCGGATCGAAGCGCTCTGCCTGTTCTTCTTTCATCACGACATAGGCGCAAAGAATTTTGCCGTCTTCCTCGATTTCCCGAGCCATCACCACAGCCTCTTGAATGCCTTCCATCGTCAACAGATGGGAGCGCACCTCATCCAGTTCGATGCGATACCCCCTGATTTTCACTTGCTTGTCCCTGCGCCCGATGTATTCCACTTCTCCGTCAGACGAATACCGCCCTAAATCGCCGGAGCGATAAAGCCGCTGCATCTGGCCGCCAAGCTGGCATAGCTGAAACCGTTCCGCTGTCAATTCCGGTTTGTTCAAATAGCCACGCGCGACTCCTTCGCCGCCAATGCAGATTTCACCGACGACACCTGTGGGCACGACGTCTCCTTGCCTGTTCAAAATGTGCAAGTGGACGGTGGAAAACGGCACGCCAATCCGCTTTTCATTCGAGCGAATCTGCTCCGCGGCAATTTCCTTGTAAGTCGTATGGACAGTCGTCTCTGTAATTCCATACATATTGATAAGCTTTGTTTCGGGATATTTGTCATGCCACGCGGCGAGCTTCGCAGGCAGCAGAGCTTCCCCGCCAAAAATGACGTAGCGCAAGCAAAGCTTTTTGTCCGGCTGTTTCAGCTCTTCCTCGATAAACTGGTAAAAAGAGGAAGGCGTTTGATTCCAGACGGTCACCTGTTCTTCTCGCAACCGCTGTACGAGTTGCCGATAATCCCGCTTCAGCACGTTCGATAGCAGCAAAAGCTTGCCTCCGTGCAGCAAAGCTCCGAATATTTCCCAAACGGAAAAATCGAAGCCGAACGAGTGAAACAGCACCCACGTATCGTCGCAGGAAAAAGCGAAGCGATTGTTGTCATGAAAAAACAAGCGGACTACGTTTCTGTGCTCGATCATGACTCCTTTGGGCTTGCCCGTGGTTCCCGACGTGTAAATAATGTAGGCAAGCTGGTTCGGTTGGTGGATCGGCTCTAGATTGGCAACAGAATAATGATTGAGTCGCTCGTCGTCGGCAAAGATCACGTCAGCAAAACCGCTGGCCAACGATTGCGCTTGCAGTGTCACGACATAGGCGGCCTGGCTGTCTTGTCTCATGTACTCAACTCTGTGCGCGGGAAGATCCGGGTCAATCGGCAAATACGCGCCGCCCGCCTTCAATACGGCCAAAATGGCGACGATCATGTCCACGGACGGCGGCATCAACACGGCTACTATCGATTCGGCGGTTACGCCCCGCTCCCGTAAACAATGGGCCAGTTGATTCGCCTTTTGATTGAGCTGGTCATACGACAGCCGCTTTTGTTCAAACACAACAGCTGTATGCTGCGGATACGCCTGGACAGCTTCCTCAAAAAGCGACGAGATCGTCGCCTTTTCGGGAAAACGCACCGCCGTCTCATTGATCCGAGCGAAAAGCTCCTGCTCTCTCGCGGTGAGGATCGACAGCTCTTTCAGTGGCACTCGCGGATTGTTGAGTGAATGTTCCAACAAAATCGAGAGCTGTTCCACCAGCCTCTCGACCTGCTCTTTTTGGTAAAGCAAGGCATTGTAATGGATGCGGACACGCAGCTCGTCGTGCTGTCTGTCAAAAGCCAGAATGAGGTTGGACGAGGCCCTGTCCAAGTATGACAGCTCCTGAATGTTCGCCAAAATAACAGAGACGTCCAGAAAATCCGCAGGCTGCTTCGCATTTTTCAAGATCAGCTCAATCGGGTAGTTTTGATGCTCGATAGCCTCGGAAACGGTTTGCCTGACGTCCGTAATCACGTCAAGCAGCGGCATTTCGTTGGTGAGCGGAATGCGGATCGGCAGCACCGTATTGATAAACTCTTCGTTCGCTTGCTGACGGTAGATGCTGGTTCCGAGCACGATATCCGTCTGCCCCGTATGCTTCATCAGCAACACGGCTGTATAAGCCAGCAGCAGCACGTGCAATCTGGCATCGGAGTGGTTGCTGATTTGCACCAGTCGATTGGCGCAATGGCTCGGGAGGACAAAGTCTGCCGTCTCCATGCGCAGTTCCTCTGCTTTTGTGTCATGCGCTCCGGCAAAAAAGCAGCTTTTCTCTGCTGCGCCTGCCAGCTTGTTTTGCCAATACTCATATTCTTTTTTATACATGTCATTCAAATACGACACGTTCGTATCGAAATGACCTCCCATACGCTACCACTCCTATGCTCTCGATTGCTCAAAAGGCAAAATCGTTTCCATCTTCCAGCAACGCTTCTGCTGCTGCTTTGGCAAGTCTCGTATCCAGCACAATCTCTTTTACAAGCACGTCGGGGTTGTCGACGACTTGCTTGGCAATGGCGAGAAAATGTCCCGTCATCGTCTCGATCGTCTTGCGGGTAAACAAATCTGTCGAGTATTCCATGCGCATTTCGATTTTGCTGTCGTAATCGTACACCCAGAGAGTCAAATCGAATTTCGCGGAAGGGTTGCGGAAAGGATAGGACTTCAACACAAGCCCCTGCATCGCGATCTCGGCAGGCTTGAAATCGGGCAGCACAAGCATGACCGTAAACAGCGGATGGGCGCTTAACTGGTGAGTCAACCCCAGCTTCTCCACCAAAATCTCAAACTGCACGTCCTGATTCTCGAACAGTTCCAAGCTCTTCTCTTTTACTCCGCTTACGTAATCTTCAAACGTGGCGGTTTGCTCCAGTCGCGAATAAAACGGCAGCACATTCGCAAACATTCCGACCATTTTCGTCAAATCGGCGTGGTTTCTTCCGGCGAGACTCGCTCCGATGATCATTTCCTCTTGGCCAGTATATTTGTGCAGCAAGATATGAAAAATGGCGAGCATGTTCATGAACAAAGTGGTCGTGTTGCGTTTCATGCCTGCTTTCAGCCTGGCCGTCGTCTCCTCTTCCAGATGGAACGTATAAATGTCGCCGCGATAGCTCAACACAGACGGACGGGGAAAATCGGTCGGAAGCAATGCCTCCGGGAGCTTCCCTGATAGTTGCCGGAGCCAATACTCGGTTTGTTTGTCATAATCTCCGCGCTCAATTCGTTCATTTTGCCACGCGACAAAATCGGCATACTCCAACGAAACGGGGTCAAGCGCTTCCGGTTGATTGTTGTAGAAATGGATCAGCTCGTTTTGCAAAAGCGAAACCGAGATATTGTCGGCTACGATATGGTGGATATCGAAGAGCCACACGTATTTTTGCGCAGCGTAGCGGACGACTTTTACCCGCATCAGGGGCGGATGCCGCAAGTCAAACGGTTGCATAAACTGCTCGACCGTCTGCTGCACGTCCGATTCGGCCAGCTCTTGGTACTCCACTTGAAATGCGACCTCGTCTGCAATGATCTGCACCATCTCGCCATCGATGACGTCAAAGCCTGTACGCAAAATGGCGTGGCGTTGAATGACCTGCTCGAAGGCGTGTTGCAGTTTGTCCAGGTCGAAATCGCCCTCCATGTAGGTGATTTCCGGAATGTTGTAAGCGACGTTATCCGGCTGGACTTGCTGCTGAAAATACAGCCGCTTTTGCGCCGACGACAACGGATAGTACGCTTGCGGCGCTGCTTTTGGAATCGCCGTGTACGCTTGTCCGTCATCATGCGTATCCGCAATGTAGCGGGCCAGCTTCTCGACGGTAGTTGACTGGAAGAAGACCGTGATCGGAATTTTGATGCTGCTGGCCTGGTAAATCCGCTCAGCAACAGTCAATACTTTCAGCGAGTCTCCGCCAAGCTCAAAAAAGTCGTCGTCGCGGGAAATGTGTTCATGGCCCAAGATCGCCTGCCAAATGCTCGCGATGAGCTTTTCCGCCTCCGCAAGCGACAGGCGCGGCTTGCTGGCCATCAGCGGCTCAGCAGCAGACTCTTTGCTGCTTTCAGCCAATGCGCTCACCCGCTGGCGCTTGTACGCCAAAAACCGCGCAGGCAAATCCACGGTCGAGACGAGCAGCTGACTGTAACTGGCGGCGAGCGCCGTATCGAGCAGCTGCAGTCCTTCTTCCACCGTCAAAGACGGGGCCGAAGTGGCGAGCGCCGCCTCATCTTCTGCCTGTAAAGAAGCCGATTTCGTCTGCAACGGCAACTGCGGTTGCGGTTGTGACTTTGGCTGTGCCTGTGGCATCCCATGGCTATCCTTGTCCGGCTGTTGAGCCGAGACGGCCGCCACCTGGTAGCCTTCGATTTCGACGATCCCCCGCCCCTGTTCATCCATAATCGTCAGGTCGAACTCGACGATTTTGCTGTCCGGCCGTGAAGCTGTCCGGCAGCGAATATGGCTGTACACTTTGGAGGGCACTTTGCCGTGGATCGTAATGCTTTTGTAGGAGAACGGCACGTATGGACCGCCAGCCGTTTCAGCGCGATTCATATAGACCAATGCCACGTCGATGATCGCCGGATGGAAACGATAAATAGCGGTATCCTCCGCAAACTCCGCTGGCAGTTCGATCAGCGACAGTCCTTGCGCTTGTGCAAACGTTCCCCAGCAATAGCTGTTCCAGCGCGGCCCGTATGTGAACTGGCTGTCGCGCAGATTGTTGTAGTCGCTTGGGCCGTACTGGCTTTGAGCGCAGGCATCGCGAACAGCAGCGAGCTGATAATCGCGCAGCTGGCTCTGCCCCGCACCGACATAGCCGCGAGCATGGGTAATCCAGCTTGCCTTTTGCACGTCCGAGCAGCTTTCGATCGAAAAACGATAGCCCTGGTTTTCCCGCAGCAGCACGGTGCGCACATGAACAGCAGCCCCGTCCTCAAGGAGAAGCGGCGTCAAAAAGAACACGTCCTGGAGGCGCATCGCTGCTTCCATGCCGGGATGCAGCGATGCGTAGGCGGCGCAGGCCATTTCCACATAGCTCGTTCCCGGCAATACCGCTTTGTCTCCTACCCGATGCTCAGCCAAAATCCAGTCTTTGCTCGTCTGAAAATGGGACAAAAACGTCGTGCGTCCTGTATTTTCTTTCACGGCGTACTGGAAAAACGGATGCGCCAGCTTGTGGTACGAAATGCCGGGTAGCGCGGAGCTGTCCGGACGGAATGTCGCCGAGATGCTGGCCATTCCGGTATTTTCCCACGTATCCCAGTTGATCGCCTGGGTGAAAACGCCGTTTTTCGTATTCGTCAAGGCAAATGCATCCAAAAAGGCATTCGCGGCGCTGTACGCTACTTGCGCGGGTGGAGCGATGACCGAGCTTAAGGAGGAAAAGAGCAACAAGAAGTCGACGGGTAGCGCCAACTGCTCAATCGCTTTTTGCAAGACCGCCGTACCGTAAACTTTTGTCGCAAACACGGCTTCGCACAGCTCGCTTGTTCTGCGCTGGATGACAGCTCCATCGGGAACGCCAGCAATATGGAAGATCCCGTCAATTAACTGATTGTCCTCCATGATCCGGCTGAAAATTCGCAATATCTGCTCCTCGTCGGCAATATCCGCCTGATACAAGAAAAGCTGCTTCGCGGAAGCCTGCAGTTCCCGCAGCAGCGCGATTTTTTGGCTGACTGGATCGTCCTCTCCGTGGAGCGCACGCCACCTGTCCCATTCCGCTTCCGGCAAAAAGTGCGAGCGATTGATAAGGACGAGCTTCGCGTGGTACTTTTCCGCCAAAAATTTCGCTACTTGCAATCCGATGGCTCCCAGACCTCCGGTAATGACGTACACTCCCCCGTGCTTGAGACGCTGGGAAGCCGGAGCGGCAGAAGCAGGCAGCTGAATTTGCTTGAAGGCAGGCTCCCAAATGTACGCATGGCGAATGGCCAGCACGTCAGCGAAGCTCTCCCCCATCCACTGTTGCAGCAAGCGAGCTACGCGCTGGTTTTCGCGGCGGTCGGCATCGATCAGCCTGCAACTGATGTTTTCGTACTCTTTGGGAATGACGCGAACCGGGCCTAGCAGAGTAGCTTTGGCTGGCACGACCGCCTCGTCTCCAATGACTTCAAAAACGTCGCTGGCGACGATATCGACGGCAATTTTCTGCTGGAGCCGGAGCTGTCCGATCGCTTTTGCCAGGTTCAATAAAGTGTGATAGCCAAGCCGATTCCATTGCTGCGCCGCCCGCTTGGCGTCGTCAGCGTCCACCTGCTGGTCGTAGCACCAAAAATGAACGAATTTCAAGGGCTGGTCAGCGGGTAGCGCCAGCGTTTCGAGCAGTTTGACCAGATCGGCGGGATTGTCCGGGTTTACCGTATAGGTCGCTTCCGCTTGCTTGGAGAAGCCTTCGCCTGTTTCGACGCGGACAACGGTGTGACCTGATGTCTCGATCTGCTCGATCCACCGGATCACGCTAGAGTTTTTGGTAGCGAAAACGACAAAGAGACAAGGCGCAAGCTCCCCTGCTGCCTCGTCGTAATCTGAGCGGGTCCATGATGGAATGTACAGCCAGTCTTCCCTGCTCTGCTTTACTTCCTCCGCCTTGCCCGCTGTTTGCGCTGGCGCTTGACCTTGCAGCAAATCGTTCAGTTGTTTCAGCTGCTCGGGGTCCATCCCGTAATTTTTCCGAGTAAACGGATAGGTAGGAAGCGAGACACGCAATTGCCCGAGATGCTTGTTCAGCTCGGCCCATTTGATCGGGCAACCTTTTGACCACAAATGACCGATCGCTTCAAGAAGACGCTGCTCGATACCGGAAGGGCCTGCTACAAGAGACAAAAAGTTGCACTGACTTCCGTCTTCCTCCGTTGCAAGCACTTCTCCTCCGCCTTCCCGCTCTGGGCCAAACAACAGATACTGAACTTCCTCGGCAGCTTCCTGCCAGGCAACAAACGCCCCTTGTCCTTCACTGCCTCCCCCGAAGCGGTTCACCCAGTAGTCAGGAAGCGTCACTTCGCGAGAAATCGTTTTCCCCGCATCGTAGGACACCACAGGGATTGATGGCAAAGCGAGTGGGACGGTGTGAACAACTTCAAACAGCTCGCTCTGGAGAGCTTCCAGCAAGAACAGATCGCCTTCGCTGCCGCTCCATTCTTCCAATAGCTCGTCCCTTTTTCCCACAAGCAGCAACGCATCCTCAAAGGAAAACACGTCGGCGAGACACCCTGCCACGTACTCTCCGCTTCCGACTCCCGTGGCAGCAGCAGGCTGTACTCCCATGCGGAGCAACCATTTGGCCGTGGCGAGCTGGAAAAGAAAAGGCAGCATCTGCCCATACCGCGTAGGAGCATCGAGAAGAAGCGAGCCTGCGGTTCCTTGCAGTTCGCTTGCCTGTAGCAGCAACGCTTCAAATTCGTCCCGGCAATACGCACTTTGCAAACCAGCTTGGTAGAGCAAAGCCGCTTCCTCCGCGTCCATCTCGGAAAACACAAAAGCAATCGGCGGGACTGCCTTTTTCGCCACCAGCCCAAAAGCTTGCGGCTCGTTTTGCTCAAGCGCAGCGCAAGCATCTGACATGGCAGCGCAGACTACATAGCGACGATGGGAAAAATGCGCCCGCCCCATTTGCAAGGTGTAGGCGATGTCGGAAAGCTCGGCACGTGGGTTCCTTTTGACAAATGTCACAAAGTCGTCCGTCGCACGCTCCAGCTCTTCCCGGGTCTTGGCGGAGAAGACAAGCAGCTTGCTCTCATGCGTTTTTGACTTGGCTGCTTGTCTGACAGGCGACTCTTCCAGCACCACATGCGCATTCGTTCCGCCAACGCCAAACGAGCTGACCCCTGCTCGCAAGGGGCCTGCCGAATGATCCCACTCTGCCGGCTGGTCCACCAGGAAAAAGGGGGTATTTTCCAGTTCGAGGTTTTGGTTCGGCTTGGAAAAGTGCAGCGTAGGCAGCAAGCATTTGTTGTCGATTGCCAGTACCGTCTTGATCAATCCGGCGATCCCCGCCGCACTGTCCAGATGTCCGATATTCGTTTTGACCGAGCCTAGCCCGCAGTAATTTTTTCTTCCCGTCTGAAAAGCCCGGGTCAGCGCTTTGACTTCGATCGGATCACCCAAAGCTGTCCCGGTTCCGTGAGCCTCGATGTAGCTGATCGTCGCCGGATCTACTCTGGCCACGCGATGAGCGGCACGAATGACCTCGACTTGTCCGTCTACGCTTGGAGCGGTGTACCCGACTTTGCGGTTGCCATCGTTGTTAATCGCCGTTCCTTTGATGACCGCGTATATATGGTCGTTGTCGCGCAAGGCATCTTCCAGCCGCTTTAAAATGACCAGTCCGATCCCATTGCCCACCACCGTTCCGCTAGAGTCGGCAGCAAAAGCACGGCAATGACCGTCGGCTGACAAAATCATCCCGTCCTGATAGACGTATCCGTTTTTCAAGGGGCTGGTGATGGATACGCCGCCAGCCACTGCAAGCTCGCATTCCCCGCTGAGCACGCCTTGGCAGGCTACATGCACCGCGACCAATGACGTGGAGCAGGCGGTAAACAGCGTATAGCTCGGCCCTGTCAGATGCAGCTTGTAGGATACTCTCGTGCTCATCAAATCTTTATCGTTCAGGTGGGCGATCTCAAACTCCTCGGCCCCGTTATGCGAGCCTACCGATAAGGACAACGCCTCCCAGCGAAAGTGCGGGCGCCCTCCCACATATACGCCGACAGCGTCATTGGTCGTACCCGGCGGATAACCGGCATCCTCCAGCGCTTTCCACGTATGCTCGTGCAGCAAGCGGGTCTGCGGGTCCATATATTGGGCTTCGTTCGGGGTATAGCCAAAAAAGTTGTTGTCAAAATAGTCGCTCTCTTCTAGGTGACCTTTTGCGTTCACGAAGTTTTCCGCCTTGTACACCGCTGCCGGTACGCCCGCTTCTTCCAATTCTTCGTCCGAGAAAAAGGAGATGCTTTCCACGCCATTTTTCATATTATGAAAAAACTGCTCCAGATTTTTCGCACCTGGAAAAGCGCCCGACATCCCGATGATGGCGACTTCCAAGCCTGTTCTTGCGTTCTCGTTCATGGTTCCCCTCCTTTTCTCCCGGTTTCTTTTCCAGGCGGCTGGCCAAATCAAGCCAAAATTGCTTGTCCACCAAGGGTGGCGGTTTGACAAGCTATGCTTATCCCTTTGCCATCAAGGTCATGGCAAAAATATGTATATTGGGGCAATCAGGCAATTTGATCCGCAGCATTTTTCGGCTCGGATTCAAATAGTATTGCTGCACCAGCAGTCTGACCGGAAAATCGAGGATTTCCACCTGGCCCTCTCTTCGCGCCGCGCCCTTGCCTACCCATGCGGTTGTTTCCCCGAACATCGGCTCCATATACCAGTCGGTAAATTGAATCGGAATGTATCTGACGACGTTGTCCTCGTACAAAATCTCGATTCTCTCCGTGTAGCTCCCGCACTCTGAGCAGCCCAAGATCAGCAGGCTGGAATAGTAGCCTTCCGGGACGTTGATCTCTTGTCCCGCGCAGGAGATGTTATCGTTTCTGTTTTCCGCAAGCGCAGGCAGAGAAAACTCCATCCCGTTTACATTCCAGATCGGTTGCTCCGGCACATCCTCTAGCAAGAAAACCTCGCCCATCAGCGTCAAATCGGCGGTACAAGCAGACGCAGCCACATGACTGAACCCTTTGTTATTGCAGGAATCAGCCAGGTCGATGAACGTCATCCTGCTGTAGCCCGCACCCGCTTTCGATCGCTCGCGCTTGTCGTCCGCCAGATGATGGGGCCTCTCTCCGCAGATGTTTTGCAGTTGATCGGCAACCTTTTCCTCCAGTTCGGCAACCATCCGGACTTTGCTGGCCGCCCGCTGAATCAGCTTGCTGTCGCCCGATTGATAATACGCTTTCGTCAGCATGGACAGCACCGTGCTCCACTGAGCCGCCGAGTAAGTCAAGTCCTGGATCAGTGGAGCAAGGCTGTCTATTTGAAAGCGGTCATGCACATATTGCAAGGCAGAGGCAAAATGCTTTCTGCCGTTGCTGATTGCGTGCAAGATGGACAAGAGCGGCGACATCCATACTTGCTGCGAATCGTTAAACTCGCCAGCGACTGTTGGCAACTGCTGCAACACATCGGCAAACTCTCGCATCTTCTCAAAAGCAGTCGCCTTTCGCTCCCGATACAGCGTTTGTTTCAGCGCATACAGGATCGTCTGTTTCCAGTCGAAGGCTTGCTCATGTTCTGGCAGCTTGCGGAAAAGCGCGATCCCTCGGCACTCTTGCCGAAAACAATCCGCGATCGAAATCGTGACGTTTTGCCTTTCGTAAAAGCAATCTACCAGCGTATAAGTCTGGCTGGCCTTGTCTGCTCCTACGATCAAACACGTATGAATCGAGTGGTACTTCTGATAGCCGTGGCTCCACGGGCAGTAATAAGAATCCAAATCGATGGCAACCGGCCTTGATTCTTGCAGCTCGCTTTCCACCAAAGCGACTGTGTCCTGCAAGGATACACTCCCCTTAACAAAGATTTCGATGCCGTGAAGGTGCCTGAGTAAGTTCAACATGTCTCCGATGCCTGGCGTAATGCTCTGGTACAGCTTCCCTGATTGTTTCCATTGCGTTTGATCAAATGCAAATCCCCACGATTCCAAAAACATCAAGGCGTAGTCACGCTTCCACCAAGTGGCGACGGTAACGATGGTGTCCTCTTTGCAGTTTCGTGAATCGTGGTGAAGGGGAATGATATCTAAGATTGCGCTCACAGTTAATCACCTTTTTGGTTAAATGGGGAAAACGTCTTGACCGTTTACATGCCCATGGATTAGCTCGTTCTCGTTCTCACTCTCTCTTTCTCAGCTCTGCTTGTCTGGCCAAAAGCTCCCTTCCGGCGACTTCCCGCTCTTTCAGCCTTGTTGCCTCGCCTTCATCGCCTGTTCCGGTTTCACCTGCCTGGATGCTTTTCGCCAAGCTGGCAATGGTCGGATTGGCAAACAGGTCGACAATCGGGATCGGCTTGTGGAACTCTTCTTCCAGAAGCGATTTGATGCGAATCAATGTCAAAGAGGTGGCACCCAACTCAAAAAAGTTATCGTTGGTGCTGATCTCCTCAATCCCCAAAAACGTCTCCCAAATTTCTGCGATTCTTTGTTCGACGTGATTGGACGGCTTTTCATAGTCGACCATCGCGGAAGTGCTTTTCCGTTTTTGGCGAGCGCTTTTCGGCATGGCGACAGCATTGGCTTTTCCTGCGGGCTGCTCCAAGAACCGTATCCACTGATCCAGCCGCGCTTCCAAATCACCGGGGGAATGCACAAGATGGTGCAAGCGATCCATCGATAATACTCTGCGGAGCGCTTCGATCCCTTCTTCCGGCGTCATGGCCAGATCGCCGATCGAAGACTGATACCTCGCCGCCGCTTTCTCACGGCTCCGCCATGCTTCCCAGTCAATCGTTTTCCATTTCACGCTGCGCTGTCTGTTTCGCTTGATCGTATAGGCATCCATGAACACATTCGCCGCCGCATACGCAGCAAAGCCATACCCGCCCAGCACAGCCGCTGTCGAGGACATAAGCAGACAAAAATCAAGTGATTTTTGCTCCAATATTTGATCGAGGACGAGCACCCCGTCCATTTTCGGCTGAAAAATCGCCTGGCAAAGCTCCTCGTCCAGCTGGTCAATCGCATGGAAAAAGTGATCTCCCATGTTCGCTGCGCAATGGAAGACGCCATGGATCGTCCCGTGAGCGGCTTCGATCTCGGCTATCGCATTGGACATCTGCAAATAGTCATCGACTTGCGCCCGGTAAACTTCGATAGTGGCTCCCGCTTGCTCTGCGTCGAGCATTTCGCGGATGCGCATACTTCGCTCGTCCTTTTCTCCGTGCTCGGCAAGCCATGCTGCCCATTCCTGCTTCACCGGGAATGATCGTTGAATGATGGCAATCGTCGCCTGATAATGCTTGGCCAAATAGCTGCCGATCATCCAGCCGATCATGCCTGCGCCCCCGGTAATTACATAAACGCCGTTTTGGCGAAAAGGCTCTGTCTTCGGCTCTGTGACCTTGACAGGCTGATAACTTGGAACCCAGCGCTGGAAATGACGGTACGCGACCAACCGATCTGCCGACTCGTGCGCAAGCTCTTCCAGCAGCATCTGGGCCATCTGCTTGGCAGCTTCCCCGGCTTCGAGCTCGGCGGACGAAATATCAACGGTCAGCTGGCGGATGTTGTGCATCTCTTGGGGAATGACGTGCCCTAACCCAATCAGCGGCGAGTGCTCGGGAAACAGCGTCTCCTGTCCGGTCACAGCCACGGCTTCATTCGTCACGACTGCCATGCGGACGACTCTGTGCCTGTCCAGGCGCTGCAAGCCTCGCGCTGTATGCATGACGCTGTAAAAGCCTGTTTGCTGCGTCTTGTGCAAGGCAAACACATCCAGAGGGGCGCTCGGCTTTTGTCCGGCGCTCCACAAATGCAGCACATGGTCGATTCGCAGCTTTTGCTCTTGCATGCTGGCAAAAAGATTTTCGTAATCCGCGGAAGAAGCCGGATTTACCACATATCCTTGACTGCTCGCGGCAAATTCCGCACCGCTGTAAACGACGATGGGAACTTGTCCGGCAGACGACAGCTGGCGAATCAGCTCGTCGCAAAGCGAGTCCCGATTGGCGAAGACGAGATACGTTTGGTGAGCTGGCGGCTGAGCGGCAAGCGGCAACACTTTTTGCTGCCAAAGAGGGGCATAAAACCAATCCTCGATCTGCGGCTTCTTTTGCAAGTTCTTTTTCGCGGATGCTTGCTTGTCGTGCAGCATGTGAAACGGATTGCCGTCCAGCCAATGATAGTCACGCTCAAACGGATAAGTCGGCAAGGAAAGTCTGTTTCGCTTCTCGGACTGGTACAGCTTCGTCCAGTCGACAGTATGGCCTGCTCCCCACAGTTGGCCCAGACGGGTGTACAAGTAATACAGGTCGTCTACTTTTTCCTGCGGATTTCGGATGATATTGAGAATCGTATGGGCCGAGTCGCGTTGAACAAAATAGCGCAGCAGAGCGCTCAGATTCCGGTCTGGTCCCACTTCGACAAAAGTTAGCGCGTCTTCTTGCAAAATGTGTTGCAGACCGCGAGCAAAGCGGATCGGGTCCGTCAGCTGTCTCGCCCAGTAGCCAGGGTCTGTTGCCTGTTCAACCGTGATCCACTCCCCGGTCATATTGGAAATAAACGAGATATGAGGCGGATGTAACTGAATCTGCCGCATTTCCTCCTCGAACGCCTGTCTGATCGGCTCCATTAAAGCCGAGTGCAGCGCATGGGCAGTGTCCAGGCGAATGCCTAGCTGTTTTTGGGACTTCAGCTGTTCCTCAAACTGCTCCACCGCTGCTCTCGTTCCTCCGACGACACAAGACGGCCCGTTGACGATGCACAAGGAGAGCGTTTCCGGAAGCAATGGCAAAAGCTCTGCTTCTGCCAGCGGGACGCTCAGCATCGCTCCCTCTTCGGTCTGCTTGATGAGCTGGCCTCTTCGGATAATCACGCGAATGGCGTCCTCTAGCGCAAACACCCCTGCCAGGCAGGCGGCCGCAAATTCCCCGAAGCTGTAGCCGATCATATAATCAGGCTTGACGTCTAGCTCCATCAGATACTTGCCGAGAGCGTACTCGAATATGAAGACTACAAGCTGGCTGGTGTCGATCTGCCTGATTTTTTGCATGGCTTGTTCGCGATCCGTTTGTGGAAAGAACCACTCCTTGCTTGGCACATCCAAGTAACGGTCGAGTATCGCAAAGCACTGATCCAGCTCTTTGCGGAACAACGGCTCAGATCGGTACAGCCCAAGACCCATCTCCACGTATTGATTGCCCAGCCCCGGAAACATGAAGACGATTTTCTTGTCGGCCTGCTCGACAACGCTTGTAAACAGCTTCCGCGAGCGCTTTCCTGTTTCGTTTCCAACGGACTGCAAAACCTCAGTCAATTCATCCGTATGGCTGGCAACGACAAAGCGCCTGTGCTCGAAAGCCTTTCTTCCAACCTGGAGAGTAAACGCCAAATCTGCCAAGGAAACATCCGGGTTTTTACGGATATAGTCGAGCAGATTCAGGCTGGACTGGTCCAGGGCGGTTTCACTTTTCGCCGAAAGCAGGATAAGCTGCGCGTCTCTGCCCTTCGCGGACTTAGGCAGCGGCGGCGCTTCCTCCAGGATGACATGGGCGTTTGTACCGCCGATCCCGAAAGAGCTTACTCCGGCCCGCAATGTGTCTTGGATGGCAGTCAAATCGAACAGCCTGGCATTGATCTCAAAGGGCGAGTCAGACAAGTCAATTTTCGGATTCAGCTTTTGAAAGTGCAAAGTCGGCGGCAGTAACTTATGCTGCAAACTGAGCGTTGCCTTGATGAGCCCTGCAACTCCTGCCGCTGCGTCGAGGTGGCCGATATTGGACTTGACCGAGCCGATCAGGCACGTGCCTTCCTCGCTGGCAAAAGCCGTGCGCAATGCTTCCAGCTCAATCGGATCGCCGAGTACGGTTCCTGTGCCGTGCGTCTCGACAAAGTGAATGTCGGCAAAATCTACCTCGGCCAATTGCTGGGCCGTCTGAATCACCTCGACTTGCCCTTCCACGCTTGGAGCCGTGTAGGCGCTTTTCCGATCTCCGTCGTTGTTGATCGCGGAACCTTTGATGACCGCATAAATGTGATCCCCGTCCGCGATTGCTTCTTCATAGCGCTTCAAGACGACAACCCCTGCCCCATTGCCTGGCACGGAGCCTTGACTATCTGCGTCAAACGGCTTGCAGTGCCCGTCCGGCGACAGGATCATGCCCTCCTGATACTGGTAGCCGGACTTCAACGGCAAGGAGATGCTGACACCCCCAGCCAGAGCAAGGTCGCACTCGCCGTTCAGCAATGCCTGCGCGGCGAGATGGACCGCGACAAGCGATGTCGAGCAGGCTGTGTTGACGGTCATGCTCGGCCCTTTCAAATTCAGCCGATGGGCAATCTGCATCGACATAAAATCTTTGTTTGCGAGCTGATTGGCCGAAAACGGACCGAGCAGTTGGGCGCTCTCTGACAAAAAAGCGAGGGACTGCCAGTAAAGACTGCTGGCAGCTCCCGCGTACAGACCGATCAAACCAGAGTACGTGTCAGTGCAATAACCCGCATCTTCAAGCGCTTCCCAAACGCATTCGTGAAAAATGCGCACCTGCGGGTCCATGACCTCTGCTTCAAGCGGTGAATAGTTGAAAAAGGAGGCGTCGAAATATTCGCTGTTCTCCAGGTAGCCTTTTGCCGGAACGTAGTCTGGATGGGCGAGCAGCTCCGGGTCGATGCCGCTCTTTTCCAGTTCTTCCCGGGAGAAAAACGCGATCGCTTCTGTGCCATTGACCAGATTGCGCCAAAAGCCTGCGATGTCCAGCGCTCCCGGAAATCTTCCCGACATGCCGATAATGGCAATCTCAAGTCCGTTTACTTGTTTACTCATCGCTATTTGTCCCTTTTCTTTTTGATAGTCGCTGTGATCGTTTGGCATTGCCTTGCAGCAATCGCTCTTTGCGTTCCGGCACTGTCATCGTTTGCGACTTGCCTGCGTGCGCCTTCTGACTCGTGTAAGCCAGGAAAGATTCGATGGTGCGATATCGGTACAGATTGGCGATCGAAATAGTTGGATCGAGCTGCTCCGTCAAGCGCTTGTGCAAGTGGATGACGCTGAGCGAGTTTCCTCCGAGCTGGAAAAAGTCGTCACGGATGCTGACCTTCTCGATTTGCAGCACTTCTTTCCAGATCAGCGACAGTTGTTTTTCCTGCTCGGTTTTGGGCAGAACGGCTCTTTCCTTTTCCACGTTCAATGGCATGCGGGAAAGCGCCTTTCTGTCGATTTTTCCACTGGACGTATGCGGAAGCGAAGCGAGCTGCTGATAGTGCAGCGGAACCATGTAAACGGGCAAGTGCCGCTGCAAATACGCCTGTAGCTGGCCTGAATCGATCTGTTCTGTCGCGCCGTAATACGCGCAAAGCATTTTGCTCTCCGCTTGTGTTCCCTGGCTGACCACGGCAACCGTCTCGATCTTGTCTGTATAGGACTGGATCGCCGATTCGATCTCCCCCAGTTCAATCCGGAAACCGCGCAGCTTGATTTGGGTGTCTTTTCTGCCCAAGTAGGCAATGTTTCCGTCTTCCAGCCAACGGGCCAGGTCGCCCGTGAAGTACAGCCGTTCTCCGGGAAGCAGCGGCAGTTCCCTGAATTTTTCTGCGGTCAGCTCCGGGCGGTTGAGATAGCCTTTTGCCAGCTGGATGCCAGCGATGCACAGCTCTCCCGGCACGCCAATCGGCGCCAAGCCGCCTTCTTCGGTGACGATGTACAGGCGGGTATTCGCTACTGGTTTGCCGATCGGAATTAGCCGATCTTCTGCCCGCACTTCATAGAACGTCACGTCAATCGACGCCTCGGTGGGGCCGTACAAGTTGTGCAGCTCTACTCCCTGCATTTTTCGGAAGAAGCGGTCCTTCACTTCGATGCTTAGCTCTTCGCCGCTGCAGATGCAGCGCTTGAGGCGGGAAAAGGAAGCTTCATCCGCGTTGTCCGGCAAGGTGTGGAGAAACGCTGCCAGCATGGACGGTACAAAGTGCAGCGTTGTCACTTTTTGTTCGTCGATGAGACGATACAGATACTCGGGGTCTTTTTCTCCGCCTGGCTCGGCGAAGCAGAGTACCCCTCCGATCATGAGCGGCAAAAACAGCTCCCACACGGAAACGTCAAACGTATAGGTCGTCTTTTGCAGCACGACCTCGTTTTCGTCCATGCCGTAATGCGCCGCCATCCAGCACAAGCGATTGGACATGCCGCCGTGCGTTAGCATGACTCCTTTTGGCTGGCCTGTGGAGCCGGATGTGTAGAGCACATAGGCCAGGTCATCCGGCAAAAGCGGTACACCCGGGTTAGTGCGCTCATAGCTGGCGTACTGCGCTTCGTCTTCCAAATCGTAGACGGCAATCTCAGCAGAATCTGTAAAAGTCATTTGCTCGATCAGCTTTGTTTGGGTCAATACGAGACGAGCGCCGCTGTCTTCGAGCAAATACTGAATCCGTTCGGCTGGTGTGGCGGGGTCGATTGGCAAGTAGGCCGCGCCTGCCTTTTCAATCGCAAGCAGCCCGATGATCATCGCCAAGGAGCGTTCCGCCACAATCCCTACGATCTGGTTTTTCTCGCAACCGTGATCGAGCAAAAAGCGTGCCACCTGATTCGCTCGCTCGTTCAGCTCGCGATAGGTCAGACTCTGTCCTTCGCATATCACTGCTTGCTCGTCGCCGCGCACGCTTGCCTGCTCTTCGATGAGCGCCACCACGCTGCGGCTCCAGTCCTCATCTACACGCGTCTGGTTGAAGCCGTCCCGCAGCAGTTGTTCTTCCTCGGCTGAAATCAAGCGAATTTCCTTGATCGGTTGCTCAGGAGCCTGCAAAATTTCTTGAAGAATTTGCGTATAATGCTTGCCCATGCGCTCCACCGTAGAGGCGGCAAACAACGCCGTCGCGTATTCCAGCGCAAAGCCCATCTGCCCTTGCTCTTCCCACGCTTGCAGCATCAGGTCAAACTTGGCGATGCCGCTGTGGATATCCTGGCGTTGCACGTCCAGCCCGCGAATGCGCAATTGGCTGCGATCGCGCTGCTCCCAGGCGAACATCGTGTCAAACAACGGGTTGCGGCTGAGGTCTCTCTCTTTTTCCACCTGCTGCACCAGCTCTTCAAACGGGTACGTCTGGTGCTCAAACGCTTGCAAGCAGTA